>Ga0209517_10000655_pt1 | contig 57693 bp, 51 predicted proteins | sample PeaSoiMetSII2010_FD_187695 | JGI IMG/M metagenome (GOLD analysis project Ga0209517, IMG submission 187695) | Peat soil microbial communities from Weissenstadt, Germany - SII-2010 (SPAdes) (version 2) | ecosystem: Environmental > Terrestrial > Soil > Wetlands > Peat | place: Germany...
CTGCTTGGTGTTATAAGACGAAATGCCCACATAGAGCGCTCGGCCCGAGCGCACCGCGGCGTCGAGCGCTCCGAGCGATTCTTCCATCGGCGTGTCGGGATCGGGCCGGTGATGGTAGAAGATGTCGACATACTTGAGCCCCATGCGTTTCAGGCTCTGATCGAGGCTGACCAGCATATATTTGCGCGAGCCAAGATTCCCGTAGGGCCCGGGCCACATATCCCAGCCCGCCTTGGTCGAGATGATCAACTCGTCGCGGTAGGGAAGAAAATCCTTTTTCAGGATCTGCCCGAAAGTTTCTTCCGCCGATCCATAGGGAGGGCCGTAATTATTGGCGAGATCGAAATGCGTGATGCCGAGATCGAAGGCGCGACGCAACATGGCGCGGGAGTTTTCGAAGTGATCCACGCCGCCGAAGTTGTGCCACAGTCCGAGCGATACGGCGGGAAGTTTGATGCCGCTGCGCCCCGAGCGGCGATATTGCATGGAGTCGTAACGATTGTCATCTGCGACGTACACGCTGGCTCTCCTCGACGGAACTCAGATCGGCACCCATTCTACCGGGTCGGTCGTCCGTGTGTCAGTCGGCTACCGGGGATAGGTATACGAACGGGAAAACTGTGGACAAGCGAGGGGGCATAAGATCGGCGATTATAGACGGCTGGTGGACGCCTCGGATGCCGATCTCATCGTTGCTGCAGGAGGGCACGGATAACGAGTGCGGCCGCTCCAGGGGTCCGTATTATGGCCGCGTGTTCGGCGCTCTCGGAAGGACTGATGGAGCCACGCCGGCAGGCCGAGGCTCAACACGATGAGCAGTGCCACGATCAGGTTGGCTCCGGGCGACAACGTCTTGATGGTGTTGGCCTCGAACCGCGTGATGAGCATGGAGAACGCGAACACCTGCAAGGAGTGGCCGCCCAACAGGTTCAGGAATCGGAAGAAACGCAGCTTCATCGCAGCCACGTCCACCGCCCGTGGGATCCACCAGATGAGATACCCGAGACAAGCGGCGTCGAGAAACCGGATCGGGTTGTGATCCGGATGCCCACTAAACCCCAGCAACGGACTTATTCCCCAGAGCGAAAGTAAGTGGCGGTCAACCATGAGCAGCAAAGAGACCACCACGCACGCGGCCAGCAGGATCCGCGACTTCCCAACGCCGGAGGCCTGCGAGCGCACCGCGCGATAACCAATATATTGCCCGGCAACGAAGTAGGCCTGCCACGCGCACAGATTAAAGGTGACCGAGCCGAGCCCCGCTGCACTCGATCTTAAGCCTCCCAGCCCGAACTGCGCGCCTACCCACAGACCCGCGCTGATGACTCCGATCAGCCACGCGCGTCCCTCCGTGAATTGCTTTAGGACGATGGGACTAAATGCCAGGAATACGCAATACATCGGGAGAATCCTGTCGAACCCGACTTGATTCCAGAGCAAGGCCCCGGAGACGAAAGTTTGCAACGGGTGCGCCGCCCGATGCACCTCGGTGCGGAGGAAAAGGGCAACCAGTGTCCCCACCACCAGCAGCGCGATGTGGGTCAGGTAGATCGTCCGGGCGCGCCGGAAGACCTTCGACACCATCGCGGAGTTTCCGCGTCTCTGCCTGAACAGAAGGTAAACCCAGGCGGAAACTAGTCCCGACAGAAAAACGAAGCCATCCGGAGCCGAGGCGTAGCCGAACGTGTACTCAGTGAAGGGTGCCAGGGGGTTGGGAAAGTGCCCCAATGTCATCGCCACCAAGAAGTACCCGCGCAGCGTATCTACGCGCCAATCGCGCTCCATGGACAACTCTAGGGCAATCGGCATTCCGCTGGGAAAGCGGTAACAAACGGCCCCAGTTACTTGCTTAGTGCTTACATACGCAAACCCTTGCACTGTCTGTGGAAAACTCCCCGTCTTCCTTGAACCATGAGAGCAAGGGCCGCGCGGGCGTGTGCGAGAGTGCGCGAGCCCTCCTCGTTGGGCGTCTACCGGTCAGTCGTACTTTTCATAACGGATCGATGTTCGATCCCAGCCCAGGCTTTTCAGCAACTCTCGGTTCGCCTTGACCATCTTGTCGAGGCCGCAGATGTAGGCATGCATGTCGGTGCGGGTTCCAACGATTTGGGCCAGATGTTCCTGCACGTATCCTCGCAGCGCTTTCCACTCTGCGGCAGCGCGGCTCAGCGTGGGAAGAAAATGAAAATTGGCGTGCCTGGCGGCGAGACGTTCAAACTCCTCGCGATAATAAATGTCCTGCTCGTGGCGCGCGCCAAACAGCAGCCAGAATTGGCGTCCCTGATGACGATCGCTCTCCGCCAGCAGCCAATGCAGCATCGAGCGGAACGGCGCGATCCCGGTTCCAGTTGCAATAAATACGGTGTCACGCAGCGGCGGACGCAGGATGAAATCGCCGAACGGTCCCTGAAACGCGATCTTCGCGCCATCGTCGAGACTGCAGAGATAGTTCGAAATGAATCCATCCTGCACCCGATTCAGGCAGAAGGCGAAGTGTCCGTTCTCGGACGGCGGGGACGCGATGGAATACGCGCGCGTCATCTCCTCGCCGTCGGGAGTGGTGGCCTTCACCGAGAGCCATTGTCCGGGAACAAAGCCGAAGCGGGTTACGCCGTTCACTTCGAGTTCCAGGTGATTGGTAAACTCAGAGAGCGGGACGGAGCGAAGCAGCCGGGCGTCGAAAGTCTTGAACTGCGCCATCAGTCATCTAGATGATTTTGAAGAGCCGCTGGACGCTTCGATTCGCATGCACCCGCATTTTCTTGCTGAGGCTGATTTTTGAGGAGCGAAAAATGGGACACCGCATTTGCCCCTGGTGGCTCGGCTACGTACTGGCCAGTCCGTTGCGCCGCCTGTTACAGGACCCGGTCGCGATCGTCAGGCCTTATGTCCGGGAAGGAATGACCGTCCTTGAACCCGGCCCCGGCATGGGATTCTTCACGCTGGAAATGGCTCGCCGGGTAGGCGCAAGCGGCCGAGTGGTCGCGGTCGACGTTCAGTCGCGCATGATCGCAGGATTGAAACGCCGGCTGGCGAAAGCCGGACTGCTCGAACGGACCGATGCGCGCCTCTCGTTGTCCGACTCCATGGGCTTGCAGGATCTGCAAGGGAAAGTTGATTTCGCACTCGCGATGGCGGTGGTGCACGAAATGCCCAGCTCAAACCGCTTCTTCGCCGAAGTTGCGGCAGCGATGAAACCAGGCGCCACGCTCTTGCTGGCAGAACCCTCCGGCCACGTGAAGCCGGCCGCATTCGAAGCCGAACTGCAGGACGCCGCCGCGGCAGGTCTGGAAGTGTCGGGGCGCCCCGTAATTTCCCGCAGCCAGGCGGCGCTGCTGAAAAAACCTGGGACCGGCTGAACCGGCATTCCGCGGCGCCCTTCCTAAAAACCTTGCATGAGGACTGGTCGTCCCTCCGGGACTTAGTCTCAAATTTGGCCGCCTACCCGGCGCTGAAGCGCTGGGCTAAGTTGGTTCGCCCCTGCCGGGGCTGGACCCTTCTGACAGCTGACGGTTGAAAGCTGACGGCTTCTTACTCCACCGTCACCGACTTCGCGAGATTCCGCGGCTGATCTACGTCGCAGCCTCGGCGGACGGAGATGTGATAGGCGAGCAGTTGCAGTGGAACAATCTCCAGAATCGCCGACAGTTCATCCGGCGCGGGCGGAACGAAAAGCACGTGATCCGCTTCCTCGGTGATTTCTTTGTCCCCTTCGGTGGCGAGCGCTATGACTATGCCGGAACGAGCTTTTACTTCTTTCAGGTTCGACATTGTTTTCTCGTAGCGGACCATCGACTGCGGGCTGTTGACGTCGCGCGTGGCGATGATGACTACCGGTAGATTTTCGTCAATCAGCGCATTCGGGCCGTGCTTCATTTCGCCTGCCGGATAACCTTCGGCGTGAATGTAGGAAATTTCCTTGAGCTTGAGCGCGCCTTCGAGCGCGATGGGATAGTGAATGCCGCGTCCGAGGAAGAGGAAGTCCTGCGCGCGGATATAAGTCTTTGCCAGCTCGTCGCAAGCCTCATCGCGCGTGAGAATCTGTTCCAGCTTGCCCGGGATGCGCATGAGCTCTTGCACGGCGGCCTTGGCCTGTTCGGGGGTCATGGCGCCGCGCACCTGCGCCAGATACAAGGCGAATAAATAAAGAGCAGTAAGTTGTCCGGTGAAAGCCTTGGTCGATGCCACGCCAATTTCCGGGCCGGCGTGGGTGTAGATGGTTCCGGCGGCTTCGCGCGTGATCATGGAGCCGACCACGTTACAGATGGCCAGCGTCTTCGAGCCCTTGGCCTTAGCTTCACGCTGGGCCGCGATGGTGTCGGCGGTTTCGCCGGATTGCGAAATCAGCAGCGTCATTGTGCCCGGCCCGAGGATCGGGTCGCGATAGCGCCATTCGCTGGCGTAATCGACTTCAACCGGAACGCGGGCCAGATTCTCGATCATGAACTTGCCGGCCAGTCCGGCGTGCCAACTGGTGCCGCAGGCGGCGACGTCTATTTTCTTCAGCGCTTTGAACTCGGCTTCGCCGACCTGCATCTCGTGGAGGAAGATGGCACCGGTATCCTGCGAGACGCGGCCGAGCGTGGTGTCGCGGACGGTGCGCGGCTGCTCATAAATTTCTTTGAGCATGAAGTGCTTGAAGCCGCCCTTCTCCGCCATGATCGGATCCCAGGTGATGCGCTGCGCCTTTCGCTCCAGCGGATTGCCGTCGAAATCGGTGACCCGCACGCCGTCCGCGGTAATCACGGCAAGATCGCCGTCGGCCAGAAAGAAAAGGTCGCGGGTGTGATCGAGGAGCGCGGGCACGTCGGAGGCGACGAAGTATTCGTCCTTGCCGAGGCCGATGACGGCGGGTGGTCCGTTGCGGGCCGCGACGATCTTGTTCGGTTCGTCAACCGCGATCACCACCAGCGCAAACACGCCGGTGAGTTCCTTGACCGCTTTGCGCACGGCTTCTTCCAGGGATGGCCGATGACCGTTTCCCGTTTGCAGGTAGTGCTTCTCCACCAGGTGCGCGATGATTTCCGTGTCCGTCTCGGTGGTGAACTTGTGTCCTTCGGCGATCAATTTCTTCTTGAGCGAGAGATAGTTCTCGACAATGCCGTTGTGCACCACCACGATTCTGCCGCTGCAGTCGCGATGGGGATGGGCGTTTTCTTCGGTAGGGCGGCCATGGGTGGCCCACCGCGTGTGTCCGATGCCGTAAGTGCCGTCGAGCGGCTTGAGGCGGATCACTTCTTCCAGATTGCGCAGCTTGCCCTCGGCGCGGCGGATCTGCAGGCCTGCGCTGTTTCCGGCCACCGCGATACCCGCCGAGTCGTAGCCGCGATACTCCAGCTTTCTGAGGCCCTCAATGATGACGGGGACGACTTGCTTCTTGCCCACATATCCCACAATGCCGCACATTGGCGAATTAGCTCCTTGATGAAGGTATCGGTGGGGGACCGGTGATGGTTCGGGCAGCCCCTAAGGGGCGTCTGATTTCGGAGAAGTTTCGGCATCGCTAAAGCGATGCGCTGATACGAAGCAGCTAGTTTTTCCGCAGCCTGCTAGTCTTCGAGCAATCCGCTAGCTAGCCTTCGAGGGAGAAACGAAACTCTTCAATGACCGGGTTCGTCAGAACTTCGCGCGCGATGCTCTCTACTTCCGCTTGCGCCTCATCCTTTGAGATACCGCCGTTGAGAGTAATTTCGAAATACTTTCCTTGCCGGACATCATGCAAACTCTTGTAGCCGATTTTCGTAAGGGCGCCGTGGATGGTCTTACCCTGCGGATCCAGAACGCTCTTCTTCAACGACACGTAGACGTAGGCTTTCATCAACTCAACGATTATACGTCAGGTGGCAGGGAATAGGACCGTGGTTTTCGTTATAGGGAGTATGCGTTTGGACCACTCATCTTCGTGACGTCGAGTCCGTAACCTATTTAGAAGAGGATAGTTGACTATCCAACTCCGCGATCGCCTGCTCCAGCATCTGGCGGTGACGAGGGTTGGTGGCTGCCAGCAGTTGTTGAGTGAGGCGTTCCCGGGAAAGAAGCAAGCCCTCGCGTTTCCGGTTGCGTTGCTGCTCGTCGGGCGAGATCGGTTCGCGGGAGGTTTTCCGCTGCTCCGACATTTCCGCTTGCTGTTGTTCTACGGACTTACTCTCCCAGCCGCGTGCCATCTGGGGAATCTTACCTCGAAGTTTCTCGGAAATTGTCACGAAGTGTAAAGAAATGACTTGCCTGTGACCCGGAGACGGAGTAAAAATGTCTGTTCCGGGAAAGCACCAATCCGGGAAAACGGTGTCGCAGAACCTGAGGGGGCTCCCCGACCGGGGAGAATGAGATTGGTTCCCAAGTAAAGGAACCGACGCCTGCGACGCAATGTTGAACTGTAGTCCCGCGGCTTGGCAAGCTGCGATGGCCCCCAGTTCCTGTTCAAAACTAGCTTCCCGACATATTGCACGCGACAGGTGCAGGAGGTGAATCTATGTCAGAAAGCGGAGACGCACCCCAGAGAGATGCGTCGCCGGAACGCGACCGGTATCGGCTGCTACTCGAGATCACCGACCTGGTCGCGCGAGCCAAAAGCTTGCCCGACGCATTCAAAGAACTCGCCCGCCCGGTGCTGGCCCTGACGGGAGGCGAACTGCTGAATCTTTCCCTCTACGACCCGCGCCGGGATTGCATGGTGACTCACTACTGGAAAAAGAACGAGGAAAGTGGAGAGTTCGGCGCTTTGCCCGTGGACGAAGCGGCGTGCGGGTGGGTATGGAAACATCAGGAGCTGATCGCCATTCCCGATACCGAGCGCGAGCAGCGCTTTCCCGGCTTCGTGCCCGTGCTGCTCAATCACGGTGTCCGATCGTACATCGCCCTTCCCATGAGCACGCCTTTACGCCGTTTTGGAGCACTTGGCCTGGGCAAGAACGTTCCCGAAGCCCTGAACGCCGAGGACGTCGAATTCCTCTCTCGCGTCGCGCTGATGGGAGCGGTGGTGCTGGAGAAGGATAGGGCCTACAGCGCCTTTGAGGAACAGCAGAGCCTGGTCGCGATCAGCCGTGAACTGAGTTCCAGCCTGGAGTTGGAAAAACTGTTGCCGCTCATTCTTTCCAGTCTTCGGAACATTGCGCGCTACGACCGGGCCATCCTGTGCCTGCTGGATGAGGAGGGCAAGAACGTGCAACGGTATGGAGAGGCTCTGGAATGGGAGCCTCTCGTCAACCAGGGAGGTGCGATTCCGATCGGGCAATCACTCTGCGGGCGGGCGATCCAGACGCGAGACGCTGCATTCCTCACCGCAGACGATTTGCGGGACATGAACGACCCACTGGCGAAGGCCATGTGCGAAGCCGGGGTTCGGTCGGTTTGCAGTGTGCCCCTGATCGCGGGTGAACGGGTCTGGGGAGCACTGAATCCGAGTAGCAGGATCGAGAATGCGTTCGGCCCGTCGGAAGTTGAATATCTGCAGCAAGTAGCCAACCAGATCGCGGCTGCGCTCCAGAATGCGCATGCGTATCGCGAGATTGCACAACTCAAGGAACGCTTAGACCAGGAGAAGCGCTATTTGGAGTACGAAATCCGGAGCGCAGAACAGTCCGACAATATTGTCGGCACGAGCCCGGCCTTGAAACGCGTGCTGGACTATGCTGCCATCGTCGCCGACACCGATTCCACCGTCCTCATCACCGGCGAAACTGGAACGGGCAAAGAATGCATAGCCCGAATGATTCACGGCATGAGCCGGCGCAAGGACCGCAACTTCATCAAGGTGAACTGCGCCGCCATTCCCACCGGACTGCTGGAAAGCGAGCTGTTCGGTCACGAAAAGGGAGCGTTCACCGGAGCGATAAGCCAGAAGCTGGGCCGGCTGGAATTAGCGGATAAGGGCACTTTGTTGCTGGACGAGATTGGAGAGATTCCCCTCGAGTTGCAGCCCAAGTTGCTGCGCGTTTTGCAAGACCGGGAGTTTGAGCGCCTGGGAGGAACGAAGACGATCCGGGTGGACGTGCGGCTGATCGCCGCAACCAATCGCGATCTGGTTCGTGCGGTCGAGGAAAAGGAATTCCGCAGCGATTTGTTCTACCGCTTGCACGTGTTTCCCCTGCATTTGCCGGCATTGCGCGACCGGCGCGAGGACATCCCCCTGCTGGTTCGCCATCTCGTCGAAAAATGCGCGGCCCGGCTACGCAAGCCGATCGACGTCATCCCGGATGAGGCCATCGAAGCCATGATGCACTGGAGATGGCCGGGAAATATCCGCGAGCTGGAGAATTTTATCGAGCGCTCGGTGATCCTTTCGGAAGGCAACCGGTTAAGCCCGCCGCTCGGCGAGTTGCGCGAGGAAATCTCACGGCAGCCGTCCGAGTCCGACGGTACGCTACGCGACAAAGAACGGGAACACATCATCGAAATGCTACGTCAGACCCGCGGTACCCTGTCAGGGCCGGGTGGGGCTGCAGCTAGGCTTGGACTCAAACGTACCACCCTCCAATACAAAATGCAGCGGCTGGGAATCTCACGCATGGATTATTTGCACTAGGGATCCCTGGGCTAAGTGACATCTGCCGAACTGTCGGCAGCCTGGCCAGTGCTGCGGCATCTCCGTTTGCCTGAGCTTGTTCAAGCCTTCCTAAGCGGTGAAGTTACAGCCACATAGTGTATGTCGAGTATGTGGCAGTTGGTGTGCATTGTTTGTCCAAGTGGCGCATTGCCGTTCCCCCGGCGGACGATTCCGCCAGCCAAGTTTCGTCGACCAGCAGGAGTTTGCAATGGGTATGCCCCGGCGCTTAGCGATACTGAACAACTGTCTAAGCTGCGCCCTAAGGCGGACCTGCGACTTCTGCAATTTGCCTCAGCCTCTGATGACCGAGTTCAACGCGATGGGGCATCTGACGCTGTATCCCGCCAATGCCACCTTGCTGACCGAAGGTCAAATTCCGCGCGGCGTTTACATCGCCTGTTCCGGCCGCTCCAAGCTCTCGGTCGGGGCCCGCGACGGCAAGACGATCATTCTGAAAATTGCCGGAGACCGCCAAGTGCTAGGTTTGAGCGCGGTCGTCTCCGGGAGGCCCTCCCCGATTACGGTCACCACCATCGAGCTTTGCCAGATCAAGTTCGTCGAAAGCGACAGCTTCCGGCGTCTGATCGAACACAACAGCCACGCCGCGCTCGCGTGCGGCACCCTGCTCGCCCGCGAGGTCATGACCTCGTTCGACGATGTGCACGAACTGCTGCTTGCCCGCAGTTCGACGGAGAAACTCGCCCGCCTGCTGCTTTCCTGGGTCTCGAGTGAGCCCCGCAATCGGGAACTCCGCGTATCCACGGAATTCACGCACGAAGAAATTGCCCAAATGATCGGATCTTCGCGAGAAACGGTAACCCGCTTATTGAGCGATATGAAACGGAAAGATTTAATTCGGCTTGAGGGTGCAACGCTGGTGATTCCTAACCGGATCGCCTTGCAAGCCATCGCTTCCTGAGAGATCCCTCCCCCGGGCGGACGAGCAGTCTCGCGTCCGCCCCTTTTTTCCCCTCATGAACCAACCCACCACGGAGCCACCGAGAACAATCTTGCGATTTGGTAATCGGGTAACTTGGTAGTTTGAAAATCAGAGCAAAGCGGGGACGCCGAGAGGGACAGGGGATCGGGTTCAAAATTACAAATTACGCAATTACCAATTGTCTTCACAGGTTGAACAGTTCCCGCAGGCGGCGCGTCTGGGCGCGGCTCACCGGAATCTCCGTTTGTTTCTTGTCGTCCATGCGCAACTGGTAGGAGCTCTTGAACCAGGGCACGACTTCGCGGATGTGATTGATGTTGACCAGAAAGGACCGGTGCGCCCGCCAGAACAAGTTAGGATCGAGATTTTCGAAAAGTTCTTCCAGCGTCCGGCAGTTCGAGTGGCCTTCCATGCCCGCATGGCCGCTGGTGGCCACCGTGATCACACCATCGTCGATCGTGGCGTAGCAGATATCTTTCGGATCGGTCAGGAATAACCTTCCCGCCGCCTTGATCAGAATCTTCGCTGTCTGCGGCTTCTGCGATTCCAACATCCGCACCAGAGTTTCGAATTTTTCTTCCGGGCCGGCGCCCGCTGCAATCTTTGCCCGCGCTTTCTCGATGGACTGAGCCACTCGCTTTTTGTCGAATGGCTTCAGGATGTAGTCTACCGCGTTCACCTCGAACGCCTTCACCGCGTATTGATCGAAGGCGGTGGCGAAGACGATCTTGGGGAGGGGAAACTTGCGGTCGAGCAGCTTCTTGATGACGCCGAAACCGTCCAAGCCCGGCATCTGGACGTCGAGAAACACGATGTCCGGATTGTGTTCGCGGATCAGGCTGATCGCTTCCAGGCCGTTCTTGCCCTGTGCGACTACGTTCACGTCGTCCAGGTTCTTGAGCAGATAGGCGAGTTCGTCGCGCGCCAGTTGTTCGTCGTCGACGATGATCGCGGACAGGGGCATAGGGTTCAGAGCCGGGCTGCTGATGAAACTGGCATTTACGGCGGCGATCGCCGTGTCCTTATGGTGAGTATAGCCACCGCAGCGGGCAGGCCGCCAGTCGCAATTCCTTTACAGAGAATTCTCGATCGCCAGCGCCATGCCCATTCCGCCGCTGACGCAGAGTGTGGCCAGGCCACGGCGGGATTTTCGCTTGAGCATTTCGTGGAGCAGCGTCGCCGTGATGCGCGTCCCGGTGCAGCCGATGGGATGGCCGAGCGCGATGGCGCCGCCGTTGACGTTGAGTTTCTCGCGATCGAAATGCAACTCGCGATCGCATGCCAGCACCTGGGCGGCGAAGGCTTCATTGAGTTCGACCAGATCGAAGCCGCTGAGATTGAGGCCGTGTTTCTGTTCCATTTTGCGGATGGCCAGCACCGGCCCGATGCCCATGAGGCGCGGATCCACGCCCGCGGAAGTCGCGGCGAGAATTCGCGCCAGCGGTTTCAGGTTATTCTGCTGAACGAATTTTTCGCTCGCCAGCACCACCGCCGCCGCGCCATCGGTGATGCCGGAAGAGTTTCCGGCAGTAATGGTGCCGGTACCGGTCTTGGAAAAAACTGGAGCCAGTTTGGCCAGCTTCTCCATGGTCGCGTCGGGAAACAAGTGTTCATCGCGTGAGAAAACGGTTGTGCCCTTCTTGCCCTCGATGGTGACTGGAGCAATTTCGGCGTCGAAGCGTCCACTGGATTGCGCAGCTGCAGCGCGCTGTTGCGATATGAGTGCGAACTGATCCTGCTCTTCGCGCGAGATCTTGTACTGCCCGGCGAGAATCTCGGCGGTCTCGCCCATCAGCATCTTCGCCATCGGGCAGAAGAATCCGTCGCGATACATGCCATCGACGAGCTCCTGATGGCCGAGACGATATCCCCAGCGAGCGCCCTCGAGATAGTAAGGAAGCCGCGACATTGACTCAGTTCCGCCCGCCAGCGCGCAATCCAGGTTGCCGGTAGCAATCTCCTGGAATGCCATCGCGATGGACTTGAGGCCAGATGCGCACGCCTTGTTCACCGTGTAGGCGGGAACTTCCTGAGGAATGCCGCTGCAGATGGAAATCTGCCGCGCGGGATTTGGGCCGCCTCCGGCCTGACGTGCGTTGCCGAAGATCGTTTCTTCAACCTGCTGCGGCTGCACTCCGGCGCGTTCGATCGCCGCCTTCGCGGCGACCACGCCCAGATCAGCAGCCGAGAGCGAGGCGAACGAGCCTCCAAACTTTCCGATTGGCGTGCGGACGGCGGAGAGGATGTACACGTTGTTCAACGGGGCCTCCCGGACATTTCAGTCTAGCAGGCTGCGGAAAAAGTCTTAACCACGGACACAGAGGAACACAGGGGGAAGCTCTCGATTCGGGATTCAATTTGATAGTCGGGTGAAGAAGAAATCCCCCGCGTTCCTCTGTGTCCCGTGTGGTTAAGAAGTTCGGCGCTCGCGCGCGGTAAACTAGTCGCCGTGAATATTCTTTACGGAATCAATACGGTTACGGAAGCGCTCAAGGCGCGCGGGCGCAATTTCGAGTGGGTTGGTGTCGCCAAAGAGCGGAAAGATATTCGCCTCAGGCGGGTGATTGACGAGTGCCGCAAGATCGGAGTTCCAGTGCGCGTTTTGTCGCGTGAGGAGCTCGACGAAATGGCCGGCAACGCCGCGCATCAAGGACTTGTGGCGGCGACTTCGGCAAAACAATATAGCGACCTCGATGACATTGTGGCGTCGCGTCGCGGCGAGCGCTCGCTGATCGTCGTGCTGGATGGAGTCGAAGATCCGCACAATCTGGGAGCGATCCTGCGGACTGCGGACGCTGCAGGAGCAGATGGCGTGGTGATTCCAGAACGCCGGTCCGCCGCCGTCACAGGTGCGGTGGCGAAGGTTTCGGCGGGAGCGAGCGAACACCTTCCGGTTGCCAAAGTCACGAACATATCGCGCGCGCTCGAGGAATTGAAGGCGAAGGATCTGTGGATCGTCGGGTTGGACGAGCGTGGCGAGCAGACTTATGATGCGGTTGATTACAAGATGCATTGCGCTATCGTGCTCGGCGCCGAAGGCAAGGGACTGCACGATCTGGTGCGCAAACACTGCGATTTCCTGGTGTCGATCCCGATGCGGGGGAAAGTGCCGTCGCTGAATGTATCGGTGGCGGCGGGTGTAGTGTTGTATGAAGTTGTGCGGCAGAGACGGCTGGGCGCATCGAAGTAGGCATGAGGCTGGTAATCATGAGACTGCTTGGTTGGCTTGGTCTGCTCTGTAGTCTGATGGCTCCCGCAGCGGCGCTTAACCGGGAAGCCTTCACCATCACCAGGTACGACCTGGAAGTGCGCCTTGAGCCCCAACAGCAAAGGCTTGGGGCGCGTGGCAAGATCACGTTGCGCAACGATTCCGCTCAGCCCCAGAAAGTCGCGGCGCTGCAGATCTCATCTTCTCTCAATTGGCGTTCGATTCGGGTGGACGGCAAGGCCGTTCAATTTGTTTCGCAACCCTACATTTCGGACATCGACCACACCGGCGCGCTTTCAGAAGCAATCGTTACGCTGCCCGTCGAAATCAAGCCGAAAGATTCCGTGGAGCTCGAAATCGGCTACGAGGGCGTCATTCCGCTGGATGCGACGCGGCTGATTCGGGTCGGAGTGCCGGAGGAAATCGCTAAACATACAAGCTGGGACCAGATCAGTGCATCATTTACGGCGGTGCGCGGCGCGGGATATGTGGCGTGGTATCCGATTGTGACTGAGTCGGCGGATTTCTCCGAAGGGAACAGTTTGTTTGAAGTTGTTGATCGATGGAAGAAGAGGGAGCAGGACGCCAGTATGAAGCTCTCGCTTGGTACCGATGCGGGGATCGACGATGCACACCTGAAGCTGCTGTGCAGTGGCGTTGGCAATAATATCGATACCCGCGAGGGCAGTGCGCACTTTCACGGGGCAGTGTGTGAATACGAGCGCCTTGGTTCAGTTACACCGACACTCGCAATAGCTGACTATAACCAGAACCAGTCAAAGCCTCCTTTGTACCTGTTTAGTTTGCTGGGCCACGAGGCAGGAGCGGCAACGTATTCCAACACGCTCGACCCGGCCATGAAGTTTGTCACCGGATGGTTTGGCCAGCCCACAGCGCCAATTGCCATCGTCGATCTTGCCGATCCGCATTCCGCTCCGTTTGAGAGCGGCAACTTGTTGATGGCGTCGATGGCCGCGGAGGACTCGAAACTCGCGGGTATCAACCTGGTTCACGAACTGGTCCATTCCGCGTTGCCATCGTCACGGCCCTGGGTGTACGAGGGGTTGGCTCATTTTGCAGAGGCGTTGTATCGGCAAGAGCAAGGCGGACGTCAGGCAGCGCTCGATTTCCTTGGATTGCACCGGGCGGCGTTTCTGGATTCGGAAAAAGAAGCATCGGCCGCGCCGCAGAAGAGCGCCGGCCAGCCTCTGGCCGTCACGTTTGATGAAACTTACTATCGCAGCAAAGCTGCGTACGTGTGGTGGATGCTACGCGACATGGTGGGCGACGATGCGCTGAAGCAAGCCATTCGCAAATATCGGGCCGAGGACGATAAAGATCCAAAGTATGTGGAGCAGTTGATCGAATCCGCCGCCAAGCGCGACCTGAGTTGGTTCTTCGACGACTGGGTGTATCAGGATCGCGGTCTGCCGGATTTCCACGTGCAGTCGGTGCATCCGTGGAAGACGGAAAAAGAAGTGCAGTTTGTTACCGTAACACTGGAAAACCTTGGCAATGCGGGGGCGGAAGTCCCGTTCACGATATTGTTTGAAGGCGGCGAGATCACGAGGCGGATTGAGGTGCGCACCAAGGGCACAGCCACGACGCGAGTTGAGTTGCCCGGCACGGCGAAAGAGATCGTGGTTAACGACGGCAGTGTCCCGGAAAGCGACCTGACGAACAATTCGTTGAAGGTTTCGGCACCGTCGGAATGATTGCCGCGGCCGGATGTTTGGTTGGGTACGGGAAATCTTGAACCACAGGGGGCACAGGGTTCCACAGGGGAAACCGACGTAAGCGTGGTAGATTGTTTTTCGCAAGGAGAGAGCTTGCCCTACATCCAATTTCTCGGCGCTGCCGGGACCGTGACTGGCTCGAAGCACCTGATCAACACTGCTTATGATTCGAGCGGCAAGCAGGGATTTCAGGTTCTGATCGACTGCGGACTTTTCCAGGGACAGAAAGAATGGCGTGAGCGGAACTGGCAGGACACTCCGGTCCCGGCGCGTGAAATTGATGCGGTGGTTCTTACCCATGCGCATCTCGATCACTGTGGCTGGATTCCGCGTCTGGTGAAAGAAGGTTTCCGCGGGCCGATCTACGCCACGCAGCCGACCATCGATCTGTGCTCAGTCGTGTTGCCGGACTCCGGACACCTGCAGGAAGAAGACGCCGCGTTCTACAACAAAAGGAAAGTTTCGAAGCACGATCCGGCGTTGCCCTTGTACACGCTCAAAGAAGCGCAGGATTGCCTGAAGTACTTCAAGCCGGTCGTGGTGGAGCAAACCACGCAACTGAGCCCCGAGCTTGCGTTTCGCTTCGTACATGCCGCGCACATTCTGGGTTCCTGCATGGCGGAGATCACGCTGCAAACGAATGGCCGCAACCGCCGGCTGCTCTTCACCGGCGACATTGGCCGGGTGCGCGATAGCGAAATCACGCCCGGCAAAGTAGTGCACTCCGGGCCGCAGGAAAACGAGACTGCCGACGTGCTGGTCATGGAGTCCACTTACGGCAACCGGCAGCATCCCGACACCGATCCTCGACCGGAACTCGCCCGCCTGATTCGCGAGACCGCGCAACGCGGCGGCAGCGTGATCGTTCCGGCGTTCGCCGTGGAGCGGACGCAGAAATTTCTTTTCATCCTGAAAAGACTCATGGAGACGGGACAGATTCTGCGCTTGCCGGTTTATTGCGACAGCCCGATGGCGATCAAGGCAGTCGAAGTTTTCCTGAGGCACTCGGAGGAGTACACGCCTCGGGCTGCGGATTTGATCAGGAAATACGGCTCCCCGATCGACTGGCCGGGCTTCACGTTTGCACTAACCGCCGAGCAGTCGAAGAGGATTAACGAAAGCCACTATCCGTCAATCATCGTTTCGTCGAGCGGGATGGTAACTGGTGGCCGGATCTTGCATCACATGGCGCAGCGGCTACCCGATCCGAGGAACCTGGTGATTTTTATCGGCTTCCAGGCGCCGGGCACGCGCGGCGCCATCATCAAGAGCGGGGCACCCGAGGTGAAGATCTTCGGCGATTTTGTGCCGATCCGCGCGCAGGTCGTGGCGCTCGAACAGTTCAGCGACCATGCCGATCCGCCAGAGTTATTGGAGTGGTTACGGACGTTTAAGAACCAACCGGCCGCGACCTATCTTGTCCACGGCGAGCCCGCTGCATCGTCGCAACTTCGCGACCGGATGAAGAAAGAACTCGGATGGAACGTTCAGGTGGCGGAGTACATGGAGAAAGTGGAAGTGAAGTAGAACGTTGAGTTCGATGCGGAGCATTGCATAGGTCCTTTGCTGTGCTCAGGATGACAGCGTTGGTTGATTAGCGGGTTGCGGTGAAGGTGATCAGCGCCTGCAACTTTGCGAGGGCTGCGCCGGAATCTATTGCATTTGCGGCCAGCGGCACTGCATCGCGCAGATGATCGGCGCGTCCGGCGGCGACCAGGGCGGCGGCCGCGTTGAGTAGTACGACGTCGCTGCGAGCGGATTTCTTCCCGGCCAGGACTTCGCGAATCAGATCGGCGTTGCGGGCGGCGTCTCCGCCAGAGATTTCGTCGAGCGTGGCGCGCTGCAGGCCGAATTCCTCGGGCGTGATTTCGTAGCTGTGAACTTGTCCTTCGCGCACTTCGGCGATGCGGGTTGGGGCGGTGATGGTAATTTCGTCCAGGCCGTCACTTCCGTGGACGACGAGCGCGCGGCGCAAACCTAACATGCTGAGGGCTTCTGCAAGTTTTTCGACAAGGTCCGCGGAATAAACACCAACTACCTGGCAGGTGGCGCGCGCGGGATTCGTCAACGGACCGAGCAGGTTGAAAACCGTGCGCAGATGCAACTCGCGGCGGGCGGTCTGTACGTACTTCATCGCCGAATGCATCGCGGGAGCGAAAAGAAACGCGATTCCCACTTGTGCCAGGCAGGCCGCGATCTGTGGGGCCGGCAGCTGGATGTTCACGCCCAACGCTTCCATCACGTCGGCGGAGCCGCACTTCGAGGTCACGCTGCGATTGCCATGTTTGGCGACGCGTACACCGGCTCCGGCGACCACGAAGGCAGTGGCAGTCGAAATGTTGAATGTGCCGCTGGCATCGCCGCCGGTGCCGCAGGTATCGACGAGCGCGTCACGCCCGGTACCGCTGGCGTCGAGCACGGAGTCGGCGTGAAGTTCGAGCGGAATGGCGGCGTCGCGGATGGCTTCGGCAAATCCGACGATTTCTTCGACCGTTTCGCCCTTCATGTGCAACGCTACCAGCAGCGCCGCAATTTGCGCGTCAGAGCATCGGCCGGTGAGGACTTCGCTCATCACCGCGTGCGCCTCTTCGCGGGAGAGCGACTGACGGTGACTGACGATGCGATGGAGGACGTCGAGAAGCATGATCTCCAGCCAAGGGTAGCACTGATTACTGTTCGTTGTGATCTTCGCCGTTTGCACCAATCCTTCTGCCTTCTATAAAATTGAGAGTTTGCTGTACGTTGTCTGAAGCCGCAAGCAGAGTCCTCTCGGGAGTCCATTAACGGCGGTTGCCGCGCGGCTCGCGATCGCGAATGAGCAACGACCAACGACGGATTTGGAATCACTATGAAAATTCATGAGTATCAGGCAAAAGGAATTCTGAAGAAGTATGGCGTCGCCGTGCCGCGGGGCGCGATGGCGGCGACACGGGAAGAAGCTGAGGCGGCGGCGAAGGATCTTCTGGGCTCCGGCGCGACGGGAGTGGTGGTGAAGGCGCAGATCCATGCCGGTGGACGCGGCAAGGGCGGCGGAGTGAAACTCGCCAAGTCGGTGGAAGAAGCGGGCGAAATTGCCGGCATGATTTTAGGCATGAAACTGGTGACGCATCAGACGGGGCCGGAAGGGCGCATCGTGCATCGGTTGCTGGTCGAAGAGACGTTGCCGATCGAGAAGGAACTGTATCTCGGCATTCTGGTGGATCGTGGCGAGGGCAAGCCGGTGTTTATGGCATCGGCTGCGGGCGGCATGGATATTGAGCAAGTGGCCGCCGAGAGGCCGGAAGCGATCCTGAAGCAGTACATCGATCCGGGCATGGGCCTGGAGCCGTTCCAGGCGCGCAAGATCGCGTTTACGTTGGGGCTGAGGCCGCAGCAGCTCAATCCTGCCGTTCAGTTCCTGACCAGTCTTTACCGCGCGTTCCTGGAAACGGATGCTTCGCTGGTGGAGATCAATCCGTTCATCAGTTGTACGGACGGCCGGTTGTTCGCGCTCGACGCCAAGTTGACCTTTGACGATAACGCGCTCTTCCGGCATGCGGACCTCCGCGAACTGCGGGACATTACGGAGGAAGATGCGCTTGAAGTGGAGGCGTCGAAATACAACCTCAACTACATCAAGCTCGACGGCAACGTGGGCTGCATGGTGAATGGCGCCGGCCTGGCGATGGCTACTATGGACATCATCAAGTATGCGGGTGGCATGCCGGCCAACTTTCTCGATGTGGGCGGCAGCGCAAGCGCGGACCAGGTAGCGCACGCGTTTGAGATTCTGCTGAGCGACAAGAGCGTGCGGGCCGTGCTGATCAATATTTTTGGGGGCATTCTGCGGGTGGATATGCTGGCTACCGGGGTGGTCGAGGCGGCGAAGAAGACGAATATCCAACTGCCGGTGGTGCTGCGACTGGAAGGCACCAATGTTCAGGAAGGCAAGAAAATCCTGGTGGAGTCGGGGCTGAACTTTACGGTCGCAGAGACCATGAAGGATGCGGCCGACAAAGTAGTGGCCGCGGCGCAGCACGCAGCCTGAGAGCGAAGAGCGAAGAGCGAACAGCGGTTTTTTTCGAAAGCGAGCAATTATGGCAATCCTGGCTGATAAAAGAACTCGATTGATTGTGCAGGGGCTGACAGGCCGCGAAGGCACCTTCCATGCGAAGGCTTGCGCCGCTTACGGCACGCAGATTGTGGGCGGCGTCACGCCCGGCAAGGGCGGGACGACACACGAGGGCTGGCCGATCTTCAATACCGTTCAGGAAGCGGCGGACAAAACGGGCGCGAATGCCACGGTCATTTTTGTGCCGCCGCCATACGCGGCCGATGCGATCATGGAAGCGGCCGATGCTGAAATCGACCTTATTGTCTGCATCACGGAGGGCATCCCGACGCTGGATATGGTGCGCGCCTGGGAGTTTCTCCAGAACCGGCGCTCGCGCCTGATCGGGCCGAACTGCCCGGGCATCATCTCGCCGGGCAAATGCAAAATCGGCATCATGCCGGCGGCGATCCACAAAGAAGGCAATGTTGGGATCGTGTCGCGCTCCGGGACGCTGACTTACGAGGCGGTGCATCAGCTTACCCAGCGCGGAATCGGGCAGTCGACGGCGATTGGCATTGGCGGGGATCCGATTATCGGCACGAATTTTGTCGACGCGCTCGATTTGTTTAACCGCGATCCGCAGACCGAAGCCGTTGTCATGATCGGGGAAATCGGTGGCAACGCGGAGGAGATCGCCGCGGAGTTCATCAGGACGCACATGAAGAAGCCGGTGGTGGGCTTCATCGCGGGACAGACAGCGCCTCCCGGACGCCGTATGGGCCACGCCGGCGCGATCATCTCCGGCGGCAAGGGCACAGCGGCCGAGAAGATTGCCGCCATGGAAAAGGCTGGCCTCAAGGTCGCGAAATCGCCGGCTGAGATCGGCGAAACGCTCGCGGCCGCGCTGGGGGTGAAGGTGTAGGAGCACTCAGCACTCAGCATTCAGCCGTCAGCTTCTCATGAGAAGAGGGATGGGTTCGCTGAGACCTGGCAACTGAGACCTGAGACCTAACTTATGAAAACACTACAACGCACACTGACCATCATCAAGCCCGACGCGGTGAAGAAAAACGCGGTCGGAGATATCATCGAACAGTTCGAGAAGAATGGCTTCCGCATTCTGGCCATGAAGATGTTGGAAATTTCGCAGCACCAGGCGGAGCAGTTCTATGCCGTCCATGCGAGCCGGCCGTTTTACAGCTCGCTGACCAAGTTCATGTCGAGTGGACCGATCGTGGCGCTGGCGCTGGAAAAGGAAAACGCCATCGCCGATCTTCGCAAACTGATGGGTGCCACCAATCCGGCCAGTGCCGAAGAGGGCACCATCCGCAAGAAATGGGCCAGTGACATTGAGCACAATGCGATCCACGGCTCCGACGCGGATGAAACGGCTCGCTTCGAGTTAAGCTTCTTTTTCGCGGGTTACGAATTGTCGCAGTAAAAGCAGTTCCCGGTTCTCAGTTTCCAATTCTCAGATGAGATTGATCTGATGACGGGGTTTTGTGAGAACTAAGAACGGAGAACTCCATGCCGTTAGTTCAAGTCACCATGCTCGAAGGCCGCACGGTCGATCAGAAGCGGAAGATTGCGCAGCGCATTACCGACACGATGGTTGAAGAGGCAGGGGCACGCCGCGAAGCCATCGTGGTTGCGTTCCACGAAGTTTCCAAGGAGAGCTACGCTTCGGGCGGGGTGTTGATGGTGGACAAGCAGCCGAAGTGAGGATCAAGTAGCCCGCGGATGCGCGCCCGCAAGAGATCCTTCGCTGCGCTCAGGATGACAATTGATTGAAAGTCATCCCAGCGGCTCGTACAGGTGCCCTTCGATCCGGTCGCCGAGTTTTGGCAGATCTTTTTTTGCCATCTGCAAGAAATGCGGGGCGGCGCGATGAGCCTCGAGGGCGGCGGCGTCCTTATACTGTTCGTAGATAAAGAACCGGCGCGGATCGGCCTTGTGCTTATGCACCTGATACATGAGGCAGCCAGGTTCTTTACGCGATTCGGCCGAGAGTTTTTCAAAGATCGCGGCCACTTCGGACTCGCGTCCAATTTTTGCCATCCAAGTTACGGCCAACACCACCATCCGTCGCTCCGTTCTCCTACTGTGAAGTCCAGCCCCTAAAGGGGCATCTCATTGGGAAGACTTTCGGCATCGCTAAAGCGATACCCTGATACGAACCCGAGTTCTTAGCAGTTCTTCAGTCCTAGCGCGCTTATGAATTCGGGGACCAAAATCGTCTGCTCACGATCGGGGCCCGTGGAAATCATGCCCACCCGCGCTCCAGTTTCCTTTTCGATGAAGGTCAGGTATTCGCGGGCCGCCTTGGGCAATGCTTCGACCGTACGAATGGCATGCGTTGGGCTGGCCCAGCCCGGCATGTTACGGTAGATGCATTCGATTTTTTCATAGCCGCATGCCTGGGCCGGAACTTCGTCCGTTTCCTTGCCGTTTACTTTGTACCCCACGCAGACTGGAACCTCCGTGAGGTGGTCGAGCACATCCAACTTAGTCACCACCAACCAGGAGATGCCGTTAATCATGCCAGCGTAACGGAGTAGAGGCAAATCGAGCCAGCCGGTGCGGCGGGGCCGTCCGGTGACGGCGCCGAATTCGTTGCCGCGCTTGCGCAGGTCTTCTCCTTGCGCGCCGAGGAGTTCGCTTGGGAACGGGCCGCTGCCGACGCGGGTGCAATAGGCTTTGGTGATGCCGATGACTGTGTCAATCGATGTCGGCGGCACGCCAGTTCCGGTTGCGGCGCCCCCGGAAGTGGCGCTCGAAGACGTCACGAACGGATAAGTACCGTGATCGATGTCGAGCATGGTGCCCTGCGCGCCTTCGAAGACGATCGACTTGCCTTCGGCCAGAGCCCGGTTCAGCAGGAGCGCCGTGTCGCGAACAAAGGGAGCGATCTTCTCGGCTGCCTCGGCGTATTCGCGGAACATTTTGTCGGCATCGAGCGGATCGGAGTTGAAGAGCGCGTGCGCGATCGTGTTTTTCTCGCGACAGGTGTTCTCGATGTGCGTGCGCAGCAATGGGGTGTCGAGCAGGTCCGCGACGCGCAATCCACGGCGTCCCATTTTGTCTTCGTAAGTGGGGCCGATGCCGCGTGAAGTGGTGCCGATTTTCACGCGGCCGGGGGCGCTCTCCGACCCCAGTTCCATCATGCGATGGTAGGGAAGAATGACCTGCGCGCGGTTCGAGACGAAAAGGTTGCCGTCCACTTTCACGCCGGCAGCGCGCAGGGATGCGACTTCCTTCAGGAAAGCCAACGGATCCAGCACCACGCCATTGCCGACTACGCTGGTGCACTCGGGCCGCAGAATGCCGCCGGGCACGAGCTGCAGGATGAATTTTTTCCCGTTGATGATGACGGTGTGTCCGGCGTTATGGCCGCCGGCGTAGCGAGCCACGATCGAAAAAGTTTGGGTGAGTACGTCGACAATCTTGCCCTTGCCTTCGTCGCCCCACTGGGCTCCGACAATGACCGCGGTTCTGCCTCTGCTCAATGCGAACTCCACTTGGAAAATTGCGCGACCGTCAGGCCGCCCCCGGGTCGTACACACTGGTTGCCCCGCTGCTGAATGGACTGGAAAACCTGGAAGATCGGAGGAACTTGGTGTGTACGCTCCAGCATACCGAATCGGGCTGTGGAGGAGCAAACTTGAAATCAGGGGAAGGTCGCCGGGAAATTGGCCGGCTACGCTGATCTTGTATCCTGACAGCGTGCCCGAGCTCCCCGAGGTCGAAACCATTGCGCGAGGCCTCGACACGCGTGTCGCCGGGGACACCGTCGAACATGTCTGGATCGGTTCCCGGACGCAGCCGCTCAAGTCGGCGGCCGGCGTCATCGCTGCGACGCTTGAGGGCAAGCGGATCGTCCGCGTGCACCGTGCGGGCAAGCACATCGTGTTTGATCTGGAGGGAGAAGCACGGGCATCACAGACGGCATCACAGACGGCATCACAGACGAAAAAAGGCAAACGCGCAGTTCGCGGCGAGACGCGGCAAGCCGCATCTCTACGTCGGTCCGATCAACATCCGTCCGATGCTCAGACGGCGCAGTGGGTCGTCCATCTCGGCATGACCGGGCGCATGGTGGTTTGCGAACCTGCGGCGGAAATTGCCAAGCACACGCACCTGATCGCGAAGCTGGCTTCGGGGCGCGAACTGCGGTTTATCGATCCACGGATGTTTGGCAAGCTCAGCGTTCATCCTGGCGGCTTCGATCCAGGGGGAGTGGAACCGCTGGAGGTGAGCGAGGAGCGGTTCGTCGCGCTTTTTCGCGGGCGCAAGACTCCGATCAAGAGCGCGCTACTGAATCAGAAGTTGCTGCGCGGCGTGGGCAATATTTATGCCGACGAGTCGTTGTTTCGGGCTGGCATCCGTCCCCGCCGGCGGGCGGCGGCCATCACGCGGGAGCAGCTGGGCCGGCTGCACCGAGCGGTGCGGGAAGTGCTGCGCGAGGCGATCGAGCTGGGTGGATCTTCGATTTCCGATTATATGGACGCGGATGGTGAAGAAGGATTCTTCCAGCTCCAGCATCGAGTTTATGGCCGTGAGGGGGAGCCGTGCCTGGTGTGCAGGACCCCAATCCGGCGGGTTGTGCTGGCGGGCCGCAGCAGTCACTACTGTCCAAAGTGTCAAAAATAGCTCTAATAGAACGATTTAATATTGACGAATTGTTACGCCGCACTGTAAAAAGGTCAGGGCGAAATTGCCCCCTCGAAAGACTACCGAGTCATTCACCATGAATAAAATCTCAATTGGAGTGGACCTCGGCGGCACGAACCTGCGCATCGCAGCCGTGGACGAGCAAGGCGCGCTCGTCGAGAAGGTCACGCTTGGCACCAAGGTTTCTCTCGGACGCGATCACGTCATCGACGAAATGTGCGACGCCATCCAGCGCATGTCGGAGAAATACAGGAACTCCGCCCCAGTGCTGGGGATCGGCATCGGAGTGCCCGGCATCATCGACATGCAAACTGGCCTGTTGCGCGAATCGCCCAACCTGCCAGGCTGGGCCGACTATCCGGTTCGCGACGAAATTGAGCGGCGACTGAAGACCATCGTGATCCTCGAAAACGACGCCAATGTCGCGGCGCTCGGAGAAAAATGGCTGGGCGCGGCCAAGGATTTTTCCGACATGACAATGCTGACTCTCGGTACCGGCGTCGGCGGTGGACTGGTTCTGGGCGGCGCGATCTGGCGCGGCGCGAACGGCATGGCCGGGGAGTTCGGGCACGCGACCGTTGAACCAGAGGGGCATCTTTGCGGGTGCGGGAATCGAGGATGCCTCGAACAATACGCTTCGGCGACGGCGGTGGTCCGGATGGCACGGGAAGCGATCGCGAGCAACGGCGCGCCGGCACTGGCGCGCGCCGCCCACTCCGATCCGGAGTTCAGTGCGAAATCGATTTACAATCTCGCGATTCAAGGCGATGAAGATGCGCGCCGCATTTTCCGGTACGTGGGCCGTTGTTTGGGAATTGTGCTTTCGACGCTGGTGAATTCCTTGAACCTGCCGATTTACGTGATTGGCGGGGGAGTTTCGAGCGCGTGGGAAGCGTTTTCGCCCTCGATCTTCGAAGAGTTGCGGCGGCGCTCTATTGTATACGCCGCTACTGCCCCGCACGATCCTTCGGCCACCAACCAGGGTGCTTCCGCGCACGTGGAGGCTGGCCCTGGCCACAAGACCATCATCACCCGCGCACTGTTGGGGAGCGATGCCGGCTTGTACGGCGCGGCCCGGCTGCCGATGATTGCGTAAGCAAAGCGTTAGAACGCAAGCACCGTGCCGCGCGCAGTGGAGACGCGGCAAGCCGCGTCTCTACGGGGGCTAAGTGCGCTTGTGTTTCGGCGCGCGTGACTTCGTTGCTCGCGACGGCTTCAATGGGCGCGGTGCGTGCGTTGATTTCGCTGCCAGCGGCGGCGCGAGTGCGCCTGGCAGCTTGGCAACTTTCGGTTGCGATGCGGCCGTTTTCAGCTTGGCCACTTCCAGCAGAGTAAGGTTGCGCCAATCTCCCGGCGGCACGTCGAGCGCGAGGGGACCGTACTGCACGCGTCGAATTTTCTCCACGTGGTGCCCCACTTCTTCAAACATTTTTCGGACCTGGCGGTTGCGGCCTTCAATGATGGTCACTTCGAGCCACGGGTTATCGCCTTCGCGGATCAGGCGAATTTTTGCCGGAGCCGTGCGCACGCGGCGGCCGCCTTTTTCGGCGATCGAAACGCCGCGGCGAAGCTTGTCGAGTTTGGCCTCGTCGGGTTGGCCAGCGACTTTCACGACGTAAGTCTTCGCCACGTTGGAAGCCGCTTTCATCAGAGCGTTGGCCAGCGCGCCGTCGTTGGTCATCAGTAGAAGGCCTTCGCTGGCCCAGTCCAGCCGGCCCACGGGATACACGCGCCCTTTCACCTTTTGCACCAGGTCCATCACGGTGGGGCGCTTTTTCTCATCGCTGACCGTGGTCACATATCCCTTGGGCTTGTTCAGCACGATGTAGGTGTAACGTTCGGGCCCCTGCAGCAGTTTGCCATCCACGCGGATGTGGTCTTGATCGGGATCAGCTTTGGTGCCGAGTTGCGTGACCACCTGCCCATTGACCACGACGCGGCCGGAGACGATCAGGTCTTCGGATTTGCGGCGGGATGCAACTCCGGCAGCGGCGATAATTTTTTGCAGACGTTCGGCGGGCATGTGTGGCTACTCCGGTTTGGTGACGGCTGGCGTTTCGATTTCGTCTTCTTTGGTGGCGAGTTCGGGCCCGGCGGCCTCGGCAATTTCAGTACTTTCTGTTTCGGGAGCAGTTTCGGAAGAATCATCTTCTACAGTTGACGGCGAACTTGAACACGCTTCCGGAGGTGTGGCCTCACCCGGAAGCAGGTCGCTCTGGAACGACTCCGCCAGCAGTTTCTCGAATTCCTCCATGCTGGGCAGCTCGTTGATGTCCTTAAGCCCGAAGCGCAGCAGAAACTCCTTACTGGTTTTGTAGAGAATGGGGCGGCCGATTACGGCTTTTCTGCCCGCAGTCGTGATGAGCCTGCGGTCGAGCAGGGTGGCGATGACTCCGCCAGCATCGACGCCACGGATTTCGCTGATCTCGGGTACCGTGACCGGCTGCTTGTAGGCAATGACGGCAAGAGTTTCGAGCGCCGGAAGCGATAGCCGGAAAGGCGGTTTCAGGCTCTTGGCGAAGGCGCGCACCACGTCGTGTTGCTCGGGCTTGGTGGACATGCGGTATCCGCCGGCGACTTGGCGGATTTCGATTCCGTGGTTTGAGCCGGAGTAATCCGCGATGAGTTCTTCGAGCGTGGCGCGGATGCGCGACTTGATTTCCGCGGCATCGCTTCCCGGAGTTTCCGCGAGCAGCGACTCTTTCACGAGCGAAAAAATCTGGTCGAGCGAAATGGGTGTTTCCGCCGCGTAAATGATGGCTTCGAGTTGGGGTCTAAGGCTCATAAGGAAAGTGCCAGGTTTCAAGGTTTCAGAGTTCAACGTCGCGGCGAAATGGGTTTTCCTTGAAACCTTGAAACTCTGAAACCTTGAAACTCTGAAACCTTGAAACTTTTATTACTTCCAATCGTCGCGCACGGCGGCCTGCTCCGTCATCACTTCTTCGAAGTGGGAATGCTTGCGCACTAGCACTTCGCCGAAGACGTGGTCCTGCCGCACCTGGATCGCCTGCAACCGGACCAGTTCGAGCAACGCCAGAAACATGCAGACCAACGCCGACCGCGACGGCACATTGCCGAGCATCTGTTTCAGGCGAATGGGGCGATCTTCGAGCGAGAGCCGGCGGTGCAGGTACTGGATCATCTGGCCAACGGTTACGCTCTCTTCGTCCACTTCCAGAATTGGCCGGTTGCGCGCCCGGTCCAGTATCTGCTGGAAGGTCTTCACCAGGTCGATGACATCGGCGGCGAGTTCAGGCTCGGTGTCTTCGGCGTCCATGAACTTCCGGATCGCTGGATTGCTCAGCACCGCGTCTTCAATCTGCTGCTTCTGCAGGAGCATTTGTGCCGCGGATTTGAACTTTTCGTGCTCGAGCAGGCGGTTGACGAGTTCGTTGCGGGGATCTTCCAGCGCGTTGGCGGGAGCGAGCGGATCGCGGGGCAACAACATCTTCGACTTGATGTGAATCAGCACCGCAGCCATATAGATGAACTCGGAGGCGACGTTCACGTCGAGTTCGCGTATGCGCTCCACATACGTGAGGTACTGCGCGGTGATCCTGGCGATGGGAATGTCGTAGATGTTGATGTCCTGCTTGCGGATCAGGTCGAGCAGCAGGTCGAGCGGGCCTTCGTAGATTTCTCCGAGCGCGATGGCGAACGGGAAATCGCTGGCATCTTCCTGGGCTGACTTGCTTTGACCTGACTTGCTTTGACCTGACTTGCTCTGACCGGACCTGCTGTCAGCAGACGTGTTCTCGGCAGACACCGGCGGAGCCGCGCCGCGGCCGGAGGCCTCGACTGGAGCCTGTTCTGATATGGGTTGAGACAAATCGGTCACTTCGTAGAACCCTTCGCCGGTTCGTGGTCCAGACCCATGGAGCCGCGGACTTCGTTCATCGTGGCGCCTGCGACATCACGAGCGCGGGCCGAGCCAGCTTCCAGAATATCCCAGGCGAGGCGCGGATTGTCCTCGTATTTTTTTCGGCGCTCCTGCATGGGGTTGAGGATCTTTACCAGGGCATCGGCGACCCAGCTCTTGCACTCGATGCAGCCGATTCCGGCCGAGCGGCAGCCTTCGTATACCTTCGCGATCGTTTCTTGGTCGCTGAATATCTTGTGCAAGTCGCCCACGGGACACACGTCAGGATTGCCGCGATCGCTGCGCCGCACACGGGCAGGATCGGTGACCATCGTCTTGAGCTTCTGGCGCACCACCGGCTCGGGATCGGTCAGCAGTAGTGCGTTGCCATACGATTTCGACATCTTGCGGCCGTCGGTGCCCGGCAGCCTGGGTGCGGGCGTGAGCAGGGCCGCCGGTTCAGGGAAAACATATTCGCGCTTCCCGCCATAGAAACCGTTGAACCGCCGCGCGATTTCGCGGGTCAGTTCAACGTGCGCCACCTGATCTTCGCCGACCGGTACGACATCCGCCTTGTAGATCAAAATATCCGCCGACTGCAGGACGGGATAACCAAGAAACCCGTACGTGTCCAGGTCTTTCCCCTTGATGTTTTCCTTCTGCTCTTTGTACGTCGGGACGCGTTCCAGCCAGCCAAGAGGAGTGATCATCGAGAGCAGCAAGTGCAATTCCGCATGTGCCGGTACATGCGACTGAATGAACATCACGCACTTCGCGGGATCAAGCCCCGCCGCCAGCCAATCGAGCAGCACATCGAGTGTGTTTTCTTTCAGACGCGAAGTGTCCGCGTAGTCGGTTGTTAGCGCGTGCCAGTCGGCGATACAGAAAAAGCAGTCGTACTGCTCCTGCATGCGGACCCAGTTTCCGAGCGCGCCAACGTAGTTTCCCAGGTGCAGCTTGCCGGTCGAGCGCATGCCGCTCAGCACGCGTCTCTTGGAAGGAGTTGCCATTCAGAATTTCACCAGCATCCAGCGGTAGAAGTCAACAAACGGGCGGATCAAGCTCCAGAGCAGGCCTCCGCCCAGATACACCAGTGCCAGCAGCGCGAATATGCCGATGCGGTCGTACACCATTCGCGCCGAATCCGGCAGGAAATGCCGCAGCACGTGGCTGCCATCGAGCGGCGGGACTGGGATCAGGTTGAAGACCGCCAGAACGATGTTAATGATCATGAGTGCATACAGCAGCATAGCGACGGGCGTCAACGCGAAATCGGAAGGAGCGCCGTCGCCCCCCCCCGCCAATCCCGTGACAAGAGTGTGTCCGGAGGTTGATGAAAGTGAGATGCCGCCCAGCAGCAGAAGCGCCCCGGTGGAAACGATGAAGTTGCTGACTGGACCGGCCACTGAGGTGAGAATGTCGTCCATCACGGGATGGCGAAAATTTCGGGGGTCCACCGGTGTGGGCTTGGCCCAGCCGAGCAATGGGATGCCGCTGATGGCCGCGACGAGCGGCAGTATGATTGTGCCAAACAGATCGATGTGCCGAATCGGATTCAGCGATACGCGTCCTAGCATGCGAGCCGTGGGATCGCCGCAGCGTGACGCGGTCCAGGCGTGGGCGGACTCGTGCACGCTGATCGCAAACAGGAACGCGATCATCTGATACAGGATTCCAACGATTCTCGGCGTCATTGGTGAACCCTGATTCTAACAAAGCCCCGAGATTGCGGAGTCGGAAGTCGGATTGCGGAGGACTTGACTTGCATCGCACTGGAGCTACACGAGTCTGCGAGAGCTGGGTCGTCCCTCCGGGACTTGAATCATTTCTTCCACTTTTCCCAGCGCTGAAGCGCAGGGCTAAACTGGTTCGCCCCTCCGGGGCTGGATTCTTCTGCTTTGTTCCAATAAGTTACCCGCAGACGAGTTGTCACGCACCCTCTACAAGGGCTTCACGCTGGCATTGATCCAGCCAAGGATCGCCCACAACGAAACGTGTTCTTGGAAATTGCGTAGACTATTCGCGGCCAGGTGTTGTCGCGGAATTGGCCGTTTGCTTGGCTAACATCCGAAGCAGCTTGCGATTCCTAACCTTCGATTTGCGGAATGCACTCATAGTTTCGGGCCGAACCATGGTTTGCGTCCATTTGGTTTGCGTCGATGTCGACAATGGGATGGGACCTACTGCCCGGCGCGCACCGGCGAGGCGACCAGGTGGCCGGCGGCTCGTTTCTTGGTGTCGCCCTTGTCGTGCTGGTAGAGCAGCGAGAGGGCGCCTTCGGCGGACGTGGTCGCGCCGGCGAGTTCCGCCGCCAGACCCTGATAGGAGCGGCCGATATCGTGATGGCCCTGCTCGGCTACCGGGCTGCCCTTGTCAATCGCAGGTCCGATGACCTGGAAGTTGTTGGGCACCTTCCATAGCACCTTACAATTAGTGGCTTTCTCCACATCCTCGTCGGTGAAGCCGGGAATTTTTTTGTAACGGTTGAGCACGATCCGCAGGCGATCGCGGCCCGCTCCTTCCTGCAGGAACGCGTGAATCCGGCCAGCGCTCCAGAGCGAAACGACATCGGTCTGCGTGACCAGCAGCACGGCGTTGGAGAGGTCGCAGATCATTTGCATCGAGCTATCCATCCGGCCCGAGCCATCGAGTACGACGAAGTGATACTGGCCTACCAGCAGGTCGAAGAGGCGAGCCAGTTCCGACGCGGTCGGGACCGCGCTGTGCGGTTGCTGAGCTCCGGCCAGCAGATGAAGGCCATTGCGATACGGCGTCATCAGGCCATCGAGGAGCGAACCGTCCATGCGATGCAGGTTCTGCAAGGCATCGATCAGCGTGAATTGAGGCCGCAGATTCAGCTGCAGGGCAGCGTGGCCGATGGGAGCGAAATCCACCAGCACCACGCGCCCGTGAGTCTCCTGCAAAGCGACGGCGGTATTCACCGCGGTGGTGGTGGCGCCGGCACCGCCCTTGGCGTTCAGGAAAGTAAGGACTCGGGCCTTACTGGAACTGCGCTGCGCCCGGCTCAAGGTGGCCGAGAAGCGAGTGAAGGCTTCGATCAAGGCTTCGCGGCTAGCGGCATGATCCAGAAACTCACGCGCGCCGGCGCGCATGGCGGAAACAATGTTCGTGGGCTGGTTCATTTCGCCCACGGCAAAAATCGTGACTTCGGGAATGCTGGCGTGGATCAGTTCGATGGTGCGGATGGCGCGCTGCGGATTCTGGGGATCAATATCCACCAGGACAACTTCGGCGCGCTGATCTTGCAATTGACGCAAAACGGCATCACCCGGTCCGGGAGGGAAACCGACATGGCTCAATACCGTTCGGGCCAGATTGGTGCTCTCCACCCGGCTGTGCAGTACGACGGATTTTTCGCGGTCCTCGGTCAGGAGAGCGACGGCGATCCCGGGCATGACTCGATTCTCAGTGTTCATTGTCATGCTACAAACTTCCAGCGTCGGAGCCAAATGACCTTCGTAATCGAAGGGGACCTCAGAAGAAGCGGCACATCGCCAGCGGGTTTTCAATTAGGGCAAAAACCCCGTCAGACTGCTGGTTTACCTAATTGTAAGGCAAAGTCCAGCGCTTGAAAAGACACAGAATTTCTCAGCGCGGTAGCGGGCCGGAAGTTGTTCCGGCGGCACTTGCGGGCGAAACTCGCACGAATTGAGCGATTGGCTCGTTGGAGGGTAAGTACTGGTAGGAATCGAGTTGCACGGCAATCCCGCTTCGTTGACCGGCTTGGGAAGCCGAGGCGCGCAACACCCGCCCACTACATCGAACAGGCATGTTCTCCGCCAAAGTGATTTCCGAGGGCATGGTAAAAGTCAATTCCACAACTGCCCCTTGCAGGAGCGCCGTCTCGGCGTAAAAGAAAATTCCACGACCACTCAAGTCCTGAGTAAATCCGGGCACAGTCCGTCCATCGAAGTGAACCGCCAACGGCAGGTGCAATTCGAAACGCTGCGCGCCCCGGCGTTCAAGACGATTAGGATCTGTGCTCATTGTTTATCCTTCGCGGATTCGGCTCTCTCGGATCGGTGGACCTTAACTCTATAACTCTATCGCGGATCGAACCGGCGGGGAAGTTCTAAGTCGGTGGCCGAGCTGTGGAAATCTGCGTGTAAAGTAAACAGCCATCGTTTCGGCAGCGGACTTGGGGAGCCGTCGAGTTCCTCTCGGCATCTTCCTGCCGGTTGCCGTCATCCCCAAGATGTGAAAAAGTTCTAGAAGAGTGACTGAGGAACAAAATTCCGCCGCGGTTGAAGAAGCGGCTGCGAAAACGGCGCGCCTGCCGAAGTGGGCGACAACCCTGCGCGCCTTGCGCCACCGCAATTTTCAGCTCTTCTTCAGCGGACAACTGATTTCTCTCATCGGCACGTGGATGCAGACCGTAGCCCAGGCGTGGCTCGTCTACCGGATGACGAAATCTGCCCTGTTGCTCGGTTCTGTCGGTTTTGCCAGCCAGATTCCTGTCTTCCTCATCGCGCCTTTCGGGGGGATTACCGCCGACCGCACCAATCGCCAGCGACTGGTGATCGCCACCCAGACCTCTGCCATGATCCTCGCGGGGATTCTGGCTTGGCTCACGCTGAGCGGGCGCGTCCAGGTGTGGCACATCTTTGTGCTGGCGGCCATGCTCGGGGTGGTGAACGCGTTCGATATTCCCGGCCGGCAGGCCTTCCTCGTCGACATGGTCGGCAAGGAGGATCTGATGAACGCCATCGCGCTGAATTCCTCGATGTTCAATGGCGCGCGCGTCATCGGCCCGGCCATCGCCGGAATTTTGGTGGCGAGAATCGGCGAAGGCTGGTGCTTTGCCGCCAATTCAATTAGCTACATCGCCGTGATCGTCGGCCTGTCGCTGATGCACGTGCACAGCGCTCCGCGCGCCAGCAAGCATTCGCCGATCGAAGACATCATCGAAGGTTTTCGCTGGGTCAATCAGACGCGGGTCATTCGCGCGCTGCTGTTACTGATTGGCTTGGTGAGCCTGGTCGGCATGCCCTACACCGTGCTGATGCCGGTATTCGCCGACAGAATCCTGCACGGGGGCGCGCGTGGCCTCGGCATCCTGATGGGCGCCACGGGCGTAGGCGCGCTATTCGGCGCCTTGACGCTCGCCGCTAAGACTGGAATAAAAGGGCTCGGGCGTTGGGTGGCAATCGCGTGCGCGAGCTTGGGGATCAGCCTGTTTCTCTTTTCGTTCTCAACTTCATTCTGGTTGTCAGCCGCGCTCCTGTTGCCCGCCGGTTACTCGATGATGTTGCAGATGGCCTGCTCGAATACGCTGATCCAGACCATGGTCCCCGACCAACTGCGCGGCCGCGTCATGTCCGTTTATTCGATGATGTTCATGGGGATGGCTCCCTTCGGAGCTTTCTTTGGCGGAGCGTTGGCGCACCGCATCGGCGCGCCCATCACGGTCGCCGTTGGAGGAGTGGCCTGCGTCCTCGGTGCGATCTGGTTCGGGCGCGCCCTGCCCGAACTGCGCATCGAAGCTCGGCGCCTCATCATCGCCCAGGGCTTGGCCGCAGGCGAACCCGCGCAGGAACTGAACGCGCAGCCGGTGGAAGAGTAGGCGGGACAGTTTCGCGGCCATGTGTTACTTGAGCCGCTGCCCCGTCTCCTTGTCAAAGACGGCGTTGCGCAGGAATTGTTCCGACGACCAGGACGGCGCGTCTCCTCCGAGATACTGATGGAACCACTCGAGGTGCGCGGTGTAGTACAGGGCCATTTCATACCAACTGGGCCAGTGGCCGGCGTTGGAATAGACGATCAGTTTCGAGGGGACTTTCATCTCTTGCAGTGACGTGAACATCTGCAGCGACTGCGTGTAGGGGACGCGATAATCGCGCTCGCCGGAGATAACCAGGCAGGGCGTCTTGAAGTTTTTCACAAAATAGGAGGGCGAAAACTTCTCGTACTGATCGGAGTTCCACGGCTGACCTTTGTAGTCCCACTTGGGGAACCATAGTTCTTCGGTCGCGCCGTACATGGAGCGGAGATCGAAGACACCCATCATCGAGGCGATGGCCTTGAAGCGGTTGGTGTGGCCCTCGAACCAGTCCATCATGTAGCCGCCGTAGGACCAGCCCATGGCGCCGATGCGGTCGGGATCGACGTAAGGAAGCTTGATCAGTTCGTCGGTGACCTTCATCAGGTCTTCAAAAACCTTGCCACCGTGGTCTCCCGAAATTTCGGCCGTGAAATCCTGGCCATAGCCGGTGGATCCATGCGGATTAGCGAAGGCAACAACGTAGCCGGAGCCGGGATAAACCTGCCAATCACCGCGAAAAGCATCCTGCCACTGAAACTGCGGCCCACCGTGCACGTTGAGGATGAGCGGATATTTCTTGGACGGATCGAAGTTGTGGGGCTTGACGATGAAGACTTCGATCTTCGCTCCGTCAGCTCCCTTCACCCACATTCGCTCGACCGGACGGAGGTCCACCTCGTTGGCGACTTCGTCGTTGAATTGAGAGAGGCGTTGCGGCGCCAAGGACTTGCCGTCAGCCAGGTCCACCGCAAAAATTTCGATCGGGTCGCTGACGGAGCGCCGGGTGTAGATGATGCGGCGGTTGTCATGGGAGAGCTGGAAAGAGTCGATGGTGCGGTCCGCCAACACTGGTTGAATGGAGCCGGAGTCGAGGGTCACGCGGAAGATGGGGTTGTCGCCTTCAACCGGAGCGGTGAAGTAGAGAGATTTCGAGTCTGAGGCCCATTGGAAGGCGTCCACCCAGTTACGGAAGGACTCGGTGAGCACGTGTGATGCGCCGCCGGAGCGATCACAGATGGCCAGGCGAAAGAGGTCGGATTCATAGCCGGGTTGCTTTTGCAGTTGATAGGCGATGTATTTTCCGTCCGGCGAGTATCTCGGATGGCCGTCGAAGGCAGGATTGGAAGCGGTGATGTTGCGCGGCGGTTGATTGCCAGAGAGCGGGACGATCCACACGTCGCTGTTGGTGGATGAAGCCTGGTCGCGGTCATGATTGGAGTCGAAGGCGAGTTCCGTGCTATCCGGAGAGAAATCGTAGCGCAAGGGTCCGCCGAGTTGGAAGGGAGGCGAATCGAAATCACCTGGCGTCAGATCGCGCACGGCGCCGCTGGAAACGTCAGCAAGCAGGACGTGGGTGCGCTTACCGTCCTTCCATTGCGTCCAATGGCGGTAGAGCAGCGCATCGGCCATGTGCGCGTGGAGCGGGCCCTTGCTCCAGCGCTCGCTGATCTTCTTGTTGCAAGCATCGTCGGCGCCGCACTCCGGACAGACGTCGCTCGAAAACGCAATCCATTTTCCGTCCGGAGACCAGAGCGGGTCGGAAACTCCCGTGGAAAGGTGGGTGAGTTGCCGGGCTTCGCCACCGCTGGCGGAGATGACGTAGAGATTGTCTTCGCCATCCCGCGAACTGATGAAGGCGATCCACTTGCCGTCGGGTGAGAAGATGGGCGACGATTCACCTTTTTCGCCAAACGTAAACTGGCGCGCGTTCTTGCCGTCGGCGTCCATCAGCCACACGTGCCCGGCGCGCTTCGCCTTCGCCAAGTCGTTGATGTAAAGGGTGAACAGGACGGTTTTGCCGTCGGGAGATACGTGCAAGTCTTCTATTCCGCGAACGCGGTAAAAGTCTTCGATGGTGAAGGCGCGTTTGGCGGCAGCGCTGGGGATAGCCAGCAGCAGAAAGCAGAATAAGAACGAGAACAGTCTCCGACGCATGAAGCCCCTCGTCTTGAAGTGAACTGTGTGGACGACTCCCGAATCTAAACACAATCCGACCGTGTCGCGCCAGCGTCCCTGGGCAAATGCAGTGGGCTGCGGAAAAAGGAGGCTTTCAATGTTCCGCTTGTATATCTGGATCCGCGGCTTGCCTGCGACGCGCCAGTTGTTGGGCGGGGCACCCTGCCCGGACGATGTGGGTTGAGCTATCGGGTGCCCAGCCCCATCTTGTACGCACCGTCCGGCAACCCCGTGATCCGTATTCCGCCGTGCCCTTTGTGCCGGATATTGAGACCGATCAGCAGCGCGGTGATCTGCTCGACGATGCGCGCGTTCTCAAGCTTTCCGCCATCAATCGCTCGCACGCCCGCGATCTTCGCCGCGAGTTCCATCGCAACCTGCATGGCATTCGGATCGTCGCTGCATACAATCACATCGCAATCCACGTCTTCATTACTGTCGCCTTTGAGCACGTCCGCCGAAACATTCTGGAATGCCGCCACGACGGAAACGCCCTTCGGAACAAGTTCAGCCGTCTGTTGCGCCGCCGAGCCTTGCCACACTGCGAGGGTGCGGCTGGCGCGTCCGCCCACGCTCGCAGCCAGCGGAACGGTGGCATCAATCAGCAAGCTGCCCGGACGGATCGCTGGCTTCAACTGCTTCAGCAGCGTGGCCTGCCCTTCGAACGGCACGGTTAGCACCAGCAAATCGCTTGCGGCACAGGCTGCCGAATTCTCCAGCCCGGAAACTTGAGCGTTTGCGCCCGCCCGCTTGCGGATTGTATCTGCCGTCTGCTGTGCCCGAGCGGCATCGCGCGAGCCGATGATGACGGTCTCTCCCGCGCGCGCCCAGCGTAACGCCAGCCCCGTGCCAGCCGGGCCGGTGCCGCCGATGACTGCGATGGCGCGGCTCATGCGGACTCCGGCACCTGCGTACGTTCTATAGCGGCTCCAGAGTTGCGGTGGCCGCCGGCAACGACCGAGCTACGCTCGGCCTGGACGGGCGAGGGCGCCCGTCCCTCCACGAGCGGGAGCTTGATCTTCATTCGCGAATATTTTGTGTTGCGCTCCGCCGGAATGCGCCCGATCTCCAGAATCAACGCCTGGAAATCTTCCGGACTGGTGTACTGGCCCGCGGTCGCTCCGGCCTCACGCGAGATATTTTCTTCCATCAGCGTCCCGCCGTAGTCGTTGGCGCCGGCGTGCAGGCAAAGCTGCGAAAGCTGACGGTTCAGCTTCACCCACGAGACCTGGATGTTATGAATCGAGCCGGCGAGCAGTACTCTGGCGAGCGCATGAATCTTGAGGTGTTCGGCGAGCGTCGGTCCCGTGCGCGCCAGTCCCTGCTGGAATAGAAGCGTGTTCTGATGTACAAAGCCAAGCGGCACAAACTCGGTGAAGCCTCCGGTCTCAGCCTGAATCTGCCGGAGCAAAGACAACTGCCGCACCCAGTGGTCGGGCGTTTCCATGTGCCCATACATCAGCGTCGAAGTGCTCGGGATTCCACACGCGTGTGCCGTGCGGATCACCTCTTGCCATTGCGCTGACGAAAGTTTGTTGCGCGACAGCACATGGCGCACTTCGTCATCCAGAATCTCAGCCGCCGTGCCCGGCAGCGTGTCGAGTCCGTTATCGCGCAGCATCATGAGATAGTCGCGCAGTGTCATGCCGGTCAGTTCCACGCCATACACAATTTCCATGGGAGAAAACGCGTGGATGTGCATACCCGGCACCGCATTCTTCACGGCACGGAGAATGTCGCGATAATAGAACGGCGGCAGCCCGTGCGGCAGGCCGCCCTGGATGCAGACTTCGGTAGCGCCCAGTTCCCACGCTTCTTTGGATTTGCGCCCCATGTCTTCGAGCGAATGAAAATAGGAGTCGGCCTCCCGCGGCCCGCGGCTGAAGGCGCAAAACTTGCATCCGACGAAACAGATGTTCGTGAAGTTGATATTGCGGTTCACCACGTAGCTGACGATGTTGCCGACCAGGTCACGCCGAAGGGTATCTGCGGCGACCAGCAGTGCGAACAAATCCGCACCGTCACAGTTCGCCAAGGCGTAGCGCTCCTCATCCCGCAGGCATGCTCCGTCTTGCTTTTCCAGCACGCGTTCCAAGGCGTGGCGAATCGCCACAGAAGTTTGCGGTGCGATCTGGTCCCAGGTTAGCGCGTGGAATAGCTCGAGTTCTGACGCCTGCCAGGCCATAACATTCTCCTATCGAAAAGCTCCTATCGGAAAAGATCGTTCTTCGCGGGCCGGATCAGTTGCCGCGCCCCACCGCTTCCTCGGCGGTAAGAGTAGCCGCGAATAATGCATGCGGGAGTGCCTGCCAGCTTGCCGCAGACCAGTCCCGCCGCACAAGCCAGTTCGTCCGCCACCGCATCCACCGTCGCATGCAGCGAGTAGCCGTGCGGATCGCGACGTCCGCGGTAGTCGACCAGAGGCCGTATTCCTGCGATGCCAATCGCCACTTCCGTCAAGCCTTCCCGCCACGGACGCCCGAAACTATCGCTGACGATGACCGCGATCTCGATCCCAAGCTGCTTCTTCAACTGCCGCCGCAACCGCGCCGCGGAGCGATCCGGATTCACCGGCAGCAACACCGCGTGCCACCCACCATCCACGTTCGATACATCCACGCCACTGTTCGCGCAAACGAACCCGTGCTTCGTCTCGGTGATCAGCACACCGCGTTTTCGCCGCACGATTCGCCGACTCTCACGCACCGCCAATTCACTGACGCGTGCGTCGAGGCCGTAGCGTCGAGCCCAAGCCCGTGAAGCCGCCGAGGGTCGTATCTTATCAAGCGCGACCAGTGCGCCTTCCGCTTTCGAAACAACTTTATGCTTCACCACCAGGATGTCGCCATCCTGAAAGCGCAGCCTCAGGCTTCGCGCCGCCGCCAACAACCGCGCGCACAGTGAATCTCCGGCGCGGATTTCGCCACTGACGGCGACCGGAAGAATGCGAACTTCCCCCGCCGCGCGCTTGCCAGTGCTGGACCCCATGTTAGACCTGATCATGTTAGGAGCCCGTGGTGAAACTCCAATCTCCGCCCTCAGCGCCTGAAGGCGCTCCCATAACGCAACACTTACGGCATGTCTGAAGGCATGCCCTGATACGAACCGTACCTGCAGCACGGGCTGTTAGGCATGATTCCGACTGCTGAGGTTCCAGCTTCGCACCAGCTTCTGCGATCGCCGATCTCCGCTGGCGCCGGCGAGTTCGCGGAGATCTTCGGGACGATCGACATCCAGCGCAATCCCCGGCAGTTCGAGCACAACACAAGGCAGGCCCGTTGCCTTCGCCGCGGCCAAGTGCGGCAAGAAGCTGTCGTTCCCAAAGCGAAGCGGAAACAAATCACCCGGAGATCGCCAGGCTGCATTCGTGCCGCGCCCGGCCGCGTCCGGCACCAGCACCGCGCCACCTGGAGGAGCGCTGTCCACGATCTTCTGCAGTTCCGAACTGTCAATCAAAGGAATATCTGCCGGAACCACCAGGGTGCTGCCCGCTCCACGCTCTTTGCATACCGCCGTTGCCATCTCGATGGCGCTGGTCTCTCCGGAGTTGTGGTCGGCAACGACCTCGAAATTGAAACGCACCGCCAAGGCGTGCGCGAACGAATCGCTCGTTACCACCGCAACGGCGGGCCGGCTTTGCCAGCGCGCCAGCGCTTGCAGCACGTCCTCGCACATTGCGCACGCCAGGGCGAAACGTTGTTCCGGACTCAAGATAGGGGACAGCCGCTGCTTGGCGTCGACGAGGTTTTTTACGGGAACCAGAATCATGGCTGCTCCACCGCGGCCTGAGCCGGCGGAGGTTGCATCGCGGCGTCCAGGACGCTCTTTGCCAGCGCGATTCTATCTTCATATTTACGCATGATGGTCGGGGTGCAATGCACACGCATGCCGGTCTTGCGCAGCTCTTCGGCAGCCGGGGCGTCCTCGGAATCGACCACCAGCAGATCAAGGAAGTCGCGATAGCAGTCGGCAACGCCGGCAATCGAAACGGCGAAGCCTTGCGCGGCCATGAGTGTTCCTGCGGGCCCGGTGACCGCGGATCCTCCCACAATCGGGCTCACGGCCACAGTGCGGGCGCGACTTTCGCGCATCGCCTCGCGAATTCCCGGCACGGCGAGAATCGGCGCGATGCTGGTTACCGGATTACTCGGCGCCAGTAGCACAAGGTCTGCCGAGCGGATCGCCTCGATCACTCCCGGCGCCGGCTCCGCATCCGAGGCGCCGGCGAACCGAACCGATTCCACGGGATCCTGGTACCAGCGCTGGACGAAATATTCTTCAAAGCTCAGGTCTCCCGCCGGAGTCAAAACCCGCGTCTCCACGCGCGAATTGCTCATCGGCAGGACACGTGTCTTGATTCCAAGCCTGGTTGCGATCTCGGACGTGGCTTCACTGAGCGTTTTGCCATCGGCAAGCAGCTTCGAGCGAAAAATGTGCGTGGCCAGATCGCGATCGCCGGCGTGAAACCACGTCGGTTGTCCCATCTGCCCCATGGCATGCAGACAAAAAAAAGTGTCGCCTTTCACGCCCCAGCCGCGCTCCTGGCTCAGTTTGCCGGCCAGCATGTAAATGATGGAATCCAGATCGGGCGAAGCGTACAGTCCCCACCACAGCAAGTCGTCGCCCGTATTCACGATGATCGTCAGTTTTTCCGGACGAACGATCTGCCGGAGTCCATCCACAAACTTGGCGCCGCCCGTGCCGCCGGTCAGAACCGTGATCATGCCGCCCTCCGAGCATAGCCCTCAGCGTCGGCAGCAACGCCCAGGCGCCGCGCTAGCAAGTCGTCGTGGGCCGCCGCTTGTTGTGCAAATTCAGGATAAACCGGCAACCTCTGGCGCAACTCGAATCCTTTCACCTCGGTCCGCTGCCGCAACTGTTCCAGATGCGGCCACGGCTTTTCCGGATTGATGAAATCCGGCGTCAGCGGCGAAACTCCGCCCCAGTCATTGATGCCGCCCTCGAGCAGATCGGCGTAGTGCGGATCGGAGAGATTCGGCGGCGCTTGAATATTCATCTTCGGCATCAGGAGGCGCGCCACGGCCAACGTTCGCAGCATTTCCCCGCGGTCCGGTTCGGGCCAGTGTGCCATCGGCGTCCCTCTCTTGGCGCGGAAGTTCTGGACGATCACTTCCTGAATGTGCCCATACCTTGCATGCAAGTCGCGAATCGCGAGCAGCGAATCCACTCGCTCTTCCGGCGTCTCGCCAATTCCGATCAGAATTCCCGTGGTAAAAGGAATCTTCAGCCGCCCCGCATCCTCAATTACACGCAGGCGCTTCGCCGGTTCTTTGTCGGGAGCATTGTCGTGTGCGGCGTTTTTCGCGAGCAGCCGCCCGCTGGTCGTTTCAAGCATGAGCCCCATGCTCGGAGCCACGCGTGACAGCCGTTCCAGCCACTCCGCGCTCATGAGCCCGGGATTCGGATGCGGCAGCAGACTCGATTCGCGAAGCACCTTCTCGCACATTGCTTCCAGATAATGGAGCGTGGATTTATACCCGAAGCGCCGCAGCGTATCGCGCATCTGGGAAAAAAGCAACTCCGGCTTGTCGCCCAAGCTGAACAACGCCTCGGTACATCCCATGCGCTCTCCCGCGCGCACCACCTCCATCACCTCGTCCGGCGCCATGGTATGCGCACCGGGCTGGCCGGGATCGCGCCGGAATGTGCAGTAGCCGCAGTAGTCGCGACAAAGATTCGTCAGGGGAAGAAACACCTTGCGGGAGTACGTGATGACACCCGGTTTGAATCTCGCGCGGGCAAGTTGAGCCGCCGAGAGCAGGGAAGGCAGCATGTCGTCGTCCGTTCGCAGCAGCCGGTAAACCGCTTCACGAGAAAACGGCTCCAGGCTGGCGTCAGCCAACTCCGCAGCCGTCGCGGACAGCGCATCTGGAAAAAAGGTGGCCATGCGTCTTTACTTCGAAACTCGTTTCCTCCGAACCCGCCGCAAGTTCTGTCCGGCGCTGGCAACGATCATAGCGGACCCAGCGGATCCCTGTCCCTTCGTGATTTTCAGGGAACTTTCCCGTGCCCAGGAAACGGAACGTACGGGCCCGCTTTCGATCCTGCAACATACTCTCAAAGTGGTGAACATTTCAACACTTGACAACGTGAACAGTTAGGAAGAAAATTCCGCAACTTAGCCGGACGACAATTTCTCAGCATGGATCGAACGCAGATTAACCGCGAAAGTGTGGCGGATCAGGTGGCCACTCTCCTGCGCCGACGCATTCTCGAGGGCGAGTTCCGCCCCGGCACCCAGTTGCAGGAATTGCCCTTGGCTTCGTCTCTGGGCGTTTCCCGTAACACCATGCGGGAGGCAATCCGGATCTTGTCACTCGAGGGCCTTTTGCGACGCAGCCTCCATCATGGCGCTGCGGTCTCGCAACTCTCATTGCACGATGTGCAGGAGATCTACCAGTTGCGCCGGATGCTGGAGTTGCCCGCCGTGCTTGCGGCGCACCGTCCAGACCCTGGTTTGTTGCAGGAAATCCGCAGCGCAGTAGAGCAATACGAACTGGCCGTGCGCGACCGGAACTGGTCCTGCGCCGTCAGTCACGACCTGCATTTTCACAGCCTGCTGATCCGCTTCCACGGCAACAAACGGCTGGATACGTTTTATAAAAACATGCTCGGCGAACTACGTGTCGGCATGGTGCTGGTGGACCGCAGTCATGACAATCCGGGCGCACTGATTCCTGTCCATCGGAAAATGTGCCAATTGCTCAGTACCGGAAAGCTTAAGCAGTGTGCCGCTGTACTGGAGCAGCATCTCGAGGACTCCGAATCGAGGTTGACTCGGATCATGCACGCGCACGCAGCACGAGTCGTGCGGACAGCTCAGTAGCCGACCGCGCAACAACACCAGACTTACGAGGGGGAATTCGATGGCGGTTCAATATGTTGTGGAATCCGATGCCGGAACACCTGGCTCGGTTCAGTCCTCGTTCCATCGCCGTCGCGGGGGAGCGGTCATTTGTCTTCTTCTACTGCTCTTGGCCGCGTCGAGTTGGCTGGGAGCCCAGGCCGTTACGAGCACTCTCCAAGGACGCATCTCTGACACCACCGGCGCCGTGATTGCAGAAGCGTCGGTTACGGTGCTAAATGCGGCCACCGGTTTGAAGCGCTCCGTCACCGCCAATGCGGTGGGCGAATATCAGATTGGCGGACTTCCAGCGGGCGATTACACCGTCATTGCCGAAAAGCAGGGTTTCCAAAAGTCCGCCAAGAAGATTCATTTAGATCTGGGTGCATCCGGCAATGTGGATTTCGCGCTGGCTCTGGGCCAGGTTCAAACCCAGGTCGAGGTGCAAGACGTTGGCGAAGTTGCTGAGCCCACTCGAACCATGGTGAGCTCGGTCATTGATGAGCAAAAGATCGAGAACCTTCCGGTCAACGGACGGGAGTTCATCGATTTCGCGTTGCTCGCACCCGGCATCACCATCGGAAACACGACCTCCGGCAGCACCGACGTCATCGTCGAACCGGTCACCAAGCTCTCCTTCGCCGGCCAGAACATTCACTACAACTTCATCGCGGTAGACGGCGCCGATGATATCTCGACTGCCTCGGGCATTCAGCGGGGCACGCCGCCACAGGAGTCGGTGCTGGAGTTTCGCGTCATCAACACCGACTACACCACGGAATTTGGACGAGCCACCGCCGGCATCGTGAACATCATCACCAAGAGTGGCAGCAACAACGTGCACGGCTCGCTTTACGACTATCTTCGTAATAACAAACTCGACGCCGTCAGCATTCTCTCCGCGTCCGGTTTTAACGTGCTGCGGCAAAATCAGTTTGGCGGCGCTATCGGCGGACCTCTCAAGAAAGACAAGACATTCATTTTTGCCAATTACGAAGGTCAGAGGAGAGCCGAATCGCCGACCTACAATTCGACCGTGCTGAGCAACATTGCGGCGATTAATAACGTCAAGACAACGGTGTTCGGGCTGCCCGCCGAAAACCTGTTTGTACTGCGCGACGCAAACACGGACAACGGTTTGCTTCGGCTCGATCAAAACTTCGGCCGCAGCAACCTGTATGTCCGCTATTTCATCAACGACGATCGTTTGACCAACCAGTCGCCTCTGAACAATGGTTTCGACCTGCCGTCTGCATTCAAGAACAACAACATTCGCGACCAGTCGCTCGCCGGCGGACTGACGACGGTGATTTCCCCGTCGTGGGTGAACGAACTGCGTATGCAGTATGCGCACCGCAACTTCGATTTCCCGGTGGTTTCCACCCAGCCCCACCTGGAAGTCGCCAATACTTTTGCAGTCGGCGTTAACCGCGGGAACCCGGACATTTATCACGAGTCGCGCTTCGAGGTGGTCGACAACATGACGCACAACGTGTCGAACCACACCATCGGCTTCGGCGGTAACTTCGATCGCGTCGGCACTTACGAATCCTTCCCGCTGTTTTATCCGTTCGAGGCGGACTTCTCGAACCTCGCTGCTTTTCTCGGCACCGATAGCGCAGCGGGATGTCCGACAGGAGTGTCATGCCCCGATCCCTTCGTGATCTTTTTCGAACGCTTCAGCACGACGACGACCCCGCTTTTCACCGAGGGGTCTCTGGCGGGAGGAACGGCGGTGTATCAAGGCGGCGCGATTCCTCAGGCTATCCGTAACCAAGCCTCGGACACGCTCGACCACACCTACACCGGCTTCTACCTGCAGGATAAGTGGCGCGCCTCCCAGAACCTGACATTGAACTTCGGGGCGCGGTGGGAATTTGAGACGTGGCCTGCAGGAGTGCTCAATACGCAATGGAAGAACGTTGACCCGCGCGTGGGCTTGGCCTACGGAATGGGAACGTCACGCAACGTCGTATTCCGTGCCGGTTTCGGGCTGTTCCACGGCATTATTCCATCACCCCTGCTCATGTGCCAAGCGCCTTCCTGCGGCGGAGAATCCGCCTATCCGGGTCGCCCATCTGAAAACAGTTTGAATGCGACGACTGGCCTGTTTAGTTTTGCCAGCTCCCCATTCATCACCAATTACGCCCTCAATGCCTTGCTGACCAATGCCACTTACCCGAACGGAACAGCCGCGCCGTTTTGCCCGACTGGAACCCTGGATAGTTGCGGATTCCTGCAAGACGCGACCATCGTACGGTTCGATCAGAATAGCCAGAACCCGTATGGCATTCAGACCAGCGCCTCGCTCGAGTTCCAGCCCTTCAAGGACTCGCTGCTGAGCCTCACCGGAATCCACCTGCGAGGAGTGCACCTCGGCAGCTTTTACAACGTGAATCAGCCCGACCCCAGCGGCACGATACAGGTCTACAACTCCAAGGGACAGGCGAGTTGCAAGAACGTCTACTTCGACTTCGCTTCGAACTTGAATCCCGGCGGGAATCCGATCCCGCCCCCCAATTGCGCCAACGGCGACCAGTACCCCTCGATAATGATTATTCCGGGTGTGCCCCACGTCAACGGAGTTCCCGGTTTCCGCGATCCGCAATACAGCGTCTTCTTCGAGGCCCGTTCGAGTTGGGATTCTGTTTACGACGGTTTGCTCATCAATATGAACAAGCGGATGACTAACAATTTTTCGTTTGCCATCAGCTACACCTATTCGCATTCCATCGATAACGGGCCCAATCCCAGCTTCGTGTTAATTCCGCAGGACAGCGCCAACTTCCGCGCGGAGCGCGCCAGTTCCGCCGACGATGCCCGGCATCGCTTTGTTGGCAATGCCATCTTTACCAGTCCTAAGAGCTGGAACATGATCGCGCGCGACTTCAGTTTCAGCACGATCCTCACCCTGCAGTCTCCGCAGTACTTCACCAAGTATGCCGGCTTTGACGCCAATGGCGACGTCTTTGGAAACAATGACCGGGTCGGCGGCGAGCCGCGCAACACATTCAAGGGAGATACACTGCAGACCGTCGACGTTCGCCTGGAGCGCACCTTCCCAATTTATGAAAAGTTGCATCTCCAATTCTTGGCGGAAGCCTTCAACTTGCTGAACACGGTCAACGTTCGCTACTACAACACAAGTTATGGCGCAGCGGACTTCTGCCCGAAGGATCCGGGCGCGCCGGGTTGCTCCGGAGCGACTGCATTCTACCGGGAGGGCTCGCCCAACCCGACCTACGGAACGCCCAGCGCAGTATTTAACCCGCGTCAGATTCAGCTTGCGCTGCGTCTGACGTGGTAGCGTGGTCACTTGCCGGACGGGCTGTCTTCGTGGCCCGTCCGGCGATGCAGCGCAAAACGATTCAGGACGAAAGTATTCACAGCGAAGTGATTCAGGCCGAAGTGATTCAGTACGAATTTATTCAGAACGAAGTTATTCAGAGCCAGGCCATTCGAAACCAGAACCCGCAGCTTTCCGCATGAGCCTTACCGCGAGCGATTTCCGCAAGGCCATGGGATGTTTCGCAACCGGGGTTACGGTCATCACCGTCGACCACGACGGCGAGGTCCACGGCATGACGGCGAATGCTTTCACCGCGGTCTCACTTGACCCCGTGCTGGTTCTGGTTTGTGTGGATCACCGGGCGCGGACGCACGCTCATCTGCATGCCCGGAAGAGATTTGGAGTGAACGTGCTGCGCAGCGATCAACAGACCATCTCGGAATATTACGCGCGCTCCGCGGAGACCCATCAGCATCCGGAAGCCGCGGGCGCCCGCTTCGATCGCACCGCCCAAGGCACACCCGTACTGCAAGGAGCTCTGGCGTACCTCGAGTGCCGGTTGCACGCGACTCAGACCGCAGGCGACCACACCATCTTCATCGCGGCGGTGGAAGAGGTCCTGGTCCGGGACGGTGAGCCACTACTTTATTTCCGCAGCCGATACCGCGACATTGAACCAGTGGGACACTAATGCCAGCGATTCCCAGACCATTCCCGGACACTGCCAGTTTCGCGCCCGCGAATTCCGTGCCCGGTTGTGCACCTGATTTCGCGCCGATGAGCGCGCGCCGCCTCTACATCTTCGGTGGCATCGCTCTGATTGCAGCGGGCCTTCTCTTCGGCGACATCTTTGCCGTTTTCATCCTCCACCAAAACGCCGCCCGGCAAGGCGAAGCGCTCATCGCAGCCTCGCACGCCGTCGCTGCCGGAAATGCCGCAGCGGTGAATGAAGCGTTCAGTCATCTCGGAAACCTGCTGGAGGATCGTGGCACCAAGGTGGATGCCCACGTCCACATGATTGCCGCCGGCTACCTGGCGCTGCTGCTGGCGCTGGTGCAGCCGTACATCGCACTCTCACGCCAGACGAAAAAATCCATGGCTTCTCTGTTCATCGCCGGTGGAGTTCTTTTGCCTGTCGGCATTTTTCTGATTCACTATGTCGGCCTTGCCGGCAGCCCGTTTTCCGCAATCGGCTGGGCGAGCGTACTGGCCGATTCCGCCGGAGCTTTGCTAATCGTCGTTCTTATCGTTCAAGCGTGGGGTTTCTGGAAATATGTTCGCAGCCGCCAACTGAGCGAGCCTGAACTTCCAGGCGAAGACAGCATGCCGCGTCGCGCGCTTTTGACCGGTGGCACGATTCTTGTTTTGCTCGGATTCCTGCACGGCGCGTATTACGCGGGCACTCTATTGTACGAGCACGAGCGGATGGAGACCGCGATCCTGCAACGTTTGATCAACGCTGCCACCGCAGGAAATCTCGACGCCGCCACAACCGAGGTCAATAACTTCGGCGCTCTGGCCGGCGCGCGAGCCGTGAACATCGCCGCGCACTCGCACATCATCGAGTTTGGTCTGCTGGCGATGCTGCTATCGTTCGTGCAGCCCTTCGTGTTCCTCTCGGAAAAATGGAAGCGGCGGTGGGTGAAGTTGCTGCTCGGGGGCTCGGTGATTTTGCCCGTGTTCGTGCTCCTCGAGCTAAGACTCGGATTGCTGGCCGGAGGCATCGCCGACATCGGCGGCCTGATGGTCATCGTCGGGCTGGTTGGAATGCTGGTTGGCATCTTGCGCTATTCCGGTGGCCTCGATGTTACGGAAAACGATGTTGCCGAGGCCGATGCTGCGGAGGGTGCACGGTGACGGGATCGCGCAAACTTCTGATTTTCGGTGGTATGACTCTCGCCGCCTTCGGCATGCTCTACGGGTTGCAGTATGCGCTCTTTGTCGAGCACCAGGCGCTCGATCACATGAGCGGATCACTCGCCCAGTCTTTTACCGCAGCGGCCCGCCGCAATCTCGGGCAGTCCCAGGTTTCGCTCGAGCAGTACGGCGAAACCAAGTACGACTATGTTCGCCAGGTAGACGCTCACTCCCACTGGATCGGGCTCGCCATGCTCATGATCGTGCTGGGTGTGATTTTCGAAAGGATGAACTTCAGCGAAGGAATTCGGCAGCTGGTTGCATTTTCTCTGCTGGTGGGCAGTGCGCTATTCCCGCTGGCGGTCATACTTCAGACGTATCATCATGGTGCATCGGTTTTGAAGGCTCTGGCCATGGTCGGCTCCGGGCTGGTCATCGCCGCGTTGGCGGCTGCGGCTTGGGGATTTGCCCGGCCGCGCACAATGACTTAAACAAGGGACGGACAGCAATGTATCCGCGATCTTTTCACTATCACCGGGCGGGATCACTGAAAGAAGCAGTCTCCATGCTCGGCCAACTCGGCGAGGGCGCGAAGTTTCTCGCCGGCGGACAGAGTCTGATTCCGTTGCTCAAGCTTCGCTTTGCCAATCCCGAGCACCTGGTGGACTTGAACTTCATCCCGGGCACCTCCTTTATTAAGGAAGACTCGGGAGCGTTTCGTTTCGGAACGATGACCCGCCACGCCGAGATCGAACACTCCGCGCTTGCGAGAAAGATCCCGGTCTTGCACGACTGTGCCGCCGGGATTGCCGACGTGCAAGTGCGCAATCGGGGAACCATTGGCGGATCGCTCGCGGAAGCCGATCCAAGCAGCGATTGGGCCAATGTCTTGATCACGCTCGACACCACCGTTCATTGCCTCGGGTCGAGCGGCGAGCGCGCCATTCACCTGAAAGACTTCATCAAAGACGCTTACACAACAGCGCTCGCTTACGACGAACTTGTAACTGAAGTTGAAGTGAAGATTCCACCTAAGGGCAGCGGCGGCGCCTATCTTGCATTCAAGCGGAGCGCTCCCGTGTATCCAAGTGCCAGTGCTGCCGTACAACTCACCTTGGCGGGCGACGTCTGCCAGGATGCCGCCATTGCTCTGGGCAGCGTCGGACTGACGGCGATTCTCGCGACCGAGGCCGAGACGGCACTCCGCGGAAAAATCCTGGACGACAAGACGATTGCTATCGCCGCCGAAGCCGCTCGTGCCGCCGCAGATCCCCGGCCCGACATGCGCGGGTCCGCCGAATACAAGCGCCAACTGGTGGTAGCTCTGGTGAAGCGCGCGATTCAGATTGCCGTGCGCCGTGCTCACGGAGAACCGGTCGAAGGGGCTCATATCTATGCTTGAAAATATGCCTGAAACCGCAACCGTAGAAAAAATCGCCGTCAACATCAAGATCAACGTAAACGGCAAGCCCTACGCGCGGCAGGTCGAGCCGCGCATGTTGCTGGTCGAGTTCCTGCGTGAGGCCTGCGACCTCACCGGCACACACGTCGGTTGCGACACGACGTACTGCGGCGCCTGCACCGTACTGATGAACGGCCTGGCGGTAAAGTCCTGCACGATGTTTGCAGTGCAGGCGGACGGATCGGAGATCACCACCGTCGAAGGCCTCGAAAAAGACGGCAAGCTTCATCCCATTCAAAAAGCCTTTGGCGATTCGTACGGCCTGCAGTGTGGCTACTGCACGCCCGGTCTGATGCTCTCAACTCATCAGTTGCTCTCCGAGAATCCTGAGCCGAGCGAAAAGGAAATTCGCAAAGCGATTGCCGGTAACACCTGCCGCTGCACCGGATATATGAACATCTTCAAGGCCATCGAGCTCGCAGGCCGGAACATGAAGGGAGCCTGAGATGGCGATCAAATTCTCCGGCGAATTCGAGATCAAGAAAAAGCCCGAGGAGGTTTACGACTTCCTCACCGACCCCAGTCGATTTGCGCCGCTGCTCCCGGAGTTTCTAAGTCTGGCAATGCAGGACGCCACGCATTTCATTGTCAAGGTGAATGTGGGCATTTCTTACATCAAAGGCATCGCAGACGTGAAACTGGAACTGGCCGAGGCCGATCGGCCGCGTCGCGCTCAATATAAAGGACAGGGAGCCGTCGGCGGAGGAAATGTCACGATGGTCGCTGGGTTTGACCTGACCGCGATCGTGGACGGAACCGCGCCGGCAGCCGCGGCCGGAACCGCACCGGCAGTCGCAGACGGCATCGTACCCGGAACCCCACTCGGAACCGCGGTCGGAACCAAAGTCAACTGGCAGGGTGAAGCCCAAATCTTTGGCCGCCTGGCGTCCGTAGCCGGTGGCATGCTCGAACCGCTGGGCAAGAAACAGATTCAGAAATTGATAGACGGGCTGCAGGCGGCGCTGGTATAGCTCGCGTGGCGTGGACACTTGTCCGCGAAATGTTTGCGGAGGCATTGAATATCGTGGCTGACGAAAACGGGGCTAAAGGAAAAAAGAACGGTAGCGGACGCTGGGTAGGGGCCGCGTTCCCCCGCAAAGAAGAAGACCGTCTATTGCGCGGCCGGGGCAAGTTCGCCGACGACATCAAACTTCGCGAAATGCTCTATCTCCGCTTTGTGCGCTCTCCCTATGCGCACGCGCGTATCGTCAGCGTCGACACCTCCGCTGCCGAGGCGCTGCCCGGCGTAGTGTGTGCGATTAACGGCAAAGAAGTTGCAGCGCAAACGCAGCCCTTCATCGAAATCGGACCCGACCATGCGCAGAAGATTCGCGACTTCCCCATGGCAGCGGGCAAGGTCCTTTACCAGGGTGAGCCGGTTGCCGCCGCGGTCGCCGAATCCCCGAGCCTTGCCGACGATGCCGCTGAACTCGTCCAGGTCGAGTACGAGCCGCTCGAACCTGTCATCGAAGCCGAGCAGGCCCTCAACGATCACAGCATCCTCCACGAAGAAGCTGGCACGAACCGAGTTTGGAATGGCGTGTGGGAATACGGCGATGTTGAGCGAGCCTTCAAGGATGCGGCGTATGTCGTCGACATCGACCGCTTGCACTTCCATCGCTTTTCCTCGACGCCGCTCGAAAACAACGTCGTGATCGCCGAATGGAATCCGAAAGACGATCGCATCTACTATTGGTGCAATAATTCATTCCCGTCATTCGCAATCCAGTTCCTCGCCGCGCACCTGAATATTCATATCGATAAGATCCGAGTTCAGACTTTCGACATCGGCGGCAGCTTCGGCATCAAGATCACCAGTTATCCGCAGATGGCCGTCTGCGCTCTGGCATCGAAAAAGACCGGCGGGCGCCCCATCAAGTGGGTCGAAACCCGTTCCGAGCACATGGTTTCGAGCGCCCACGGCAACGAGCGCACCTTCCGCAACACGCGCGTAGCCCTCGACAAAAACGGCGTCATCACCGCCATCGACTCGCGCCACATCGACGACTGCGGCGCCTACCCGCGCTATGAGCCCCTGGGCTGCGTGATCTGGTCGCAGGTTTTCTGTGGGGTATATCGCTTCAAGAACGCTCGCATCGATTTCTGCCAGGTGGTTACCAACAAGTGTCCCGTCGGCCCCAATCGCGGATACTCGCGCATGCAGCACCTCTGGTTCCTGGAGCGCGTCGTCGACATCTGCGCCCACGAACTCGGCATCGCACCCGACGAAATGCGCCTGCGCAACTACATCCGCCCCGAAGAGTTCCCCTACACCACGCCCAACGGCTGCGTGTACGACTCCGGCAACTATCCCAAGATGCTCGAAGTCGCGAAAGACCTGATCGGTTGGGACGACTGGAAGGAGAAGCAGGCCGAGGCGCGCAAAGAAAAAGACGGCCGCATGATCGGCATTGGCATTGGTACCACGCTCGATTCCGGAACGAACAATTTCGGCCAGTCGCAGATCATCAACCCCTACGCGCCTTTCTCCGGCAACTCGCAGGGCGCGAACTGCAAACTCGATATCTACGGCGAAGTGGTGGTTGCCGTCGGCTCTTGTCCGCAAGGCCAGGGACACGAAACCACCTCCGCACAAGTCGTCGCCGACGTACTCAACATTCATCCCGACCTGATCACCGTGCGTACGGGCTTCGATACTGAGCGCAACGTGCACACCGGCATGTCGGGCACGTACGCCAGCCAATTTGCGGTTTCCGGTTTGTCTGCGGTGCACGGCGCCGCCCAGAAACTCAAAACTGAAATGAAGCGCCTGGCCGCCTTTGTTCTCGAAACGAAAGAAGACGATCTCGAATTCGGAGTCGGCCAGCAGGGGCCCGAGATCAAGGCAAAGAGTAACGGAAAATCCATCAACTACTGGGGCTTGGCAAACATTGTGAACGTGAATAGCGCCGTGCTCCCACCCGAACTGTACGATGTCACGCTCAACTGCCGCTACGTATGGCGCGCGCCGTTCAAGGTTCCGGATTTGAAAACAAAATACGGCAGTCTCACACTGACCTACGCCTCGCAATTGCACATCGCGATCGTCGAAGTGGACCGCGAAACTTTTGTCCCGAAGATTCTCGACTACGTGGCCGTCGATGATTGTGGCACGGTCATCAATCCGCCAATCGTTGAAGGGCAGGTCTATGGCGCGACCGCACACGGGATCGGTGCGGCACTGATGGAAACCTGTGTCTATGACGCCGTCGGCAATATGCTGACCAGCACCTTCAGCGATTACACCCCGATCACCTCGATGAATATTCCGAAGATCAGGTATGGCCACACGACAACGCCTTCTCCCCACAGCTACAGCGGCGCGAAAGGCATGGGCGAAGGAGGCGCGGCCCCGGTGCACACGATTTCAGCGGCATTGCAGGACGCGTTGTTTTCGCAAGGTATTTTTATCAACGACTCCTTTAACAACGCCGACAGCATTTTCCGCTCGCTCAAATATCACGAAGGCGGACAACTCGCTCAGTTAGTGAAGTTGGAAAAGAGATGAACCATCTACGGACGGCCGCCCCCGGCCGTCCGGCCGAGCGAAGCTCGGCAGGTTTCTTGACGGAATGAATGACGGCATGAAGAAAGTCTGCATTATCGGTTGCGGTGCGATCGGCAGTCTCTACGCCGCGCACCTGGCGCGTGTCGCCGAAGTCTGGGCCTTCGTTCGCCGCGACGATCACGCTGCCGAGCTCAACCGCGGAGGCCTGCGTGTTACAGGAACCCACAACTTCGTCGTCCCGTTAAAAGCCACCACCAACCCAAAAGACTTGCCGGATTGCGATCTCGGCATCGTCGCGACGAAAGCCACGCAGGTCAAAGAATCATTTCGCCTGGTGGGCCGCCACTTCGACAAAGGAGCCGTCCTCTCCGCCCAGAACGGAGTCGGCAGCGAAGAAATCATCGCCACACTGACGCGCGGCTACGTCATTCGCGCCACTACTTTCATGAGCGGTACGCGCCACAGCGACACGCACGTGCAGTATGAACTCGACACTCCAACCTGGATGGGCCCCTTCGAGCCGACCAGCACGCCACTTTCCGTAGTCAAAGAAGCCGCCGACCTCATCGTTGCCGCCGGGCTCAAAGCTGAAGCGCTCGAAGACGCGCGGCCCGCGCAGTGGTCCAAGCTGATTTTTAATTCGTCGGTGAATAGCGTGGCCGCACTGACAGGCCTGCCGCACTCGCCGCACTTCTCCGACGAGGGGAAATTCTCCGACCTCGGCCATCTGCTGCACGCCTTGATCGATGAAGGCAAGAGAGTGGCCGAAGCAGCCGGCATTCGCCTGCCCGAAGATCCCTGGGAGATGAACCGGGTTGGCGCCATGACCAATCACCCGCCCTCCATGCTTCACGATGTCCGCCATAGGTTGACGACCGAAATCGATTTTCTCTCCGGCGCCATCGCTCGTGAAGCCGAGCGCGTCGGTGTACCCGCGCCGCTGCATACCGCGGTCTACCGGCTCATCAAGGGCAAGGAAGCGTCCTGGAATTTTCAGGACGAAAATAAACCTGTGACCGTGCATTGAGATTGCTATGGCCTGGCCCCAAGATAAAACAAAACTCGATCGCGTCCGCGCCCTGATGAGAGATCAGGGCCTCTCCGCCTTGGTCTGCCGCGCACCTGACAACGTTCTCTATCTCAGCAACTACTGGTGCATGAAGGGATACGACGCCGTCGTCTTTCCGCGCGATGGCGAGCCCACGTTGATTGCCCTCGAACCGCAGCAGGCCGACGCCGAGCGCAATTCGTGGACAGAAGACATTCTCTATTTCAAAGGCTATGACGAGCGCGATCCGCGCCAGCCGCAGTTCCGCGCCTGGGACCGCGCCTACGAAGTCCTGAAGCAACGTGGCCTGACCGATAAAGTTGCCGTCGAACTAAACATGGGCACGCAGTCTGCCGACCGCATGGTGGGCGAACCGACCACCTTCATGCTGTCCTATTTCGAATCGTTCAAGAAGTTTTGCGGTGAGGTCGTGGATGCGACACCGCTCCTCAACGAAGCCCGCTCGATCAAGACCGATCAGGAAGTCGAGCGCATGCGTCTAGCCAACGAACTTGCGGCCCTCGCCATGGATTACACTCGCGCGCACATGCGCCCCGGCATGAAAGAGAGCGAAGTCGGCGCCATGTATGAAGGCTACGTGCACGGAATCGGCGTTGGCTACAAGAGTAAAGTTGAGATGGCGCGCGCCTTCACGCTGGTGTGGTCCGGCAAGGGGATTGCCACGTTCACCGCCACCGGCGATCGCCCGATTCAGAAAGACGAGCCAACGCTCTTCGAAATCTGGGTCTGCGCCGACGGCTATTGGACCGATCTCACCAAGAATGCCTGCCCGGGCGAATTGAAGCCTGAGTATCACAAGCTGCTCGACCTTCTGCTTAAGGTTTTCAATGGCGCCGTTTCCTTCGCGCGCCACGGTGCCAGCTTCCCCGAACTCGACAAGCTCGTTCGCGCCCGCATCGCCGAAGGTGGATACCCCGGACAGCCCTCCCACCCCATCTGCCACGGCGTTGGTGCGCGCGCCCACGAATGGCCCTACGCGCATCAGGCCGGCACCGGCACAATTAAAAAGGGAATGGTGCTGGCGATTGAGCCCGGCATTTACTGGCCCGGCGGCGGAGGTCTGAGGTTGGAAGACAATTTCCTAATCACCGAAACCGGCAACGAAAAACTGTGCACCGACCCGGACGATTTCCGTCTGGCAAAAAGTAGCGCCGGCGCACAGGCGGCAGTAAGACCGTAGCGAACAGCAAATAGCGAACGACGAACCGTGCCTCAAACGAACATCAAACACGCCTCCAGCCTCGACCCCAAACTCGTCGACCGCATCCTTGCCGAAGTCCGCGAAGACGAAATCGTTTCCATGTCGACCGACGTGATCAACATCCCCAGCCCGACCGGCGAAGAATTGCAGATGGCGCAGTACATGCAATCCGCGCTGCAGAGGATGGGCCTTGACGTCACTTGGCAAGAAGTCGAAGAAGCGCGCGCCAACGTGGTCGGCCGTTGGAAAGGTTCGGGCGGCGGCAAGAACCTGATGTTCAACGGCCACATGGATACATCCAACACTGGTCGCGAAGAATTTCTCACCGGCCTCGGCTACAAGCCGCACGCAGTCGTCAAAGACGGTTTCATCTACGGCCTCGGCATCTACAACATGAAGGGCGCGCTTGTGTGCTACACCAACGCCGTGAAAGCGCTCCAGCGTGCTGGTGTGTGCCTGAAAGGGGATGTCATCATCGCCGCCGTCGCCGGCGAAATCGAAAAAACTCAGTGGGGTGAATTCAAGGGCAAAGAGTACCGCGGCTATGGACACGGGACGCACTACCTCGTAAACCATGGAGTGCTGCCCGACATGTGTATTCTCGGCGAACCCACCGACATGCATGTCGTTCTCGAGCACTTTGGCTCCATGTGGGTGCGCATCTCGTGTACCGGAATTTACGTGCATACCGCCTTCTGCGAGGGCCGCGAGGAAATGAATTCCATCCGCCGCATGGTCGAACTCATGCCGCCTATTCTGAAGTGGATTGAAGCATGGGAAAAAAAGGCAAGCTACGGCGGCAAGAAGGCCATCGTGAATGTCGGCGGCATCCGCGGCGGACACGCCTGGCGAGCCAGTCGCAGTCCCGAAAAAACGGACTTGTTCCTCGACGTGCGCGTCCCGCCCACCATCCCCATGGCCGAAGCGCGTCGCGACATCCAGCGCCTCTTCTTCGAACTTGAAAAAGCGCACGCGGACTGGGGTCTGGAATTTGAAACCTACGTCTCGGTCCCCGGCGCGCGCATCAGCGAAGAGCATGAGATGATCCGTGCCATCGATCGCAATCACAAGCGCATCACCGGCAAAACGCCGGAGCGCGAAGTCGTCACTTGGTGCTCCGATGCCAGCGTGCTCAGCCGTTACGGAGTCGAGACCGTGAACTACGGCCCGTCCAGCGGCCCCCGCGACAAAGAGGGAGAAAAAGTTCGCATTCAAACATTAGTGGAGATCACAAAGATTTACGCACTAACCGCCGCCGAATTGTGCGGAGTGAGCGAGTAGCCGCTGAGGTCATTTTGCCAAGTCAGAAAGAAATCGATCGCCGTTACAAAAACATTCGCTCCCGCATGCAAGCCGCCGGACTGGACGCTCTCATCGTCTGCGGCAATCAATACGCTGGATTCGAGGGCGCGGTCTTCTACACCTCCGGATTCGAAATCGTTCATCGTTACGTTTACGTTGTCATTCCACTCGAAGACGAACCCACGCTCGTCTTTCCGTGTGAAGCTCGCTGGATCGGCGACAAGAAGAAGCCCTGGGTGAAAGATCAGGTCTGGCCTGACGTTCCCGGCCAGTGGCTGCGCGACCGTGCGGTCGAGCGCAAATGGAAGCGCATCGGCACGTTTGGGATGAACTTCGTCATGGCCGTGCGCGACTATCGCGAACTCGCGCAAGGTTCGTTCGAACTCGTGCCCTTTGACCAGGAATTCGACATGGCCCGCGCCGTCAAGAGCGAAGAAGAACTCGTCGAAGTCCGCGACGCCATGGACATCGTCGTCGATGGCTTCTGGGCTCTGGTTGCCGGCTACAAGCCAGGCAAGACCGAAGCCGAAATCATGGCGCCCGCGGTCGAGCGTTTCTTCGCTCGCGGCGCCGGCCCGCGCATGATGAACATTTTGCTCTCGGGCGAACACGGAGAGGCCAACGCTTACTTCAAAGTTCCCGGCCATCGCAAAGTTTCGGGCAACGATCTTCTTCTTTATTCGCTCGAAACCACCGGAGTCGGCGGCTACTGGGTCGAGTTCTCCCGCGCCCTGATTCAGGGCAAGCCCAGCCCGACCACCCAGAAGATGGCCGACGCCTATCCGCACGCCATGGAATCCGCGCGCAAATTGATGCGTCATGGCGAACTCGCCTCCAATGTACATCGCACGGTTGCCGACATATTCGCCAAGCACGGCTTCGCACTCGGCCATCTCTCGGGCCATGGCATCGGAATGACGATGCTTGAGTATCCCGCGATCGGCGCGAAGAGCGACGTCCCGCTCGAAGAGAACATGATCTTCTCGCTGCATCCGCAGGTCGTCGATCGCGATGGCAAGATCTGCCTCTATACCCAGGACACATATCGAATCGGCAGGACCGAGGGCGAGTGCCTGGCCGATGTGCCATGGAAATTCTTTGACGGCGGCGAGACGCGGGGGAGCGTGAGAAATCCGCTGTAGAGACGGGGATTGCCCCGTCTCCTGAGACGCGGCAATCCGACGGCAAGCCGCGTCTCTACAGGAGCGTGACTTTGTTGAAAATTTGCATCATCGGTTGCGGCGCAGTCGGCAGCCTCTTTGCCGCGCACCTCGCCCAAAAAGGCGAGGCTGAAGTCTGGGCCTACGACGTCTGGAAAGATCACGTCGAAGCCATCCGCAATAGCGGCCTGCGCATTTCCGGAGCTGCCGATTTCACTGCCAAACTGAATGCCACTAGCGATCCGAACGAACTTCCACGCTGCGATTATGGCATCGTCGCCACCAAAGCCATCCACACTCGTGGCGCCATCGCGCAGGTTGCCCGCGCCTTCGACGAGAACAGCGCGGTCTGCTCCGTGCAAAACGGAGTGGGCAACGAGGAGATCATCGCGGACCACGTGAAGTATGTCATTCGCGGCACGACGTTCCCCGCCGGACATCCCATCGCTCCCGGCCACATCGGCTTCGACATCAAGGGCGACACCTGGATTGGTCCCTTCGAGCCGACGAACACGCCTATGCCCAAGGTCGAGGAACTGGCTGGCTTGATCACGCGCTCCGGCATGAATGTAATTCCGTTGCAAGACGCCCGCGGCGCGCAGTGGACCAAGCTGATCTTCAACGCCGCCACCAACCCCGTCGGAGCCATCACGTTGCTGCATCACGGCGCCGCCACGCGCTTTGGGCCGACTGGCCAGCTATTCAACGATCTGATTGCCGAAGGCGAGGCCGTCGCCCATGCGCTCGGCATCGAATTGCACGGCGATCCGCGCGCTCTCGTGCAAAAAGGAGCGAATGCGCCGGGCAAGCACCGCGCCTCGATGTTGCAGGACGTGCTCGCCAAGCGCCAGACCGAAGTTGATTTCATGAACGGCGCCATCGTGAAGTGGGGCGAGACAACCGGCATCCCCACGCCGTTGAACAAAGCTGTCTGGGAACTGATGAAAGGCCTGGAGCACGCCTGGACTGAGCCGGACTGAAGAAGGTCTCAGGTGTCAGGTCGGAGGTCTCAGGAAAATCCACAACGATGGGTTCTGAGTTTTGACTTGACGCCAACACGGAGCAGGTTTTGCTGTTCCTGAGACCTGAGACCTGAGACCTGAGACCTGAGACCTGAGACCTGAGGCCTGAGACCTGAGACCTGAGACCTGAGACCTGAGACCTGAGGCCTGAGACCTGAGACCTGAGACCTGAGACCTGAGACCTGAGACCTGAGACCTGAGACCTGAGACCTGAGGCCTGAGACCTGA
>Ga0209517_10000656_pt1 | contig 57681 bp, 52 predicted proteins | sample PeaSoiMetSII2010_FD_187695 | JGI IMG/M metagenome (GOLD analysis project Ga0209517, IMG submission 187695) | Peat soil microbial communities from Weissenstadt, Germany - SII-2010 (SPAdes) (version 2) | ecosystem: Environmental > Terrestrial > Soil > Wetlands > Peat | place: Germany...
TGTCCATCAGCTCCCGGTGGGTGCCCATCCCGGCGACGCGGCCCTCATCGAGCACGATGATCTGGTCGGCGTGCATGATCGTGCTCACCCGCTGGGCGACGATCACGACCGTGGCGCCGCGGGTGCCTGTCTTGAGGGCCATCCGCAGCCGGGCGTCGGTCGCGGCGTCCAGGGCCGAGAAGCAGTCGTCGAACAGGTACAGCCGGGGCCGTTTCACCAGCGCCCTTGCGATCGAGAGCCGCTGCCGCTGGCCGCCGGAGACGTTGGTGCCGCCCTGGTCGATCGGGGCGTCGAGCTGGCCGGGCATGGCCGCGACGAAATCGCGGGCCTGGGCGATCTCAAGGGCATGCCAGAGTTCGGCCTCGGTCGCCTCTGGTCTGCCGAACCGCAGGTTGCTGGCGACGGTGCCGCTGAACAGGAAAGCCGCCTGCGGGACCAGCCCGATCTGGGCCCACAGCTCTTCGCGCTCCTGGTCCCGGACGTCCACGCCGTTGACCAGCACGCTGCCGTGGGTGGTGTCGGCGAACCGCGGGATGAGGTTGAGCAGGGTCGTCTTGCCGCTTCCGGTCCCGCCGATGATCGCGCTGGTCTCACCGGGCAGGAGGGTGAACGACAGGTCGTGCAGCACCGGCTGCTCGCTGCCCGGGTACCCGAAGGTGACGTGCGTGAACTGCACCCGGCCGGTCGTCCGCGCCGGAGTGATCGGCTTCGGCGGGTCGGCGATCGAGGGCGTCGTGTCCAGGACCTGCTCAACGCGCTCCGCGCTGGCCACCGCGCGCGGGACCAGGATCACCATCATCACCGCCATCATCACGGACATCAGGATCTGCAGGATGTAGGTCAGGAACGCGGTGAGGTTCCCGATCGGCATCGATCCCTCGCTGACCAGGCGGCCGCCGAACCACAGCACCGCGACGCTGGACAGGTTCAGGATCGCCATCAGCGCCGGCATGGCCAGCGCGAAGACGCGGTTTACCCGCAGCGCCGTGGCGGTGAGGTCGGCGTTCGCCTCGTCGAAACGCTGGCCCTCGGACTTGGTGCGGACGAATGCGCGGATCACCCGGACCCCGGTGATCTGCTCGCGCAGCACTTGGTTGATCCGGTCGATCTTGACCTGCATGACCCGGAACTGCGGCACCACCGTGATCAGCATGGCGCCGATGACCACCGCCATGACCGGCAGGGCGACCGCCAGCAAGGGCGACAGCGCGGCGCCCTCCTTGACGGCCATGATCATCCCGCCTACGCACATGATCGGGGCGATGACCATGAGCGTGAGGCCCATCTGCAAGAACAGCTGGATCTGCTGGATGTCATTGGTGTTGCGCGTGATCAGGGACGGCGTACCGAAGCGGTTCACCTCGCGGGTGGAGAAGGACTGAACAGCGGTGAACACCGCGGCCCGCATGTCCGCGCCGGCCCCCATCGCCACCCGTGACGCCCAGTACACCGCCACGATCGCGAGGACGCCCACCGCCAGGGCGATGGCCAGCATGATCCCGCCTGTGGTCCAGATATAGCGGATGTCCCCCTTTTCGACGCCGTTGTTGATGATGTCGGCGTTGAGGTTGGGCAGGTACAGGTTCCCTATGGTCTGCGTTACCAGCAGAATCACCACGATGGCGACCTGGCGGAGGTAGGGGTGCAGGAAGCTGCGCAGGAGCCGGGTCAGCATGGCGGCGGGCTTCCCGTGTGGCCGGCCGTGCCCTGCTCCTGGGCCCGCCGGAACGCACGCTGCAAGGCGGCGAGGCCGCGCGCGATGATGTCGAGTTCGTCGTCGCCGAGCGGCTGCAGGAGGGCGCCGATGGCCCGCTGGCTCGCGACCGTCCAGGCAGCAACGCACTGGCGGCCCTCCGGGGTGATATGCAGCCGGACAAGGCGGCCGTCATGCTCATCGCTGTCCTTGCGGACGATCCGCTGGGCCGCGAGACGGGTCATCAAGACCGACACCCGGCTCTTCGGCAACCCGGTCAGCCGGGCCAGCTCGTTGACGGTGATACCGGGGTGCTCGGAGATCTCCCGTACGGCGGCAAGGGACACGCCGTACACGGGAAACGGGACCTGCTCGCTGACAGCCAGTTGTACATGCTGGCGGCGGAAACCCCGCACCACGTCCCTGAGCAGCTCGATGATCTCGTTCTGCATCTCCGCGCGGCCTGGCGCAGGATTGGCTCGGGCAGCCGCCCGGATAATCGTTTCGCCTGGAACGTTCACGCCGTAACAATGCTGCCGCCCGAGCTCGGGGGCCAACGACAAATGTCCCCAGGACACGGGACCTTGGCCACCGACTGCGGCCGGACCCTACCACCTCACTCTTGGCTGGCCTCGGGCCTGCCTGCGGGCAGCCTCCATGCGCAGTGAGCGCACGTACGGCCAGGCGACCTCGACCGCCCGCGCGTACAGAACGGCAACCCACAGGCACAGGCCTGCCAGCGGCAGCTCGAGCCCGGCCGCTACCCCCAGCGCGACTGCTGAATGCCCGGGCTTGGCGGTGAGGACGTTGAACCAGGCGTCCCTCAGCAGCAGGGCTGCGGCGACCGCGACCAGCACCTCCGCAACTGGCCAGCGGCGGAGCAGCGCGACCGCGCTTACCGCGAGGACGATGGCCAACGCGAGGTCATAGCCGGCCCTCGCCAGCCCCCAGTGGGCGGCAAGCTCGGTTTGCGGCAAGGTCGCGAACAACCAGGCGATCCAGGGGATGAGCACGATGACAAACCCGAGACAGGCCGTCGGCAGCCACCACGGCAGCAGCAGGCCCGGCTGCTCGGCGTGCCCGCGAGGTGTCCACTGCCGCCACCGGGGCTGGCTCCCGGCAAGCGCATCATCCAGCAGGGCCGGGTAATTCCCGGCCGGGGGCAGCAGGCGGCGATGGCGGATCAGGAAGCCTGCCCGTTGCAGCGACGGCCAGGCCTCGGCGACCGCCCTGGCGAAGCGCGCAGCCACCCACGCGAACAAGACGGCCAGCGGCAGTTCCGCGAAGGCCGCCTCGCCGATTGCTGCCACGGTCGCGCTCCGGCCCTGGCCGACGGAACTGAGCACGTCCAGCCACGCGTCGCAGCACAGCAGGGTGGCGGTCATGGCCGCCAGTACTTCGGCCAGGGCGGAGCGGCGGAAGAGCGCCAGCCCGGTGGCCGCCAGCAGCACGGCGAGGGCCACGTCGAAACCGCCCCAGGCCAGCCGCCAGTGCGCGACCAGGTGCAGCGGCGGCGCGGAGGCGAACACCCGCGCGATGCCGGGTACCAGCGCGAGGCTGAGCACGGCGAACAAGTAGGGCACCCAGCGCGGCACCAGTATCTCGTCCACGCCGCGGGCAGTCCGCCGCGGCTGTGGCCCGCCGGGTTCAGAGGTTCTGGAGTTCTGCCGGATGTCCCATAGCGCTTTCATGCGTGTGCGGCCGGGAATTCCTGCTTGCCGGCCGCGGGGTGGCCGGGCGGCAGCAGGGCTGCTGCGGTACTGCCCCTGACCTGCCGGAGTTCGTCCGCGTTCAGCCCGCTCTCGCTGAGGTAGCCGAGGTGGTGGCGGAATTCCTGTTCGTTGCAGTAAGGGTAGTCGGTGCCGAACAGCAGGCGGTCGGCGCCGAAGGCGTGGCAGGCGCTGGTGAGGGCCTCGGGTGAGCCGGAGACGGTGTCGTAGTACATGCTGCGCAGGCCGCCAGTGATCTCCATGGTGCTCTTGCAGGTCACCCTAATCCAGACTCTGTGGACCGGCCAGGCACGGCGCCGGGCGCTTCACGGTTGCTTCATGCAGGCCTTGCACTATGGGCTCTATGCGCCCGCTCCGCGTTGACGGGTGGGTGGCCCGCGCTATCGACCAGTACTTTGCCCCGCGCCCGTCGTCGTGACGGGGTGCGCCCGGCCAGGGGAAAGGACCGTATGATGCGCAAGTTGCGGGCAGCCGGCGCCCTGACCGGCCTGTGCGTGATGACAGCATGCAGCTCGCCGCCGGCGGCGACGCCCGCCGCCGGCCAAGTCGGCGGCGGTCATGCAGCCAGCACGCCAGCCGCCTCCGCTGCCCGGTCCGGATCGGTCACGCCGGCCGCGCGAACCGTCCCGGCCACTGCGACGGCCAGCGCGGTCGCGGTGCCTGTACCCGCGCCGCAGGTCATCATCACCCGGGTGCGGACCACGGACGGATCGGTGGTGACCGTGGTGACCTTCCGCGGCCCGGTGCAGTACGTGCTGCACAACGGCAGCCAGGACCCGGGGCCTGCCGCCGCCGGGCTGGTGCGCGCCGGCCCGGCCGTGACCGGCGCCGAGCGCAAGCGGCTGCTGGCCGCGTTCAACGGCGGGTTCAAGCTCGCCGCGGGCGCCGGCGGTTACGAGCAGGAGGGCCACGTGATAAGCCCGCTGCTCCAGGGCCTGGCCAGCCTGGTGATCGACCGCTCCGGCCACGCCCGGATCGGGGTCTGGGGACGCGGCGTGCCGGCGCCGGGCGAGGCGGTCTACAGCGTACGGCAGAACCTTCAGCCGCTCGTCCTGAACGGGCAGCCCACCGCGGCGGCGGCGGACTGGGGCCTGTGGGGGGCAACACTCGGCGGCGGCGCGTACGTCGCCCGCAGCGCCCTCGGCCAGGACGCCTCCGGTGACCTCATCTACGCCGCCAGCCTGTCCACGATCCCCGCCGACCTGGCGGACGCGCTGGCCCGCAGCGGAGCGCGGATCGCGATGGAACTCGACATCAACCCCGAGTGGGTCCAGCTAGATGCCGCCAGGACACCTGGCGGCCCGCTCGCGGCCGAGGTACCCGGCCAGAACCGGCCGGCCGATCAGTATCTTGTCGGCTGGACCCGGGACTTCATCACCGTCCTGGCCCCATCCGCCATGCCAAAGCCGACGGCGCCTCCGATCAACTTGAGGCTGCGGCCGTGAGCAGCTCGATGTCCAGGCCGGTTTCCTCCCGCATCTCGCGCGCGAGAGCGGCGGCCAGGGGCTCGCCTTCTTCGACCCTGCCGCCGGGCAGGCTCCACGACCTGCCGGTATCGGTGTCCTGGTTCAGTGATGCTCGCCGATCCCGAAGAAATCCACGCCGGCCTGTTCGGCGAAGACGCCCTCTTCGACCACGTTGCGGATCGTCTGGGCGTGCGACAGCGGCGTGCCATCAGCGTCGCCGTTCCGGTCGCCGAAGGTGTCGAGCCCGAAGGTGTATGTCATGTGAGGCTCCTTGCTTCCTCGCGCACGGCCTGCTCGAACTCAGGTAGCGGCAGCACGATCCCGAACACCGGGCCGTCCGGCTGCAGCACCCGGCCCGCCCGCAGGCTGCCCAGGCGGACCGGGTCGTAGCCGATCCGGTCGACCAGGTCCGCGATCGTGGCGACCGCCGCGGGGTCGTCGCCCGCGACGCCGGCGGCCCTCCGGTCCGGGGCGCCCGCCGGCCGCGCCCGGTCCTCGAGCTCGTGATAGCCGATGTGATTGAGCGCCTTGACCACGGCCGAGCCGGCCAGTCGCCGGGCCACGACCTCACTGCTCCCGCCGTCTTCGAAGGCGCCCAGCACGCCGTCGCTGGCCGGCCAGTAGTTCATCGCGTCGACCACGAGCTTGCCGGCCAGCAGCGCGGGATCGATGTCACCGAAGCGGTGCAGTGGTATCGCGAGCACCACGATGTCCGCGTCCGCCACCGCGTCGCTGGCCCAGCGCGGCTGCGCGCCGGGAATGACCAGCTCGATGATCAGCGTGATGTCGTCCGGGTCGCCCGACGTGGCGATGGCCACCGGGTATCCGGCCTTGATGGCCAGCCGTGCGATGACCGGCCCGACATGGCCCGCGCCGAGCACCGCGAGTCTCCGAACGCCTCGGCCGAGGCTGGAAGGATCTGATCCAGCGCGTCTGCCGGTCGCGATGAAACCGCGGCCGGCGAACGGCCCTCGCACACCCCCCCGTCGTGGGTGTGCGCCAATTTTGCCTACCGGCGGCGGAATGCGGCATCCAGCGCCGTCGTGCCGAAGTTCCACATGTTGTCGGCGACGTTGACCGTGACCCCCGGGGGGACGATCTCGTCGATGCGGTCAAGCACGTCGCTGGTCAGCTCGATCCCGTCGGCGGCGAGGTAGCTGTCCAGGTGCTCCATGGTGCGCGGACCGATGATCGCGGAGGTGACCGCGGGGTGGCGGGTGACGAACGCGACCGCCATCTGGATAAGGGTCAACCCTGCCTCGCCGGCGAGCGCGCCGAGCGCGTCGGCGGCGTCGAGCTTGGCGGCGTTCGACGGGTCGCTGGCGTCATAGCGCGCTGGGAGGCGACGCGACCGCGCGGCGGAGCCTGGCCCGCTGACCTCCTGGCCCTTGCGGTATTTGCCTGACAGCCAGCCGCCTGCCAGTGGGCTGTAGGTCATGACGCCCATTCCGTGACGCTGGCAGGTCGGCAGCACGTCGTATTCGATCGCCCGGGTCAGCATGGAGTAGGGGGGCTGTTCGGTGCGGAACCGCCCGTGGCCGCGGCGATCGGCGACCCATTGAGCCTCGACGATCTGAGAGGCGGGAACCTTCGACGCGCCAAAGGAGCGGATCTTGCCGGCGCGCACGAGGTCGGACAGGGCGCCGAGGGTCTCGTCGATGTCGGTGTCCGGGTCGGGAACGCCCACCTGGTAGAGGTCGATCCAGTCGGTCTGAAGCCGGCGCAGCGATCCCTCGACCCCCTCCGTGATCCACCGCCGCGACGCTCCGCGATGGTTGGGGTCCTCACCGAGGGGAGGACCGAACTTGACGGCGAGTACCACGCTCTCGCGCCGTCCGCCTGCCAGCGCCTTGCCCAGGATCTCTTCTGACTCGCCGGCGGAGTAGCCATCGGCGGTGTCGATGAAGTTGATCCCGGCGTCCAGCGCCTTGTGGATGATCTTGATCGCGTCGTCGTGATCGGGGTTGCCGAACGCGCCGAACATCATCGCGCCCAGGCATAGCTGGCTGACCGAGACGCCGGTGCGTCCCAGAGTCCGGTATTCCATGATGAAGCTCCTTGAGCCGCCGCAAGTCAGTCGCGGCGGGTGGATAGGATCGGATACGCCAGCAGGCGGATAGCCTGTCCACTTCACTGTAGCGACAAACGGATAGCTTGTCCATTTGGAGTTCCGATGCCCGCTCACCAGATCCCGGCACCTACGAGACGAGCCGACGCCGAGCGCAACCGCGACAAGATCCTCGCCGCCGCGCGCACCGCGTTCGCCGATCCTGATGCTGAGGTGTCGATGGCCGAGATCTCGCGACGCGCCGGAGTCGGCATGGCGACCCTGTACCGCAACTTCCCCGGACGCCAGGAACTCCTCGAGGCCCTCTACACCGACGAGGTCAATGCCGTCTGCGAGGCCGCCGTGACCGTCGACGGCGAGACGCCCGGAGCGGCTCTGGTGGCTTGGCTGCACCGGTTCTTCGCCTTCAGCGCCAGCAAGCGCCACATCGCCTCCGAGCTGCTCAAGCAAACGGACCGCAGCGACCCCATATTCGAAAACAACCGCACCCGGGTCATCGCCGCCGGCCAGCCGCTCCTCACCGCCGCGCAACACGCCCGCGAGGTCCGGGACGACCTCACCCTTGAACAGATCCTCGACATGATCGTCGCCATCGCCACGATCCACGGCGACACCGACTACACCGAACCAATCCTCCAGACCGCACTCGACGGCCTGCGCCCGATGCGAGACCCGTACACCCCCCGTCGTAGCGGGCGCCCAAATTGTCAGACTCAGGCATGAATATGGCGACAGACGTAGCGTGCTTGTTTCGCCGAGGGAAACGACTTAAGAAAGGGTTTGGCGCCTCGAGTCGGCCGGGCACCAGCTGGAAGGGTTGGCCGGTCACCGGCGCTGAGCGGGCTGGCATCCTGGCCCAGCGCATCGCAAGGATCACCCAGCCAGGGTGACTCCGCGCCAACCCGGGACGAATACGCTCGGCTGTTTACGCTCCCGTGGCGGCGATAGCTGAAAGGACTTTCTGTGAGCACATCAGCCGACATCGCCCGCGATCTGGCTTGCACTGCGGGTTCGGCACGTAAGCGGTTTCTTCTGTGAGCGCGGAGTCCGGGTTCGGCTCTCAATTGGAGAGCTTCCGCGAGGCGCGCCGGAACCTCGAAGCGTCAGTCCTTCCGCTCGCCACCTCGGTTGACGGACGCCGGTTCTCTTTTCAGGCCTCGCTGCACGGCTTGGAATTCCAGATCGGCGGCTATGTCGTGCTGGAGGGTGACGGCATACCGCGCCTTGGTCAGGTCCTCACCCTCGAACTCGATCGGCTGAGCACAGAACTGATGCTGCCGACTGGCGCCGGGGGCGTCCCGGAGAACCGGACGCAGGTCCAGATCCGGTACGCACGCGGCGAAGGCACCATCCTCGAAGGCGACCCGGCGCCGTTCCACGATGCGCTGGTTCGTGTCGCCACCGGGGCGGACGTGCAAGCGTGGCTGCAGCACAGCCAGCGGCGCTACGCGCAGCTGCGGCTTGGCGAGCTCGCGTTGGCCGCTGGCGTGCCGTGCCTCGCGGACGCGGGCGGCTTCAACCGGCACACATTCCTCTGCGGTCAGTCGGGGTCCGGCAAGACCTACTCACTCGGGGTAATCCTCGAGCGACTGCTGATCGAGACGGATCTGCGCATGGTGGTGCTCGATCCGAACTCAGACTTCGTGCGCCTGGGAGAAGTGCGCGGCGGCGCCGACCCGACGCTGGCCAAGCGCTACGAAGATGTGGCGCATGCAGTCGCGATCTATTCCGCCGACGCACCGGGAGAGCGAAGGCTGCGGCTGCACGCGGCCGAGATCGATCCGGCGACGCAGGCCGCCGCGCTCCGCCTGGACCCGATAGAGGACCGCGAGGAGTACGCCGCGCTGGCTGAATTTCTCGCGAGCGAGAGCCCACCCACGCTCGAGGCACTGACAGGAAGCGACCAGCCCGAGGCGCGCCGCCTCGGGCTGCGATTCCAGAATCTGGGCGTCGACCGCTTTACGGTGTGGGCGCCTGGCGAGGCGGGTTCGGTCCTCGACGCGGTCCACGATCAGGGCGTCCGCTGTGTCGTCGTTGACCTGGGCTCGCTGCCAACGCCCGAGGAGCAGTCACTTATTGCCGCAGCGGTGCTGAGCGACCTGTGGCGACGGCGGCAAGAGCGCAGCCCGATACTAATCGTGATCGACGAGGCCCATAATGTCTGCCCCGCTGACCCTCCAAACCAGCTCGTCGCGGTGGCAGCTGAGCACGCCATACGAATCGCCGCCGAGGGCCGCAAGTTCGGGCTCTATTTGCTTGCGTCAACGCAGCGCCCGCAGAAGATCGCCGGGAACGTCCTCTCACAGGCCGACAACCTCGTGCTGATGCGGATGAACTCGCTCGCGGACACAACTTTCGCTGCGGCAGCATTCTCCTTCGTCCCGCCGAGCCTGATCGAGCGCTCGGTCATCTTCCGCCAGGGCGAGGCCCTGATCGCCGGGAAGATCTCGCCCCAGCCCGCGCTGCTCCGCTTCGGCGCACGGATCACCGAGGAGGGCGGGGCCGACGTGCCCGCGACATGGGCTGCCGCGCGCTGATTCACCGGGCTGCGCACGTCGAAGCAGTCGAGCGCGATGATCCGCGGGCCGGACCGACCGGCGGCGGCGCACGGCGCCGGAGTGGGCGGACCCGGGGATTGCCTTCGGGTGGTGTCAGGCAGTGGGAGCCGAGGCAAACAGGTTGAGCCCCAGCGCTTCTGAGAGGTACCTGGTGATGCGTTGCCCCCGCACGCTGTTGCCTGCCGCATCGAGCGGCGGGGAGAACGTGCCGAGGCCCCCCTTGCCCGGCGACACAGTAACGATGCCTCCGGCGACCCCGCTTTTACCGGGGAGACCCACGTCGTAGAGCGATCGGCCAGAATGCTCATACAGCCCGGCCGTGGCCAGCACGGCCAGCACTCGCTTGCAGTAGCGGGTGTCGATGGCTTGCTCACCGGTTACCGGATTTACTCCGCCGTTCGCCAGCGTGGCTCCCATCACGGCAAGGTCCCGCGCGCTGACGCGCAAAGAACATTGGCGGGTGTAGACGTCGGTGGCGAGATCGGGGTCGCAGTACATGCGGCCGTAGCCGTCGAGGAGGTGGGCGATACCCCGGTTGCGGTCGTTGGTCGCCGCCTCGGACTCGTACACGTCATCGTCCATCACCAACCGCCGCCCGGCGAATCGCGACATCGCGGCGACGATGCTCTCGAATTTCTCCTCGGCAGTCGTGCCCGGCACCAGGCTTGTGGTGGCCATGGCGCCGGCATTGACCAACGGGTTCATCGTGCGATCGGCGTTGAGCTCGATGGCCATCACCGAGTTGAAGGGCAGGCCAGTGCTGTTGACGCCTAGTTTCCGGCGCGCCTCCTCATGCCCAAGGGTGTGACAGACCAGGGCGAAGACAAAAAGCTTGGAGACGCTCTCGATGGCGAACTCCTGGTCAGCGTCGCCAACCGAGAAGAGCCGACCACGAACCCCGGCAACACACACGCCGAAGGCGCTGGGCGACGCCGCTGCCAGGGCAGGAATATAGTCAGCGACGGCCCCCTCGTCGAGATGGCGATAGCGCTCGTAGCCGGCCGAGATGAGGGCCTGCACGTCAGCATCGGGCGGGAGCTCCCCGGTCGATACTCGCTCGGTCTCCGGGTGGTCGCCGGGGAGGGGATTGTAGTCCACGTTCATCAGGATTGCGGCGTTGAGACCCTGGCCCTCAGGCGGGGGAGGAAACGCCGCTCCACCTCCATCCGAATGTCGGTGCGATGTGATGTCTTCAGGCTGTCCGCAAGAGCCAGGAAGCCCGTCCGCGTCGGCATCAATCCGGTCCGGTGGTAGGCCTGTCGTCGTCGGAGGAAGCTGGTGCACCGCTGCCTGATAGCGTATCCGGAACCCCTTCCCAGGGAGGTGTCCCCTGCCCGGTTCGTTTGCCACCGCGACAGCTGTCCAGCCAGGTGCGGCCGGGGAGTGGGCTGCCTCCATCCATCCGGGCTGGGACATCGCAGGGAATGCCAACGGCGGCTACCTGCTCGCCATGGCCACTCGCGCCCTAGTCGGCGCCACCGGGCGCCCTGACCCCGTGACGGTCACCGCGCACTACCTGTCCCCCGGCCAGCCGGGCAGTGTCCGCATAACCACCCAGGTCCTCAAGCAGGGAAAGCGCTTCGCCACTGGCACTGCGACGATGTTCTCCGGTACCCGCCCGCTGCTGGCCGTGCTGGGTACGCTCGGTGATCTGTCACAGGCCGAGGGTCCCGAGCTCGTCGAGGGCGCACCCCCCGGGCTGCCCCCACCTGAGCAGTGCGTCCGCCTGCATCCGGCCGGCACCTTCCCGCCCCCGTTCATGGGCAGGGTTGATCTGCGGCTGCATCCGGACGACGCCGCCTTCGCCACTGGGCACCAATCCGGGCAGCCGCTGATGCGGGGCTGGTTCCGGCTTCCCCGCGCCGAGCCCGTCGACAGCCTCGCCCTGCTGTGCGCGGTCGACGCCTTCCCGCCCACCGCCTTCAACGCCCGGCTGCCGGTTGCATGGACGCCGACGGTCGAGCTCACCGCTCATATCCGGGCCAACCCGGCACCCGGCTGGCTACGCTGTCGCTTCTCGACCCGGTTCGTCACCGCCGGTTTCCTGGAGGAGGACGGCGAAGTCTGGGATAGCACCGGGCGCCTGGTTGGCCAGTCCCGTCAGCTCGCCCTCGTCCCCCGAAACTGAGATCCATCCGTGTGGTGCTGCCGGACCCATCAAGGCCCGGCCTGGGGAAGCGTGCCGACTCGCTAGCCGCGGGGCGACAGGTCGAAACACATTCGTCATCTGCGGTAATGGCATCGGAACGCGGCCCTCTTATGCTGCGGAGGACGGCGTCAATGCGCCTCCCCGCTTGGTGGGCGCGGCGCTATGAACACGCACGAGGTACCCCGGGGGCCGGGAGGTCGGTTGTCCCGTTGAGGATTGAGCCGGTCTGCTGAGGGCTGACCGCTCACGTTGTGGCTGGCTGTCGCTTGAACGCGGTCGTTCAGCTGGCTGCGGACCCGGCTATGGAGGCAGGCATGAGAGAGCAGGCACTATTCGATGCGGCACCGGCCCGGCCGATGCTGAGCGCAGCTGAGTGCGCCCGGGAGCTGCTGGCCGGGGAGGTCGCGATCGGCGGGATGTACGGTGTCTACTGAGGTGGAGGGGGCGGGTGGACCCGTCCGCTGGGGTGACGGCGATGTGTGCCTGCCATTCTGCGGTGACGAGTACCCGCCGCTCAAGGCTTCCCCTGGCGCGGTGATCTGTACTAAGCCGTGTCACCCGAAGACCGAGATGCACCTGAACGAAGAGACTGGCTGGGTGTGGCACACCAGTGAATAGCGGACCGCCGCCGTCCTGCTAGCCCGTGATGACCAGGGCCCGCGCCGCGGAAAGCAGGTCAGGCTCTCCGCCGACGTTGCCAATGCGCGCCTGCGCGCGGTGGGGTTTACCCGGCGATCAGGTCGAACTCGTTGCCTTCGATGTCGGCGAAGACCTGCTCAGCCATCTCCGCTGGGCCGAGCGCTAGCAGCTCTTTGACGGTGGTGAGCGGCACACCCACTTGGCGGAGGGCCGTAATCAGCCGTGCCTGTTCGAGCTGGCCGCCTTCGTAATAGCGGTAACCCGAAAGCTCATCGACGCGTGCCGGCGACAGGAGACCAAGTCCGTCATAAAGGCGAAGTGCCTTCGGTGACAGGCGGGATCGCCGTGCGAATTCGCCGATGCCCATCTCCACCAGCAAGCCATCTCCCTCGTTCTCGGGCAGGCTGCCCGATAGGCCCAGTGTGCGGGTTGCCCCAAGGGAAAGGTCAAACGGCCTTCCGCGCAACAACACAGCCGCCCGCGAGCCACTGCAACCGCTGCTGCACCACACATGTTGCGCAACCTGCCGTCGGGGCCGGGCGGGCGGGTATGGTTCGCTGGCCCTATGCCAATAGCCCCTGCCTTCCGTTCCCGGCTCATCGCCCGTGAGCCTTTGTACGGCGCCTGGTCGGTGATCCCGTCGGCGCTGAGCGTGCGGCTGCTGGCCGCCGCGGGCCTGGACTATGTGGTGATCGACCTGCAGCACGGCGGGGCCGCCGAAGCTGACCTGCCCGCGATGACCAGCGCGATCCGGCTGGCGGGGGCGACGCCCGTCGCCCGGGTCCGGCATGCGCACACCGCCGATATCGGGCGGGCTCTCGACCTGGGCTGCGAAGGCGTCATCGTGCCGAACGTCGACTCGGCCGCCCAGGCTCGCCAGGTGGCTGGCGCGGTCCGCTATCCGCCCGCCGGGTACCGGTCCGCGGGCGGCGTGCTGGCCGCGGGGGAGCCGTTCTGCCTCGTCATGGCCGAATCGGCCGGCGCTGTCGCCGAGCTCGACGCCACCTTGGCCGTCGACGGTGTCGACGGCCTGTACGTCGGCCCCGGGGACCTGTCGCTCTCCCTGGGCTGTGAGCCCGGCCCGGATGACCCGGTGCTGAACCGGGCCCTGCAGCGCGTCTGGGCGGCCTGCGCCGCCGCGGGTAAGCCCGTCGGGGTGCACGCGACCGATGGCGTCATCGCCCGCCGGTACCGCGAGGCCGGCTGCACCCTCATCACGACCGCCGTCGACGCGACCGCGATCACCCGCGACACCGCCGCCCAGTTCAGTCTCGCCCGGGCCTGAGCACCCGGGCGGGCCAGCGGAAGAACCACCGTGACATGGGTGGGCACTTGGCGGGAACCTGCGGCATTTGCGGACGATCAGTCCAGGAACAGCTCCTGACGGCAGACGAATGGCTATCGCGAGCGGTACGCTGACGTCATGACGTCCAGGCCCGGCGAAGATACCGGCTCCGGATCGCAGGCGCCCCCGCTCGATGATGTCGACCGGGCCATCGTGGCGGTGCTACGCGAGGACGGGCGCATTTCCATGCGGGCGCTGGCGGCCCGTCTGCACATCTCCCGGGCCGGCGCCTACCTGCGCGTCCAGCGGCTGGAGGAGGCCGGGGTGATTACCGGCTACTCCGCCTGGGTGGACCCGCAGCGGTACGGGTACGGCCTGTCCGCGTATGTGCACCTGAAGATCGCTCAGCCGGCCTGGAAGCCGCTGCGGGCCAGGCTCATGACGATCCCGGAGGTGGAGCACGCGGCGCTGGTGTCCGGGGACGCCGACATCGTGCTGCTCGTCAGGGCCCGTGACATCGCGGCACTGCGGGAACTGGTGCTGAACAGCTTCCAGAGCATGCCCGAGGTGCTGTCGACGCAGACCGTGCTGATCTTCGATGAGCTCGGGCGCGGCCCCGCAGCGGCGCGGTCTACAGATGCCGCAGGGCATTCGCCGGGGACTCAACGCAGTCGGCGATGAAGCGCAGGAAGCCGCCGGCCGTCCCGCCGTCGCAGACCCGGTGGTCGAACGCGAGCGTGAGCTCGGTCATCTGGCGGGGTACCACCTCGCCCTGGACGACCCACGGACGCGGGATGATCCGGCCGATGCCCAGGATCGCCACTTCAGGGTGATTGATGATGGCGGCCGAGCCATCCACGCCGAACACGCCGTAGTTGTTGACCGTGAACGTGCCGCCCGTCAGTTCGGCGGGACCGAGTGTGCCTTCCCTGGCCCGCCGGGTCCGTTCGGCGACGGCCGCAGAAAGCTGCTCCAGGGTGTGCACCTGGGCATCGCGTACGACGGGCACCATGAGCCCGCGATCGGTCTGGGCGGCGAAGCCCAGGTGCACGGGCGGGCTCATCACGATCTCGTCGCCTTCGATCCTGGCGTTGAGTTCCGGATGGCGGCGCAACGCGAGAATCGTGAACCGGGACAGCAGCGCCAGGAGGCTGATCTTCGGCGCCGACTCATCAGCGTTCAGCGCCGCGCGGAGCCTGAGCATCTCGGTAGCGTCCACGTCCACCCAGACGGTCGCCTCCGGGATCTCCCGTCGCGACCGGCTGAGCTTGTCCGCGACGGACTTGCGCAGGCCTCGTATCGGGATCCGGGTGACCCCGGCGGACCCAGCGGCCGGCGGGACGGCTGGCGCAGGCTCCGGGACAGACGCCGGCTCGGCCTTGCGGTCGTTGATAGCCGCGTCGATATCCTGGCGGGTGATCAGCCCGCCGCGGCCGGAACCGCGGATGGTCGTGAGGTCAACGCCGGCGCTGCGGGCGAGCTGCCTGATCAGCGGCGAGGCAACGGGCAGCCGGCCGTTGGACCCAAGCGGCGGAACGCTCTGGTCGCCCGCCGTAGCGGTAGCGGTAGCGGCAGCGGCTGCGGGGAAGCGAGGTGCAGGGATTGCTGCCGATGACCGCGTGGCCCGGTGACGGCGACGGCGCCCGCCGGAGGTGCCGTAGCCGATGAGGACATTGCCGCTCTCGCCGGCCTGATCCGGGCTGGCCGAGGACGTGACGACGCCCGGCTCAGCGAACCGGCCGGCGGTATCCACGGTGACCAGGGGCTTTCCGACGGCTACCACGTCGCCGGGCTGGCCGTGCAGCGCGGTGACGCGGCCGGCGAACGGCACGGGGACCTCTACCAGCGCTTTGGCCGTCTCAACCTCGACGATGGGCTGGTCGACGGTGACGGTGTCTCCGGCTTGCACGTGCCAGGTCACGATCTCGGCCTCGGTCAGGCCCTCGCCCAGATCCGGCAGAAGGAACGCGGGCATCTAGCCGCCCGCCTTCACGGCCGGGCGGGTCTCCTGCCACTGCATGCGGTCGATCGCGTCGAGGATGCGGTCGACGCTGGGCAGGTGATAGTCCTCCAGGTGCGGCGGGGGATAGGGGATGTCGAACCCGGTCACCCGCAGCACCGGTGCCTCGAGAAAGTGGAAGCACTGCTCGGACAGGCGCGCGGCGACCTCGGCGCCATATCCGCAGAACCGGCTCGCTTCGTGAACGACGATGGCGCGGCCGGTTCGCCGCACCGAGGCGGTCACCGTCTCGTCGTCGAAAGGGGACAGACTCCGCAGGTCGATGACCTCGACGCTGCGGCCCTCTTCCGCGGCGGCATCGGCCGCCTCCAGCGCGGTGCCCAGGGTTCCGCCGTACGCGATCAGGGTCACGTCGGAGCCCGGCCGTCGCACGACGGCGCGGTCCAGGGTGGCGCCGGCGTGGTCCAGGATCGTGGCCTGCCTCGACCAGTAGCGGCGCTTGGGCTCGAGGAAGATAACGGGGTCCGGGCATTCGATCGCCCGCCGGAGCAGCGCATACGCGTCCCCGGGCGTGGCCGGGGTGACGACCCGCAGGCCGGCGGTGTGCGCGTAGTAGACCTCGGAAGAGTCGCAGTGGTGCTCCACGCCGCCGATCCCGCCGCCGTAGGGAATACGGATCACGACGGGCAGCGCGACGCGGCCCCTGGTCCGGTTCCGCAGCTTGGCCAGATGGCTGGTGATCTGTTCGAAGGCCGGATAGGCGAACGCGTCGAACTGCATCTCCACGACGGGGCGCAGGCCATTCATCGCCATGCCGATGGCCGTGCCGACGATGCCTGACTCGGCGAGGGGGGTATCGAAGACCCGCGCGTCCCCGAACCTGGCCGCCAGCCCGTCGGTTACCCGGAAAACGCCTCCCAGCGGCCCGACGTCCTCGCCGAAGACGAGGACGGTCTCGTCCTCGCTCAGCGCATCGGCCAGCGCCCGGTTCAGGGCCGCCGCCATCGTCACCTCGGACGTCGTTACCGGCGGCCCGGGGCTGCGTTCAGCGATCGCGGTCAACGCGATACCTCTGGATCGTCCGCTGCTGCCGAAAGTTCGGCGGACAGCTCCTGCTGCTGCCAGCGCAGAGCCGGGGTCTGCTCGGCGTAGACGTACCGGAAGAGGTCAGCAGGATCATGCCCGGTGTCGGTGTTCACCCGCTGCCGCAGCGCCGCCGCCTCGGCCTCGGCCTCGGCCTCCAGGGCGGCGACAGCGGGCTCGTCGAGCAGGCCACGGGCGATGAGATGCTGCCTGATCCGCGCCAGCGGGTCGCGGGCGAGCCAGCCTTCCACCTCGTCCTGGCGGCGGTACCGGGTGGCGTCATCGGCGTTGGTGTGGCCCTCGATGCGATAGGTGAGCGCCTCGATCAGCGTCGGCCCGCTGCCGCCCGCGGCGGACGCCACCGCACGCTGCACGGCCGCGTAGACGGCAGCGACGTCGTTGCCGTCGACCAGCATGGCGGGGACCCCGTAGCCGATTCCCTTGTGGGCCAGGGAGGGGGCGGCGCTCTGCTTGGATAGCGGGACGCTGATCGCGTAGCCGTTGTTCTGCACGAAGAACACCACCGGTGACTGCCAGACGGCCGCGAAGTTCAGCGCGGCATGGGTGTCACCCTCGCTGGTCGCGCCGTCACCGAGCATGACCAGGGCGACCGTGTCCTCGCCCTTGAGCTTGGCCGCCTGGGCCAGGCCGACGGCGTGCAGCGTATTGGTGGCCAGCGGGGTGCACTGAGGGGCGACGCGGTACTCGTAGGGGTCATACCCGCAGTGCCAGTCCCCCCGCAGCAGCGAGAGCACCTCAACGGGATCTACGCCCCGGCAGACCACGGCCATCGTGTCGCGGTAGGTCGGGAACAGCCAGTCCTGCGGGCGGAGCGCGAGTACCGCGCCGACCTCGCTCGCTTCCTGACCGCGGGCTGACGGATACACGGCCAGCCGCCCCTGCCTGGTGAGGGCCGTCGCCTGAGTGTCGAAACGCCGGGCCAGCACCATCTTCCGGTGCAATGCGAGGAGCACGTCGTCCCCAGGCATATCAAGATCGGCGGACCGAACGGCCTTGCCATCAGCCTCCAGCAGCGTCAGCGGGATCCCGGTCGGTAGCAGCCCCGGGGGTTTTCTACCGCGGGGGACTGCGCGCGTCACAGACGTCACATGCGCTCCGATCGAAGGAAGACAACTAGTATCAATCCTGCGATCATGGGCGCCGAACATCTAGCCTTCAGCGTAAATCAGAGACGAAGTGACATATCAGACGCTGATATTTGGACGTACGGCGTATGTGATCCATTCGCAACCCCTCCGGGTGGACAGGTGGCCCTCGGCTCTAGCCGCCCACGAGCCGAATATGGCGCTGCGGCGATCTGGCTGTCGCGCAGCGCCCGCAGCCAGGAAGGGTCGCCATGGTCCTGGGTGGTGAGCCAGGGGTTCATTATCGGGGCCGCCGCCATCGCCCTGCGCATCGGCAATGCCCGCGCCGCCGCCCCGCTCGTGCTCGCCCCCTCTGCGGCAGCACCCGAGCACGCCGACACGTGACTAGCGAACCGCCGCGGACATCGACCTTCGGAGTGGCGTAGCCCGAGTCACGACCGAGCTCGGCCGGGCGTGCGCTCAGGAGCCTTGGAGGTGGGCCAGGTAAAGCTGGTGGAGCGCTTCCCAGTGCCGGGCGTCCGCTTCGGTGTCGTAGGTCAGGTTGTCGGGCACCGCGAATCCGTGGCGGGCGGGATAGAACTCCACGGTGTGGTCGACTCCGGAGCTGGTGAGCGCACTTCGGAGTAGCCCGGCCTGCTCGGTGGTGAACGAGTCGTCGTCGGTCGCGCCGGCCACGTAGACCGTGGCGGTGATACGGTCCGCCGACAGGTGAGGGCTCGACGGGTCGCCGGCGACAGCCAGCCTGCCGCCATGGAACGAGGCCGCCGCGGCAATCGTGCGGCCGAGCCCTTCCGCTGCGATCAGCGACATGCGCCCGCCCAGGCAGTAACCGGTGGTGCCGATCGCGGCTCCCCGCACCTCCGGTCGCGCCAGGAGGAAGTCCGCGTAGGCACCGGAATCGTCGATGATCCGGTCATTGGTGAGCACGCTGGCCAGCTCCGCCAGCCGGGCCCGCTCCTGGCTGTCGGTGAACACCGTGGCCACGTCGAAGGGTGCCCAGTGGCCCGCGCGGTAGTAAATGTCCGGGATCAGCGCGACGTACCCCATGCTCGCCAGCCGGTCGCCCATCTGCTGGAACGTTTCTCGCGTTCCGCATCCGTCCGGGAAGACCAGCACACCGGGCCACGGGCCATCCCCGTCAGGGATGTGCAAGGTCCCGTTGCTGTGGCCATCGGGTGCGGGGATCTCAAGATCCAGGCGTCGCATCCAGCTGCCTCCACGAGGCTCGTCGAAGATGATCGCCCGAAACGTATCACCACGGTCCGCGGGGCGTTCGCCGGGAGGCGGTCATCCGGCCATGGCCGCCGCCAGTCGCTTGCGCTCGGTCTCGTTGAACGGGATCGGCTGCCGGCGGCCGGCGTCCCAGCGGACCGTGATGACGCGCGCCTCGGCCGCCATTTCCCCCGACGAGGTGAGGATGGTTTCGCGGGTAACCAGGCTCGTGGTGCCCAGGCGCTCAGCCTGGATGCGCACGGCCACCTGCTGGTCTGGATAGCGAACCTCCGCGCGCAGGTCCACTTCAAGCCGGACAACCACATAGCTGGGATCGCTGCCGAGGGCCTGCACGTAGAACGCATCCCTGCCCTCCTCCAGGTAGGTCAGGAAGACGGCGTGATTGACGTGGCCCAGGGCGTCCGTGTCACGCCACCTGACACGGACAAGGTGCTCGAACATCGCGGCCATGTGCTCGCTCCTTACCGCGCTCAGGAACATCGTCCGCCACCTCACGCCGCTCCTGCCAGCCCGCGCGGGCACCAATCACGCGACGGCAGATCGGCAGTGATCGCCGCAAAGGCGCACCTCGGCCAGCCAGAACGCAGGTCAACCATATCGGCGCGACCGACCTCATGGTGAGCGTCGAACCGGCATCCGCTCCGATCGCCACGGCGTTCTCCGGCCACCCGGGACTGTCGCGTATCTCTTCTGCCGTGCCCGTCAAGCCCCGGTCACGCCGCGCGTGCGGCCCTGGTGCGGACGGTCTGGACGCGGACGGTCTGGGCGCGGACGGTCTGGACGCGGACGGTCAGGGCGCGGGCTCGGTGAGCCGGACCGTGGCGAGCGCGAGCACGGTGGCCATGTCGGCGGCGACGTCGAGGCCAGCGGTCGAGGCGAACTGGGCGGCGCCCTGGTCCGTGTGGAAGGCCCAGCCCTCGGGGCGGCCGACGCCGATCAGGGCGGCGGGGGCGCGGCGGGAGACGCTGCCGAAGTCGGTGGCGAAAGGCAACGGCGGCGGGTCGGGCTCGAAGCCGCGGCCCGCGGCGGCCAAGGCTCCGGCGACTGCGGCCGTGACGCGAGCGTCCGGCCGGATGCCGGGAACGAGGCGGCCGGCCCGCCAGGCGGCGCCGGACAGCGCGGTGCGCACGTCGAGCGCGGAGCGCTCGATTCCGGCCTCGTCGTCGGCGAAGAACAGCAGCGAGCCGGTGAGCACGAGGCCGGTGCCCTCCTCGACGTCGCCGTCCAGCACGAGGCGCTCGATCATCAGCCGGGTGCGAGGGACGTCGGCGGCGGCGCGCAGGAGTGTGCCGATGGCCTCGACCGGCGGCTGGGCGACGTCGTCGCGCAGCGAGCGGGTGCCGGCGACGGCGAAGGTGTCGCGGCGCATCCACATCGAAGCCTGCCAGACGGTATCGATGAACTCGGGGTGGGCGTAGAGCACCGCGTCGTAGTCGTCCCATACGCCGGCGGCGGCGGTCAGCCACTTGCCGCCGCCACGCTCGATGGTTCCGGGCGCGTGGATCTCGTCGGCCGGGCAGCCGACCACGACGAGTTCGCCGGCCAGTTGCTCGCGCAGCGGCGCCAGGGCCAGCGCGGCGCCGACGACCGCGCCGGCGATCAGGCCGTGGCCGCAGGAGTGGACCGCCTCGACCGAGCCGTCCTCGCGTACGGCCGCGACCGCGTCGTAGAGTGCCGCGATGCCGACGCGGCGGCCGGCGCGCTCGCCCGCCAGAGCCGCGCGGAACGCGGTGCCGAGCCCGGCCACGTCCCGCTCGACGCGCAGGCCCGCCTCGCCCAGCCGCCCGGCCAGGTGGGCCGCGCACAGGTGCTCCTCGTGCGCGAGCTCGGGATGCGCGTGCACGAACGCGACGGTGCCGGCGATCGCCGCCCGCTGCGCCGCCACGGCGGCGATGAGCTCGGCGTCGGCGATGGGCATGCGCAAACCCTAACCCTGGTGCCGGTCAGGTGGCGCGGTCGAGGGGTTCTATGAGCCGCCGCGCGGGGAGCGGCTGACGGGGAAGAACTCTGCGCTCAGCTGAGCCAGCCAGCAGGGGCAGGTAACGGTCTCGTGGCATTAGTTCGGCGCCAAGTGACCGCAGGAAGGGGCTGTCCCACTGTGCGTCGATCAGCGCGCCGCCCGCCTGGGCGAATCGCGCGGCCATGTCCGCGACCGCGATTCTCGCCGCGTTGGGACGCCGGCTGAACATCGAGTCCCCGCTGAGCACGAAGCCCGCGCCCATGCCGATGGCGCCCCCGATCAGATCGCCGTCCTGCCATACCTCGATGCTGTGCGCCCAGCCTTTGTCGTGCAAGCTGACCATGCTTTCCAGCAGTGTGTCGGTGAGCCAGCGGGGCTCGCGGTCCGCACGGCATTCCTCCGCAACCCGCCGGAATGAATCGTTGGCCGTCGTCCGTTCCCGGCCGCGCAGTAGCTGTTTCCTGACGTTGCGGCCCAGGTGAATATGTTCGACGTTAATCACTGGCCGGGGGTCAGGTGACCACCACGCCACCCAGTAAGGATCGTCGTGTGCGCTGCCGACGAGGCCGATCACGCCGTCAGAAACCAGATCCTCATACTGGAATTCGTTGATGTCGCGGGTGTAGTCGTCCGGCGCTGGGAACGGGAAGATCCCATGTTGGTAGGCGCTCAGGACGCTGGCCGGGCTCAGGTCTGCGCAGAAGGCGACGGGGCAGTCTCTCGCGCCCGGCGTGATCTTAAAAGATTCCCAGTCTGGGTAGCGGCTAACCGGCATAGCGGGCGGTCCTAATTTACATTTTTTTCCGAGCTTAAACAGAAGCCGCCGTTCCGGCCGGGCTCTGCAGGTACCCTGTGGCGATCAGCCGGGCGATGTTAAGATCAAGAAGTTTCTCATCGACAGGCGGGAAGGCTATGCCGCTGTCTCTTAGCGCCTGCTCCGCATTTGACCGGGTGTAGGACGGAAAAATGTGCTCGAGGTACATCTCCGCCACCGTGCGCCCGGTTTCCTCATGAAGATCAACGAAGAGCGGCACGAAGGGGGTCATCGGGTGGGCCGGGTTGTCTGCGGCATATATCAGCAGCTCGTCAACCCATTCGCGGTAAGGTATCGTCTCGACGGTGAATCCGTGACTGCGCAGCCGGTCAACCAGGGACTGCAGGAGCGCATATTTCGGACTGGCCAGATGATAGGTACCTCCAGCCGCTTCGACATGCGAAGAGATATACCTTATGGCGGCCGCGCATAGGTCAGCGGGCACGAAGTCGAGCGGCAGGTCGATATCCGGCGCCACGCCGGTATCCGTGATGAATCTTATCAGCGCGCACATTTCGGTAGCCGTGTTCCAGGCGCCGGTGCGATGATCTCCGGCAATGTCCAGCGGGCGGTAGATGGCCACCGGCAAGCCCGCACGTCCAGCGTTCCTGAGCAACTCCTCGGCCACGAACTTGGTCTCTATGTAGCCCATGAAGAGGTGATCGGCATAGGCAAGGGGCGTGTCCTCGGTTACGGTCGGCACGCCCATGGCGCCGAAACCAGCGAGCACGGTGGTGGTGGAAACGTAGTGAATAGGTATTCCCCGGTAAAGGCCGGCCAGCCGGATCAGCTCCCGGGTGCCGGTCACGTTAGCAGCTCGCAGGTCCTCGTACGGATAGATAAAGTTGACGATCGCGCCGGCATGATGAATGACGTCGATGGTTCGCGCCAGCTCGCTGAATATGCCGGGGGACAAGCCCAGGTTCGGCTCGGCGAGATCGCCGGCCACCGGCACGACGCGGTCCATGGCCAGGCCGTCGAGTTCGTAGCGCTCGGCCGTTTGCTCGATGCGCCGCAGCGCGTGCGCGGCACTCCGCGCCCGGACCAGGCAATGAACCCGCGCGGTGGTGGCGGTCAGCAGTTCACGCAGCAGGTGAACCCCGAGAAAGCCGGTCGACCCGGTGAGGAGAATCTCGCGCGGCCGCCGCCAGTCCGGCGGCGGGCCGCCGTCCCCGCGGACAGGCTCGAACAGTTCAGCCTCGCGGGTGAAGTCCACCCTCGGATCGGCGCCGTTAGCGGTGAGCCTTCCCGCGCGGGCGTCGTGCGTGGCGTTCGAGAAGCCGCGGAGCGTCGCGTCGCGTAGCAGGCAGCGGGTGAGCGGACGGACGTAGTTCGCGCTGATTCCGAACATGACGCGCACGCGCGCCAGCATCTCCGCGGCCAGAAGTGAGTTGCCGCCGAGCTGGAAGAAATCGTCGTCGAGGCTCACCCGTCCCGTCTTGAGCAGCCTGGACCACAGATGAGACATTCCTGCCTGTACCGGCGTGTAGCCCCCGTCGAGGCTCCCGCTGGCCGCGGTGCCGGGAGGCGGCAGGGCCCGCCGGTCGACTTTCCCGCCCCACGTCAGCGGCATCTGGTCTATCGCGATGAACACGGCCGGAATCATGAAGCTGGGCAGGCGAGCAGTAAGAAAGCTCCGCAGGCTCGCATCTGACGGCAGATCGTCTGCCGACCCGCCCCGTCCGCCGGTGTGGCGCGGTCGGTAATACGCCGCGAGTTGCCTGTTACCCGGGCCGAACTCGTGGGCGATAACCGCCGCCTCAGCGATGTCGGGGTGGCTGGCCAGGGCACTCTCGACCTCGGCCGGCTCGACGCGGAAGCCGCGGATCTTCACCTGGCGGTCTACCCGCCCGATGACCTCCAGGGTGTCGTCCTCGCGCCAGCGCCCGAGGTCTCCGGTGCGATACATCCTGCTCCCAGGCAGGACGCTGTGCCGGTTCGGCAGGAACAGCTCTGCTGTCAGTTCTGGCCGGCCGAGATACCCGCGGGCGACGCCGCAGCCGCCGATGTAGATCTCGCCCAGCTCACCCGTGGGCACCCGGTTCAGGTTCTGGTCCAGAACGAGCACGTGCGCATGCCGCAGCGGCTTGCCTACCGGGACGGAGGCGGGAGGCCCCGGGGTGAGGTGTTCCTCGTCTAGGTCGAAGAGGGTCGAGGTGATCGTCGTCTCGGTGAGTCCGTACGCGTTGAGCAACCTGGCTCCAGGCGCTGCTCGCATGGCCGCATGGCAGTCCGCGGGATTCGCCCGGTCGCCGCCGGTGATCATGAGGCGGACGCTGCGCAGCCGCTCATCGTCTGGTTCGGTGACGGCAAGCATCTGATGCCAGTAGGCGGGGGTCAGGTCGATGACGGTGACCCGCTCCTCCGCCAGGTAGCGGAGCAGATCGGTCGGCGCGACCGTCCCCGCGGCGGGCAGCATCAGGGTCGCTCCGCAGATCAGGGTCACGAGTACCTGCTCGACCGATGTGTCAAAGCCGAGGGAAGCCAGCTGGAGGACCCGGTCGGAGGGCGAAACCTGGTATTCGCGGGATATTTCCTGGCTGACACAGGCTAGGGAGCCATGGCTGACGGCGACGGCCTTGGGCTGACCGGCGGAGCCTGACGTGTAGATGGCGTACGCGAGGTTTTCCGCCCGCAGGCCGGCCCCGGGAGCCGTGGCCGGCTGGTCCGCCAACTGCGGGGCACACTCGTCGATGACAAGCAACCGTACGTCAGTTTCGCCGAACGCCCTCGCCTTCGCGCGGCCCACCAGAATGACCGTGGGGCGGGCTTCCGCGCATATCTGGGTGAGGCGTGCGGCCGGAACTGAGGGATCAAGCGGCAGGTACGCACCGCCCGCCTTCAAGATCGCGAGCAGACAGCGAATCGCTTCTATGCCGCGCTCGAGGCAGACTCCCACCAGGGTCTCCGGTCCGACGCCCATTCCCGCCAGATGGTGTGCCAGTTGATTTGCCAGCTGGTCCAGCTGGCGATATGTCAGCTGGGTTTCCGCTGAGACGACCGCGACCGAGTGAGGCCGGCGGGAAGCTTGCTCACCGAATAGGTCCTGAACGTAACGCACATTGTGCCCCGGTGCCTGCTTGGCTTCCCGGACGCTGACCGGAGCAATGTCCTTCCAAGCTGCGGCAACGGCAGCCAGGCAGGCCCGTTTGGGCATAACGGCCGACTGCTGCCGCCAGCCGGCCGGAAGGGCCAGCTCTGCTGGCCAGACCGCGTGCTGGCCCTGGTCGTTGACAGCGACGACGTAGGTGCTCTCGTCCGGCGATTCTGCTGTCTGTCGAGTTGGCGTGATGTACGGTTTATCCGTATTAGTCATAGTCCCGCTTGCGTGCGCGCACCTATCGTTCGCTGGACGTGACCAGGCCGTTCCGCCGTGTGGGCGATTTGTCCCGTCGGGTAATTCTTGCCCGCTGAGGGCAGCGCCGACACGCCTTATGGCCTGCAAACGTTAGCGCCGACAAGGATCCGCCGCGTCGACGAGATGAGGCGGCCGGTTCCGACGCGGGTTGTTGTCATAAATGTGATAAACCGTCACAGCTTTCACTTCTAGTCTATGGAGAAACCAGGAAATAGTGATGTGATCTTCGTGACAGTCCGGAGTGGAAACGTAACAAAAACGGTTTACTGAGCTTACTGGGCTTATTGGGGGGTGACGCTACGTGCGTGTGGTGGTGTTCCAGGGGAAGGATGTGGTTAAGCGCGGCGAGTGCACTGCCGAGGGCAGCGTGCTAAGGCGGAACGGTGAGCTTGGGTGGATTCCGTGATATCGCGACGGCATGTGCTGACGGGCTATTTCATTTGGGTGACACTGCTCGTCGCGGCGTACTACGGACTGCCCAGCCTGCGCGTCGAGGCATGGGGCCTGATCGGCCTGAGCGGAGTGGCTGGCATCGTGGCGGGCGTCGTCATCAACCGCCCTGCCCGCAAAGCACCATGGCTGCTGCTGGCCGGCGCGAACCTGAGCTTCACCGCCGGCCAGGTCAGCTTCCTCGTGCTGACGCAGCTCATGGCGACGAAGGTCCCGTTTCCCTCCTTTGCGGACGTCTTGTACCTGGTGACCTACCCGCTGTACGCCGCCGGGTTGCTGATTTTCATCTGGTGGCAGACCCCGGACCGGGACCGGCGCAGCCTGATCGACGCCCTGACCCTGACCGTCGGACTGGCCCTGTTGTCGTGGATCTACCTGATCCTTCCCTACGTGCACAACCCCGAGCTGTCCTGGATCCAGAAGAGCGTCGCGATCGCTTATCCGCTCGGTGACGTGCTCACCCTGGCGATGATCGCCCGGCTGCTCGCGCCTGGGACAGCGCGTACCGCCTCTGTTTACCTGCTTACCCTCGGGACCGTCGGGATGCTGGTGTCCGACGCGTCGTTCGGCCTGCTCCAGCTGCACGGGTCGTTTCACAGCGGCACGATCGTCGACCTCGGCTGGGCGGTCTTCTACGGCGCGTGGGGGGCTGCGGCCCTCCACCCGAGCATGACCGAGCTGACCCGGCCGGTGTCGCGGCAGCAGGCTGAGGCGTCGCCGGTCAGGCTGATCGTGCTCATGCTCGCGTCGCTGATCGCCCCGGCCGTCTTGTTCACCCAGTCACTCGCCGGCCGGTACCACGACGACAGCGTCATCGCGGTGTTCTCCGCCATCCTCTACCTGCTCGTGCTCTCGCGGCTGTGGGACGTGGCGGCTTCGCACCGCCGCGCCCTGGGCCGCGAGCGCGCGGTACGGCTAGCTGGTGCGTCCCTGGCCTCGGCGGTCACCGTGCAGGAAGCCGCGACCACGGTGAGGCGTGCGGCGGTTGCCCTGCTCGACCCTCGCTCGCCGGGCGAGGCGCTGCTCGTGGTGCGCAGTGGCGGCCAACTCAGCGCCGTGGCCACCACGGATGGCGATTCGCCACGGATGAATCAGCTGGCGGACCTCACCGAGACGTGCCTGCCCCTGCTGACCGGATCGCGGCCGGTTTTCCAGCCCGCGACGAGGCTCGGCGAGCTGGCTCCGCTGCTCATCCCCGGCTGTGACGGGATCTTGCTCTGCCCGATCATGCTCAAGGACCGGCCGTCCGGGGACCCGCTCATCGGGGTCCTGGTGGTGTTCGGTGAGGAGCGAACCCTGACGGACTCGTCTGCCACGCTGGAAATCCTGGCCCAGCAGGCTGCCCTCGCCGTCGAGCGCGTCATGCTCAGCCAGGAGGTCATCCGCCGGGGCAGCGAGGCCTACTTCCGCACCCTGGTTCAGGACACCTCGGACGCCATCCTGATCATCGGCGACGACGGGAAGGTCCGGTACGCGACCCCCTCGGCCACGAGCATCTTCGGCGACATCGGCGTGGAGGGCGCCTACCTCTGGGACCTGGTGAAGGACGGCGAGCGTGACGACGTCGCCCGCGCGTTGACGCGCATGCGGGAACATGCCGGTCGCACTTCTTACTACGAGGACATGCGGATTAGCCGCCGTGACGATGTGGGCGTTCAAGTCCAGGTCAGGTGTAGTGACCTGCGCGGCGATAGCACGGTCGGCGGCCTGGTCCTCACCCTGCGGGACGTGACCGCGCAGCGCCAGCTCGAGGACGAGCTCAAGCACCGGGCCTTCCACGACGCGCTGACCGGGCTTCCCAACCGCGTGCTGTTCCAGGGCCGGGCCGCCAGCGGCCTGGCCCGGACGGAGCGCGACAGGACGACGGCCGGCGTGCTCTTCGTGGATCTGGACGACTTCAAGGTCGTGAACGACACGATGGGCCATAGCGTCGGCGACGAACTGCTGGTGGCGGCCGGGATACGGCTCTCGGCCGTCGTGCGGGATTCCGACACGGTGGCGCGGCTGGGTGGCGACGAGTTCGCGCTGCTCCTCGAGAATGTCGCGGATGCTGCTGCGGTGGACGCGTTCGCCGAGCGCATCGTCCAGGCGTTCGGCGAGCCCTTCGCTCTCGCCGACGGGTCAGTGGTCTCGACCGCCACCGTCGGCGTGGCCACCACGGAAGACAGCGCTGACGTGGACGAACTGCTCCGTCATGCGGATCTGGCCCTGTACGCCGCGAAGGCGGCCGGCAAGCGGCAGTGGCGTCGGTACCTGCCCATTCTCAGCGCCGGAATGGTCCGGCGGCGCGAGGTGCAGGCCGCACTGGAAGACGCGGTGAAGAACTCCGCGTTCACCCTCGCTTACCAGCCCATCGTCGCGCTGACCGACGGCGAGATCGCCGGCTTTGAGGCCCTGGTGCGGTGGCGTCACCCGCAGTGGGGCATGATGCAGCCCGGCCAGTTCATCGAACTGGCCGAAGAGACCGGTCACATCGTCCCTCTCGGCTCCTGGGTGCTCGGCCAGGCGGCGGCGGACATCGTCCAGTGGGTGGGCCAGGCGCCGCGCCAGCCGTCGCCGTATGTCAGCGTCAACGTGTCGGCCCGCCAGTTCCGTGATCCTGGTTTCGTCGACGGCGTGCGGCGGGTCCTCGCCTCCTCAGGCCTGCCGCCGTCGGCGCTGATGCTCGAGCTCACCGAGAGCGTCCTGCTCCGCCGGGACGAACGGATTCACTCCGACCTCATGGAGTTGAAGGTCATCGGCGTCAAGCTGGCGATCGACGATTTCGGCACCGGGTACTCCTCGCTCAGCTACCTGCGGGAACTGCCGATAGACGTGCTCAAGATAGACAAGTCCTTCGTCGACGGGATCGGCATCTCCGAGCAGCGGCTAGCCCTCGTGGAAGGCATCATCCGGATCGCCGGGACGCTGAACCTCAAGGTCATCGCCGAGGGAATCGAAACCGAGGTCCAGCGAGATCTGCTGGTCTCGATGGGCTGCCAGTTCGGTCAGGGGTACCTGCTGGCGATGCCGGTGGAAGCGGACCAGGGGGAGGCGCTCGTGCGGATCGGGCGAGGGCTGGTTCCCGAGCTTCCCCGCGTGAGCCGTTGACCACGACGGTGATGACCGGCGGCGCATGAGGATACCAGGCTGCCAGGGATGGGCTCCTGGGCCGTGACGGCTTACCGTGGTGTTATGGACCGTTCGATGGCCGGCCGTGAGTATGCGAGTCATCTGACCGATGCTGACCTCAGCCTGCTGGCCCCGGCTGATGCCTCGCGGCTGCGCGGCGACCCGGAGGCGCTGCTGCGGCGGCTGGAGCATCCCGACGTGTTCCGCGCGGTGCTCGGCCCGCACGATCCGGCCCAGCGGTGGGCGGTCGCGGCGTCTCCCTTCCTGGTGTTCGCCGTGCTGGTCCAGCAGGCCGCCGCCGAGCTGGCATCGATGGACCACGTGCCGGAGCGCACCGGGCTGCGCCAGCGGGTGCCGGTCTTCGACGCCCCTGCCCTCCGGGACTTCCTCGGCGAGCCGGCCCGGCGGCTGTTCCTGGCCGAACTGCTGGCCTCCTTCACCCGGGTGGCCAGTGGCAGGTACCGGGTCCGGGTCGGCGGGCGGACGCGGACCCGGCGGTTCAGCGAGCTGGACCCGGTGCGGCTCGCCGGGCTGCTGGACGCGGTTCCGCAGGCCGAACGGCCCGGCGTGTACCGCCGGCTCGGCGACGTGACGCTGTTCCTGACCGGGGTGTTTCCCGATTACGCGACCACCCGGGCCCTCGGCCCGCTCGATGCCGGGCGGCTGCTGCGCGCCGCCCGCCTGCCGTCCTCGCAGCAGGAGCGCCTGGCCAGCGCGCCAGCCATGGACCTGTGGGAGTACCTCGGTGCCCGCTGGTACCGGGCCGCCCGCGATCTGGCCCCGGCCGCCACCGCGCGGGTCCTGGTGGCCGGTGACGTGGCCGACCGGTTCCGGCAGGCCCGGCGCGTGCTCAACCACCTAGCCGACCGGTACCTGCTCGCGCCCGGCCAGCCCTGGTTCGAGCAGCCCAGCTTCTGAGAGCAGCTACGACGACATCATCCACCACGCTCAAGGCCGTCCCCGCCAGCTTCCCTGGTGAGTTCGGTGAGCCGGTCCCAGGCCGGCGACGACACGCCGGCCGGCGTGGTGACCAGGCGGGCGATGGCCGGGTCCTGCACCGACCGCGGTTTGCCCTCGGACCTGCCGTACCGGCTGGCCATCCACCGCGCGGTGCGATCGGCCAGCGCGGGCAGGCGCGGGTCGTCCGGGGACCAGTCGAACGCCGCGTCGTACTCGAGGTAGATGGCACAGAATTCCGGATCGCCGGTCGCGTCACGCTTGTCGGCGATCCAGCCGCGGCGAACCGGTCAGGGTCGGCGGCGAGCAGCTCGTTGATGCGGGCGAGCGGCACGCCGGCCTCGGCGAGCGTCTTGATCTTGACCAGGTCGATGGCGTGCTGTGCGCTGTAGCAGCGGTAGCCCGACGAGTCGCGCGGCGGCTCGGCGAGCAGGCCGCGCTGGTGGTAATGGCGGACGGCCTTGATCGTGACGCCCGCGTAGGCGGCAAGCTGGCCGAAGGCGACCGACAGCCAGGCCAGCGCGAAGGCGAACGCCGCGACGATGCCGGCGACGGCGAACCAGTCCGCCACCGAGGTCCGCGGCCGGAACCCGGCAAGCAGTGCCACCCCGGTGACGAACGTGGTGGTGAGGAGGGTGCGCAGGACGTTGCTGCTGACATGCCCGCTGAGCACCGCGCCGCGGGTGACGGCCATCGTGCGGAACCGGTCGATGATGCCCCCGGTCATGTCCGTGCACACGTTGATCGCCGTGGTCGAGGAGCCCGCCGCCACCGTCATCATCAAGATGCCCGGCGCGAGGAAGTCGACGTACGGTGCGCCCCGCGCGGTGTCACCGAGCCCGTGGCCGATCGGTTCGCCGAGGATGTAGACGAACAAGAGCAGGAACACGACCGGCGTCAGGATCGACGCGATGAGGATCATCGGGTACCGGAGAGTGTGCTTGAGCTCGCGCCAGAGCATCGTGGTGGCGTCCTGGGCGGCGACGGCCGGCGTGGTCACTGGGTCTGCTCCTTCGCAGGGTTGCCGGTCAGGGCGAAGAACACGTCATCGAGGTCCGGCGTGTGGATGGACAGGTCCTCCACGGCGACGTCGTCGCCGAGTCGGGCGAGCACGTCGCGCAATGAGGCGATGCCGCCCTCGTTCGGTACCCGCAGCGTCGAGGAAGATCAGCCGGGGCCGTCCTATCAGGGTCATCGCGATGTCCAGACGCCGCTTCATGCCGCCGGAGTAGGTGGCCGGGATCCGCCCCGCCGCCTCGGCCAGCTCGAAGCGCTCCAGCAGAGCGGCGGCCCGCGTCCGCCGCTCGGCCGCCGGCAGATGCAGCAGGCGGCCCATCAGCAGCAGGTTCTCCTCGCCGGTGAGCAGGTCGTCGACCGCGGAGAACTGCCCGGTGACCCCGATCACCGCGCGCACCGCGCCGGCCTCACCGCGCAGGTCGTGCCCCATCACGCTGGCCACCCCGGCGTCCGCCGGGATCAGGGTAGACAGGATCCGCACGGTAGTCGTCTTGCCCGCGCCGTTCGGCCCGAGCAGGGCGAAGACCTCGCCCTCGTGGATGGACAGGTCGACGCCGTCCAGGACGACCTTCTCCCCGTACGCCTTGCGCAGGCCGGCCGCGGCCACCGCGGTTCGTGTCGCGTGCTTGGTCAGTGCGTTCATGCCACCCATGCTCGAACCCTGCCCCAGGGTCAAGGTCAAGCCCTCGCCGCAATTACCGCGGTAGCAGCATCTGCAGGCTGATAGACACCCGGCTGGTCCAGGGCGTCCCGCAAGAACCGCGCCTCGGCGCTGGCCCCGCAGCACCGCACGCCGATGAGCACCCGGTTGCCGCCGATACCCTCGTCGGCCACCGCGAGGGTGGGGCCGGCCAGCGCGTCCAGCCTGCGGGCCAGGTCATTGGGCCAGCGGGCGTCCGCGCCTGCCGTCGAGCCCACTCCGTCGGTGATCGAGTCGCCGCCCGCTGGCAAGCGGCGACACGCAGTGACGGCCGGGAATCTGGTATCTAGCCGGGGATCCGGTATTCCTCCAGCAGCCGGCGTCCGATGATCATCTTCTGGATCTCCGCCGTGCCCTCGCCGATCAGCAGCATAGGCACCTCCCGGTACAGGCGCTCGATCTCGTACTCCTTGGAAAAGCCGTAGCCGCCGTGAATGCGGAAGGAGTCTTCCACGACCTCCTTGGCGTACTCGGAGGCGAGGTATTTGGCCATGCCGGCCTCGAGGTCGTTGCGCTGGCCGGAGTCCTTCTTGCGGGCCGCCATCGTCATCATCTGGTGGGCGGCCTCAACCTTGATGCCCATCTCGGCCAGCTTGAACGCGATGGCCTGGTGCTCGACGATCGGCTTGCCGAAGGCGTGGCGCACCTGCGCATAGGCGATGCCCAGCTCGAAGGCGCGGAGGGCGACTCCGCAGCCGCGGGCGGCCACGTTGACCCGGCCGACCTCCACGCCGTCCATCATCTGGTAGAAGCCCTGGCCAGGGGCGCCGCCGAGCACCCGGCTGGCCGGGATACGGACGTCATGGAGGAGCAGTTCGGTGGTGTCAACGCCCTTGTAGCCCATCTTCTCGATCTTCCCCGGTACGACCAGGCCAGGGACCGTGGGGTTGGGGCCGAAGCCCGGCTCCTTCTCGATCAGGAAGGTGGTCATATTCTTGTGCGGCGCATCGCGCCCCTGGTCGGTCCGGCACAGTACCGCCACCAGGTTGGAGGTGCCACCGTTGGTCAGCCACATCTTCTGGCCGTTGATCACGTAGTCATCGCCGTCGGGCACGGCCTTGGTGGAAATCGCCGAGACGTCCGAGCCCATGCCCGGCTCCGACATGGAGAAGGCGCCGCGGACCTCGCCCGCCGCCATCTTGGGCAGGAAGTAGTCCTTCTGCTCCTGCGTGCCGTGCTGGTTGATCATGTACGCCACGATGAAGTGGGTGTTGACGATGCCCGACACCGACATCCAGCCGCGGGCGATCTGCTCCACCACCAGCGCATAGGTGAGCAGCGACTCGCCGAGGCCGCCGTATTCCTCGGGAATGGTGAGCCCGAACAGGCCGAGTTTCTTCATGCCCTCGACGATCTGGGCGGGGTACTCGTCCTTGTGCTCGAGTTCGGTGGCGACCGGGATGATCTCCTTGTCCACGAAGTCCCGTACCGTGGACAGGATGTCGCGCTGGATGTCGGTCAGGCCTTCGGTCTGGGCGAGGCGTTCCATGGTCGTCCCTTCAGCTAGCGGGCTCGGGACGGCCGGGCTGTTCGCCGCCGCGCTCTTTGACGTAGGTCTCGGTCGGCACCATCACCTTTCGGCGGAACACGCACACCAGGGTCCCGTCCTGCTTGTAGCCGCGGGTCTCGACCTGGACGACGCCCCGGTCGCCCGCCGAGGTGAGCCGCTTGCCCAGCACGGTGGTCTCACCGTAGATGGTGTCACCGTGGAAGGTCGGCGCCACGTGCTTGAGCGACTCGACCTCCAGGTTCGCGATCGCCTTACCCGAGACGTCCGGTACCGACATGCCGAGCAGCAGCGAGTAGATGTAGTTGCCCACCACCACGTTCCGGCCGAAGTCCGTGGCCTGCCCGGCGTAGTTTGCGTCCAGGTGGAGCGGATGGTGGTTCATGGTGAGCAGGCAGAAGAGGTGGTCGTCATACTCGGTGACCGTCTTGCCGGGCCAGTGCTTGTAGACCGCCCCGACCTCGAACTCCTCGTACGTCCGTCCGAACTGCATCTGAAGTGTCCTCCTCAGGATTGCGGGGGCTCGAACTTGGACGTCCGCTGCATGCCCGCGGCCCGTCCCTTGCCCGCCATCACGAGGGCCATCTTGCGGGACGCCTCGTCGATCATCTCGTCGCCCAGCATGGCCGACCCCTTGGCCCCGCCCGCCTCCGACGTACACCAGTCGTAGGCGTCCAGGATCAGTTCCGCGTGGTCGTAGTCCTCCTGCGAGGGGGAGAAGATCTCATTCGCCGCGCCGATCTGGTCCGGGTGCAGCACCCACTTGCCGTCGAAGCCCAGCGCCGCGGCCCGCCGGGCCACCTCGTGGTAGCCGGCGGGATTACGGATTAGCAGGTAGGGGCCGTCGATGGCCTGCAGGTCGTGAGCGCGGGCGGCGATCAGGATGCGCATCAGGATGTAGTGGTAGGCGTCTGCCGCGTAGCCGGGGGGCTGCTCGCCGACCACCAGCGACTTCATGTTGATCGAGGCCATGAAGTCCGCGGGGCCGAAGATGATCGTCTCCAGCCGCGGCGAGGCGGCGGCGATCTCGTCGACGTTCATCAGCCCCCTGGCGTTCTCGATCTGGGCTTCGATGCCGATCCGGCCCACCTCGAGCCCGACCGTCTTCTCGATCTGGGTGAGCAGCAGGTCCAGCGCCTTGACCTGCTCGGCGTCCTGCACCTTGGGCAGCATGATGCAGTCCAGGTTGGCGCCCGCGCCCTCGACCACCGTGATCACGTCCCGGTAGGTCCAGTGCGTGGTCCAGTCGTTCACCCGGACGACGCGGATCTTGCCGCTCCAGTCGCCGTTGTTGAGCGCGTCGACGATAAGGCCACGGGCGCTCTCCTTGACCAGCGGCGCGCAGGCGTCCTCCAGGTCCAGGAACACCTGGTCTGCGGGCAGGCCCTGCGCCTTCTCTAGGAAACGGGGGCTGCTGCCAGGGACGGCCAGGCAGGAACGGCGCGGGCGCAGTCGGCCCGTCGCGATACCGGGTGCGGTCGTTACGGTATTCATGGTCACCCTTCGATTGTCATGGCCCTGGCGAGCCCACTCGCCTGCGGCTGGAGCTTGTGGGCCAGTCGTATCACCTCGACGATGCGGCCGATGATGACCGTAATGCCGAAGTCCGCCGGAGTGAAGACGGCGGCTACTCCCTGGGAGCGCAGGCTGGCCGCGTCGGCCGGGGGGATGATCCCGCCGACCACCACCGGGATGTCCCCGGCGCCGGCCTCGCGCAGCCGGCGTAGCACGTCAGGCACCAGCTCGGCGTGCCCGCCGGAGAGGATGGACAGCCCGACGCAGTGCACGTCCTCGGCGACCGCGGCGGCCACGATCTGCTCGGGGGTGAGCCGGATGCCTTGGTAGATTACCTCGAACCCGGCGTCGCGGGCCCGGACGGCGATCTGCTCGACCCCGTTGGAGTGCCCGTCCAGGCCGGGCTTGCCCAGCAGCAGGCGCAGCCGGCCCGCCCCGATCTCCGCCGCCGTGGCGTGCGCCGCCTCGCGGACCGCGGCCAGTTCCGCGCCTGATCCGGCCGGCACCGGGGCACTGCCGACGCCGGTAGGCGCCCGGTATTCGCCGAACACCTCCCGCAGCGCGAAGGACCACTCGCCGGTCGTGACGCCCGCGCGGGCGCAGGCCAGGGTGGCGTCCATCAGGTTGACGTCCGGGCGCGCCGCCTCGGCCCTGAGCCGGTCCAGGGCGGCCAGCACCTCCCCCTTGGCGCGGTGCTGGCGCCACTCCGCCAGATCGGCCAGCACCGCGCGCTCGTAGGCCGGGTCTACGTGGTAGACCGCGGTGTCAGCGTTCACCGTGAGGGGGCTGGGTTCGGTGGCCTGGAAGCAGTTGACCCCCACGACCTTTTCCTCGCCCGACTCGATGCGTGCGCGCCGGGCCGCGTGCGAGGCCACGAGCTGAGCCTTGAGGTAACCGGATTCCACCGCCGGCACCATCCCGCCCAGCTCGGCCACCGCGGCGATCTCCGCCTGCGCGCCGGCCATCAGATCCGCGGTCTTGGCCTCCACCACAGCCGACCCTTCGAACAGGTCGCCGTACTCAAGCAGGTCCGACTCGAACGCGAGCACCTGCTGGATGCGCAGGCTCCACTGCTGGTCCCAGGGCCGGGGCAGGCCCAGTGCCTCGTTCCAGGCCGGGAGCTGGACGGCGCGAGCCCGGGCGTCCCTGGACAGGGTGACGCCCAGCATCTCCAGGACGATCCGCTGAACGTTGTTCTCCGGCTGCGCCTCGGTCAGCCCCAGCGAGTTGACCTGCACGCCGTAGCGGAAGCGGCGGCGCGCGGGGTCGTCGATCCCGTAGCGCTCCCGGGTGATCGTGTCCCAGAGCCGGGTGAAGGCCCGCACCTTACACATTTCCTCGACGAAGCGGACGCCCGCGTTGACGAAGAACGAGATGCGCGCGACGACCTCGCCCATCCGCTCCGGCGGGACCTGCCCCGAATCGCGCACGGCATCCAGGACCGTCATCGCGGTGCACAAGGCGTACGCGATCTCCTGCACCGGGGTGGCCCCGGCCTCCTGGAGGTGGTAGCTGCAGACGTTGATCGGGTTCCACTTGGGCATGCGGGCCACCGTGTAGGCGATCAGGTCGGTGGTGAGGCGGACCGAGGGGCCCGGCGGGAAGACGTAGGTGCCGCGGGAGAGGTATTCCTTGATGATGTCGTTCTGCGTGGTGCCGGTCAGCTTGGCGATGTCGGCGCCCTGCTCCTCGGCGGCAACCTGGTACAGCGCCAGCAGCCACATGGCCGTGGCGTTGATCGTCATCGAGGTGTTGGTCTGCTCGAGCGGGATGCCGTCGAACAGGGCCCGCACGTCGCCCAGGTGCCCGACTGGAACGCCGACCCGGCCGACCTCGCCGCGGGCGAGAATATGGTCGGCGTCATATCCGGTCTGGGTGGGCAGGTCGAACGCCACCGACAGGCCGGTCTGCCCCTTGGCCAGGTTCCGGCGGAACAGCGCGTTGGACTCTTTTGCGGTCGAGTGCCCGGCATAGGTCCGCATCAGCCAGGGATGCTCCCGGGCGGGCCGAGGCGCTCGGCCCGCCCCGTTCGGCTCAATCATGATCTTGTAACCTAGCCCCAATCCTTACAAGTCCCGGAACCTGTTGATCTCCGTCAGGTGCTTCTCGCGCAGCTTGTGATCGCGTACGCCGAGACCCTCCCGCGGGGCCAGGCACAGGATCCCGACCTTGCCATGGTGCAGGTTCCGGTGGACGTCGAGGGCGGCCTGGCCGGCATCCTCCAGCGGGTAGACCACCGACATGGTCGGGTGGATCATGCCCTTGGACACCAGGCGGTTGGCCTGCCAGGCTTCGCGGTAGTTGGCGAAGTGCGAGCCGATGATGCGCTTGAGGCTCATCCACAGGTAGCGGTTGTCATACTCGTGCATGAACCCCGAAGTCGAGGCGCACGTCACGATGGTGCCGCCGCGGCGCGCCACGTACACCGAGGCGCCGAACGTCTCCCGGCCGGGATGCTCGAAGACGATATCCACGTCCTCGCCGCCGGTGAGCTCGCGGATCCTGGCACCGAACCGCTTCCACTCCTTGGGGTCCTGGGTGTGTTCGTCCTTCCAGAACTTGTAGTCCTCGGCGCTGCGGTTGATGATCAGCTCGGCGCCCATCGACCGGCAGAGGTCTGCTTTGCGCTCGCTGGACACGACGCAGATCGGGATCGCCCCGCCCGCTAGTGCGTACTGGGTGGCGTAAGCGCCCAGGCCACCGCTGGCGCCCCAGATCAGCACGTTCTGGCCCACGTGCATCGCAGCGCCGTTGTCCGAGACCAGCTGCCGGAAGGCGGTCGAGTTCACCAGGCCCGGCGTGGCGGCTTCCTCCCAGGTGAGGTGCTTGGGCTTGGGCATCAGCTGGTTGGTCTTGACCAGGGCCAGCTCGGCCAGGCCGCCGAAGTTGGTCTCGTAGCCCCAGATGCGCTGCTCCGGGTCGAGCATGGTGTCGTTGTGCCCGTCGGAGCTTTCCAGCTCGACTGACAGGCAGTGGGCGACGACCTCCTCACCCGGTTGCCAGACGGTCACCCCGGGGCCGGTGCGCAGCACCACCCCTGCTAGGTCCGAGCCGACCACGTGGTACGGCAGGTCGTGCCGCGCGGTGAGCTCCGACAGCTTCCCGTAGCGGCGCAGGAAGGCGAAGGTGGAGACCGGCGAGAAGATGGAGCTCCACACGGTGTTGTAGTTGACCGCGCTCGCCATGACGGCGACCAGGGCCTCACCCATGCCGAGCTCGGGGACGGGCACCTCGTCCATGTGCAGGGACTTGCGCGGGTCCCGGTCGCGGGTGTGGATGCCGTCGAACATGTGCTCCTCGTCCCGGTGCAGGGTGACTGCCCGGTAGGCCTCCGGCAGCGGCAGCGCCGCGAAATCAGCAGACTGGCTGCCGGGGTCGAGGATCGTCTCGAGGATTTCTTTCACGGCTGCCTCCTACCAGGCACTACCTGCGCCAACGACGCAGGACGTCTGGGTCATGCGACGACTTAGCTACTTGTCTCCTCAACGTCGGTCGGCTCCCGGAGGGCGGCTAGCGCCAATGGGCACCTACCCGCGGGACCAACGGCCCTTTCGCCGGGAGATGGCGACGCTGGGAACCACAGGATGCATCAGGCTCAGCCGTGCACCGCGGCCCGTTCGGGGGAAAAACGGCAGATACGGTACGTTTAGCGAAGGAAAGGATTTTTTGATCTTCCGCTCCTCGCGCCCGCCGCCCCGATGGTCGGCTCGCGGCCAATGGGCACCTAACCGCGGGACCAACGGCTCTTTGCCGCAGGGCGGCAACCACCTTACGTTCACTATCTACGAGCGTACCCGAAGATGTACGCAAAGGATTACGGAGCGTGAACCATGGCCGACCTGGCCTACGAGGACATCAAGACCGGGGATGAGGCATCGCTCAGCGTGACGATCACGGAAACACACATCGTGATGTACGCCGGCCTCACCGGGGACGTGAACCCGGTTCATGTCGATGCCGAACACGCGAAGGAGTCGATCTTCGGGGAGCGGATCGCGCACGGCATGCTCGTGTCGGGGCTGATCTCCGCGGTGCTGGGCACCAAGCTGCCCGGGCCGAACTCTGTTTACCTCGGCCAGGACCTCAAATTTACGGCTCCCGTGAAAATCGGCGATACCGTCACGGTCGTGGTGACCGTGACGGAGAAGCGCGATGACAAGAGGATCGTCAAGCTACATACGACGGTGTCGAATCAGCACGGCGAGATGGTCATCGATGGCAACGCGGTAGTGAAGAAACTGGGTCTGTAGGCCGGCCCCTGCCATGTATCAACGGTCCGGCCGCCTGCTCTGAGAGGTATGGGCTGATACTCGGACGCGCCGCTCTGCTGGAGGCGCTGCCGAACGCGGTCGGCTGGGGGAGGCACAGGCATGAGGGGAAGCGTCGGCACGGCTGTCGGCAAGGACCGGTTCTGGGCGATGTTCAAGGGGCGGGCGTCGCTGGGGAAGCCGGAGTTCTTCGATGCGGACATGTACATGTTTCATGTCACGGGATTCCGGCCAGGACGCGGTGTCTTGACCGAGCCGGTCAAGCCCGCCCACGGTGCCAGGCTCGACGTGTGGAAGACCGATCCGGCCGACCGCAGGCGCATTCCGGCCCTGGACGGCGGAGGTGCCTTGTTCAGCACCCAGGATTTCGCGCTGAAGAACAGCGGAAACCGCACGCTGCGCGCGCCGAAGCCGTCGTGGCGGATAATCATCGATGCCGCCGGGCACGGCAACCGGCTGGCTGGGATGACCCGGATCAACCTCAAGGCGATGTACAACGATCCTTCCCAGATGCGCGAAGCGCTGGCCTGGCGCCTGTTCGGCATAGCCGATATTCCGGCGCCAAGGCATACCTATGCGAAGCTGGCCTTCGGTACGACCTACAGGGGCCTCTTCTCGGTCATCGAGCATGTCGACAAGAAATTCCTGAGGGATCATTTCGGCGAGGACTACGGAGGAAACCTTTACAAGACCGGCTGCCGCGACATCGGGTGCGCGAGCCTGGCCTACCGGACCGGGCCCGATGGCGATGACTCGGGGCGCCAGTATTTCATCCCGGGAGCCCGGGAGCGCACCTACCGTCTCAAGACCAACAAGAACAACCCTGAGGCCAGCACGTACGACGACCTGGCCTGTTTCGTCAGGACGATCAACGGCATCGGGATCGGCGGCGGGGAGGAACGATTCGATACGGACGCCTTCCGCGAGTCGGTGGACGGCATCATGAACGTCAATGCCTTCCTCAGGTGGGCGGCCGTCAACATGCTGCTTGGGAGCTGGGATAACTATTATGCCACCCCGTCAAATTATTATCTCTACAACTCCGGGCGCAAGGGAGCGGCAGAAGATTTCGTCAGCTCCCCTTACTTCCACTTCATACCCTGGGACTACGACAACTGCCTGGGGATCGATTATTCAGGCACCCGGTGGCAGTACGCCGATATCCTCGACTGGCCGGGGAAGGTGAACCGCCACATCCCGAAGATCCCGCTCGTGCGGAACCTGCTCCGCAACCACGGCTACCGTCAATACTACCTGGATTATATGGAGCACATTCTCGATACCGAGTTCAATCCGAGGGCAATTACCGCGCTGATCGGGCCGCGCTCTGAAGATGGCCTGTGGCACCGGGTCCGGCAGGCGGCCTACCTGGAATCGGATACGCCTCATGGGCGGCCGTTCACCGGTCGGCGGCACAGCAACGACGAGGTCTACCAGAGCGGCTGTCGGCAGCGCGAACTGCGGCACGGAAAGAAGACGATGGAGGGCATCGTCCACTACGTCCGCATGCGTCATGACAGCGCCCGTGCGCAGCTGGAGCGGATAAGGCGGACGATGCCGCGCACCGTCGATGCCTTCCCGGCGGAAGAGCAGCTGCCACGGGCGGCCTAGGTGCGCCTGGCCTGCTCCTGACCGGAGATGCGAGGGTAAGCGGAATCGAAGAGAAGACCACCTGCGGCGCGGTGGAATGAGGATCATGGATCGTACCGAACGAGGTCTCGGCGAGGCCAGCACCGTCAGAACCTCCGCGGGACAGGTGGTGCCGGGCTACGTTCATGCCCTGTTCCAGCAACGCGTCGACGGAGACGATGCGCTGCTCAGACTCGCTGGGCTCCGCTTCGCCCAGATGGGCGCGGCCGCGGAGGTGTATGCCGATACGCCGGACCAGCTCGAGTATGTCCTGCAGTTCGTGCCCGCCCATGCCCGCTTGCCCGTCGTCCACCTCAGCCGCGGCGTCAACGTCCTGCACGGGCGGGACCGCGCCGTGGTGAGCGAATTCGCCGATCGCTTCGCAGGCCGCGTCGCCGGCCTGGTCGTCCACGACAAACGTGAGATGGGGGCACAGACAGACCGCCTGCTTGCCGCGATGCGCGAGCTAAATGCCCGCCTTTGCGAGCGGCGGGACAGCCCCCTCCTCTTTCTCGAGTACGCCGCCGGACTGGATCGCGGCTGGTTCGTCGAGGTTGCGGAGCGGCTGGAAGAAGCCGAGCGAGTCAGTTGCTGCATCGACGTCGGTCACATTGGCCTGAGACAAGCGGCCGCCAGGTTCGGAGACCACCATCCTGGCCTGGACCTCAGGAAGCTCGGCCCGGTGGACGACCGCCTGCCCGACCTGGTGGCGGACATCCAGGACGCGGTGGGAGGCGCCTTGCCACACGTGCTCGATGTCATACGCTCGGTTGGCCGGCTCGGCAAGCCTGTGCACTTTCACCTGCATGATGGGCATCCGCTCGTCCCAGGTCTCCGTGATCACTTCAGTTTCCTGACGCGGCTGCCCATTTCTTTCAGCTACCAAGGCCGCCGGTCACTGAGCATGATGTACGGACCAGGCGGCCTGGCCTCCATCGTGTCAACAGCTATCGACGCATGCCCTCCGCAGGGAGTCTCCGTCACGCTAGAGATCCACCAGGTCGAAGGCCGGCTGCCTCTCGCCGACGCCGCATGGCTCTTTCCGCACTGGCAGGACACGACCAATGCCGAACGGATGAACTACTGGCTCTCGGTCTTGTCGGAAAATGCGATGCTCATAGCCCAGCAAGAAAGAATGTTACTGAACGTGGCGTATCCGACCGGCGCATTGGCGTCGGGCATGGTCGTGACTATTGATTTACGGGCGTTGTGCACTCGGGGCGGTGCGGGCCACGCGTGCGTGCTCCCGCATGGTCTCGGTGCCGTCCGCGCCGGGCTGGCGGCCGAACCCGCAGTACATCGCCACGCCGAAGTCGGAGAGGTAGCGCGATGCAGTGGCGTGCCTGCGCCGCAGCCCGGCGACCCCGTCGATCGGCAGGACAATGCCCAGGAAGGCGCGGGCGTCGCCGGGCTCCAGGTCAGCCAGCGGCCGGAAGAAGCTGCGGTCCTCGCTGCGCAGGTACCGGGGCCCGGCCAGGTGCAGCCAGTCCACGGGGCGCCCTGAATTGGCGACCGCGAAGTTCGCCATCCGCACCAGCAGCCCCATGTCGCGCGCCTCGTACATCGGCCATTCCGGGAACGTCCCGTAGCACAGGTGGTAGCCGACCAGCAACAGCTCACTATCCACCCGCGGCGCCATCGCCGCCTCCTTCCCCGCCACCCCTACCTGGCACTATCCCCGCCCGGCATGGAGTTGCGCGAGCAGCGGACCGATCGCGTCCAGGTTCTGCGAGCTCACATCACCGCTCAGACGGAACATGACCACCAGCCCAGTTTCCCACGTCAGCTTCGTCTGCCTCGTGGCCAACCCACGGGCGGTCAGCTGCCAGGCGATGTTGACCGGCTCGGCGGGCGGGACCACCCGGCCTTGGGTTCGCTTGATAGGACGGCCGGTAATCATCGAAGTCTTTCCTCATGGCCGCTAGCCGTCCGGCGAGGTGATTGCCCGGTCAGGGTGCCGTCAGCGAGGTGCCGTGATCTGCTCGCGGAGCCTGCGCATGACCTGCGCCCGTTCGGGGCCGGCCAGCCGGTCACGGGCGGGCCGGCCGTCTACGCATGCGACTCGTGCGGCTCGCTGGCCCAGATGCAGTCAATCGCGCAGCTGCGGCTCACCTGGGCGGTGCCGCTCACCCAGGCCCGCGATGACCCGCCCAGCGCCGACGCCTTCTCATAATGCGGGAGGCCCCTCGCCGATCAAGTAACTTCGATCTAGGTGTTCTCAGCCGCGCCAGCCGTCGGCTGACTGCCGGTTTCGCCACTAGGAATCCGGCTTCTGGAGGAGGATCTGGCCATGAGTGACCACATACCAGCGGCGGGAGACGCCGGCGACCAGCGTGGCAGCGAGCCTGACATGTCGGCCACCGATGAGTTCGCCAGGATGCGGGCCGTGATGCGCGCATCAGAAAAGCACCGGGAAGGCGGGGTGGATCCAGAACTTGAGGTCGCGGACGCAGATCCCGGCGCTGGCACCTGAGCCAGCCAAGCAGTCATGAACCTGCCGTGCGCAGATCAGGTGGCCTGGCCGCCGTCTCGTGCCGTGCTCCTCACCGCTTGACCCTGTCCGCGGCAGAAGCGGGCGACGGTCGGCCGTGCTGGCTGTGCGCGCGGCCGTCTCTAATCACCCCGTTTGGGTGCGGCAACGTGCGCCGGTTTCAGCTACGCTCGCCTGGCCAGCGGACACTAGCCAGCGGACACCAGGGAGCCAGCGCCATGACCACCACCACCCGGCCGCAGGCCCCCCAGTACGACGACGTTATCGACCTGGAGCGCTACCCGATCCATGACGGGGCCAGCAGCAAATACCAGGCCCTGGTCCAGGGCTGCCAGGACCAGCTCCGCGATCGCGGGGTCGCCCAGCTCGACGGCTTCCTCGCCCCGGCCGCGGTCGGTGAGATGGTCGCGCTGGCAGGCCGGCTAGCCGCCCAGGCGTGGGCCAGCGACCAGACCCACACGGTCTACTTCGAGCGCCCCGATGATTCCGCAGGCCCGGATCACCCGCGCGCCCTTCTGCAGCACTCGGCCAAGAAGGCCGTCGCCTACGACCAGATCCCCGCCGCCGCGCCGATCCGGAGGCTGTATGAGTCCGATGACCTGACCGCCTTCATCACCGCGGTCCTCGGCAAGCCCGTCCTCTACCGCAGCGCCGACCCGCTGGACGCGCTGGAGATCGCGATCTTCGACGAAGGTGACGAACTCGGCTGGCACTTCGACAACAGCGAGTTCTCCGTGACCGTGATGTACGCCCAATCCGAGGCGGGCGGCCATTTCGACTACTATCCCGCGCTGCGGACCGAACACGACGACAACTACCCCGGCGTCCAGGACGTCCTGCTCGGCCGCCCGGACGGCGTCATCAGGCTGGCCGCGAGCCCCGGTACGCTCGCGGTTTTCCGCGGCCAGCACGCCCTGCACCGGGTCACCCCGGTCAGCGGACCGCGCCCGCGGATCAACTCGGTGCTGACCTACGGAGAACACCCGGCGATGAAACTGAACGAGCTCACCCAGAAACTGTTCTACGGCCGCACCGCCTGACCGGCCCGCATCGTTGAGGAGCCGTACCTTGAGGACCAGGGACCAATGACCAGCACCGCGGCCGCTCCGTTGCTGCGGTCCGGCTTCGAGTACCGGCGCATCGACGTCGAGGGCATCATGGTCAACTGCGCCATCGGAGGGTCGGGCCCGCCCCTGCTGCTGCTCCACGGGTATCCCGAGAACCACCTCATGTGGCGCCACGTGGCCCCCGTCCTCGCCCGGGACCATACGGTCGTTCTCGCCGACCTGCGCGGCTACGGCGACTCGGGCAAGCCCGCTCCCGACGCCGGGGGAAACGCCTACTCCAAGCGGTTCATGGCCCGCGACCAGGTGGGGCTCATGCGCCACTTCGGCTTCGCGCGGTTCCAGCTGGTCGGCCACGACCGCGGGGCCCGGGTCGCCCACCGGCTGGCCCTGGACCATCCCGGCGCCGTCACCAAGCTGGCCGTGCTGGATATCGTGCCGACCCGGCACGTCTTCCATAACGTGACGCGCGCGATGGCAACGGCGTATTACCACTGGTTCTTCCTCCCGACCGGGAACGGCCTGCCCGAGCACCTGATCGGCGCGGACCCCGCGTACTGGATCCGTTCCCTGATCGGCCCGCTCCTCGGCAAGGGCGCGAGCATCGACCCGGCCGTGCTGGATGACTACATCCGCTGCTTCAGCGACCCCCGAACCATCTCTGGTTCCTGCGCTGACTACCGTTCGGCCGCGAGCATTGATCTCGCGCACGATGACGAGACCTTCTCCGCCGGGCAGAAGGTCGGATGCCCGGTCCTGGTGCTGTGGGGAGCGCAGGGTTTCGTCGGCCGCGAATACTCACCGCTCAGCGTCTGGCGGGAGTACGCCAGCGACGTCCGCGGCGAGGCGCTGCCCACCGGTCACTTCCTGCCCGAAGAAGCGCCGGACCTGACTAGTGCCGCCCTGGCCGATTTCCTCGACTAAGAGGAAGGTAGCGTGGCGTTCATGTCTACGGCCTGGCCTGCGCTGGCCTATGAGCAGTGGCGAGCGACCTGTGACACGCTGCACGCCCACACCCAGGTGCTGGGCAAGCTGGCGGTGAAGCTGGCCCCGCCCGAGCCGGAGCTGCAGCATGCCGCGCTGCGCCTGACCGCGCGAGGCTGGGAGACGCTGCCGCTGCCCGCTCCGGATCGTTCGGGATCATTGGTCGTGGTCCTTGACCTACGCCAGCACGAAGCGGTGGTCGAGCATAGCGGCGGCCGGACCCACCGCGTCCCGCTCACCCCGGACCGGGCCGTCGGCGCGGTGACCCGGGAGGTGCTGGCCGCGGTGCGCGACCTGGGCGGCCCGGTGGAGATCGACCCGACCCCGCAGGAGGTCCCGTGGCACGTGCCGCTGGACTCCGACGACGAGCACGCGACCTATGATCCCGGCCAGGTCGCCGGCTATTTCGCCGCGGCGACCCAGGCCGCGCTGGTCCTAGCGGCTTACCGGGCGCCCTATCGCGGGCGCTCCACGCCGGTCAACGCGTGGTGGGGATCCTTCGACCTGGCGGTGAGCCTGTTCTCCGGGTTGCCAGCCGATCCGCCGTCGGAGGACTTCATCATGCGCAACGCGATGGACGCGCAGGAGGTCGCCGTGGGCTGGTGGCCCGGTGATGCGCGCTACGGTAAGGCCGCGTTCTACGCTTACGCGCACCCGGCCCCGCCCGACTTCGCGCGCAAGACCCTGTCCCCGCCGGCCGCCCACTGGCACGACGTGCTGGGGGAGTACATCCTGGACTGGGACGACGTCCGGAAGGCCGAGGATCCGCACGCCACCGCGCTGGAGTTCACCCGTTCGGCCTTCCGGCACGCCTGTGCCGTCTGCGGGTGGGACAGCTGGCTCGCGGCCACCGCCGACGGCACCCCGCCGCCCGTCAGATGACTCAGCTGGACACGTCGATGCCGCCCGCAGTGTGACGGTTCACACATGTCCGCCCGCCGGGGCGGTTTCATCCGGACAGGCCCGGGCAAAGCAGTAACCGGACCTCCGGCAGCAATGTGGCTGTGCGTGCCGGGCAGCCAGGGGTCACGCCAAGGCAAGGGAAGAAGGGCCTGGCGCGCTTGGTCTTACCAACGCAAGCGATCCGGGAGGCGCCCCATGAGCAATCCTGAGCCAGCACGTCACGTCGAAGTCAGGGTCGGAGACCAGATCGTCGCGGCCGCCGAGGTGACGACGGCCAAGGGCCCGGCGGGGACGGCCCGGACCTCGCTGCACGCGATGTCCACCGACGTTCCCGCCGGTTACCGGGCGAACCTGGTCGATGCCGTCATGGACCTGCCCGAGGTTCAGGCGAGCACCCGCCTGGAGGCGACCATCCCGCTCGGCGACAGCGAACTGCTCGAGCGCCTGCGGCAGCGAACCACGGACGCGGTCATCCGTCCGGCCGGCTCGACCACGCTGCTGGACGCGAACATACCGGAAGGAGCACACCGTGGCGATCGCGACCGTCAACCCCGCGACCGGGCAGACCCTGAAGACCTTTGACGAGATGAGCGAGGCGGAGGTCGAGCGCCGCCTCGCCGCCGCGGCGGCGGCGCACAAAGGCTACCGACTGACCAGTTTTGCCGAACGGGGTGGGTGGATGCACAACGCCGCCGGCATCCTGGACAAAGAACAAGAACAGATCGCGGCCATGATGACCACCGAGATGGGCAAGACGCTGGCCGCCGCCCGCCAGGAGGTCGCCAAGTGCGCCGGTGCCTGCCGGTATTACGCCGACCACGCCGCCGGGTACCTCGCCGACGAGCCCGCCGACGCCGGCGCCGTGGGCGCCGAGAATGCCTACGTCAGCTATCAGCCGCTCGGGCCGGTCCTGGCCATCATGCCGTGGAATTTCCCGCTCTGGCAGGCGATGCGCTTCGCCGCACCCGCCCTGATGGCCGGCAACGTCGGACTGCTGAAGCACGCCTCGAACGTGCCGCAGACCGCACTGTTCATCCAGGACCTGTTCGCCCGGGCGGGGTTCCCGCCGGGGACCTTCCAGACCCTGCTCGTCGGCTCCGCACGGGTCGAGCCCATCTTGCGCGACAGCCGGGTGATGGCCGCGACACTCACCGGGTCCGGGCCCGCCGGGTCGTCGGTGGCCTCCATCGCCGGCAGCGAGGTCAAGAAGGTCGTGCTCGAACTGGGCGGCAGCGACCCGTTCATCGTCATGCCCTCGGCCGACGTGGCGGCCGCCGCCCGGGTGGGCACCTTCGCGCGCCTGCTGAACAACGGCCAGTCCTGCATCAACGCCAAGCGCTTCATCGTGCACGACGCGGTCTACGACGAGTTCGAGCGGCTGTTCGCCGAACAGATGTCCGCCAAGACCGTCGGCGATCCGATGCTGGACACCACCGACGTGGGCCCGCTGGCCTCCGAGCAGCAGCGCGACGACGTCGAGCACTTCGTGGCCGACGCGGTCGCCAAGGGAGCCAAGGTGCTGTGCGGCGGCGCCGCCCCCGAGGGGCCCGGCTTCTACTACACGCCGACCGTGCTGGCCGGGATCACGCCCGAGATGCGCCTGTACCGTGAGGAGGTCTTCGGCCCGGTGGCGAGCCTGTACCGGGTCGCGGACATCGACGAAGCAATCGAACTGGCGAACGGTACCGAGTTCGGGCTCGGCGCCAACGCGTGGACCAACGACGACACCGAGCGGAGCCGGTTCATCCGGGATCTGGAGGCCGGGATGGTCTTCGTCAACGGCAACGTGACCTCTTACCCGCAGCTGCCCTTCGGCGGCGTGAGGACCTCCGGTTTCGGCCGGGAGTTGTCGTATCACGGCATCCGCGAGTTCTGCAACGCCAAGACGGTGTGGATCGGCTCCTAGCCCGGCCGCGGCTAGGACCTACTTCCAGGGCTGACCACGAGGTGTCGCGTGGCTGATCCTGATTACCGCACCTACGCCAAGGCCGGGATGGGCGCGCTGGCGCGGTGGTACGACCCGTCCTCCGGCCTGTGGCAGGGGACCGGCTGGTGGAACTGCGCCAACGCCCTGACCGCGGTGATCCGGTATACCAAGCTGACCGGCGACAGCAGCCAGGCGGGAGTCGTCGGGACGACGTTCACCGCCGCCCGGCGCCAGCACGCCGATTTCATCAACGACTACTACGACGATAACGGCTGGTGGGCGCTGGCCTGGGTCGCGGCCTTCGACCTGACCCGGGACAACCGGTATCTCGACGCGGCCCGCACCATCTTCGCCCGCAACACGGCGGCCTGGGACGCCACCTGCGGCGGCGGCCTGCGGTGGAACACGACGAGCAGCTACAAGAACGCCGTCACCAACGAACTGTTCCTCACCCTCGCCGCCCTGCTGCACCAGCGCACGCCGGGGGACCAGGGTAGCTACCTGACCTGGGCGCAGCGGGAGTGGGAGTGGTTCAGCTCGCGTGACCTCATCGGTCCGGCCGGCCTGGTCAACGACGGGCTCACCGCGGCCTGCCAGAACAACGGTGGCACCACCTGGACCTATAACCAGGGCGTGATCCTTGGCGGGCTCGCCGCGCTGTTCGAGATCACCGGCGACCGCGGCTACCTCACCCAAGGCGAGTCGATCGCCAGCGCGGCGCTCAGCCGCCTGACCACCCCCGGGCCGCCCGGCTCGCCGGGCATCCTGGCCGAACCCTGCGAGGCGGCCGCCGCGGGCTGCAACGGGGACCAGACGCAGTTCAAGGGCATCTTCGTGCGCTACCTGTACGACTTCTGGCTGCAGAGCCGCCAGCCCGACTACCGCGCGTTCATCCTCGCCAACGCAGGTTCGGTATGGGCCTACAGCAAGAACGCGGCCGATCAGTTCGGGCTGCGCTGGGCCGGCCCGTTCGACCAGGCCGACGCCGCCCGGCAGAGTTCGGCCCTCGACGCCCTCATCGCCGCCGCGGCTCTCACCGGCAGCTAACCCTCCCGCCACACCACCTCTTGACAAGGTAGTGATTCATCACTACCTTAAGAGACATGACCGAAACCAGGCAGCGGATGCCCGCGGCGGAGCGCCGCGAGATGGTCCTCGAGGCTGCCATCGCCGAGTTCGCCGTTCACGGACTGGCGGGCACCTCCACCGAGGACGTCGCCCGGCAGGCCGGGATCAGCCAGCCGTACCTGTTCCGGCTGTTCCCGACCAAGAAGGCGCTGTTCCTCGCACTCGTGCAGCGGTGCTACCACCGGGTGGAGGACACCTTCATCACGGCGGCCGCCGGCCGCACCGGCGACGAGGCGCTGGAGGCGATGGGTGATGCCTACGAGCGCCTGCTCGACGACCGGACGCTGCTATTGCTACAGATGCAGGCCTATGCCGCCTCCGAGGACCCCGAGATCCGCGCCGTGACCCGGGACGGCTACAAGAAGCTCTGGGAGCTGACCGAGAGGCTGACCGGGCTGCCCTTCCAGCGCGTGGTGGACTTCTTCGCCATGGGCATGCTGATGAACGTCGCCGCGGCCCTGGACCTGCCCGCCGTCGACGAAAGGTGGACCAGCTGGTGCCCGAAAGACTGACCACGCTTAGTCCCTGACCCAAATTTTTTTTGGCCTAACAAGGTAGTGACTACTCAATACTTAGGAGAGGGCGATGACTACCAGACACCGCACCGCATGGACCTTCGCCATTACCTCGACCGCGCTGTTCATGGCCTCACTCGACAACCTCGTGGTGACCACGGCGCTGCCGTCGATCCGCGACCACCTGCACGCCTCGCTCGAGGGGCTGCAGTGGACGGTGAACGCCTACACCCTCACCTTCGCCGTCCTGCTGCTCACCGGGGCCACGCTCGGGGAGCGGTACGGCCGCCGCCGCCTGTTCACGATCGGCCTCGCCTTGTTCACCGCCGGGTCGGCGGCCGCCGCGCTCGCGCCCGGCATCGGCGCCCTGGTGACCGCCCGGGCCGTGCAGGGCGTCGGCGCCGCCATCGTGATCCCGCTGACCCTCACGCTGCTGTCGGCGGCGGTGCCCCCGCAACGCCGCGGCCTGGCCCTGGGCGCCTGGGGTGCCGTCGGCGGCCTGGCCATCGCCATCGGCCCGCTGGTCGGCGGGGCGGTCGTGGAAGGCGCGTCCTGGCAGTGGATCTTCTGGCTGAACGTGCCGATCGGCGTCGTGCTGCTGCCGATCGCCCGGCTCCGGCTCACCGAGAGCCGCGGGCCCTCGACCAGCCTGGACCTGCCGGGCGTGGTCCTGGCCAGCCTCGGCCTGCTCGGCATCGTGCTCGGCGTCGTCCGCGGCAACGACCACGGCTGGACCAGCGCCACCGTCCTGCCGCCCCTCGTGATCGGCGCGCTGCTCGTGGCCGCGTTCATCGGCTGGGAACTGCGGGCGCGTCAGCCGATGCTGCCGCTGCACCTGTTCCGCAGCCGCGGCTTCGCCGTGACCAACCTGGCCTCGCTGCTGATGTTCTTCGGAATGTTCGGCTCGATCTTCCTGCTCGCGCAGTTCCTCCAGGTCGTTCAGCATTACAGCCCGCTGCAGGCCGGACTGCGGACGCTGCCGTGGACCGCGATGCCGGTGTTCATCGCCCCGGTCGCGGGCGCGCTTTCCGACCGCATCGGCGGGCGGGCGCTGCTGGCCACGGGGCTGGGCCTGCAGGCCATCGGGCTCGGCTGGCTGGCCGCCGTGGCCAGCCCCACGGTGCCCTACCTCACCCTGGTCCCGGCGTTCGTCGTCTCCGGTGTCGGCATGTCCCTGTTCTTCGCGCCCGTCGCCAACGTCGTGCTCAGCTCGGTACGGCGGGACCAGGAAGGCATCGCCTCCGGCGCCAACAACGCGATCAGGGAACTGGGCGGCGTGTTCGGGATCGCCGTGCTCGGCGCGGTGTTCTCCGCCCGTGGTGGCTACGCCAGCGGGACCGCGTTCGTCTCTGGCCTGGCGCCCGCGGTGTGGGTCGGCGCGGCGGCGGTGGCCGCCGCCGCGGCCGCCGCGCTGCTCCTGCCCCGGCTCCGTCGGCAGGAAGCGAGCAGTCCGGGCGTCGAGCCGGCCGCGGAACTCGTTCAGGTTCGCTAACCCGAGCCAGGCCAGGAGCCCGGATCCCGTCAGTGACGGGATCCGGGCTCCGGCATGCCCCCCCGCCTTACCGTTGCCTCCTGGTCAGCTGGTCGCGCAGGCCACGGCGAAAACGGCAGTGACCGTCCGCCAGCGGCGGCAAGACGCGAATATGTGCTGTCCGATTAAGCACCTTCGGGTAATTAGATAATGCTATGGTCCTCTAGCCGGATAGGCCTGAATTAGTTACTTATACGGGGAGTAGCCGTGTATCTGGCTTTCGGGGCAAGAGCTTTGGCTGCGGGCACGCTCGGCGTCGCGCTGGCCGCCACCGCCGCGGTGGGGCTGGTGCTCACCTCGCCTGGCCCCGGGCCCGCTCCGGTACGAGGCCGAACGCAGGCCACCGTGACCATCGCTCCCGGGGTGCGGCACCTCCTGCGGGAGGCCCGGCGAGGTCCGTCGACCACGGCCGAGTGCGAGCAGTCGATGCAGATCGCCTGCTATAACCCGGCGCAGATCCAGCAGGCCTACAACCTGCCGTCGCTTTACTCCCACGGGATCACCGGCAAGGGCGCGACGATCGTCATCGTCGACCCCTACGGCTCGCCGACCATCGTCAGCGACCTGCGCGACTTCGACAGCGCCACGAACGTTCCCGATCCGCCGTCGCTGCGGATCATCAGGCCCGCGGGCAAGGTCCCCGCCTTCAACCCGAACAACTCCGGCATGGTCGGCTGGGCCAGCGAGACCACGCTCGACGTGGAGTACGCGCATACGATCGCGCCCGGCGCGAAGATCCTGCTCGTCGAGACGCCGGGCGGGGGGCGTGCCGGGACCGTCAGCATGCCGCAGATCGTCGCGGCGGAGAAATACGTGGTCACGCACCACCTCGGCGACGTGATCAGCCAGAGCTTCGTGGCCACGGAACAGGCCATCGGGTCCGCCGCGATCCAGTCGCTGCGCGGTGCCTACCTGGACGCCTACTCCGGCCATGTCACGGTGCTGGCCGGCTCGGGGGACAGCGGCGTGACCGGCTTCGAGTCGAACCAGCGGAGCTACTACACCTATCCGGTGACGGCCTGGCCGGCCAGCGACCCGCTGGTGACCGCCGTCGGCGGGACCCGCCTCAACCTGGACGCCAACGGTAACCGGAACTCCGCCGACACCGTGTGGAACGACACCTACAGCCAGACGGCGAACCAGCTGGTCAACGGTAATAATGGGCCGAACCCGCTGGCTGCCGGCGGCGGCGAATCGGTCATCTTCGGGCGGCCCTCGTACCAGAACGGGGTCCGCGGTACCGTCGGCAGCCACCGCGGCGTGCCCGACATCTCGATGAGCGCGGCCTGCACCGGCGCCGTCAACGTCTACCAGAGCTTCGGCGGCCAGGCGGCCGGCTGGTACGCGCTGTGCGGCACCAGCGAGGCGACGCCGCTGTTCGCCGGGATCGTGGCGCTCGCCGACCAGGTGGCCGGCCACTCACTCGGCCTGATCAACCCGGCCCTGTACCAGCTAGCCTCCGAGCACGCTCCGGGCATCGTAAGCGTGACGTCGGGAAACAACACGGTGTCGTTCCAGCAGGGCGGCCGCACCCACACGGTGCGCGGGTTCGGTGCCCGGTCCGGGTACAACCTGGCCGCCGGACTCGGTACCGTGGACGCCCAGTACCTGGTCACCGAGCTGGCCCGCCTGGCCGGCCGCTAAAAGGATATAGATATTACAGTCGTGGTTTCACGCTGGGAGGCATCCCGATGCACGCACCAGATGACAACACCACTCCCTCGCGATCTGTCACCGGCATGAGGCGCCTGATCAGGCCATGGGAGTACCGGCACCGCCGTGCCATCGCTGGCGTGCGCTTTGCCGCCGGCGGCTTTAATCTCGGCCTCGGCCTCGTTCTGCTCTCTCTCGGCCGCAGCGCGGGAACTGACCGAGAGCGGCGCAAATGCTACGGGCTGGCAGCGTGGTTCCTGGTGTCCGCCCCGTTGCAATTCCTGGGCGGCTACCTGGATATGACTGCCGACCGCTCCGCAGGGGATGATGGCGCAGCAGCGCCGACATGACGACCATGCCCGACGCCGGAAACGGCTCATCGACCTCGACCCCGACCTCCACGCCAACCTGGTCGGCTTCTGGCAGATCCCGGTAGAGCATGACATTGCAGCCGCCCTTGACCCCGGCCCGGCTCAGGCAGGCGTAGACCTCGTCGAGCATCCCCGGCCACTGGCCGGGGAACCGCTCCCATGTGGTCGTCGCCGCGACGACCGCTATCGGCCGCCGTTGCTGGACCGCCACCGAAATCTCATACCCCATGCGCCACACGCTCCGTCCGACGCTCAAACCACGGCGCCACCCAAGAACCACGGCGCCACCCAGGAACCACAGTGCCACTCAAACACGGCGTCCGGGGTGCTGCTACCTGTCAGGTCTCATAAATTGAGGCGGCAGATGACGAGCTGGACTCGCCGCGGAAGCCCAGAGCACGGCGTTGCGGTTCTCTCCGCAGTTCGCTGGTGACGCCTCGCTCCGATCTGTCACACTTTGGCACACGCTGTGTGGGCGGTTATGCTCGCTGACCTGCGATGGGGCGGGCTCCTGCGAGGGCGGTACGAGCGGCGATGAACAGTTACACCGACATCATTCCGGACGGCGGCGAGGAGTTCGGCTCTGCGATCGACACGGCCACGGCTGTGGTGGACGGGCGGGGCAGCATCCTGACCTGGAGCGCAGGTGCCCAGCGGTTGCTCGGGTATGCCGCTGGAGATGTGGTGGGACGTCCGGCGGCCCCGTTGCTCGCATCCGCCCTTCCGGCATCGGCTCGGCGGTGCCTGGCCGAGCGGAGAGACTGGAACGGCGAGATCTCGCTGCGGCACAGGGACGGCGGCCAGGTGGACCTGGAGCTGCTGGCACACCCGAGCCAGGGCAGCGACGGCAGCCTCCGGTGGGTCCTGGTGACTCTCGCCGACTCTCGGCCCCTTGCCGGAATGCACCCTGCCCAGTCCGATGCGCCGTACATGGACTGGGCGTTCACCCAGTCACCGTTCGCTCTGGCGATCCATGACAGGGACCTGCTGTGCCTGCGCGTCAACGACCGCATGTGCCAGATGTTCGGGCTCACTGAAGACGAGCTGCGCGGACGGCGCCTCACGGATGTCCTGCCCGGTCCCCAGTACCGCGCGCTGGAGCGTTACATGCACCAGGTGCTGGACACCGGCGAGCCGACGCACCGGGAGACCTACCGCCGGGTACCGGGCGAGACCCGCGAACGCGGCTGGTCGGTTTCCGTCTCCCCGCTGAAGGATCAGGACGGCCGGACGCAGGCAGTGTGGATCGGGGTGCTCAACATCACCGAGCAGTACGCTGCCCGCCAGCGGCTGACCCTGTTGAATCAGGCCGGCACCCACATCGGCACCACCCTCGATGTCACCAAGACCGCCCAGGAGCTGGCCGACATGGCGGTACCGCGGTTCGCCGATCTGGCTGTCGTCGACCTGATTGACGCCGTGCTCAGCGGCGACGAGCCGAACCCGGGGCCGCTCACCGGCACCGTCGCGCTGCGCCGCGTCGCCCATCAGTCCATCTTCGAGGGCGTCCCCGAGGCCGTGATCAAGCCCGGGGACGTCGACGTTCATCCGGAATTCTTCCCGTCAGCCCGTTGCCTGGCCACCGGCAAGGCGGTACTGACCGGCGCGAACGATCCCACGTTCATGTCGGCGACCGGCCACAACCCGGCTCGGGCGGCCACGATCCGCAAGTACGGGCTCCACTCGGTCCTGTCGGTGCCGATACGCGCCCGCGGGGTCACCCTCGGCGTCGCGGTCTTCGTCCGTGGCCAGCGCCCGGAACCTTTCGAGCACGACGACGTGCTGCTCGCCGAGGAGTTCACCGCCAGGGCCGCCGTCTCTCTTGACAATGCCCGCCGTTACACCCGCGAGCGGACGACGGCTCTCGCCCTGCAGCGCAGCCTGCTGCCGCAACGACTCCCCGAACAATCGGCCGTGGAGGTTGCCAGCCGCTACCTGCCCGCCAGTGCCCATGCCGGCGTGGGAGGGGATTGGTTCGATGTGATCCCGCTCTCCGGAGCCCGTGTCGCCCTGGTCGTGGGCGATGTCGTCGGCCACGGTATCCACGCCTCCGCCACCATGGGCAGGCTGCGCACCGCCGTACGAACGCTCGCTGACGTCGACCTGCCTCCAGACGAACTTCTCACCCGTCTTGATGACCTTGTCAGCCGCCTCTCCGCCGAAGCGGATGCCGACAACGGCGACGACACGGAGAACGATGTCGGCGCCACCTGCCTGTACGCGGTCTACGATCCGGTCTCCCGCCGGTGCAACCTGGCCCGCGCCGGCCATCTGCTGCCCGTGCTCGTCACGCCGGACGGCGCTGTCGGCTTTCTCGACCTGCCTGCCGGTCCGCCGCTCGGTCTTGGCGGCCTGCCCTTCGAGAGCATCGAGATCGAACTGCCCGCGGGAAGCGTCCTCGCCCTCTACACCGACGGCCTCATCGAGTCCCGCGACTACGACATCGACCTCGGGCTTGAACGCTTGCGCCGCGCATTGACCCGTTCGGTACCGTCGCTGGAAACCACCTGCGACAACGTCCTGGCGGCCGTGCTCCCTGACCGTCCCGCGGACGACGTCGCCCTGCTCGTCGCCCGAACTCACGCCCTGGAGGGTGACCGGGTCGCCACCTGGGACCTGCCCGCCGACCCGGCCATCGTCGCCGACACCCGCAGACAGGTGGCCGCACGGCTCGCAGGCTGGGGCCTCGACGACGCGGCGTTCGTCACCGGACTCGTCGTCAGCGAACTCGTCACCAACGCGATCCGGCACGCCGGGAGCCCGATCCAGCTCCGTCTCATCCGGGACCGGACGCTCATCTGCGAGGTCTCCGACGGCAGCAGCACCGCCCCGCACCTCCGCCGGGCCCGCGCCTTCGACGAGGGTGGACGCGGCCTGCTCCTTGTCTCCCAGCTCACCCAGCGGTGGGGGACCCGCCAGACCCCGCACGGCAAGACCATCTGGGCCGAACAAGCCCTGTAGTGATGCTGGTGATGTTCTTCATCTCCAAGGAAGAACCTCTTGAATTTCCTACCGGATCGCGGCCGCAGTCCCGGTCCATGCGTCAACGGGAACCCTTCAGGCGACGTGCATGGAACAGTGTCTGGCGGTGGATGAGGGGGAGTCGTCGTGGAAGGCCCGGCCGCAGTGCGGGGCGGGACAGGCCTTGAGACGCAGCCAGGTGCCGGAGGCGGCGGAGCCGGCGATGGCGATGGCGAAGGCCGCCACGATGCTGGGGTAGCTGGCGCGTGCGGCGCTGGCCAGCTGGACCGTGCTGGCGGTATCGACGGTGAGGACCAGACGGCCGTCGGCGAGCGCCTTGCTCAGGCGGGCCGCGGCTTCGGCGTCCTCGCGGCCGTCGGTGTGGGCGGCAAGGACGTCCCTGATCGAGTCGCGCAGGCGTAGCAGGGCGGCGTGTTCTGAGTTGGTCAGGCCAGCCTCGGCGGGCAGCAGTGCCGCCGTGCGGAGCCAGGCCACCGCCTGCTCGCGGGTGCGCAGGTGGTCCACGTCGGGGTCTGCGCTCAGCGTGTTGGCGAGCGACTGGACTAGGCGCAGCGGGCCGGGGGCAGGGTCGAAGCCGTCGTCGGGCACAGCGGAAGAGTCACGGTCGGACACCATCCGATGGTAGCTTCGTGTCGCTCATGTGGCGTGACAACACGATTGTGGTAAATCGCCGGCGGCCTGGCTTCAGCGCGGCGTGACACGACCAGCGGCGCCGTGTGCCCGGCACGAGGACCTGTCGCAGTCCTCGGCTGCTGCTCTTCGGCCAGGCCACTTCCGACCTCTCATCCCACGACCCCGGCGGCGACGCAGGGCGCAAAGACCATCGTTCATGTGACGCCCGGATCCGTGGGCAGGCGGTGGGATGGCCCTGGCGAGCCCGGCTTGCGTAGCGATTGCCGTGCGAAAAATGCGAAACTTGGGCATGCGCGGCATGCTCTGGGCGGATCGAGTGCCAGTGACCTGTAGTACCGGCTGTCCGCATCGCCCCGCTAAGGCAGAGGCGGGCTGATGTACAGCGATCCTTCCTGGGACATCATGCCAGTGGCTAACCCGGAACTGCCGGAGGGCAAGCGGCGGCGGATAGTCCGCGACAGCCTGGCGAAGGACCCGGTCGGCGCGGCAGAGCCGGAGTATCAGGTTCGTCACCGCGACCAGATCGTCGCGCCATTCTCCCTGGATCGTGCATGTCGTCAGCTTCTGCTCCGTGCCCAGGTCGCGATCGACTCGGTTCTAGGTTCCGGCGCTGAGGAGGCAGGGCTGCCTGACATCGTGGCGGAGGGCACGCTGCGCAGGCACGAGTGGGAGATCGCGGTTGCCTTGCGCGACATAACGGAGTTGCGGACGGAGCACGCGTTCAATGCGGCTGACAGCATGGGCCCGCTGACGGATGCCGTTCTCCAGCCGCACCAGCGTGCCTTGCAGCTAGCGCAGGATGCGATCTCGTCCAGGGTGACGGCGCTTGAACGCTACGCGGCTCAGGTCAGCGCGGCTGGAACCGCATACCGGGACTGGCAGGACGCACTGCGGGTTTCGCACCTGAACGGCAAGTACCTTGACCTAGTGGCGCGTACCGCTGCTGACGAGCATGCCGTCGTTGAGATCAGCGGTCTCGCCGAGCAGGCTGCCGAGGCGGCGCAGGCGTTCCGCGATACGGTGCAGCACGTGAGCCTGGCCGCGGCGGCACTCGCAATTCCCGGCTCGCAGGCCAGGTAGGCCAGCGCCAGTCCGTACAGGCGCTGCGATTGGCCGGATCGGCCCGGGGCACGCGGCGGCGGCCGGCCGGCTGGCGGCGGTCCTCGGCGAGGAGACCCTGGCCGGCGCGGTAGCCACATTGCGCGCCCTGTCGGAGGCACTGGACAAAGTCCAGGCCGGGACC
>Ga0209517_10000658_pt1 | contig 57567 bp, 48 predicted proteins | sample PeaSoiMetSII2010_FD_187695 | JGI IMG/M metagenome (GOLD analysis project Ga0209517, IMG submission 187695) | Peat soil microbial communities from Weissenstadt, Germany - SII-2010 (SPAdes) (version 2) | ecosystem: Environmental > Terrestrial > Soil > Wetlands > Peat | place: Germany...
CCATCGCGGTCCACTCGTCCAACAACAAGAAAGCGATGTCCCGGTTTCAGAACATCGCTTCCTTCCTACTTCTTGGCCCGCCGTTTCGTAACAGACTCGGGACTGAGCGGCCATTGGTTGCAGCTACCTCGCTATCTGCCCGACTGCGCTTACTTGGGTTGAGCAGCCGCGGGTTGCGCCGCAGCCCGGACTGTCGCCTGCTGCTTGGCTTGCATTTCCTTGATCCGCTTCATCATCTGCGGATGGCGCGCCCATTCGATCTGCTTCTCCGGCGGCGCCCCGTACAGCTCGGGATGGATATAGAAGCCGCGCAGCCGGGCTCCCTTTTCCTGCTCGACCACCAGCGGATTCGCTTTGGCGTAGGCATCCTGCCGCACCCCGGTCACTTGCCACGACACCTTGACGTTGGGCGCGTTCGTCCGGACCTCGAAGCGATTGTTTTCGATCTCGCGGGCCACGATGGCTTGGGCGAATTGACCGATCACCGTTAGCTGGTAACGGAAGTCGGTGTTGAGCACCTGAAACCACTCGGGCAGTTGCACCGTCGCATGGCCCTCGCTATCCGTGGTGATGTTGCCGGTGTAGATGTTCATCATCTCCGAGGATTCGACCGAGGCGTGAAACAGGTACTTGTTGGCCGGATCAAGCGGATGGTCGATTTTGAAGTCCTTGGTCCCTGCGTATATTTTGCCGGTGACATTGATATCTCCAGTGAAGTTGCCCGCGTAGGCTTGAGTCTCAGAAAACGTTCCACCACCAATATTCGTAGCGTCAATGCCGTCTCCATAGGCAGCCATGTTCCCTACCCCCCCTGAGAAACTGCCCCCGGCTCCCCCGTCATTACCCCCGAATCCCCCAGTGCCCATGACCCCTACCCCGCCAGTCGAGCTTCCAAGATTAACGTCACCACGGCCTCCCGTGCTGTCGACTCCGTCCGTACCGCTCTGGCCTGAACTTGACGCCGCCGAGAAACCAGTAAAACTGCCGCCGGGACCGGTCACCCAGGTCGCCAGCGCCACGACCCCGGTCGCACCTTTTCCGTAGACGCCCCAGCCGCCTGGACTGAGCGCTACGCCCCATACCCCGACCGTGTTTCCGGTCGCAGCAGACGCGTAACCCTTCACGCCAACAGCACTAGTGGCAGACGCTTCGCCGAGGACACCGGTCGTGCCACCGCTCGAAGCCGTGGCGTTACCAATTACGCCGGTGCCAGCGCTGTCGCTGGTGTTACCGACGATGCTGCTGGAAGCAGACGACGTGGCTGTAACACTTCCACTGACGGTCTGATTCGCCGTGAACTTGTTGGCCACCGCCAGTTGCGGGACCACGGTGGTGTCGATGGTCAGCGTGCCGGTCTTGGTAATTGGTCCCCCCTTCAGTCCTAGTCCGGTGGCAACGCTGGTGACCGTGCCGTCGCCCGTCCCTGGGAAAGTCTGCCCCGTGGCGAAAGTGATCCGCCCGTTGCTGGCGATGTGCAGTCCGGTCTCGGCCGGCACGGCCGTGCCTGATCCGTAGAGCAGGCTCAAGGCGCCGCTGGGTGTCGCCGTGTCATTGCCCACGGGTTCGGCTCGGAGCTGAAACGTTTGTGCAAAAGCTGAGGTCGTGGGGCCGTTGAAAGCCGAAGCCACCAGATTCAGCGCTTGCGAGTCCTTGCCGGCCGTGGCCGTGGCCGCCGCCGTTGCCGGCAAACTCAAGGTGCCACGAACCGTGCCGGCGCCGTTTACGTCCAGCGTGGTCGCAGGCGTGGTAGTGTTCAGGCCGACCTTGGCCGTGCTGCCGGTACCCGTCTGGTACAGCACCGAATCGATGATGGTCGAAGCCGCGTTGAAAATCGGCAGATAGTCGGCCTTGCCGCCGGTTGTGGTCACGTCGGTAGCGGTTAGCGGCGAGACGGTTTCGGCCGTGCTGCTCGCCGCAGCCGAACTGATGGCCGTCGGCGCGGCCAGCACGAAGGCCGAGGGCGGAAGTCCGCCAATGGTTTCCGCATCCCCGGCCTTCAGTGCATACGGGGCGCTGACCAGCAGCACGCGCGGCTGCTCGGCCTGGCCCGAGATTTGCACTCCCACCCAACGCGCCTGCTCGGAGGTGAATAACTCCGCCGGCAGCCCGTCGGGCTTGGTCGATCCCAGCAGAGCCGTGTAATGTCCCTGGTTGTCGGCGGTCAGGTTCTGCGTCTCCAGCTACAGGGCAGCGCCGCCAGTTTGCTCAGAATATAAAGAGAAAGTAATGCCAACCACGCCGGTCAGTGGACTGCCGTTGAGATCCTTCACCGTACCGCCGAAGCGGACCAGCCGAGGCAGGGCGGATGTAGTTTGAGCGGAGGTCTGGGCAACGGTCAGTTGCGCCAGAGACAGAGCCAGCGACAAGAATCCAACGACAACGCCAGCGAGGCGGAGCTTCATGCGAGATTTCTCCTTTGGAAATTTGTGAACCTTGGTTCCAGACGGGGCCGAATGCTTTCAGTAAAAAGCCGGTAAGGAAATAGGGAAATCAGGTTCGGGGCAAGGGGAAAAAGGCAGGCAGGCCCAAAACGTGCACCCCGATTATGCTCGGTGGTTGTTGCCCTGTCAACGTGCAAGTAATTGCGGTAGTGGGCGACTTTGAAAACCAGCCCACTACCGTAATTGCAGTCGCAAAACGGGCGGTGCGGGCAAGTCAAAGGGATGGTTGGCGAAACATCGCGATAGGGGTTAGGGGTCAAAAAGTCAAAATCCCCACCCCTTCGACTGCACTCAGGGCAGGCTCTGGCCGCAAAGGACGCGGCTAGGATGGGGCACTCGGCGATAGGGGTCAGGGGGTCAGAAAGTCAAAGTCCCCGCCCTGTCTCTGCACAGAACGCAGAGACAAGGACGGGGCACCCAGCGATAGGGGTCAGGGGTCAGAAAGTCAAAGTCCCCGCCCTGTCTCTGCAAAGAGCGCAGAGACAAGGACGGGGCACCCCGCGGGGACTGGCCCTGAACGTCAAAATCCCCACCCTGTCTCCGCAAAGAGCGCGGAGGCAAGGATGGGGCAGCCGGCACTATTCTTTTTTATCCTTTCACGATCCTCTTTTGCCCGGAGTCCCAGACGGCTACGCACTTATTGAAATAGGCAAAATTCGCCAGGTGGCAGCCGATGGAGGTGTTGTTGCCGAACATTTCGTTCTCCACCACCGGCTTGCGGGTGCGGACGGCGTTGAAGAAGTTGGCCTGGTGGTCCACCGTGTCGCTGTAATCAGGGGGCGTGGTGTAGGACTCGCCCTGCTCATCAACGCTCGCGGCCAGGGGCGGCGTATCCGGGTGTTCGCTCTGCCACTGCTTGAGATATTGCTCGCGCAGTTCGCGTGGCCAGCCGCCGATCGAATAGTCCTCGGGATGCGGGCGGGTGTCTTCAGGCCGGTAGGTCAAGGTTGAATCCTTGATGATCAGCGTGCCCTTGGTGCCGTAGAAGCCGATAAACTCGCCGCCGGCATTGTTGAGGTTGCAGCGCAGGGTGACGCGGCAGTTGGGATAGTCGTAGAAGGTCTCGATCAGGTCGGGGAACTCGCGGCCATCCTTGAAGTGGAACAGGCCGCCGCTGGACTGGGCGCGCAGAGCCGGCGTGTTGATGCCAGCGATGAAGTGGATGCCGGAGAGCAGGTGGACGAACAGATCGCCCCCCAGGCCCTCGCCGTAGTCGGTGAAGCAGCGCCAGCGGAAAAAGCGGACCAGATCGAAAGGCCGCCTGGGCGCGTTGCCGAGGAAGGTGTTCCAGTCGATGGTCTTTTCGTTCGCGTCGGGCGGAATGGGATAAACCCAGGCGCCGCTGGGAGTATTGCGGTCCCAGTAAGCCTCGATGCAGAAGACTTCGCCCAGTTTGCCGGAGTCGTAAATCTCTTTGGCCTTGGCGTAGAGGATGGAACTGACGCGCTGGCTGCCGACGGCGATCATGCGGTTGTACTTGTGCGCGGTCTCGACCATGGCGAGTCCGTCCTCGACGGTGTGCGACATGGGCTTTTCGCAATAGACGTCTTTGCCGGCGGCGCAGGCGTCTTCGAAGATGTGGCGATGGTTGTGGTCCATGGTGGCGAGAATGATGGCGTCAACGTCTTTGCGATCAAGAATGGAGCGATATTCGCGGGTGGCGGGAACGCTGGGGTTGTTGACGGCTTCCTGGGCGGCAGTGTGGCGGCTGTCGTAGAGATCGCAGACCGCAACGCACTGGACGCCGGGCACATGCAGAGAAGCCTCGAGGTGTTCGCATCCGCGAATGCCGGTGCCGATGGAGGCGAAACGCACGGTATCGCTGGGCGGCACGGGACGCGGGGCAGCCGACAGCAGGCGAGGTTGCAGGATGACTTTCGCCGCGCTGGTGGCGGCGAGAGCTCCGGTACCGAGATGAATGAATTGACGACGAGTCAGGGAATTCTTGGCCATGAATTTTCCGCCTTTAAGAGTCTGGGGATACTCCGTGACAGCGCGGAGTGTTTACGGGGTGAAATTATCCCATAGGAGCAGGAGGTTTAGTAAAACGATTGTGTAGGGAATTTTTCGTCTGATGTGGGCATGATGCCCGGGACGGAGCAGGCGTTAGTTCAAATGTCCGCGCTGGGCCCGCACTTTTTCGAGCGCATCGTCGAGGGTGCCTCGAAAGACCAGGATTTTCACCTCCAGCACGGCTTTCTGGCCCGGACCCAGCCAAGTCTCGGGATCGACGTGCTGGCAGGTCAAGTCCGGATTGCTCCAGACGTTGCCGGTGGTTCGAGCAAAACTGGCGGCAACCCACTTTCCGTCGGTCGAGAGCGTGGCCACCATCGGCTCGTCCACGGCGCGCGATTTGTTGTAATACGTGATGCCGTCTTCCCGTCGTTCGACCCGCTGTGACGGTGCTGACCATGTGTAAGATACCAGGTATCTTAACGGGAGCCATTGATTCAGGGGCATTGAAAGGCGGGCGGGTGTCTCCGAAGCGAGGAGATCAAAGCCATCTTTGTAGTGGACATAGGTGCGCTCCAAGCGGACGTCGTGGAAGGTCCCCGTCAGCCTGGGATCGGTCACGGCGTAGATCATGTCGTAGGACTTGCTGGAACGGTTAGTGAATTCGTAGTGAAAGCGTACACCGTCGTCTTCCAGTGTAGCCCGGGCGAGAAAGTGGATGTCGCCCTTCAAGTCCTTTTCGTACTCAATCGAGTGTTCGCTCTCGCGCCAGGCCGGACGCGTTCCCTCCGCTGGCGGACCGGACATGTAAAGATGCTCGACTTCGACCCTGCCGTGCATTCTGGCAGTCACATGCTCGGGAAAGATGACGAGCGCGCCATCTGCAGGTGGACGGCCTGGCAAGACAATCCTCAGGCTCGGTTGCGGATTCTCATCCGAGATCAGCAGGCGCAGGCCGCTTGCGTTCTGTAAGGGCGATAGAGCCTGTGCGTGTCCAAGGATGGAGCAGAGCGCGATCGCAACGTTGCAACTCAGCTTTCGCACGGGGAAGAGGAACAAATGACGGGAAAAATTAAAAGGGCCGTGACATTGGTTATGCTCTAGCCGCCAACTCCTGCGAGGGAGCAAACAGCGTGGAGACATGCACCGTCACAGCCCCTGATGCAACCACCGCTTTCGCGGCTCCGGACCCCAACGTGTCCTCGCAGAGCACGTCGGTTTTTTCGGGTCTGGAAGCCTAACGGGTTGCCCCGCCAAGCTAGTCACTCAGTCTACTTTGGACTGGCTCAGTATTATTGTGCCAACCCTTTCGACCGTCGACGGGAGCAACCTTAACAGAACGTTCACAAAAGTCAACGCAAATTATTGGTGCAATCGCCTTTTCAGAACCTGTGCATAACCGGAAATGCAACTGGTTGCCTGGCCGAGGGTTATCCACAGGCGGCCATCATTTTCCCGGTTTTTGCACATATGTTGCACAGATGGTAAAGAAGCAGGAAAAAGCGTTGAAAGGGAACCAAATAATCGTCTTGACGCAGAACGCAGTTAAGCGCATCTTGCAAAGAGGCAGTGCAAACAGCCGAAGTGATGTCGGAACTCGTGGCCTACGTGGACGGCGGTAGCCTGGGAAATCCGGGGCCGTCGGGCATTGGGGTGGTGATCAATGGCGGCGAACGAGGCCCCATCCGGATCGCCAAGTGGATCGGCCATCAAGACAACAACGTCGCCGAATACGCCGCGCTGATGGAAGCACTGCAGTGCGCGGTCTCGCTGAATGCGCGGAAACTCCACGTGTATTCGGATTCGCAAGTGGTGGTGCGGCAGATGACGGGCGAGTATACCTGCCGCAGCCCGCGCCTGTATTCGCTGCACTGGACCTGCCGCAAGCTGGCGCGCTCGCTGAATTTCTCCATCTCGCACGTTCCCCGCAAGGACAATGCCGAGGCGAACCGTCTGGCGCAGGCGGCACTGCGGCGGCGGGCGAACTAAGCAGTCAGCCGTCAGCAGTCAGCGTTCCGCCTCCCTTCCCCACCGGGTTTCACTTGAGAAAAATCTCTTGCTGCCATCGCCATCAATGCCCACGCTTCGAAAACCGCGAAGCGTGGGGCAGCCCAGTTCGCGGCGGTGCACTTTTGTCATAGTACTTTCGCGTGGGGAGATTCTTGACACCTTACTCGCTCCGGGCGAGACTCAAATTACAGCATCTTTAACAGTTGAAATGAGTTTGCGGCGCCGCTTCGCGCCCTTAGCGGCCGCACGTGGAGGACACGATCGAGCAAGGCGGCCCAACCCGAAACTTCCCAGCCCGCGCTTCGGCGGCGATCCCGGCTGGAGTGCTGGGGGCTTCCGTGCGTTTTCCGGGCGAGGATGGCGGCCAGTCGCTGGCTGCGATGGCGCAACGCGATCTTGACGCCGCCCTGCAATTGCTGGCCGACCGCGCACAGTACATTACCGGGGCGGGCGGAGCGGCGATCGCCCTGCGGCGGAGCGGAAAAAATGACATGCTGTGCCGGGCCAGCACTGGCTCCAATGCGCCGGAGCTGGGCGCGCTGCTTTCGACCGAGTTTGGACTTTCGGGCGAGAGCGTGCGCACTCGCCAGCCTCTGCGCTGTGATGATGCCGAACGCGACCGGCGCGTGAATCACGAAGTCTGCCGCCAGATGGGAATCGCTTCGGTAGCGATCATGCCGGTGGTGCAGGACGACCAGGTCCTGGGTGTTTTCGAGCTTTTCTCGGGCAGGGCGAATGCCTTCGGTGAACGCGACCTGTCGGCTCTGCGGCGGCTGAGCGAAATGGTGGAGACGGCGGTCCGGCTGGCGCATGCCGCTGAAACCCTGCCTGATCAACTGCAGACCGTGGAGCCGTCGGCGGAGGCGCTGGCGGAAGAAATTGTAGATGTGACCCTGCCGGTCGTTGAACCGGATTCTGAACCGGATTCTGAACCGGCCATCGAACTGGCCGGGGAAGCGGCGCAGGAACCCGCCATGGAAGCGGCGATGCAACCAGCCATGGAAGCGGTCCTGGAAGTAGAGGCCGAAGTGGAGACCGAAGCCGCGCCGGAATTGCCGGCAGAGATCGCTGCTCCGGCACCGCCGCAGGCCGCAACACCACAAGATACGCCACCGCAAGACACGCCGGGGAAACCTGAGGCTCCCCAGCGGCCGCTGTTCTGGTCAGCCGCGCTGAATGCTAACGGCGAGGCGCAGAAACCTGCCGAGCCCGACCAGAGCCACGTTCCGCCCGTATTGAGGCACTTGCACCGGTGCGAGGTCTGTGGATTCCCGGTATCCAGCGGCCGCGTACTGTGCGTGGAATGCGAAGAAAAGAGGTGGCGCGGGCAGCGCAATTTCGCGCCAGCGGCCGCGAAACAGGCGGCAAGCCGGAGCAAGGTTGCTGCGCCCGCGGTGCGAGCGCTCGCGGCGGCGGCGGCTCAGGCGAGTGCGGCGGCCGCGCCTGCAGCGGTCCAACCGCCAGTGGCCGTCGCCGTTCCGCCGGAACCGGCAGTAACTCAGGTGGCTTCGGAAGCTACTCCGGCAGCGGCTGAGGAGGCGGCGCCGCAAGAGGTTACGTTCAGTGGCGGACTCGAACCATCCCAATCGTGGTTTTTGGCGAACAAGTATATTCTCTTAGCCCTGCTGGTGGTGGCGGGCACCGTGGCCGCTATCGTCCTGTTGCGCTAGCGCGGATTCACAGATGATGTAGCCGGACAAAGAATGGCGAGCTACGCTCGCCCGCCCGGACGAGGGCGTCCGGGCCTCCATGGCTCCGGGCGCCCTTGAAGGCACTAACGATTAGCCGCTAATCGCTTGACAACACAGGCAACTCTGCTAAAGTTCGAAGGAGAATTACGCTCGAACGACGACGATCGCCCAGGTGCCACGATGAAGAATGTCTATGAAGTGTTGCGACAGAAAGAGATGGAATTGACCCGCCTGGAGAAGGAAGTGGAGGCCCTGCGTCTGGTGGCTCCGCTGCTCTCCGAGGAAAAAGAAACGGTGTCGGAGATGGCGAAGCCTGCCCTGGCCACCGCCGTCAACGGACCGCAGCCCACGGCGCGCATGCCGCTGCCCACCACGCCGACCATGCCGGCTCCGCAGCCGGTGCGAGCGGCCGGTTGGGAAGACACGGCGAAGCGCTGGCCGTAAGCCGTGTGAAGCGAGCTGCAATGCCTCCGGCATCGCAGGTGGCGCATGCTCTTCGAGTTTGGTCGAGACAACAGCCCGGGACCGCGTCCCGGGCTGAAGTGTATGGGACGGAAGTCGGAGCAGAGGTGCTCCGCGACAAGATCCGTGACTGTGGCTGAGGGTGCAATCGAAAGTGATCATCAGGAGATGAATATGAAGAAATTGGCCTTGATACTGGCAGCAGTGGCGCTGGCCGCGAGTATGGCGGCGGCCAAGGACAATGTGATGCAGGGAATGATCGTGTCGGAGAATTCCGTCCCGTGCGGCTCGGAAGCGAAAGGGCACAAGCAGACCGTCGAGCTGATGTGCCAGGAATATGTGATCCGCACCGATACGACCGAGTATCACGTGCGGCAGCAGAAAGAAGAGCACAAAGCTATGCTGCCGGTGAATGCGCCGGTCGAACTGACGATCAGCAAAGACAAGATGAAGTTCAAAGTGAACGGCAAAGGATACGAGATGCTGATCGTTTCCGAAGGGGCGGTTACGGCGCCCGCCGCAGCCCCCGCGCCAGCTCCGCGGCCGCAGCAGGGATGAGTCTATCGCTTCGGAGATTCTATTCGCCGCTGCCCGCCTGGCCCGCGGTTAGAGCAGTTCCGGTTTTGGCTTGCTGGGGTGGCGCAGCGCTTCAGCGCTGCGATAAGGGACCTGTTTTCGGTAGCGGCTTCAGCCGCTGAGGCACCTCTGGGGCTAAAGCCCATTTCTTCCGCCAGCTTGTTCGCAGGCCTGGAAGGCCTGCGCCACCCAAAATCAGGTGCGACATCGAGTTCTTCAGCAGCGGCTTTCTGGGGGAAACGGCGCGGCTGGAGGCCGCGCCCCGTCAAAGCAGATCTCGTGACTCTGGATATAGTTATTCTGCAGCCGCTCTAGCCCGCGACAATCTCGCGCAACGCGGCCAGCAGGCGGTCGACTTCATCGATCGTGTTGTAATGCACGAGGCCAATCCGCAAGAAGCCTCCGGATTTCTCCACATCCAGGTGCTCAGTGAGGTTGAGAGCGTAGTAGTTGCCGTCCCAGGTGAAGAAGCCGCGCTCGCCGAGTTTGGTGGCGAGTTCGAGGGGCGTGTGATTGGCGATGCGGATGGCAAGCGTGGGACAGCGCTCGTCGAAACGCGTGGGATCAGTGATGCCGTAGATTTTCAATCCGGGGATGGCGGCGAGGCCGGTCATCATGCGCGCCAGCAGCGCGCGTTCGTGCTCGTGGATGGCCGCGTAGGCGGCTTCGATGGCTGCGCGGCGGGTTGAGAGTTGAGTTTCGTTATTCCCACCCTTCGACAGGCTCAGGGCAGGCCCCAACGAAAACCGCGAAGGGTGGGGCAGCCCGGCTTCAGGACTGGTTTCGTGGTTCCCACCCTTCGAAAACCGCGAAGGGTGGGGCAGCCTGGTGTTATTTTCTCTGCGGCCGAGGTCGGCGATGTATTCCACGCAGGCGGCGATGCCGGCGATGCACTCGTGGTTGAGCGTGCCCCACTCCCAGCGATTGGGGATGGCGTTCGTGTTGGGGCGGACTTTGTAGGGACGCAGGCGCTTCAGGTGTTCGCGCTTGCCGAAGAGCACGCCCATGTGCGGTCCGAAGAATTTGTAAGTCGAGCAGACCAGAAAATCGCAATCGAGCGCGGCCACGTCAATCAATCCGTGAGGCGCATAGTGCACGGCGTCAATGTAGGCAAGGGCGCCGGCAGCGTGGGCGAGGCGAATGATTTCCTCTACCGGATTGATGGTGCCGACGGCGTTGGAGGCGTAGCCGACGGCGACCAGCTTCGTCTTCGCATTGATCTTTGAGGCGAGGTCGGCCATGTCGAGGGTGCAGTCTTCGTCATGGATCTCGGCCCAGCGGACGGTGAGGCCGCGGTCTTCCGCCATCGCCAGCCAGGGCGAGACATTGGCGTCGTGGTCAAGGCGTGTGACCAGGATTTCGTCGCCGGACTTGAGATCGCGGCCTATCGCACGCGAAATGGCGAAGGTCAGCGACGTCATGTTCGGGCCGAAGATGACTTCGTCGGCGCCGCAGTGGAAGAAATCGGCCATGGCGGCGCGGGCTTCGGAGAGCATGGCGTCGGTGCGGCGGCTGGTGGCGTAGGCGCCGCCGGTGTTCGAATTATCGCGGCGCAGGTAATCGGAGATGGCGTCAATCACGCGCTCGGGGACTTGCGTTCCTCCGGGGCCGTCGAGGAAGACGGCGGGGTGTCCGTTGACGGTCTGGGCGAGGGAAGGGAACTGGGAGCGGATGGAGGCGAGGGAGAGGGCGGGTGTGGTTTCAGTCATGGGCATGGCATCTCAATTTAACCATGACGACGCACGTTTTGTGGATTCGTCACGTGGTTGGCCCTAACGCGGCCCTTAAGGGCCGCTCTTCCACGGCGGCCCCGAGCGGCGTCCATTTATCGCGCGCTTTCGCGCGCAACCCCGGACGAGGGCGTCCGGGGCTACATTACTTCACTGCCCTCACAAAATCTGCCAACATTCCGTACGCGGTGGCGTACAGGCCGGGATTTTCTTCTGTGATCGCTAGGCCCGGGAAGATGTCGGTTTCGAAATGGATGTAGGACGAGGTGCCGGTGATCTTGGCCATCGGCGACGTGGCCAGCACTTTTTCGGGACGGACGCTGGCTTCCACACCGCTGGCCTCGACGCCGGGGTTTCCTGAAGACGGCGTGCGGCGGGCGCGGCAGACGAGCTTGAACGGCCAGCCGTCGCGGCGGGCGTTGCGCACGGCCTGGGGCGTCAGGTCGCGGATGCCCTCGCGCTCGATCTGGTCGAGGCGGACGGGAATGTCCATGAGCACGGTGATCAGGGCGGCGGTTTTGACCGCGGCGTCCCAGCCGTCGATGTCGTGAGTGGCGTCGGTTTCGGCGACGCCGAGGGATTGCGCCTTCTTCACAGCTTCGTCGAGGGTGAGGCCGTTTTCCATTTCGCCGAGGATGACATTGGTCGTGGAGTTGAGAATTCCGTGGAAGCCGTTGAGGTGAACGGCGGGCAGTTGGTCGAACAGAGAAAAGATGGGAACGCCGTCCAGCACGGTGGATTCGAACAGGAAGCGCTTGCCGCGCGCGGCGGCGAGCGAGCGCAGTTCGCGGTAGGCATGAACGATGGGGCCTTTGTTGGCGGTGATGGCGTGGGCTCCGTGGTCGAGCGCGGCGCGGATGTGGTCGACGGCGGGCTGGCCGGTTTCGACGTTGAGGGATGTGGCTTCGAAGAGGACGTCGGCGCGGGCGGCGGCGAGCCAGGAACGGACGTTGTGTGGGGCTTCGTCGCCGGCTTGGGAATTCGAAGTGCTGGCCGGCATTTCGCGGGCAGGAGTGCCCGCGCCACACGCGCCCGCGCCACATTTTTCTGGATCAAGCCCGTCAGCATCGGCGATCCAGCCCAGGCGGCGGGAGGCGATGCCGGTGATGCGGAAGGCGATGCCGTATTTCTCGCGCAGCTCGGCGGAGCGGTCTTCAAGCAGGCGGACTAAAGTCCTGTTGACGTTGCCGAAGCCGAGGAAGCAGAGGTTTTGGGTGCGGATCGCGCTTTCCTCGCAAGGGGGGCTAAAGCCCCGATTCTTTCTTACGTGCCTGACGCGGCGCTAAAGCGCCGCTCTTCCACGGTCGTACAGGCGACAATCCGTCTACCGGGAAGCCGCGCGGCCCGATAAACCTGGGGCGCCGGACAGCCGAGGGCGGCTGTCCCCACATTCCTTCATCAAGCTATCCCATCACCGTGGTGTGCTCGGGTTTGATTTTGTAGAGCACGCGCACTTCGCCGGGCTGGCCATAGGGGTACTTGTCCGCACCGAGATATTTCTTGGCCATTTTGTTGATGTGGTCGGCGGCGCCCTCTTCGGTAATCTCGACCACGCGGCCGCGGATTTCGAGATAGCGGTAGGGATTCTCCGGGTCGATGATGGCCAGGGAGACGCGCGGGTCGCGGCGCACGTTCTTGTCTTTCTGGCGCCCGCGGGCGGAGTTGAAGATGACGTGCTCGCCGTCAAAATCGCACCACACGGGAGTGACCTGCGGGCGGCCGTCGGGCATGAGCGTGCTCAGGCTGGCAAAGGCGCGCTTCTGAAAAAGATCGCGGTACTTCTCGGGGATAACTTGCGACATGAGAGCCTCCAGAAACGGAATCGCAGGAAGCATTATAGACTGCGGGCTGGTTGTGCGGGACGCGGAGGCGGCGCGGCTTCCAGTTCCTTCCCGACTTTGTTTAAAATAATCACCTTACTGGGGGAGGAGCCGTTGCGAAAAGTTGAATGGGCGGGACATTCGCGGAAGCCGTGCGGGCCAACGACTCGGGGAACGACGGTGGTGGCGCTGCTGGCTCTTTTTCTGCTGCTGGCGGGAGCCGCGGCGCAGCTGCTCGCGGCGGACGAGCCGGCCAGAAAATCTCCTCCGACGATCGTTTTCATGACGGATTTTGGCGTCGTGGACGACTCGGTGGCCATCTGCCGCGGCGTGATGTACTCGATCGCGCGGGACGCGCGCATCGTGGATCTGACGCACCAGGTGACGCCATTCTCGATTTTCGACGGAGCGCGCTTCCTGTACGGGACGACGCCGTACTATCCGGCGGGAACGGTCTTCGTGGTGGTGGTAGACCCGACGGTGGGCAGCACGCGCAAGGCGATCGTGGCGCGGTCGAGGCGCGGACAATATTTTGTGCTGCCCGATAACGGGCTGCTGACGCTGGTGGAGCAGGGCGACGGCATTGAGGCGGTGCGCGAAATCAGCAATCCGGAATGGATGATTGGAGGCAAGTTGTCGTCCACGTTTCATGGGCGCGATATTTTTTCGCCGGTGGGCGCGCACGTGGCGCGAGGCGACGACTGGGTGTTGGTTGGCCCGGAGATGCCGGTGAAGGATCTGGTTCGCCTCGACTGGAAAGTGGCCAAGGTTGACGAGCGCGGGCTCAGTGCCACGGTGATCGCGACGGACGGGCCGTTCGGCAACCTGGTCACCAATGTGAACGGCGACGATTTTCTGAAACTCGGCTACGAGCGCGGCCAGGAGGTCCCGGTCACGGTTGGCGACAAGAAAATGAAGTTGAAGTTCGTGAAGACTTTCAGCGACGTCCCGCTGAACCAACCGCTGCTCTACATTGACTCGCGCGGACGTCTCGGCCTGGCGGTGAATCAGAACAGCTTCGCCGCGACCTACGGCATCAAGCCGCCGGTGGCGCTCGTCATTCCGCGGGCAGGAAAGTAAAAAAGGCGTAAGCCGGAATCTTTCGCTTGGGCGTTGTTCGAAAAGCAGGTTCGAAAAGCTGGGTTCGAGAGGCAGGTCCTAAAGATTATGAAGCGCACAACTTCGCACTTGTTCCGCAAGACGGCCGCGCGCGTACTGCTGGTGTCGGTCGCGGCTGTGCTGATCCCCACTTTCGTTTTGGCGCAAAGCTTCCGTGGCGCGATCCGGGGCCAGATCACTGACCCCAGCGGAAGTGTGGTCGCCGGCGCGAAAGTGACAGCCAAGAACGTGGATACGGGCCTGACCCGTGAGACGATCACGACGGGCGAGGGAACGTTTGTGCTCGCCGAATTGCCGGCCGGGACGTACACGGTGACCGTCAATGCGGCTGGGTTTGCCCAGGTCGCGCAGAACGTGGTGGTCAACGTCGGGCTGGACACGACGGCCGACTTTGGAATGCTCAAGGTGGAACGGCAGAAGCAGACCATCACGGTGAACGAAGAAGCGCCGCTGGTGGAAGCGACGCGGGATGTGCTGGGCGAGGTAGTGGATCAGCGGCTGGTGACGGAGCTCCCGCTGAACGGGCGGGACTTCGGGAAACTGGTGGCGCTGGTTCCGGGTGCGACGGTGGATCCTTCGGGCGTGGCGGGAACGGAAGCCGGGTTTGGGCAATTCAACATCAATGGGAACCGCGATCGGTCGAATAATTACACGCTGGACGGCACTGACAACAACGATCCTTTCTTCAACAACTCAGCGCTGAATCAGGTGGGAATCGGAGGGGCGCCGGCGTCGCTGCTGCCGATTGATGCTATTCAGGAATTCAACCTGCAATCGAGTTTTGGGGCGGAATACGGGCGCAACAGCGGTTCGGTGGTGAACATTGTCACGAAATCAGGCACGAACCACCTGCACGGATCGGGCTTTGAATTCCTGCGCAACAGCGGACTGGACGCGCGCAACTACTTCAATACGGAGGAGCACAAGTCGCCCTTTCAAAACAATAATTTCGGCGGCTCGCTGGGCGGGCCAGTTGTGAAAGACAGAACGTTCTTCTTTGGAGCTTACGAGGGCGAGCGGGAGCGGGTGGGAAGCGATTTTCTGTTGCTGGTGCCTACGCAGAACCAGATTCAGGAAGCGCGTACCATCGCTCAAAGCATTCAAGGAGAAATCAATCCCGGACTGGACGCGATCCTGGGGTTTTATCCGCAGAGTACGACGGGGCAGATTCCAGATGAGGCGCGGGACACCAACAATGGCGATTACCTGATTGCGAAGCTCGATCACAATTTCACAGGGACCGAACTGCTGACCGGTCGGTACGCCTTCGCGCGCAACTACCAGATATTCCCGTTTGGATCAGCGGGTGGGTACGGGACCGGATCGCGACTGCCGCAGTTTGCGCAGACGTCGCCCACGCGCGTGCAGGTGCTGTCGCTGAGTTTTCTTTCCACGCTGAGCGCCAGCCGCATCAATGAAGTTCGCTTTGGATACAGCCGCTACACCACTTCGTTCAGTTCCCTCGATGCCAACTTCGATCCCACCTCAATTGGCTTGAACTTCGGTACGGGCAAGCTGGGCTTGCCGGAGTTTGATTTCACGAACATCGAAAATCTCGGCGCGATCGGCTACAGCGTGCCTCGAGGGCGCACCAGCGGCACCTACCAGATTCTCGACAACTTCACGTGGCTGCGTGATAAGCATACGTTCAAGTTCGGAGGCGAATTCCGCCGCGCCAGCATCAGCAACTTCAATGACAACCTGGAGCGCGGAATCTTTCAGTTTACAGCTGGAGTCGGGTTGAGTCCCGATCCGGTGGTGGATGCGCTCGCCGATTTCTATACCGGTGGTTCGCAGGACGCGTATGACTGCTGTTCGTTCGCCTCGGTCGACACGGGCAACACGCAGCGCACTACCTACAACAACGGTTTCAGCTTTTTCGGGCAGGACGATTACCGGGTCGCCTCCAAGCTCACTTTGAACCTGGGGCTACGGTGGGAATATTTTGGTCCGCTCAGTGACAAGAACGGTTTGCTTTCCAACCTCGGCGCGGATGGAAATCTCGCCATGGTCGGCAGCGACGGCCTCAACGGGTTGTACAAGCGCGATCTCCACGACTTCGCGCCGCGAATCGGGCTGGCGTGGAATGCGCTGAAGGACACGGTGATCCACGCCGGCTACGGCATCTATTACGACTACGTGCCGCAGGATATTCTCATCGCGAACTACACGACGTCGGCGGGAGTGGCCACGAACCCGATCGGCCCCCAGGCTGTGCTGCCGATGAATTTTGACGACACTGCATTCAACGGCACCAATCCTGTGCCGAATTCTCCGATCATGAGCGTTGCGGGGGAACCGTATCCGACGGGCGGGCCGTACCCGGTGTTTGTGACGCCGCAGAAGTTCCGTTCGCCTTACAGCCAGAACTGGAATCTGAACGTGCAGCAGAGGTTGAGTGCAAGCGCTTCGATGGAAGTCGGCTACGTGGGGAGCAAGGGCAGCAGACTGGTGCGGCTCACCGACTGGAATGAACTGAATTCCAGCGGCAACTACCCGAATCCAAACTTCGATGCCATGGATGCGCTTATGACTTCCAGTTCTTCGAACTACCACGCGCTGCAAGTGAACGCGCGAATCCAGAACGCTCATCGTTTTTCAGGTTTCGCCGGTTATGTGTGGTCGAAGTCGCTCGACTATGCCTCCGATGGAATCGACTTCGCCCCTGGGGCGGCGTTTCCGCAGGATCCGGGCAACCTGGCTGCCGAGTACGGGCCTTCGACGTTCGACACGCGGCAGCGATTGACTGCGGCGCTGAACTATGACTTGCCGGCGTGGCAAGCGTTGCGGAGGCTGGGCTCAGGCTGGCAGTTGAACTCGATTGTCACGGTTCAGACTGGCCGCCCGATTCCGATCGCCAATTCTTACGACAACAGCGGCCGCTATTACTACAACCAGCGCCCGAACGTGGTGCCGGGCGTGAACCCCATCATGCCCAACTGGAGTCCAACGACGGGGTACCTCAATCCCCTGGCCTTCAGCCAGCCGGCGGACGGAACCTTCGGCGACCTCGGACGAAATTCGATCTTCAGTCCCGGCTATCGAAACTGGGATTTTTCGATCACCAAGAACACGCAGCTCGCCGAACGATTGAATGTGCAATTCCGGGCGGAGTTCTTCAATGTTCTCAATCACCCGACCTTTGCCCTTCCGGATCACTACATTACTCCGGGATACGATCAGTTCGGCAACCTGCAATGCAGTCCGGCGCAGGGGTGCTATGACGGGCTGATCACGCAGACTCCGGACGTGGCGCAGACCAACCCTGGGCTGGGCGGCGGCGGGCCGCGAGTGATTCAGTTGGGAGTGAAGTTCCTGTTCTAGGGGAGTTTGATCTATCCGCGAACGTCAAAATCCCCACCCTCTCGCGAAAGGCGCGAGAAGGGTGGGGCACCCTCAGGTATCAGAGCCTTCCGCGACATCTTTGGCTATTCGTGGCAACACGGCGCGCAGCAGGGATTCGAACGTCGACTTTACGCGCTCGCCGGTTTCCAAGACTTCCGCGTGCGAAAGAGACTGATCGAGGATTCCCGCCGCCATATTGGTGACGCAGGAAATCGCAAGCACGCTGATCCCCATGTGGCGCGCGGCGATGACCTCGGCCACGGTGGACATTCCGACCAGGTCGGCACCGATGCGGCGAAGATATTCGATTTCCGCGGGAGTCTCGTAGCTGGGGCCAAGCAGGCCGGCATAAACACCTTCGTGCAGCGTGACGCCGAGCTTGCGCGCTTCTTCGTGCGCGGTTTCGCGATACCGGCGCGAATAGGCTTGGGTCATGTCGGGGAAGCGAACCCCGAAACGGTCGTCGTTGGCGCCGGCCAGCGGATTCGTTCCCTGCAGGTTGATGTGGTCGCGGATCAGGACCAGCGCGCCCGGCGAGTAGCCGAGATTGATGCCGCCGGCGGCGTTGGTGAGAATGACGGCGCGAATTCCCATGCGGCCGAAAACGCGGATGGGAAAAGTGACTTCGTGCGCCGAATATCCTTCATAGAGATGCACGCGGCCCTGCATGGCGGCGACGGCCGTGCTGCCGGCTTTGCCGATGACCATGCGGCCGGCGTGGCCGATGGCGGTGGATTGCGGAAACGAAGGAATGTCGGCGTAGGGGACGCGAGTGGCGTCGGTGAGGGAATCGGCAAAGCCTCCGAGACCGGAGCCGAGGACGATCCCGATCTGCGGGCGGAGCGCGGTGCGGGCGAGGATGAGTTGAGCGGCGGATTCGGCGAGTGCGAATTGGTCGGTCATGATTTCCTGCGCGGTGTCGGTTTGCCGCAGCGGCTAAAGCCGCGATTGAAAAATGGGCAGCTTATCGCAGCGCTAAAGCGCTGCGCCACCCCAAATCGGACTTTCTCCGCGGCCCGCTAGAACTTCTTCTCGAACTCTCTGAATTCCCTTTCCAATTTCCATTGTTCCCGGGCGCGCTCGCTGGCGGCGAGAAACCTCTCGCAGCCTGCGGAGGGTTTCTCAGTTGCTGCGTTTTCCGCGGCGCAGGCGGCTACGGGACGGAATGCGGGCTTCGTCTCCGCCCACAGGCTCGCACCCGGCAAAAAGCTGTGCTCCAGGCTCTGCCGCGTCATACGCTTCAGTTCGGCGTAGGAGAGATGGTATCCCTCGACCGCGCGCAGATATTCGTGCGTCATGTCGGAGCGGGCGACACCTTCGTCGTCGGTGGAAATGGCGACCGGCACGCCATACTTCAGGTAAACGGGCAGAGGATGGTCGTCGCCGCCGACGCCGAGAATCTGGTCATTGGAAGTGAGGTTGATCTCGACCAGAACGTTGCGCGCGGCCATTTCTTTCATCAGGCCGATAGGATCTTTTTCCAGCATGACGTCCACGCCGTGGCCGATGCGCTCGGCGTGGCCGCGCTCGACCGAGGCGCGAATGTGAAAGGTAAGATCCTCCGGCTTCACCAGGCCTGCGGCAAGTTCGCCGGCATGCAGGCTGATGTGCACCTTGGGGTACAAGCCATGCAGGTAATCGAGCATGGCCATGTGCTGGTTGAAATCGTGAAGGGGAACGTACCAGTCCTCGGGCATGACGAGGTTGAGGCCGACAAAATGTGGGTCGGAAGAGGCGAGTTCGAAACCCAGCAGGATCTGGGCGAAGACGGCTTCCTGCGGCAATCCGCGCAGCACCTGATAAATGTAGCGGACCGTGACGTTGCATCCTGGTTCGGCTTCGGACGTTCCGCATTTCAGTTCGGTGCGCGCGCGGGCCTCGTCTTCGGCCAGCGTCTTGCTGGTTGCAGCGGCGATTTCTTTGAGCCCACCCGCCAGCAAGCGGTCGCGCATCTTCGGGAAGTCGCTGTCCCAGCCGGTTTTCATGCCCAGTTCGGCGGACGCCCCGCCGTCGGCCGTATGCATGAATTCGACGTACTCGACATGCTCGCGCGCGGCGCGATTGATCACCGAAGCCACAGCTTCGGCGACGTGACTGTGCGAGGCCAGGCTGAACTTGTCGAAGGCAGCGAAGAAGTGGTCGTGGCCGGATTCGTCGCCGGGGCGCCAGTTGCGCATGGACCAGGCATCGATGATCTGGTTATAGAGGACGTGGTCGTCATAGGCGCAGCGGATGGCAGGCTTGGCTGTGTACTTCTCGCAGGAATCGCAGGGCGGAGCCAGCAGGCGCGAAATGGTGCGGTCAACGCAAAAATTGTCAGAAGCGGCGAAGTCGATGAGATCTTCGGCGTAGATCGCGCCATCGAGATGGTTGTGCAGGTCGCCGCCTTTCGGCATGTCGTCGAGGAAAGCCAGCAGCAAGGAGGGTTGCTTGCGCACCGAGTCCAGATACCGCGCCGTTTTCTGCTCGGGAGTCTGGGCGGCGGCGAGAGCAGAAAGAAGGAGAAGAATCAGACCGCGGTGAATGATTCGGGTCAAGGTCAAGCGCGTGCCTCCAGAAACCTGGATTGTAATGCGTGGGTTGGCGCATGCGCCAATCTGAGACAATCGGGAACCAGCATGTAGCCCCGGACGCATTCGTCCGGGGAAGCTCGTCCGGGCAAGCTCGCGTCCGGGCAAGCTCGCTTCGCTTCGCGGGGCGGACGAATGCGTCCGCCCCTACACGGGCCATGCTACTCTGCTAAATTGTTCTCTTATGCCGCCTGTTCTTGCCAAGCCCACCCGCAGTTTTGCCAGCGACAACAATGCCGGAGTTCATCCGGAAGTGCTGGAGGCGATCGCGCGCGCCAATCATGGACACGTCATTGCCTACGGCGACGATCCCTACACGCGGTCTGCGATCGCAAAATTTGAAGAGCACCTGGGTCCGGGCATTGATGTGTTTTTCACTTTCAACGGAACCGGCGCCAACGTGCTCGGCCTCGAGGCGCTGAACCGGCCGTATCACGCCGTGCTGTGCAGCGACTACGCGCACATTTATAGCGACGAATGCGGCGCGCCGGAAAAACACACGGGATGCAAACTGATCCCGCTGCCCCACCAGGACGGCAAGATCACGCTCGATGCGGTTCGCCACGCCTACCACGGCATCGGCGATCAACATCACGTGCAGCCCCGGGTCATCTCGATTACGCAATCCACCGAGATGGGAACCGTTTACCAGCCGGAAGAGATAAAGGCGCTGGCCCGCTTTGCGCACGAGCACGGAATGTTTTTGCACGTGGACGGCGCGCGGATCTCGAACGCCGCCGCCAGCCTGGGCCAGACGCTGCGGCAGGCCACGCGCGACCTGGGCGTGGACGTGCTGTCGTCCGGCGGGACCAAGAACGGAATCATGGGCGGGGAAGCGGTGGTCTTCTTCGATCGCGCGCTGAGCGGCGATTTTCTTTACCTGCGCAAGCAGGGAATGCAGCTGGCGTCGAAGATGCGATTCATCGCCGTGCAGTTCGAGGCCTTGCTGACGGACGATCTGTGGCGGCGCAGCGCGGAGCACGCGAACCGCATGGCGCGGCTGCTGGAAGCAGAGTTGCGGCGGGTTCCGCAGGTCAGGATTGTGTGGAAGGTGGAAGCCAACGGCGTGTTCGCTCAGATTCCGCGGCAGGCCATGGAGAAAATCAAGGAACGGTACTTCTTCTATCCGTGGATCGAGGAGGAGTGCATCGTGCGCTGGATGTGCTCGTTCGATACGACGGAGGAGGATGTAAAGGATTTTGTTAGGGTGGTGGCGGAGGCGGTCAAGAGCTGAAGTGTGACCCTGTTCGGCTATTGCTTTTTGGCCGGCTTTTGACTACATTGGCCGCAATCCCGCGCCGGATGCGTGTCATCGAGCTTTGAAAATCCAGGAGTCGTCCATGAAGGGGAAGTGGTTCAGCATTGCCGTTTTGATGGTCGTCGGGGCCATGTTAATGAGTCAGCCCAGCTGCGCGCGCAGCCAGCAGTTGGTGGCGATCACTCTGCAACCCTCCGGAGGATTCGTCTTTGAGGGATACAATGCGGCTGGGCAGTTCACCGCATACGGTAGCTTCATCCATCCCCCCGAAAACAAGGACATTAGCGACAAGGTCGTCTGGACCCTTGACATTGCGAATTTCGGGACGATCACACAAACAGGGCTGGTAACGTATACCCGCACAGATGGTTGCGGGAGCGGACTCGTCAATGCGACGTATAACAACCCGCCAGGTAACCCAAGCGGGTCGGTGGTCTTAGGCAGCGCCCCGGTGAGCGGCTGGAACAATGCCAATTGCAAGTAGACGGACTTCTTATTCCTCACCCAGAATTTTCCCCAGGGTCGGCTTGTGTTTTTCGGGGAGTTTCTTCTTGTTGGGGACGACCTTTCCGGCCGGAGGCGTGCCCACGCGCTCCCGCGCCAGTTCCTTCACTGCGGTCACGGCTTCGAAGCGTCTGGGTTTCTTTCTGCGCGGCATTGGTTGCGCCTGCCGCATCCATGTTGCCATAGCTTGCCGGCGTCGAACCTGCAATAATAATGCTCTGTCGGTTGGATCGACCTCCGGTGGCTGCGAAACGAGTCTGGCCGGCCAACGACGAACGACCAGCGACTAACGACGGTCTCATGGAAGAACGCGATTTTTTTGACGAGCGGCAGGAAAAGAAACTGGCCACGCTAAACTGCCCGCATTGCCAGCAATCCGCGGAATACGAGATTACCTGGGTAGTCCGCACCAAGAAGCGCCAGCTTTCCGGACGGGCCGACGAGCGCGACCGCGCCCGCTTTGCCAAAGCTCGCTCCTACATGCTCCGCAAAGACGACATGCTGGCCTGCAAGAACATGCGCTGCCGCAAGCGGTTCGAGATCACCAGCGTGCAGTCGGTGGTGTTCACGGAATAGAGGCCACAGGGGCTAAAGCGTGTGCGTGGGAACTGGTGCCGTCCCTCCGGGACTCGCTCCGTTGTCCCACTCCTACCCGGCACTCCCGTGCCGGGCTATCCCATCCCGCCCCTGCGGGGCTAGGATTCGGCAGAGCTTACTCCGCCGTCTCACCCAAATTCGAGTTTTCACGCACACACCAAAGCCCTGTCTTTGGAGCAGGCGGCTACGCGGCCCTGAAGGGCCGCTCTTCCACAGCGGCGCAGGCATTCGCGATTTCTGCCGCAGCCGGTGAAGCCGTGCCCTTTCAAAACAGGGCGGCGGGTCGAGTTTCCCAGCGCCCTGCTAGAGCCCGAATTCCTCGCTAGAGCCCGAATTCCTCCCAAACCAATATAGTGAAGCAAGGCCAGGTCAGGCCCGGTCCCCGGCGTACTCCAGGGCGCGGATTCCGGGCAGTCCTTTGAGTCCGGCTTTCTTTCCTTCCCGTTGCGCGAAGGTGATCATTTCGTGTTCACGATCAGCGGGCAGGGCGTGGCGTTCGTAAGAGGAGACTAATTCATCGGCCCGCTGCCGGGCACGTTCCAGAACGTCAGGCGCGCCATTCGTACCGGCCAAGCCGCGATCAACCACGGCAGAAGGGAAGTGCTGTTCCTTGCGGAAAAGGGTGCGGGTTTCTTTCAGCCGGAGAAAGTCGCCGCGCAGCCCGGTCTGGGCAAACATGGCGATGGCCAGCGATTCGCTGCGCGGCTGGATGCCCTCGAGCAAGCGCTGCGCCGAGGCGATGGCCTCGGCATCGATGACCAGCTTCTCGATGCTGTGACAAGCCAGAAAATCGAGCATGCCGGCGCCGGAAATCATGTTGATGCCGGCGAGCGCGCCCAGCACGGCGGATATGCCGCTCTCCATTTCGACCTGTGCGTCGATCCGGCGTCCGTCGCCGGCGACGAGATAGGCGTGGGTGGGCAGGCCAAGATGTTTTCCCACCTGTGTGCCGGCCAAATCGAGCATTACCGTTTCGATGGCGCCCATGGGAGTCTTGCCGGTGCGCATATCGAAGATGGCAGGCGCGCCTCCCCAGACGATGGGTGCACCGGGCTGCGCGAGTTGATGAATCACGATACCGCTGATGCATTCGGCGGCGTGCTGCACCACCGATCCGGCCAGCGTGACCGGAGCGGTCGCGCCCGCCAGCGGCATGCTGACGATTTCGGCCGGCACTCCCGCCCGCGCCAGATCCACCAGATTCTGCGAAGCGAAGTCTGACCAGTTCAGCGGCGGCGACGGGCACACGTCGAACACCGCGCGCGGGTGCAGGCGAAGAGCCTCCGCGCCCCCGCTTTCGATGGCGAGCAACTCCAGGAGCGTGTGCAGGCTCGTGGCCGAGAAAGCGCCGGTGACGACGGGCTTTTGCGAATACCACAACACCAGCAGCAGGCGGTACCAGTCGCCAATGTCCTGAGGAACATCATTACAGACCATGGCGGTGGACTGCGCGGCGTACTGCGGCAGCATTTCAGCGACCTGCACCATCCGCACCAGATCGGCAGCCATGGCCGGACGCGCCTGCTGCGTCTGGGGATCCAAAATGTTCAGGCATGAGGAACCGGGATCGAAATGCACATCATCGCCACCGTAGCGCACGGCCGGTTTTCCGCTGCGGTCGTAGAGGCAGAATCCGTGCGGCGCCAGATCGAGCAAACGGCGAGCCAGGGGCTCGGGGATGTGGGCCACGCCGTCTTTCACGGTAATGCCCGCGCCGCGCAACAGATCGATCACATACGGCGCCACGCGCACGCCGGGATCCTCGATGAGTTCGAAGGCCTCTTCCAGAATGCGTTCGAGCATCGGCTTGTCGAGCAGTTCGAATTTCGGTCTCATACTGGCTCCGTGCCCGGTTCTATGCCTTCTGCAGTTTTCGCCCCATCAGTTCGCGGGCCAGGTCGACTGCGCTCATGGCGTCTTTGGCGTAGCCGTCGGCACCGATTTCATCGGCCCAACTGCGCGTCACCGGCGCTCCGCCCACCACGATCTTGACCTGCGAGCGCAGGCCTGCTTTTTCCATCGCCTCGACCACGCCGCGCTGATTGCGCATGGTGGTCGTGAGCAGGGCTGAGACGCCGACGATGTCGGCATGGAGTTCACGCGCCTTGGCGGCAAATTTCTCGCCGGGAACGTCGACGCCTAGATCATGGACGCGGAAGCCGTGCGCGGCCAGCAGCGTTCCCACGAGAGTCTTGCCGATCTCATGGATGTCGCCCTTGGTTGTGCCCAGCACGATCACGCCCTCCGGAGGCCGCTCGGCGCCCATCTTCTTGAGTTCCGGATCGAGCACGGCCATGGCGGCGCGCATGGCTTCGGCCGAGGCCATCATGTCGGGCAAAAACATCTGGCCCTTGGCGAATTGTTCTCCGACATCCTGCATGCCGGGAACATAACCGTTGTTAATGGCGTCCAGTGGAGCGACGCCGGAAGCGACGGCTTGCTGAGCGAGACTGGAAGCGGTGTCGGCAGCGCCGTCAACAATGCTCTGCCGCATTGCGGAATAGTTGTTATCTGGCATAAAAGTACCTGCGCCATGCTGCCGCGGAAGGCTGTCCGGCGTCTGTGACTGGGATCACACGAGGCGGGTGCGTTACTCGGCGGATTTTTCGGGCGTGCGGGCGAATCGGTCGAGGGATAGTTTCAGAATCTCGACCGCCCCCTGCTTTGCGGACTTCGCGGCTTTTCTTCGCGAGCTTTGCGGTCGAAGATTCTAAACCGCAAAGCACGCGGAGGATTCGCAAAGGGCGCAAAGAAGTCGTCCGAGAAATTCAAGCTGCAGCACTGCCGGGCGATCGAGTGGCTCAGGCAGACTGCGCCGTCGAGCTTGCTCGAGCGGACAGCCCCTTCGACTTCGCTCAGGGCAAGCTGAGGCGGCTGTCCCCACATGGTTGTTCCTGCAAACCGAGGCACTACCGGCGGTCGGCTTCGTTTTCCCTCGCGCGCGCCGCTCGTTTATACTGACAAGTTTTGCCGCGGCTGATCGAGGCCACGGCTTGGGGAGATTCTTTTGAAAATCCTGGTGTGCATGAAACAGGTGCCGCAGAAAGACACGCCGCTCAAGCTCAATGAAGCGGGCACCTGGATCCGCGAAGACGTTTCCTACGAAGTCAACGAGCCGGACGCCTACGCGCTCGAAGAGGCGCTGCGCCAGAAGGAAAAGCATGCCGGGGAAGTGGTCGTCGTCACCAGCGGCCCGGCGCGTGCCCAGCAGGTGCTGCGCGAGGCGCTGGCCAAGGGCGCGGATCGAGCCATCCATCTCGAAGACGACAAGTTCGTTGGGCTCGATGCGTTCCATACAGCCAAAGCGCTGGCGGCCGCCATCAAAGACGAGAAATTCGATCTGATCTTCACCGGCCTGCAATCGGACGACTACGGCTACGCCCAGACCGGGGTGATCCTGGCCGAACTGCTGGGCTGGCCGCACGCGACCATCATCATGCAGATCGAAAAGACCGACAGCGGAATTCGGGTGAAGCGCGAACTCGAAGCGGGATACTTTCAGTACGTTGACATGCCGTTGCCGGCGGTGCTGACGATCCAGTCGGGCATCAACAAGCTGCGCTATGCCACGCTGATCGGCATCAAGCAGGCGAAGAACAAGCCGATGCGCAAGGTGCCGCTGGCCGAAGTGCAGGCGGCAATGGGAGAGAATCTGCAGAAGATCGAGCGCCTGTACGTTCCCGAGAAAACGAAGAAGACGGAACACATCGAGGGAACGCCGGCGGAAATCGCCAGGAAGCTGGTGGACAAGCTGCGGAACGAGTTGCACCTGCTTTAGATGCTCGTGTAGGGGCGGACGCCCTCGTCCGCCCGGCCGAGCGAAGCTCGGCAGGACAGCCGAGGGCGGCTGTCCCCACATGAGGCTTGCCAACGAAGGCAAAAGCTTCGCACGCTCGGAATGACAAGAGATTTAGCTAGAAGCTAGGAGCTAGTAGCTGATTTTATGTCCGATACGATTTTAGTTGCCGTCGAACAACGCGAAGGCAAGCTGAATCGCGTGTCGTGGGAAACCATTACCGCGGGCCAGGCCATTGCCGCGGCCACCGGCTGGACGCTCGAAGCGGCGGTCGTCGGCAGCGGAATCGCATCCATTGCGGCGGAAGTTGCGGCGAAGAAAGTCGCGAAGGTTTATGCGATCGAGTCGCCGAAACTCGAGCCCTACACGCCCGACGCCTTCGCGGATGCGCTGAAGCAGTTCCTCACGGCGAAGCAGCCGAAGCTCGTGCTGATGCCGCATACGTACCAGGTGCGCGACTTTGTCCCGAAGCTGGTTACGGCGATGGGGCGGACAGCAATCAGCGACTGCATTGGTTTCAAGCATGAAGGCGGAAAGCTGCTGTTCACGCGGCAGATGTTCCAGGGCAAGTTGTCGGCCGACGTGAGCTTCACCGGAGATGCTCCGTGGTTCGCGACGTTTCAGAACGGTGCCTTTCGCGGCGACCAGGCGGAAGACGCAGCGAGCCCCGCGCCGGTTGAGACCGTGAACGTCGAAATTGCCGACGGCGTCGTCCGCAACCGGCCGCAGCCTGCCTTTAAAGAGGCCAAGCAGGCGGTGGATCTTACGCAAGCGGCAGTTATTGTTTCGGTGGGCCGCGGCATCAAAGAGCAGAAAAACATTGAACTGGCCAAGCAGCTGGCCGACGCGCTGGGCGGGGAGATCGCGGCGTCGCGTCCAATCTGCGATTCGGGCTGGCTGCCTATGGACCGGCAGGTGGGCTCGTCGGGACAGACGGTTGCGCCCAAGCTGTATCTGGCGCTGGGAATCTCGGGCGCGATTCAGCATATTGTGGGGATGAAAGGCTCGAAGGCGATCATCGCGGTGAATAAAGATTCAGAGGCGCCGATTTTCGAAATCGCCGATTATGCCGTGGTGGGGAATCTGTTCGACATCATCCCGCCGCTGATCGAGGAAGTGAAGAAGGCGAAAAGCTAGATTCTTCGCCACGGATTTGCACGGATCGAAGAGCAGACTGGGTTTATCCGTGACGATCCGCGCGAATCTGTGGCTATGTTTGTTTTTGAATCGCGGCGGCGGCGATCTGCACCACGTCGAGCAACTCGGGAGGCGTCGCCGAGTTCGCGGCCAGGCCGTCGCGCAGCATGGAGTTGCAGAACGGACACGCTGCCGCGACCACCTTCGCTCCCGTGCCGGCGAGTTCCTGCGCCCGCTCCAGATTGACGCGCTTGCCGGTTTCTTCGCCCAGGAACATCAAGCCGCCGCCTCCGCCGCAGCAGAAGCCGCGTTCGCGCGCGCGGGGCGGGTCGACGACTTTGCCGAAACGCGAGATCACGTCGCGAGGCTGATCGTAGATTCCGCGATAGCGTCCGAGGTAGCAGGCGTCATGAAAGACGACGCTCTGCCCGTCGCCGCCCGCCGGCAACTGGTCGCGGTAACGCGCCAGCAACTCGGTGTGGTGCTCGATGGCGACGTTGGCGCCGTGTTCCTTCCAGTCGGTGCCGATGGTGCGCACGCAGTGCGGGCAAATGGATACGAGCTTGGTGGCTTTGCTTTCGTTGATCTGCTCCAGATTCTGCTGCGCCAGTTCGCCGAAAAGGTAGTCATTGCCCAGGCGCCGCACCGGATCACCCGAGCATTTCTCCTGCTTCAGGACGCCGAAGGTGATTCCGAGATAACGCAGCACCTCGGCCAGCGCCAGCACAATCTTGCGGCCGTTGGGATCGTAGGAGCCGAGACAGCCCATCCACAGGCAGTATTCCTGCGTGCCGTCGAAATACGGCAGATTGTTTTTCTCGATGAATTTCTGGCGCTCGGAGGGCGCAAATCCCAGGGCGTTGCCGTGGCGTTCCAGGGTCACAAACAATTCGCTGCCGTGAGGGTTGTCCCACTTGCCGGTGTTCACCGCGCCGCGGCGCAGGCCCACGATGATCGGCAAATGCTGAATGCCGACCGGACACTGGTATTCGCACGCGCCGCAGGTGGTGCACTGGAAAGCCGCTTCCATGGACAGGTGCTTGCCGAGCAGCAACTCGCCGCTCTTGGGGCCGAACTCATTCAAGTAATGCCGCGTGCCGAGAATGATTTCTTTGGGATTCAAAACCTTGCCCGTGTTGTTGGCGGGACAATGCTCGGTGCAGCGGCCGCATTCAACGCAGCTATAGGCTTGCAGGCTGGCGATGCGGGTGAGGTCCTTGCCCGTGTCGAGGCCGAAATCCTCGTCGCCGACCAGCGGCGGGATGCGGCTGAATCCATCGCGCTCCAGAAATATGGTGAGCGGGCTGAGCACCAGATGCATGTGCTTGGTCTTGGGAATCAGCGGCAGAAACGCCAGCAGGACCAGCGTGTGCGCCCACCACAGCGCCAATTCCGCGGCGCCGCCTTCCGGCACGAAAAAGGCAGCCAGATAGGTGACCATCAGGGCGAAGATCAGGAACGCGATCAGGCCGGATTCGGGCGAGAGCGGCTCCAGCCACTTGGGGCGGATGACGAACCTACGGAATGCTAACCCGGCGATCGAAACCGCCACAGCCACGGCGAACGCGCCCGCGAACCAGAAGTAGAAACGCCCGAAGCCGCTGCGCGAGAGAAAACCAAGGCCGAATGCGCTGGCGAAATGATTCAGGGTGACCAGCGCGAACACGCAGAATCCCCAGAACACGAAGGCGTGGGCCAGGCCGGGCAGCGGGCGCTGGGCGATAACCAGTCCCTGCGCGCCAACTTCCCAGAGGACTTTGCGGATGCGGGGGCCGATGGGACGCAGTTGAAAGTCGGCGTCCGGTTTCGACTCGCGGATGATGCGCAGCACGCGGCCGAATTTCCGCCAGAACAGCGATACAGAGGTGGCGATGGCGAGCAGCAGGACGATGCGTCCCGTCCAGTTCATAGGAGCATGTCTCCGGACAACCCTTCGGCAAGCTCAGGCAAGCCTTGCACAGTCTAACAGGACGGGCGGAAGCGGCCAGGGCAGACGGCGCGGGAGGATGCGGGAAAAGTCCGTCGTTGATCGGAGAATGACCACGATCGGAGAATGACCACGATCGGAGAATGACCACCGGGCTGAAGCCCGCTTGATTTCAAACCGCTTACGCGGCGCTGAAGCGCCGCTCTTCCACAGTGGCGCACGCATTCGCGACTTTTTCCGCAGCCTGTAAAGGAATGCCCTGATACGAATCTCTCAAAGTGCAACACTGTCGCGCGGGAGGATATTCATTCAGAACAGGTAAATCAGGTTTACTGCGGTGGTGAACTGGTGGTTGGTGAAACCCGTGCCTTGGCGAAAGGTATTCTGGTCGGAGAAGTCCTTGCGAAATTCGCCGCGGGTCACAAATTTTCCGTCGAAATGCCTGAGCTCAGACTTGAGGCGGGAGAGACGCGCGGGGAGAACGTACTCCGGAGTCAGCGTGAATCCGCGCAGGGTTTGGGACGTGCCGGTGCGGCTGCCCCCGATATCGGCAAAGACCTCGCCCCGAAACGCCAGCGAAAATTCCTTGGTGAAATTGTATTTCGAATAGCCGGCAAGACCTTTCCAGATGGCATCGCTGCCGTTGCTGGCAGCGTGATCTTGGTCGGCGTAGAGTCCGTCAAAACCGAAGTTGAGACGCGGAAGCACCTTCCACGAGCCAGTCAGTTCGTACAGGCTGCGCTGGTCGTGGTCGTTGTGCGGCTTCTCGGGGCCGTGAAGGAAAGTAAAAGAGACATTCGTCGTCCTGGAAGTGACCGCGGTGATCTGGGCGATGGCGGTGACACCTCCGTTGAGCCGGGACACGGCGTCGCAACCATTGGTGAGGAATGCGGCCCCGGAAATCCTGCTGGTGAAGGAATAGCCGGCTTTTACGCCGGTATGGGTAAAAGGGATGCCGTAGCCGAAGGTGAAGCCGCGGCTGAAATTGTCGTTGTATCCATCGTAACCGCCGATGACTTCATAGCCGAACGGGGTGACGAACTTTCCCAGGTCGAAGCGAAGTCCCTTGCCAACGGGCACAACGTAGCTGAGGTAGAGCTCGGGAATATCGAAGTGATGCGCAATCCCGGTGTGCGTATCACGAAACATTCCGTACGCGGCGGTGATCTCAGGCACGCCGGAGCCGGCAATCATGTTCAGGCGAAAGCCGAACTGGCCGGACTCGGCGACCGGGTGCTGAATGACCAACTGGGCCACGTCGAGTTGAGGATCGTCATCGTTGAAGTCGAAGACCCGGAATTGATTCAGCCGCGGAATGGGGTCGTTGGTGTTGTAGGTGTACGACAGGGACATAAACCCGTCAGCGGTGATGTCCCTCCACCAGGACTTGTGGACCTCGCTGGGGGAAGAGGCGGGTGGGGCATTGCCATTGCTCTGCGCCAATAAGAAAAGGGGTGATGCAAGCATCACCCCCACCAGCACAAACTGGCCAAAAAGGCAGAGAAGTACACCTCTCTGGGCGCTCATTTCTGACGCGATCATTTTCTTATCGCGTTAGTGCCGACCGACTGGACGAGCTTATGAACCACGTCTTCATCGGTGAGCTGCTCGTAGGCGTGCTCGCCGTGCAGCGACTCATCGAGGCCAATCTCCTCCGAGGTCTCACTGACCTTTACGGTGGTGAAGGCATCAATAATCCGCAGCATGGCATAGGTAAACACGAATGCCCAGACCGACGAGAACACCACGGCGGTGACCTGCTTCAGCAGGAAAATCGGATCGCCGTACAGCAATCCATTAGCGCCCTCGGGATTGAATTGCTTGTTGGCGAAGATACCCAGCATGATGATCCCAAGGAAGCCGCCGACGCCGTGAACGCCCCATACATCGAGCGCATCGTCCCATTGCAGCTTGTTCTTCGTCTCCACCGCGTAGTAGCAAACCACGCCGGAAACGATGCCGATGATCACCGCTGTCGTGGGAGAGACGAATCCCGCAGCCGGAGTCACAGTGGCCAGTCCGGCGACCGCACCGGTGAGCAGGCCCAGGAACTTCGGTTTCTTCTCGTTCAGCCACGCCACCATCAGCCAGGCGATGGCGGCAAACGATGCTGCGACATCGGTATTCAGGAAGGCTGTGGCAGTGACCGAATCCACCCGCATTTCGCTGCCGGCGTTGAAACCGTACCACCCAAACCACAGGAGGCCGGTGCCGAGGGCTACCAGGGGAATGCTGTGCGGGCCGCGGTCCTGCACGCGCCGCTTGCCCACATACAACACGGAAGCCAGAGCCGCCATGCCGGCGATGTTATGCACCACGATGCCGCCGGCGAAGTCCTTCACGCCCCATTGCTGCAGGAATCCTCCGCCCCACACCATGTGTACGAACGGGAAGTAGACGAAGGTCAGCCAGGCGGTCAGAAACAGCATGTAGGCCTTGAACGTGACCCGGTTGGTGAACGCCCCGGAGATGAGCGCCGGGGTAATGATGGCAAACATCATCTGATAGGCGATGAAGACGAATGCAGGAATCGTGTCGTTTCCCGGCGACGGCGTGCTGAGATTTATGCCGCGCAGGAAGGCGTAGTGGAAGTTTCCGATCACCCCGTGCCAGTCACCGCTGAAGCACAGAGAATAGCCATAAAGGTACCAAATGACGGTGGTCCAGCCCATCGAGACGAAGCTTTGAATCATGATGGCCAGGACGTTCTTGCGGCCCACCAGGCCGCCATAAAAGAACGCAAGTCCTGGCGTCATCAACATGACCAGGCTGGTGCATAAAATCATAAAACCGGTATTGCCGGTGTCGAGATGAAGCATGCAGTCCTCCGACCGAGATGTAGAGAAGTAGCTCGCTGATGGCGAGCAGGGGTCCGAACTGGAAACTCCCGCGCGGGTGGAAGGGCCCCTGAGACCCAGGCTGCGCGGGAAGCGTTATTACAGTCAGAGGTTGTACCCAGGCCGGAATAAACTCAGTGAGATATATCACGGCAGGGTGTGACGGGGGACACACAGGGGGTGGGGCGGACGTCTGGAGCGCGGACGGCATTCCTTGCGATCCACACCGAAAACTTCTATGCCACTGATTCACACGGATTTACGCGGATCGAGCAGGAGTTGTCATTCCGAGCGCCGATGAGTCAATTCGCGTGACAAGGACACTCCAACCGGCCGTGCTAGCATTCCTGCATGCATACGAACCGACGGCTCAGTTTTCTTGCAATGATCGTGATGCTCCTCGTGACGCTTCCCGCCATCGCCCAGCAGCCCGCGCCTTCCATTCCTTCCACCGGCTTTCCCGGGCTGGACGAGTACCGGGCGTCGCGAGTTGCCATCTACACCGACGACTTCGGGCAACTGGCGCGCTATCGCGAGGCCAATGCTGCGCTGGCTGCTCCGGCCGCGGGCGAGAATCGGGTCGTGTTCGTCGGCGACTCCATCACCGACGGCTGGAAGCTCGCGGACTATTTTCCCGGCAAGCCGTACCTCAACCGCGGCATTGACGGACAGAGCACGCCCGAGATGCTGGTGCGCTTCCGCCAGGATGTGATTGACCTCGACCCCAAGGTGCTCGTCGTGCTGGCGGGGACCAACGATCTCGCCGGCGTCACCGGGCCCACGCGCAATGAAGACATCGAGGCCAACTACGCTTCCATGGCCGAACTGGCGCGAGCGCACGGTATCCGGACGGTGTTCGCCTCCGTGCTGCCGGTGAACAACTACACGGAGGATGCGAAGGAGTCGTTTGCCCTGCGTCCGCGCGAGAGAATTCTGGCGCTGAACACCTGGCTCAAGGACTACTGCGAGAGGAACGGACTGGTGTATCTGGACTACTTTTCGGCGCTGGTGGACGACAAGGGCATGCTGAAGCGTGATCTGACCGGCGACGGGCTGCATCCGAATGATGCCGGCTACAAGATCATGGCGCCGCTGGCGGAGAAGGCGATCAAGAAGGCGATGAAATAAGTCGTCAGTCATCAGTCATCAGTCATCAGTTTCCAGTTTCCAGTAACTGACGACGGATAGCTTCCGACTGAGTCTATAATAAAGCTGAGTTTCCGACCGCCCTGGCCTTTGGGCATACCCCGAGGCTGTGGCGGCGAGGGAGAGAGTTTCGCGGGCAAGAGTGCCCGCGCCACACTCCCGAAGGTGCTGGTGGAAACGCCGGCGCCTCCCGCGCTCCGAAAGGAGCGCATTGGAAAGGAAACGACCGCCGGGGATGTCCCGCCTGCTCGTTTTCTTTTCCTGAAGCTTCTAGCTGCTAGCTCCTAGCTAATCGCCAATGGCTGCTCTTCACGACAAATTCGGGCGCGCCATCACCGATCTGCGGATCTCCATCACCGACCGCTGCAACTATAAGTGTGTCTATTGCAGGACGGGGAACGAAGGCGCGCTGTTTGGCGATCTGCCGTTCGCGGATTACCTGCGCATGGCGCGGGTGCTGGTCGGGATGGGAATCAGGAAGATCCGGCTCACCGGCGGGGAGCCGCTGCTGCGCAAAGGTGTGGTCGAGTTCGTACGGGAATTGTCGAAACTGCTGCCAGTGATTCATGGAGCCCCGGACGCCCTCGTCCGGGGTGGTCAAATTGGCGCGCGGGCGGACGAGGGCGTCCGCCCCTACACAAGCAACCATCCCCTCGACATCGCACTGACCACCAACGGGCACATGCTCGCCGATCTGGCCCAGCCGCTCAAGGATGCGGGCCTGGCGCGGGTGACGGTTTCGATGGACGCGGTGGATCCCGACCGCTTCGCCCGCATCACGCGCGTGCCCACGGGATACGACAACGTGCTGGCGGGCATCCGTGCGGCGCGGCGCGTTGGGCTGGGACCGGTCAAGGTGAACTGCGTGCTGCTGCGCGGGTTCAACGAAGATCAGATCATTCCCTTTGGCATGTTCGCCCGCGAAGAGGGTGTGATCGTGCGCTTCATCGAATTCATGCCGCTCGAAGAGGGGCGAACTTGGTCGCCCGCAACCGTGGTTACCATGGATGAAGTCCTGGCGCGCATGGCGGAGTACCGCCCGTTGGAGGAAATCCCGCATGCGGCCTCGGAAACCGCCCGGCGCTACCGCTTCGAGGACGGCATCGGGGAAATTGGCATCATCGCGCCCGTGTCGCACCCTTTTTGCGGACACTGCAGCCGCATCCGCATTACCTCGGATGGAAAAATTCGCACCTGCCTGTTCTCCGTCTGGGACCACGACCTGCACGGCGAGATGCGCCGCGGAGCGAGCGATGAGGAACTGGCCGAGTTCATTCGCTCAGTGGTCGAGAAGAAAGAAGAGCGGCATCATATCGGCGAACCGGATTTTGTGCACGCGTCGCGGACCATGGTGCATATTGGGGGATAGCCGTCAGCTCTCAACCGTCAGCGAAGACATTTCACCGCCGAGATCGCAGAGTCCAGATGGGGAACGAAAATTTCGGCTTTAGCCGCTGCGGGTGCGCGCCATTTAAGATGACGTTCATGAGTTGGCGGTGGGTCACAGCGAGCGCGGCGTTGATTTTCTCTTGCGCAACCCTTCAAGCGCAGAACGCCACCTACCTCGGCTTCGACCGCAACGAATATCCCGGCGACGCCAACCTCGCCGCTCTGCGGCAGACTTTTGCTTACACGGGATACTGGCTCAACAATCCTCCGGGCGAAAAGACGAATAGTTGGGCAGGTCATCGCGCCGCAGTCGAGTCCGCGGGATTCGGATTTCTGGTGCTGTTCAACGGGCGGCTCTATGCAGAGCTGAAAACCGAGGCTCACGCCACCCAGCTGGGGAAATCGGATGCGCAGGCTGCAGTTGCAGCCGCGCGGCACGAAGGCTTTCCGCGTGCGACTGTCATCTTTCTCGATCAGGAGCAGGGCGGGCGGATGCTGCCGGAGCAGAAGGCTTACATCTACGCGTGGGTAGACGGCGTGACTGCGGCGGGATATCGCGCGGGCACTTATTGTTCGGGCACCCCGGCGCCAACCAGCGATCACGTGGTGACGGCTGAAGACATTCGTCAGCACGCGGATAGTGCGGTTGCGGGAGAGGAGGGTCTCGCGGGCAAGAGTGCCCGCGCCACACAGGTGCGCGCCACACGCGATATCGTCTACTGGGCCACCAACGATTCCTGCCCGCCCGCGCCGGGATGCACCTTCCCCGAGCGTCCGCCCGATCCTTCGCAAAGCGGCGTGCGTTTTGCGGAAGTGTGGCAGTTCGCGCAATCTCCGCAGCGCAAAGATAAAGACGCGGCGGCTCAATGCACAGGCTACAGCCGCGACGGAAATTGTTATCCTCCCGGAGTCGCCGCCGCGCTGAAGCTCCACGTGGACCTAAATGCTGCCACGTCGCCCGATCCCTCGCACGGACGTACTCGCTGAGCCGGAAGACTTCCTGGCCGCGGATTCACGCGGATTTGCACGGATGAAGCCAGGCTCAAGCCACGACTCAGCTGCGGACTGGGGTAAAATAAGAACATCTGATAGTGGTGCAGTTTCAGAATCTCGACTGCCGCCGCTTTGCGGACTTCGCGGCTTTTCTTCGGCGAGCTTTGCGGTAAGAGATCTTAAACCGCGAAGTACGCCAAGGATTCGCAAAGAGCGCAAAGAAGTTATCCGGGAAACTCGAGCTGCGCCACTACCGAACATCTCATGTCGGATCGAACCTTTACCCTCGACGAAGCGCAGGCCCTGCTGCCGGTGCTGGAATCCCTGTTGCGCACGGCCATGAACGCCAAGAAACTGATGGAGCAGGTGGAAACCGAGCAACAGGCGCTGGCCCACCGCCTCTTTCTGAACGGGGGCACGTACTTGGACGTGGTCCCGCTGGCCCGGCGCAAGGCGGAGCGCATGAAAGCAGAGCAGCGGGCCAAGGACGCGCTGGCGGAAATTGACTCCATCGGCGTGCAGGTGAAAGACCTGAATATCGGCCTGCTCGATTTTCCCTGCCAGGTTGACGGCCGCATCGTGCTGCTGTGCTGGAAGCTGGGAGAGAAGTCGATTACCCACTGGCACGGTACCGAAGAAGGATTCGCCGGGCGCAAGCCGATTGACGACCGCATCGCGCGCGGCAGAAAGACGAACTAGGCCGAGCTCCCGGGCCCGGCGTGCGGCGATCTGCCTGCACTTTCGGCGTCTTCCGCGCCAACAGCGCGGTATTTCGCCGGTTCAGGGGCTCCCGCTCCGAAGCCGAACATTCCAGGTAACTTCAGCCCCGCAACATACTCAAAGGTTCAGTGTTTACATGGGAGGAACGTAATGAGGCCGATCGAGGACTTTTGCGTCAAAATGGCCCTATAGTATGAGCTAGCCGGGCTGGCTCAGTGAGCACAGGGGGTAAGGCAATGAAGATGAATCGAAGCATAGTGCGCTGGCTGCTATTGGCAGTCGTGGTGACATCTCTCTCAGCGGCGTCGTTCGGCCAGATCGCGGTGGGTATTTCGGTGCGCATCGGTCCACCCGCGTTGCCGGTGTATGCGCAGCCGATGGTTCCCGGGCCGGGTTATATGTGGACGCCGGGTTATTGGGCCTGGAACGATGATGGCGGCTATTACTGGGTGCCAGGCACCTGGGTGATGGCGCCCGTGGGCATGTACTGGACTCCCGGCTATTGGGGTTGGAGCGGGGGACTCTATATGTGGAACGCCGGGTACTGGGGCCCGCACATCGGTTTCTACGGCGGGATTAACTACGGATTCGGCTACGGAGGCGTGGGCTTTGCCGGCGGCGAATGGCGTGGCGGAGGGCTCTACTACAATCGCTCCGTCACCAACGTCAGCGTCACCAACGTGACCAACGTCTACAACAAGACCGTGATCGTCAACAACACGACGGTGAATAACGTCAGCTACAACGGCGGCACCGGCGGCGTTACAGCGCGTCCGACGCCGCAGGAACAGGCCGCCACGAACGAACCGCACACTGCTCCGCTGGCGGCGCAGACCCAGCACGAGACTCTGGCCGGTCAGAACCGCCAGAATTGGGCCAGTGTCAATCAGGGCCGACCGGCGATCGCTGCCACGGCCAGGCCTGGCGACTTCAGCAGCCACTCGGTCATTCCGGCCCGGGCTGCGGGCGGGGAATATCATGCCCCGGCCATGTCGCCGGCCGAGGCGCGGGGACCGTCTACGCCGATGAATTCGCATTCCAACCAGGGATTCCGGCCGTTTACTCCGCCCAACTCGAATAACCCGCAGAATAAGACCGCGACGGGTACTCCGGCCTCGACTCCAGCGCACAACGCGCCCCAGGCCAATACTTCAAAGCCGGCTCCGCCGGCTCCCAAGAAGTCGAGCCCGCCGCCTCCTCCGCAGCACAAACAGAGTGAGCCGAAGGAACACGGCAAGTTCTAGGGAGACCGGCGTCCGGGATTCAATGGCCAGCGGCTAGTTCAGGCGCTGGCCGTTTTTCTTGCAGGGGGAACTTGTAAGGGACGGCTCTTTAGGGAAACTCTGATTAAGTCTGGCGTCGAGGAAAAGCAGGGTCCTCGACTTCGCGAAATTGCCCGTAAACGGGCAATTCCGCTTCGCTCGGAATGACAAGAAACTTGAGTTAATCAAGGTTTTTCTGCAAGACGGGCTTGTGCGCATCGTTCTACCGGGGACGCGGCCTGCGAGGTTGCGATTGCCAGGGATGGTTCCGGGCGGTTCCGGCATCCCCGCGTGCTCCAGCCGCAGTCAGCTCTGCTACAATTTTCGCAGACGCATTGAGAAACGTGCGGCGCAAAGAACGAAGCGGGCGCGCCCAAGGAGTGGTTACGAACATGTCCTCGACGAAGTCGAAACTCCGCGTAATGGCAGCGCTTGCTGCGCTGGCAGCTTTGGCGCTCGCGGCGAGTTGCAGGGGATTTTTCCCGGCCGCCACTCTCAGTTCGATCACTATTCAGCCCTCGGCTCCGCAGGTTGCCTTTAGCACACCAAGCCAAGCCCCTCTGCAGGTCTGGGGAACTGACTCGAACAATAACCGGTCGCAGGTCACGTCCGGCGTTTCCTGGTCGAGCTTGTCGCCGACCATAGTCTCCATTGACGCCAACACGGGTGTCCCGAACGGTCTGGCGTTGGGAACGGGCCAAGTCCAGGCCAGCGTGCAGGGTCTGACAGCGCAAGCGACAGCCACGGTCTATATAACGAACGTTACCGCGATCACGGTTAATCCCAAACAAGCCTCAATATCCATTGCCAGCACAACCCTGACACAATCCTTCTCGGCACTGGCAACCGTGGGGACGAGTTCGCTCGACGTCACGTCCGGCGCCACATTTGTGCTTTCCCCGGCGAACAGCAACGTGACGTGTGCCCTGAACACGGCCAACACGCCGAATACTTATGACTGCACCGCCACGGCGACTTCGTCTGCCGAAGGAACCTACACGTTGAAAGCCAGTTACCCGGGCACGTCGGTGACCGGCCAAGCCACTCTGAACGTTACGCCGTAGGGCGTGCGGCCCGTTTCCGACATGCTAGGTAAGCGAGGTGGCCCATTTTTCGCGGTTTCTGCGGGAAGCGGGAGCGTCGTGCGTTCCAATCACACTCCGAGCAGTTGGACTTTCGCGGCGCGGGCAGCGCGGCGCAGATCTTCGTCCAGGGTGGCTAAAGGAAGATTGCGGCGCAGCGCCAGTTCCAGATACGCGGCGTCATAAAGAGTCAACTGATGACGCTCGGCCAGGCGGAGGGTCGCGGCCCATGCCTGCTGGTCGGTTTCGGTGTCCACCTGAATCGGCAGTTGCGCCAGATCGGCCAGCGTGCCGTCGCGAAAGCCGCTGTCGTGGCGCTTGCGCCGCACGCCCATCTCCAGAACGTTGGCAACTTCCAGGCGCCACAGTCCCGGAACCCAGGCGCCCGCCTCGCTGAGTACATCGAATACTTGCCTTACAGGCACGGTGGTTTCGTCACTGTAAATCCACGCCAGGGTGATCGAGCTGTCGAGAACTATGCTCATGTAACTGGGTCTGAATCAGCTCCGAGGAGCCGCTTGCTCACGGCCGGCCCTGGTCCCGCAGTTTCTTGAGCGCGGGCCAATCGAACGGGGCGCGTGCAGCTTTTGCCTTGCGGAGTCGTCCGGAGCGCTGGCGAATGCGTGCGAAGGCAGCCTGGGCCTGGCCCTGGTTGACTCGCCGGGTGTTGGGGACCAGGCGCGCGACGGCCCGGCCGTGCCGCGTAATGACGATTTCTTCGCCGCGCTCGACGCGGTCGAGCAAAGTGCCCAGGGTGTTCTTGGCTTCGAAGGCACCAATTTCCGTCATTGGATAGCACCCCAAGATTAATCTAGCTTAGTCTAGCTTAAACGGCGGGAAAAATCAACCGGGCCAGGGCGAACGCGCGAGTGACCTGCTTCCGACACGCGCCGGTCCTGCTGAACGGACCGCGGAAAGCTCGGGCTGCGAGTAAGGAGAATCACCCGATACCGTCGTCCATGGTGCCTACGCTTCGAAACCCGCGAAGCGTGGGGCAGCCTTTATTATGGTGGTGCCGACGAAAATCAGAGATGGGCCAGCCCCCAGGGCCCTGATACGGACCGTGGTTCCAAGACACCGCCGCCAGACAACGTCGCAAAGGCCCGTTCTGGACAGACGCATGCACGTCCCCTTGTACCGTTGTGCCCCTCGCGCAGCGAAGCGGTATGATCACAGGTTCGAGGTTCGTCGCGGTCGCTAACCGGGGGACTCTCTCTCCGAATCATTCGCGGCAGGCGATCAACGGCGAACCGACCGAACTTAGATTCATCCGAACCCGGACTCATCCGAACCTGGACTCATCCATGTCAGACATACGCTGCATCGGCATTGCTACCGGAGGCGGGGATGCTCCCGGCCTCAACGCTGTCATTCGGGCCGCCACGAAAGCCGCGATCCTCAAGCACAATTGGAAAGTCATCGGCATTCCCGACGGCTTCGACGGTCTGATCTGGCCGGAGAAATCGTTTAAGCTGACGCTTGACCGGGTGAGCGGAATTCTGCCCCGCGGAGGAACGATTCTGGGCACCACCAACCGCGGCAATCCCTTCAACTACAAAACCGAAGAGAACGGCCAGGAAGTGGTGCGCGACATTTCCGACCAGGTCATCGCCAACGCCCGGCAACTCGGCATTGACGCCATCATCACCATTGGCGGCGACGGCTCGCAGAAGATCGGCTACGAACTTTGCCAGAAGGGCGTGAAGATCGTGGGCGTGCCCAAGACGATTGACAACGATCTTTCGGCCACCGAGGTCACATTCGGCTTCGACACCGCGCTGCACACGGTCACTGACGCCATTGACAAGATCCATACCACGGCGGCGTCGCATCACCGGGTGATGGTGGTCGAAGTCATGGGCCGCGATTGCGGCTGGATCGCGCTGGAAGGCGGCATCGCCGGCGGAGCCCACATCATTCTGATTCCGGAGATTCCGTTTACCATCCAGAAGGTTTGCGACTTCATCGCACAGCGCGAGAAAGAGGGCAAGCGCTTCACGATTGTAGTGGTCGCGGAAGGCATCAAGCTGCCGCCCGAATTGAAGCAAATTGCCCACGGCGGCGCGGTAGGTCAACTGGTGGGCGAAGCGATTTCGCTGATTTCCCACAAGGAAGTGCGGGTGAGCGTGCTGGGGCACATCCAGCGCGGCGGCTCGCCCTCGCCTTACGACCGCGTGCTGGCCACACGCTTCGGCGTGGCTGCGGTGGACTTGATTGCCGAAGGTGGATTCGGAAAGATGGTCGCGCTGCGCGCCGGTTCGATTGTCGCGGTGGACGTGGCCCGCGCCATCGGGCACTTGAAAGCGGTGCAGCCCGATGGAGAACTGGTGCGCACGGCACGAGCGGTGGGAATCGGATTCGGAAACTAGATCGGACCTCGGACCTCAGGCGTCGGACCTCGGACCTCAGACCTCGGGCGTCGGACCTCAGACCTCAGACGTCGAACCATAGTCAGGTTTCGCATCGTCCTAAGGGAACTCTGGGGGCCCAGGTTTCAGTCGAAAGTCTGACGCCTGAGGTCGAAGGTTCGCCCCCTCCAGAGTGATTTAAATCACTTTCCTACTTTGGGAATTCGTGTGACTATGATCCCGACTGCAGGGAAATCCAATGTCGGGAAGCGTCCCCGCGCCGATCTCCGCGGCGCTCCAACTCGACCAGGAGCAACTGCGCGCCGCGCGATTCGCCATGCGCCTGTCGCTGGCGGTTGGCGTACTGATGCTTCTGGGCAAGACCGCGGCCTATTACGTGACCGGGTCGGCGGCCATATTGTCGGACTTCGCCGAATCGGTGGTACACGTCATTGCCGTCGGATTTGCGGCGTTCAGCCTGCGTTTGAGCACGCGGCCCGCCGGCCCGACTTTTCTGTACGGCTACGAGCGCATCGCGTTTTTCTCCGCCGGATTTGAGGGCGCCATGATCATAGTGGCCGCCATCTGGATTCTGATCGAGGCGGTCCAGAAATGGCTGGCGGGGCTGCGTCTGGAGCATCTTGGCTCGGGCAGTTTGCTGTTGCTCGGCGCTGGAGTGCTCAATGCCTGGCTGGGCTGGTATCTGCTGCGCGTCGGCAAACGCAGCCACTCGCTCATCCTCGAAGCTGACGGCAAGCACGTGCTCACCGACAGTCTGACCAGCTTTGGCGTGGTGGCCGGGCTTGGCCTGGTCATGCTGACCGGATGGAAGCCATTCGATCCGCTGATCGCGATGGCCGTGGCGCTGAATATTCTCTGGTCGGGCGGACGGCTGGCGTGGCGCTCGGCGGTTGGACTACTGGATTATTCCGATCCGGGAACGGGAAAACGGATTCGCGAAAAACTCGATGCCATCTGCAGCCAGCTTGGCCTCGACTACCACGGCGTGCGCTACCGCACCACGGGATATCGCCAGATCATTGAGGTGCACCTGCTGTTTCCTCAGGCCACCGCGGTGGGAGAAGCGCATCGGCTGGCGACTGTGCTCGAGGAGCGGCTGCCGGTGGAACTGGCGATGCCCGCGGAAGTGATCACCCACCTGGAATCGCTGGAAGACCACGCTGACGTGCATACCCGCGAGCATTACACCGGGCGGCCGGAGTAGAATTGCCGATTTTCGATTTGCGATTGTAAATTTAAGAGCACCGGTCTCGCCGCTCTCTTCAATCGGCAATCGAAAATCGGCAATCGGCAATTAAATTAGTCCTTCATCATGGCGTCGATGGTCGAGTAGAGCTGGCTGCTGGGTTCCTTGACCTCGACGTAGGGCCGGTTAGGGTTGCGGCTGCTGACGATGTAGATCGTAGGCGTGTGTTCGAGTTTGATGGCCTTGCCCAAGTCGTGGTCGGCACTCACCAGGGCCGCGAGTTTATCTCCCGGATCGATGACAAACGGCAGGTCCACCTTGTGCGCCGCCGCGAACTTTTCCCCATACGAACGCAGGTTCATCACCGTGATCTCGATCTGGTTCTGGAAAATGTAGTCGCGGAATTCGTTGCCCAGGGCCTTGGAATGAGTATCGAAATAGCGCGCCATCACGGCCGCCTGAAATGACCAAGGGTGCCCCGGCCCCAGGGGAAAATCATGCAGTATGAGGGGAATGTTGTAGGTCTTGGAGGCCTGTTCCAGGAGCGGCTGGGTGCGGGCGCACATGGGACATTCCAGGTCCTCGAAGACCACGATTGCGACCTGCGCTCCTTTGGGTGGACGGAGCACAGACTCCGCTGTATCCTGGGCCGCGGCGCAAACTGCCAGCGCGAATGCCGACATGACCACCACCAGCGCAAAAGCACTTCCGAACGTATTTCTCAAACGTGTTCTTAGCATTTTCCAAAAAACCCCGTTCCATACATTAGACGCTGAAAACGGAATGTTGACAGTCCGGCGTGCGAACCGCAACCTTCCAAAAGACTGTGCTGATGGTAACCGAAGCGGGTTGAAGGTGTCTTGATTGCCTGCGATGCGTCCGACAGGGCACCAGGCGTAAGCCTCTGTGTAGGTGGGACGACCAGACAACGCGCTATAGTAGAAGGTTCTCCGGCTGATCCCTCGTGTCACGTTTGGGCCCATCCCGAATTGGCTGGTTTCCGCTGGCGGCGTTCCTAGCCGCGACGCTCCTGTTCCCTGCCTGCAATCGCGGGCGCCACCGCGTGCTCGAAGTGGCTTATGTGTCGGCGCCGCAGGCGGCGCTGCGCGACCAGGTAGCGGCCGTCTACAACCGCGTCGGCACGGTGAAAAACGGAGACCGCGTCGAGGTCCTGGAACGCGAGAAGCGCTTCGCGCGCGTCCGCACGGCAGGCGGCGGTGAAGGCTGGATCGAGCAGCGATACTTAGTGGACCAGAAGACCTTCGACGCGGTGCAGAAACTCGCACAGGACAATCAGGACGATCCCCTGCAGGCTCCCGGGGTACTGCGCAATGACACGAATCTGCACGTCACTCCCGGGCGCGAGACCGAACATCTGTACCAGCTCGCCTCCGGGGCGAAGGTCTCGATTCTGAAGCGGGCGACGGCGGAAAAGCAGCTGGGAGCGCTTCCTCCAGCGAAACCGACTGCAGTTTCAAAGGGTGCCCGAGCCCCCGCCCAGGCCGCGGGCGAGCCCATGCTGGAGGACTGGTGGCTGGTGCGTGACGATCAGGGCCACGTGGGATGGGTGCTGGCCCGCATGGTGGACGTCGACGCCCCCCTCGAAATCGCACAGTACGCCGAAGGCCAGCGCCTGGTTGCCTTTTTTGTGCTGAACCAGGTCGAGGACAACGATAAAGGCGTGCGGAGGAAAGTTTCCCAATATCTTTGCGTGCTGACCGATCCCCACGACGGTCTGCCCTACGACTACGATCAGGTCCGCGTCTTCACCTGGAACGTCCGAAAGCACCGCTATGAGACCGCCTACCGCGAACACAAACTGGACGGCGTCCTGCCGGTCACGGTCACGCAAGAGAACTTCGACAAGGAAGGCACCTTGCCAGTGTTCCTACTCCGCGTAAAGGATGGAGCCGGCAACGTGAGCGAGCGCAAGTACAAGCTGAATACGCCTATTGTGCGCCGGGTGCTGGCGCCAGGGGAAATGCCCGCTAGTTCGGCCAGAAAGCGCCGGGGATGATTTCCTCGGGGTCGTCTCTCTAACCATTCCAAATATCATATGGAACTCCTCAAAATCATTCCAATTTAAGTAGCTCGGCTCACAGCACAAACGCTAAGTTATTGGAAACAAAATGTTTGCCATGATTGTCTTTTGGATTGTAAGTTGCTGGGGTCTAACATTCCGTGTTGTTCACGGACTGGTGTAAGGCGTATAACGAAACCCGCCACAGACGGGTGAAGTTGGCAGTGATTGAGTTCCCAGCTGACGCAAGAAGCTGACGGGTCCAAGAGATTTGCAGTGGCGCTATTGCTCCCAGGAAACCGGCCAAGGCGCCTCGATCTGATTCTGAATACGACATTGTTAAGGAAGCGGGAAATGCGATTTAGAACAGCAAATTGCCTGCTGGTGTTTCCCGCGGATCTTAACCGCAACAATTCGAAGTCGGAAGACAACCAGCCCGCGTCATGCACGCGGGAGTGATTTTTTTCAGGAGGATGCTGCTATGCGCATTGGTCTGCGAGTGCTCTCTCTCATGGCTGCAGTTGCAATACTTTGCATGGGCGTCGCTATGCCCATGTGGGCGCAGTCAACCAACACCGGCACAGTTGTCGGAACGGTAATGGACTCGACTGGCGCGGTTGTCGCCAGCGCTACGGTGACGCTGACAGATACTGCGACGAAGGCTGCGCGCACTGAGACTACGAACGGCGCGGGAAGATACATTTTCGCTGACGTTCTCTCCGGCGCTTACGATGTCACCTACGCCAAGCCGGGTTTCTCCACCAGCAAGACACAGACTACGGTAACCGTCGGCAGCGCCATTACCATCAACATGACTCTGCAGGTGGGTGGCGCGAATGTCGTGGTGGAAGTAACGTCTGTGGGCACTGAACTGCAGACCATGAACGCCACCGTGGGTCAGACGCTCACCTCGGCTGCCCTGGACAACCTGCCGACGATCGGCCGCGATGTCAACACCTTTATCGAGTTGCAGCCGGGCGTGAGCACCGGCGGCGACGTTGGGGGTGCGGTCAACGACCAAAGCTATTTCTCGCTCGATGGCGGGAACAACTCGAACGACATGGATGGCAGCGGCGGCGTATACACCGGCAAGCAACAGGGACTCGTCATCGGTGACCCGACTGGTGGCATGGCATTGGGTGTGAGTGCAGGTTACGCTCCCCCGTCGGGGGTGATGCCCACTCCCGCAGACAGTGTCGAGGAGTTCAAGGTGAACACCGCCGGCCAGACGGCGGATTTCAACAGCTCGGCCGGCGCCGAGATCAAGGTCGTCACCAAGCGCGGCACCAGCAGCTTCCACGGCACCGCCTACGATTACTACAAAGATAACAACTGGTCGTCGAACACCTGGCAGAACAACCAGAATAACTGGAACAACCAGCACATCGGGCTTCCTTCCTTTCATTACAGCCGGTTTGGAGGCGCGGTCGGTGGACCGGTCCATCCCGGCGAGATTCTCGGCGGCAAGACTTTCTTCTTCGTTAACTATGAGGGCTTCCGTTTTCCAAACTCGGAGACCATTTTCAAGAACGTTCCCTCGGACGCCTTGAAGTTGGGGCTGTTGACGGACACCGCCACCGGCAAGATCGCTTACAACCTGAACAACACCCAGGTGACCGGCCCCGATGGCAAAGTGTACGCGGCGAATTACGGTTGTAGCGGTGCGCCGGGAGGTCTCTGCGACCCGCTTGGTTTGGGGCTGAACCCTCTGGTCCAGCAGATATGGAGCAAGTACTCGCCCGAGTCCAACACTAGCACATGCAGCCTGGGCCTTTGCGACGGCTATAATGTTCAGCAATTTGCGGGCGCCCTGAGTCTTCCAACCAAGAGCAATTTCTGGGTAGGGCGCATCGACCACGACTTTGGCTCCAAAGAGCATTTCGTGGCCAGCTACCGCTACTACAAGATCAAACTCGCCGGTGACGACCAGGTAGATTACGGCGGCTTCTTCAGCGGCGACAAACTGGGCACGCCCGCGTCGCTTGCCAGCAATCCGGTTCAGGACTGGTACCTGGTTGCGGGTCTGACCACCAACATCAGCAACAACGTGACCAACGACTTCCACTTCAGCCACCTGAGGAACTGGTGGGCCTGGTCGCGAAGCGGGGGTCCGCCGCAGATTCCCGGATTGGGGGGCGCGCTCGAACTTGACAGCGGCCAGACTTCGGATAACTCCGGGGTAAACGGAGAGGACCTCGGCCCGTACAACTTAAACAATCAGTCAATCCGCGAACGTTTCTGGGACGGAATGGATAACATGTTCCGCGACGACGTCTCCCAGCTGCACGGCAACCACCTGTTCCAGTTTGGCGGCACCTATCAGCACAACTTCAATTTCCATCAGCGCAACGACAGCGGCGGCGCCATCAACGCTTATCCCGTGTATTCGCTGGGTGATGGAAGTAACGGATCGTTGCTCTCTTCTTCCCTGTATCCCTGCGCAACGACCCCGACCATTTCCACCAGCGCAAAGACCTGCGATTCCCTTGCCGCGACCGTGCTGGGGGTGGCTTCCATCGCCTCGCAGGTCTTTATGCGTGCCGGGTCGAATCTGACCTTGCAGCCTCCCTTGTCTAACGCTTTCGACAAGAGCACGATTCCTTACTACAACGTCTATTTCAGCGATACCTGGCACCTGAAGCCGACGATGACGTTAACCTACGGCTTGGGTTATGCGCTGGAAATGCCGCCGGTCGAGCAGGAGGGCAAGCAGGCGGTATTGGTGGATGCCGCAAATGAGCCGCTGAGCACGGCAACCTACGAGGCTAATACCAAGAAAGCTGCCCTGGCAGGCCAGGTCTATAACCCCGTAATTGGTTTTGCCCTGGTGCATAATGCAGCCAACGGGTTGAAGTATCCCTACAATCCGTTCTATGGCGAATTCAGCCCACGGGTTGCCTTTGCCTGGTCGCCGAAAGCCACAACCGGTGTCCTGGGCAATACCGTGTTCCGTGTCGGTTATGGCCGGCAATACGGCCGCACTAACGGCGTGGTGCAGGTGCTGGTGCCGCTGCTGGGTCTTGGCTTTGAACAGCCCGTGGCTTGCAAGTCGAACCAAGTCGTGGGCGGCAGGTGGGCCTGCGGAGCCTCGGGTGCAGGCACCTACGGAGCGGGTCCGAACCAAGCCTTCCGCGTAGGGTCAGCGGCTTCAGCTAACGGAGGCCCAACTGTCCCCCTCGGCTCGCTTTTGAGTCAGACGTTGCCCCAGCCGGTCTATCCCGGGTACAACAACACCTACTCCTCGAGCCCCGAGGGTCTGGATCCGAATTTCCGGGCCAGCGCGATTGACTCCATCAACGCCACCTTCCAGAAGCAGCTGAGCCGCAGGATTACGCTGGAAGCGGGCTACATGTACCGCAGAATCACCCATGAGTACGAGCCCATCGAACTGAATCCGGTTCCCTACATGATGACGCTGGGCGGCCAGCAGTTTAAGCAAGCCTACGCCAACGCGGTGCTGGAATACTGCGGTGGCGTTACTGGAATGGCCGGCGGCGGTTGCGCCGGTAACCTCAGTGCGGTCACAGCGCAGCCGTTCTTTGAGCATGCAATGAACACTACCAACTATGGCGGCGTAGCGGGCAAGAGCTACTGTAAGGGGTTCGCTAACTGCACGCAAGCTGTGGTAAGCAACGAGGCGGGGAACTTCGCCAATGCTCAAGTCTGGAGCCTGTGGAGCGATCTGGACAACGGCGGGTTCAACTTCCCCCGCAGCATGCAGAACACGCCCATTCCCAGCAGCCCCAACGGAGCCTCCGGCGCCTTCACCGACGGAGCCTATCAGAATGCCAGCGTAGGCTACAGCAACTACAACGCGGGCTTCGTTTCCGTCCATACGGCCGATTGGCGAGGATTGACGGCGCAGTCCAACTTCACCTGGTCCAAGGCTCTGGGCACGGGAGCAAACGCCCAGTCCTCGAGCGAACTTACGGCTCTCGATCCTTTCAATCTACAGGAGGAGTATGGGAGACAGGCCTGGGACCGCAAATTCATCTTCACCACGTACTTCGTGTATTCGCCCCCGTTCTACAAGGGACAGTCGGGAGTGATGGGACGCCTGCTGGGCGGCTGGACGTTTGCCTCGATCGTCGCAGCCGGCTCCGGCAGTCCTACTCAGATCGGTACCACTTACGGTGACTACCAGGCCTTTGGTGCATGCGACGGAGTTGGCTGTGGCGACTACGACTCCGAGAATGCGGTGCCGATTGGGCCCATTCCCCATACTAAAGCCTACGTCTGCCCGGGCAATAATTTCACCGGATTCTGCTCTAATCAGACAAGCGGGTACCCGGTAAATTATTTCCCGAACGGGACGAACCAAATCACGAACTGGCGTAACCCAATCCTGGGGATTGATAACCGGGACGGCGGCAACGGGATCCTCAACGGACTGGCCTACTGGAATATGGACTTCAGCATCAAGAAGAGCATCCGGGTGGCGGAGAACGTCAACCTGGAATTCCAGGGCGTGTTCGCCAACGTTTTCAACCATAACCAGTGGACCGATAATTACGTCGGTCTCTACCAGGGGAGCGGCGCTTTCGGTAACCTAGGGGGCGGTTACAGTACAAACGGCACTGCCGAGGCCGAGCCGCGGAACATCGAAATCGGTGCACGCGTCCGCTTCTAATCCATTCACCTGAGAAGGCGCCACCCTGCGTGGCGCCTTCTCAAATCTCGTAAGGGAGCCGGATACTTCCGGCTCCCTTACTTTTTGCAGGCAAAAACCAAGCCCCACGCGCAAGCGTGAGGCTTTTTCTTACAGCGTTAGAGCATTTTCGGAAATAGTGTGATCTATACATTTGTCATCCTGAGCGAAGCGAAGGATCTATGTACTTGTCGGCCAGTTGCATAGGTCCTTCGCGGCAAAGGGCGCCGCTCAGGATGACAAAACTTTGGACTATAGTAAAAACGAAACCGCTCTAACGTTTGACTACTTCCCGAAGATCACGGTGCTGGAGAAATGGGAACTGGCGGCCATGTAGAACAGCATCGGGACCGACAAGAAGAAATTCGTGCGCGAGGCCAGAAAAGCCTGGCGGGCCAGCGCGGGGGCGTCCGGCGGAGGCGTGCCGGCCAGCGTTCCGCGAATTACTTTCTTGTTGTTGGGCCAGATGATGCCCCACACGTTGAACAGCATCACGATGCCGAAGCCGCCGCCAATGCCGATGCAGAGTACGTGGTTATCGTCTCCGCCGACCGGCGTGTGGTGCACGAACACCCAGCCCGCGGCGTAGGTCAAAATGGCTGTGATCACGCCGAGGACGTAGCCGCTGGGCGTCCACTTCTTGATCAGCAAAAACAGAATGAACCAGACCACGATCCAGAGCAGCAGAAAGAAGCCGATCGTGCTCCAGGGGCTGGCATTGTCGCGGCGAGCGTCTTCTCCCACGAAGAATTGCGCCCAGTACCAGAAACCGACGAAGACCGTGACCAGCGCGCTCCAGCGGAACCAGTTCAGGGCTGGCAGGGTCAGATTCTGAAAAATCTTTGGCTTTACGGCTGCGTCCACCTGTTTCATGAAGGGGACATTGATGAGGTTGAAGAAATACAGCAGGCCGATCCAGGTGATGCCGGCAAGGAAATGGAACCAGCGGAGAATCAACTGGGTAGCCTCGTTGCCGCTGACGGAAGGCATGACGAAATAGGCTGCCGGGACGACGAAATGGTGCATAGAATATCCTCCGGTACAACGAGTGGTCAGTGATCAGTGGCCAGTGGTCAGCAAAAGTCTGCAGGCTGGGACAGCGGCGGTTGCTGGCCACCGACCACTGGGGTTCAAGTCGTGGGAAGTCTGCACCGTGCCGGCGGGCTCTGTCAACTGAGAGATGAGTTCTTGGGCAATTTCCCGGTTGAAAAGCGGCGGCGATCGCCGTATCGTACTGGCATCTGTCTGTCGGGCGTGTTCTTGCGCTTTTAGGACGCATCGCCGGCAGGATTTGTCCTCCCTTGTTCCTGTGGCGAGCAGGAAAGCTTTCGGGAACATGCTGTTGGTTGGAGCGCCACGCGAGAAGTTGCATGGACAGTAAGTGGATGGTCCGCAGCCTATGAACAGAGGAGATCGGCAATGGACAACAATAAGCCGGCGCAAAACATTCAGGATTCCTTCCTCAACACGGCCCGCAAGGAAAGACTCAGCATTACGATTTATCTGCTGAGTGGGGTGAAGCTGACGGGCCGCATCCGCTCTTTCGACAAGTACTCCGTGGTGCTGGAGGCGAACGGTCAGGAGCAACTCATCTTCAAGCACGCCATCTCCACCGTGGTGATGGGGCGGGTGGCGGCCGCGCATGGTCCTCACGTGGCGCATACGGAGAAACCGGCGGCCGTGGCGACTCCGGCCACCCCGGCAACCGCATCGGGCACCGAAGGGTAAGGCGTTTTCAGCTTGGGTCCTGTTTCCAAGAAATTCCGCGGAGTGACGCGCGCACGCGGCCGTGTGCCTGGTGAGAGCGCCGGCGAGAACCGCGACCGCGAACGCGCCTTCCTGGTCGGGCTGGACGTGCGTTCGCGCGGGCGCGGTACGAAAGGAACGGTGACGGCGCAGGCCGCTGCCGCCCGCGATGCGGCTGGAATGCCGGTGTCCGCGGCCGCCGGAGCTGCGCCGAAGTCGAACGGGAAACCGGTCATCCCTGAGTTCGATGCAGAAGAGTCGCTGGCGGAATTGCGCACGCTGGCGGAAAGCGCAGGGGCGAGAGTCGTCGGCGAAATTCTGCAGCGGCGCGAACGGCTGGATCCCGCTACGCTCGTCGGCGCGGGCAAACTGGAAGAGATCACGGGCGCGGCCGCGTCAGTGAATGCCGATGTTCTGCTGTTCGATCACGATCTCAGTCCCTCCCAGCAGCGCAATATTGAAAAGGTGGTTCACCGCCGGGTGATCGACCGAACGCAGCTCATCCTCGACATCTTTGCCCGGCACGCGCGCACGCGGGAAGGCCAGTTGCAGGTCGAACTGGCGCAGTTGCAGTACCTGCTGCCGCGGCTCGCCGGGCGCGGAGTCGAGATGTCGCAACTGGGCGGCGGCATCGGTACGCGCGGTCCGGGTGAAACGCAGCTGGAGACGGACCGGCGGAAGATTTACCGGCGCGTCCGGAATGTAGAGCAACAGCTGGAAAACGTGCGGCGCATTCGCGCCCAACAGCGGCAGCGGCGCGAATCGGCGCCAATCGCAACCGTGGCGCTGGTGGGATATACGAACGCGGGAAAGTCGACGTTGTTTAACGCGCTGACGCGGGCCGGCGTTTTGTCGTCGCCGAAAATGTTTGCCACGCTCGACCCCACGATCCGCGGCGTGGATTTGCCCTCCAAGCGCAAAGTGCTGCTCTCCGATACCGTGGGATTCATTCGCAGCCTGCCCCATACGCTGGTCTCGGCCTTTCGCGCCACGCTCGAAGAAGTGCAGCGTGCGTCGCTGATTCTGCATGTGTCGGACGCCAGCAGCCGGCTCTCGGCCGAGCAGGACGCGCAGGTGGAAATCGTCCTGAAAGAACTGGAGGCGGAGAAGAAACCGCGCCTGCACGTGATGAACAAAGTTGACCTGCTGGATGAAGAAGTGACTGCCAGCCTGCTGGCCGATGCGGCGCATGGGGGAAAGACGCTGTATGTGTCGGCAGTGGAGGGCACGGGCCTGGATCGGTTGCTGGAACGCATTGACGCGATGATCGAGGAAGACCCGGTGAGCCGGGTGCATCTGCGCGTGCCGCAAAAAGAAGGCAAAATGCTGGCCATGCTGGAGGCGAAGGCGCGGATTTTTTCGCGGAAGTATAAAGGCGGCGCGGTGGAGTTGGAAGTGGAGGCGCCGGCGTCGGTGGTGCGGAGAGTGAGGGAGTGGGTGGAGTAGGTTCTTAGTTTTTGGCATGGACTCACGGACGAGAACTCACGGGTTGGGAACCTAGTGGCGGATTCTTCTGAGTACGCATGCTGTCCCAGCCACGACGAACATAACGATCAGAACGATCCACGCCAGAAGCGTGATCATTCCAGCAAAGTAGTTTACGATCTCAGCTGCGGCTCCCTGCCCGAAGGCTGTTGAAGCCATCACAATCGCTCCGACGGTAATGACTGCGACCGGAATGATCCACTGGCGCGTGGGTTTGGATTGCGCGTGTCGTTCATCGAGCCAGCCGCCGACTAGCCACCACTGCACGATGATTCCCAGGACTAGAAGGCAGTCGGTAACGATGACGCGGGTTTTCACGGGAACGTAATACTTCAGCCCATTCGGTATCAGACCTGTTGTGCGAAGCGCGCACTCATCCGCCGAAGAGTTGACCAGCAGCGCTACCGGAAAATCGGCCGTAAGGATGAGACGGCCGGCAGACGGAAGGCGATACTCATAGCACGGGTCCCAAGGCATTCCGGCGGCTATGGGTCCCGGATGCGCTTTGTCGAAATCCTCGGCTGCCTGGGCTTGCGGAATAAATTGCCATTCCTCCGATTGATGATGGACCACAGGAGGCGCAGCGATTGCCAGATGAAGCAACGGAAGGATGAGGGCGTAACGAATTTTCATCATCTAATCAGGATTAGACACCGCGCACTTTGAGTGCGGACTGACGGCTGATGCTTGGAAAATAAATGGGCCGGCAACCAAGAAGCGGTGACATTCCTTGGCTATCGGCCCATTCGATCCTGAATTGGATCGGAGGTGATATTTCTATGCTATTCCTGTTTCGCCTGAAGTCAAGGAATATATGCAGAAATCTGCGACGCGGCGGTTGCCGAGTCGCCCCCGGAAAGCCCCAAAGCCTTTGTTTTTGCCGCATTGCGCCTGGTTCACCCGACTGAGCCCAAGTCCTCGGATCAGATGTGAGACAACGAATCTTCATGGGAGGCCTCCTTCGATCGATAGGCTTGTGATTCTGCGGCTGAGGGAAAGGAAAAAGCCGCGAACGGAGGGAGGTCTATACCAGCTTGCCTTTGGCCAACAATGGTCCAACCTGAGGTCCGAGGCCGCCGTTCGCGTTGACATAAGCTGCTCGGGACGTTAGACTTATGAGTTTCTACAGCCCTCGTTGAGCTGGTCTATATCGGCGGTCGTACTTCAGCAATCCCATGGATGAGACGCTGCATCAACTAGGCGAATTACTGCTCGGAGCGGTGCCGACAGTGATTCTGCTGGCGCTCGTTTACGCGCTCTACACCACGATTGTGCACAAGCCTCTGCGGCGGGTGCTGGAGGAGCGGCGCGGCAAGACCGAGGGCGCGGTGGAGAAGTCGCGGGCCGACATCGCCGCGGCCGAGGCGCGCACGGCCGACTACGAACAGCGGCTGCGCGAGGCGCGGGCTACAGTTTTCCGCGCCCAGGAAGCGCGGCGGCAGGCGGTGCTCGACGCCCGCGCTCATGCCGTGAACCAGGCGCGGGGCAAGGCGCAGGCGCAGGTGGCGGCGGCGAAGCAAGCTATCGAGGCGGACCGGGTCGCGGCACAAGCGAGTCTGCAGGGAGAAGCCGCTGCATTGGCGCAGGAAATCGTGCGGCGGGTGCTGCAGCCGGCGGGAGCGGGGCGTTGATGATCTCAAGGAAGATGATCTCGACGAAGATGGTCTCACCCAGCAAGATCGTCCGGGCATGCTTGCTGGTGTTGCTCATCGTCAGCAGCGCCTGCCTCCTGAGCGCACAAGACCGGTCTGCGTCCTCTTCCTCCGATCAGCAGCAAGTCAGCAATGATTCTTCGCAGAATCCCGGCAGTCCAGGACGTGAACTGGCGCAGGGGAGCAAAGAGGCCGCCGGACAAGAGAAGGACGAGATGGACGAGTTCAAGCACTCGCCCTCGGTGCAACTGATTTCGCGCCTTACCGGATTGAATGTCGGAAATTCGTACTGGCTGGCCGAAATGCTGAATTTTGCGGTGATTGCCGCGATCATTATCTGGGCCGGGCGCAAGTACTTGCCGGGAATATTCCGCGACCGCACCGCGGCCATCCAGAAAGCCATGCAGGAAGCGCAGAAAGCCAGCGAAGAGGCGCGCCGCAAACTGGCGGAGATCGAAACGCGGCTGATGAAACTGGATGTCGAAATTGGCATGATGCGCAACGCCGCGGAAAAGGAAGCCACGGAAGAAGAGGCGCGCATTCAGGCCGCTGCGCAGGAGGACGCGCGGAAAATTGTGGCGGCGGCAGAGCAGGAGATCGCCGCGGCGGCCAAAGCGGCGCGGCGCCAGTTGACGGCCCACGCTGCCGACCTGGCGGTTGGGCTGGCCAAGAAACAGATTCACGTGGACGCGGCCACCGATCAATCGCTGGTGCGCAATTTTGCCCGGGAACTGGGCGCTTCGGACAATTCAGGAAAGGACAAGAACTAAGCCGTGGCTTCCGTCGCCAGCATATACGCCCGGGCTTTCGCCGACGTGGTTCTGGACCAGCATCTGGATGCAGGCCGGGCCATCGGCGGGTTGCGCCGCATCTCGGGCTTACTGGCAGAGAGCACGGAGTTGAGGCGGGTGTGGGAAAATCCCGCCGTTCCCGCGGAGCAGAAGCGCCGTTTGCTGGACGCGATTGTGCAGCGCGAAGGCATCGAAAAGCCGGTGCGCAATCTGGTGGCGGTGCTGATCGATCATCACCGCATTCCTTTCCTGGAGCGGATAGTTGTGCAACTGGAGAAAGAACTCGATGCGCGCATGGGGCTCGCCGAAGCGCACATCACCAGCGCCCGCGAACTGGGTGATGCAGAGAAGCGTGGGCTCGAGGCGCAAATCGAGAAGGTGACGGGCAAGAAAGTTCGTGCGCGGTTTGGACTGGATGCATCGCTGCTCGGCGGCGCGGTGGTCCGCGTGGGCAGCACGATTTACGACGGTTCGGTGAAGGGACAGTTGGAGAAGATCAAAGAAGCAATAAGCTCCTAGCTGCTAGCTCCTAGCTTCTAGCTTGAACCCAAAGGGCTTGGCTTAGCTAGAAGCTAGAAGCTAGACGCTAAGAGCTGATTCTATGGCACAAATCAAGGCAGACGAAATTACCAAGCTGATCCGCGAGCAGATCGAGAACTACGAAACCAAGATCTCCGTGGACGAGACGGGCACCGTCATCACCCTGGGCGACGGTATCGCTCGCGTGTACGGCCTCGACAAGGTTATGGCCGGCGAATTGCTTTCCTTTCCGCACGACGTGGCTGGCATCGCCATGAACCTGGAAGAAGATCAGGTGGGCGTGGTGCTGCTCGGCGAATACACCGAGATCAAGGAAGGCGACGAAGTGAAGCGCACCGGGCGCATCATGAGCGTACCCGTGGGCGACGCCATGGTCGGACGCGTGGTCAATTCGCTGGGCCAGCCGATCGATGACAAAGGCCCCATTTCGACCGACAAGTTCATCCCGCTGGAGCGGCTGGCGCCGGGCGTCATTGACCGCCAGCCGGTGCGGGAGCCGATGGCCACCGGGCTGAAGGCCATCGACAGCATGATTCCGATTGGCCGCGGCCAGCGCGAACTGATCATTGGCGACCGCCAGACGGGAAAAACCGCCGTCGCGCTCGATACCATCATCAACAACAAGGGCAACGATCTTATCTGCATTTACAACGCGGTCGGGCAGAAGCGCTCGTCGATTGCGCAGGTGGTCAAGATTCTCGAAGACTTCGGAGCGATGGAGTACACCATCGTCGTGGCGGCGTCGGCGTCAGAGCCCGCGCCCATGCAGTACATCGCGCCCTACGCCGCGTGCGCCATGGGCGAGTACTTCCGCGATTCGAAGCGGCATGCGCTGGTGATTTACGACGATCTGTCGAAGCATGCGGCGTCGTACCGCGAGATTTCGCTCCTGCTGCGGCGTCCGCCGGGGCGCGAGGCGTATCCCGGAGACGTTTTCTATCTTCACTCGCGGCTGCTGGAGCGCGCTGCCAAGCTGAGCGACAACAATGGCGGCGGTTCGCTGACCGCGCTGCCCATCATCGAGACGCAGGCGGGAGACGTTTCCGCCTACATTCCGACCAACGTCATTTCGATCACCGACGGCCAGATTTATCTCGAAACCGATCTGTTCAACCAGGGCGTGCGGCCGGCGGTGAACGTCGGTCTGTCGGTGAGCCGGGTGGGCGGCAGCGCGCAGATCAAAGCCATGCGGCAGGTAGCGGGCACGCTGAAACTGGAACTGGCGCAGTATCGCGAACTGGCGGCGTTTGCCCAGTTCGGCAGCGATCTCGACAAAGCCACGCAGGCGCAATTGAACCGCGGGCAACGGCTGGTCGAACTGCTCAAGCAGAACCAGTTTTCGCCGTTGCCGTTCTCCAAGCAGATTCTGATCATCATGGCGGGCACGAGCGGCGCTCTCGACGACATGCCGGTCGCGCAAGTACGCGAGTTCGAAGTGGAACTTTACAAGTACGTGGAGTCGGCCAATCCCGGCCTGCTGCGCGCGGTGATGGAGAAGAAGATCCTCGACGACACGTTGAAAGCGCAGCTGCAAAACGTGATCAAGGAAGCGAAGCAGCAGTTCGTGGCGCAAAGGGAAGCGGTAGCAAAGTAGTCCCGAGTCGTGAGTCCTGAGTCCCGAGCGAACATGTTTCTCGATCAGGACTCGCGACTCAGGACTTGCAACTTAGACATGCCTAACATCATCGACATTCGCCGGCGCATTCGCAGCGTGATCAACACGCGGCAGATCACCAAGGCCATGAAGATGGTCTCGGCGGCGAAGCTGCGCCGGGCGCAGGAGCGCGCACTGGCCGCTCGTCCGTATGCCCACATGCTGACCAATGTGCTGAAGTCGCTGGTGTCGCGGGCGGAAATCTACGATCCGGAGACGGGCGAGGCAAAGCATCCGCTGCTGGCGCAGCGCGAGGAGAAGGACATTCTGCTGATTGTCGTGACCGGCGACAAAGGCCTGGCCGGAGCCTTCAACGCCAACATCACCAAGGCGGCAATGCGGTTCCTCGAATCGAAGGCGGGAAAGAACATCGATATCGAAGCCGTAGGCCGCAAGGGACGCGACTTCCTGCGCCGCCGCTATCCGGCAGCGAGAGTGCAGACGCGCAGCCTGGCCGAGATCACGGAATCGGTCGAGGCCGAACCCGAGGCCGGGGAACGCGCCGGAACGATTCAAGTCACCGGCGAGCACGTGGGCATTCTCGGCAAAGTGGGATTTACCCAGGCTGCAGCGCTGGCGGAGAGCGTGATTGCCCGCTATCAGCGCGAAGAAGTGGACGGCGTTTACGTGGTCTTTAACGAGTTCAAGTCGGTGATCGCGCAGCGGCTGATCGTAGAGCAGATCCTCCCCATCGAACAGATTGGCGAGCAGGCAGTGCGCCTGGCCGAGGAATTGCCGGAAGAAGAAAAGAAGAAGGCCAGGGAAGCCGCTGTCCGCGCGGGCGTGGGCATGCGTGCAACCGAGGGTGCGGGCGAGGCGGCATCGCAGTTTGGCACAGCGCAGGTCGATTACATTTACGAGCAGGCGCCGGAGGCGTTGTTCCGCGCGTTGCTGCCGAAGTACGTGAGCAACCAGATTTTCCGGGCGCTGCTGGAGTCGGTGGCGGCTGAGCACGCGGCCCGCATGACCGCCATGGATTCAGCCACCAGCAACGCCACCGACATGATCGATTCGCTGACCCTGGTCATGAACCGGGCGCGGCAGGCGAAGATCACGAAAGAGATTATCGAAATCGTCAGCGGCGCGGCGGCGATGTGATAGCTGCGAGCTT
>Ga0209517_10000659_pt1 | contig 57526 bp, 59 predicted proteins | sample PeaSoiMetSII2010_FD_187695 | JGI IMG/M metagenome (GOLD analysis project Ga0209517, IMG submission 187695) | Peat soil microbial communities from Weissenstadt, Germany - SII-2010 (SPAdes) (version 2) | ecosystem: Environmental > Terrestrial > Soil > Wetlands > Peat | place: Germany...
GATACATTACCAAATGCACAATCTCCATTTGCATCCTCGTTACATGTACTGTTAATTTCATTACCGTATTCTTCAGCCCCATTTGTTGCTGAAGAGGAAGGTGAAAATGTGCCCCACAGTTCCCAAAGAGGAAGTAGTTCGAATAAGTCTGAGCTTTTTTCAGGTTTGATTAATTTTTGACCATCTGGCGTCTCTGCTGACAATATTCCTATTCCTACAGGTGCGTTATCTATTGAATAACTCCCATCTGGAAGAGTAGTAGCATTTATTGTCTTAGTGTCACTGTCATTGTCAATATTTTCAAATGTTTTTAGAGAGACTTTAACATTAGAAATTTGTTGGTCTGATGGATCGTATTGAGTAGTATTTTTGTCATCTACAAATACATGACCTGTTACTTTCATATGAAAATTAGTTTGATATGGAAACTGTAGATCGGTCAAGCCAACTAAATTGGTAGGACTAAGTGGATATTCACAATATGTATCTCCAATAACTCTGCCTGGAATAAAGGGTGAAAATACTGGACCGATTTTACAGTTTGGGTTCGTAGTGGTTGGAGTGTAACCTAACACATGAGCATGCCAGTCACCTGTCTGGGTTCCATTGGTATCTATCAGAATTCCTATTTTCAGTGCAGGGATAGGATTACTGCCATAAGCATAGTGCATAATTCGTGTTATATTATCTTGCGACCAAAGAGTGAAAACACCATCTTCCGTAGTCCAACTGTTGAGATACTCCATCTCTGCAAGTACTGATATTTGATTTCCTGAATCAGCTATGCATAACGGTGTTGAGGTGCTACTGATTGATTGCTCACAAATAGTTGCATAGATACTAGCTCGTGCAATTCCGGGTTTGTCATTTTGAAAAACACCATTTCCATTTGTATCAAGGAATAGTCTTCCATTGATAACGTTATTTGGGATTGCTTGGTAAACATAATTTAGTCCCGTAATATTCTGGCCTGGCTCTAAGAACCAATCAATATTAATTGAATGGCCCGGATATGCCGATCCTGGATTTGATGAGTTTGTGCCCGGCGGTATTAGTTGCAATCCTGTAATAGTTGGTATTGATACACTCACATATCCTGGCATTATGTTATCAAATGTAAAATTCTCATTAGAACGTGTTTTGTTATGAAATGTTCCATAATCTTTACCCCAAATTGCATCTGAATAATTTGTAAAATGGGTAAGATCACCAACAGCTAGTATACTCACAGGAGAATCTTTTATTGGCGTATCACCTGAATCAAAACGTCCATCTTTATTGTTGTCTATGAATATTGAACCACTTATCGAACCTTTTTCCAGTGCTCCAAATACATCAAGTATTCTACCTCCTTCTATTGAACCCTTTAATCCCTCTTCAATATCTGCACCACTAAGAATTGCGTTCTTGATTTGTGCATAATTCCAATCCGGATGATGTGCAGCGACTAGTGCCGCAGTGCCTGAAACCATTGGAGATGCCAACGAAGTCCCAGAGCTATAAACATACCCATATTGGGAATTGCTTCCTTTGTCAACATCATTCCATGTATAGTCAAACACATTGAGATTATTGGACTTGCTGGGTACTACTGTGAGATGGAATTGTCGAACAGGATTGGCCCCATTAAGATATGTTCCTTCTACTCCTTGTTTGTTTGCATCCATTTTTAGTTGAAATAATTCATTTGGTCTGAAGGTAGATGAAATATCCATCTCTTGCATGTTCGAAGTGTATGTGATATTAGCTTTAACAGGCTCTATGATTTGAGTACCCACAAGATAATGCAGATATGAAAGTAATTCAGAATTATTTAATTGAGAATTGTCCCCCCATGTGAAAATAAATCCATTACTCATACTTGTGCTGAGTATGTCAATTGCAGGCGCAGCAATATTCACAACAGCATTTCCAGACGCTGAACGAGTCCAAAGATTTCCACTTTTATCAGTACCTCCAACAGTTATTACATTATCAGACTGTGCTGAATAACATGCTGGATATGCACGCATTTTGTCAAAATTTTCTTTGTCATTTCCTGCTGCTACAACCACCAAGACATTGTTATCTTTGAGTTGTTGTAATAAATTTGATATTCCATTTATACATTCAACACTGTCAAGTCCCCTAAGTGAAATATTTACTACTTTTATATTTTCACCAGCTAGTTTTTCTTTAAGAACATATGCTAATGCTTTTGTTACACTATCTTCAAAATTATTCTGAAAATTAGGATCATTTGGAACATAGTTGTCAGGAAATACTTTCAATGCCATTAGTTTGACATGCCAACATATTCCAGTTACTCCTATCCCATTATTTCCCTCTGCTCCTATAACTCCTGCCACTTCAGTACCATGGTCTGGATCAGTAGGTTGATTTGAAAGATTTGGTGTAGGATCATTAGTATTATCCGGAAAGTCAAATCCATGACTTCCGTCAACAGGGTTAGTCCAAACATTATTTTGTAAATCAGGATGTGAAAAATCAATACCGGTGTCTATTACAGCGACAACAACCTTGGAGCAGTCATTTTGAATTGCCCATCCTTCTGGAGCAGAAATATGATAGTCTTCAGTGGCATTCAGATGCCATTGTTTATCAAACAACGGATCGTTTGGTATGACACGATTAGGCGATTCATCGGATGAATTGATATTTCCAAACAATATAATTGAAGAAACTAGGATCAGAAACAATATCCAGGTAGCAGAGCCAACACCACCCATAATTGCTATCCTAATCAAACATAGTATTTAATCATCCTGTAGGTTGTGATTTCTTGGATATTTCTTGCTTGAACTTTACAATATAGAGCCTGTAACTATAACGAACATATCATCATAATGAAAGAATAGTTTGTCCCGTAGGATCCAACTACTAACGTGGAATAATTTTAGTTCCACTTGCATCTACATCGGGGGGATTCAGCTACTAACATGGGCTTATTTTGGGCCCACTTTGTGCGTAAAATTACGAGTACGAACAGCTAAAAGACGGTTATAATTTTGAAACGTCTCTTTCTATTTTTTTGCCTTCTTTATCGACAAAGTAGTAGGTATCATGGCCATCATTTTCAAAATGTAATGTGAAACTCTCATCTAAATCGTCTAATGTATCGCCCCTAACTTCAAATCCACATTCGATACAAATTCCCCTCATGTCTCTAGTCATATTGTAAACTTTTTTTGTTATTTCTTACTATTAAATAAGATCTTTGTTTTCTTCATAAGGATATTCAAATATACAAAAAATAAACAACTGAAGAATTAATTAAAAAATGATTTTACTTTAGAGATAAAACTAGTTTTTTCTACCCATTCATAAATTTCAATATCCATTCCTTCATCCTCAGGTTTGTTGACAAATTGTTTAGTCGAATGAACTTTGAAAACCACGCGGTCTGCCTTTTTTCTAGTTCATCACCATTTTCTGTTTCAACGTATGGGTTAATTGCTCTGTGTCGGCAATTCTAGATTGATAAATTACCTATATTCATCCCCACAGTCACCAATAGAAGAAAACAAATCATTTGATCTTGAGGTTACTGATCTTATCTTTTCATTATCTTCTTTATCTAAATTTAATGAAAACACTCTAGCATTGTCTGACTTGTGCTCTGCTATGCCAAGTCTTACACCAATTATCACACCTGCAACAACGGGTTTATCCAAGACATATTTTGCAGCAACATTTGCAATGCTGACATGATGCTTTTTTGCTATATGATTTAGTACCGCAAGTAGCTCTTGAAATAGAGCCCATCCACCCCAGACATCAATCATGGTCTTGTATTTCTGCAAACTTGATGTATATAGCTCAGACCTCGTTGGCTCTGGTTTTTCTCGATAATTTTCAGACAAGAATCCTCCGAGAAGAGTTCCATAAGCTAGTAGTTTGATGTCATGTTTTTGGCAAAATGGAGTCATCTTGACTTCAGGTCTAGAGTCTATGATAGAATATTGCACTTGATTTGATACTAGTTTGAATCCATTTTCTACCATAGTCTCAATTCTTTCCGTATCAAAATTTGTCAGTCCAACATGTCGTATCTTTCCATCATCTTGAAGCTTGAAGAGATGATGTAATGCATCAATGTAGCTTGGATCGTTATAATCCCACCAGTGAAACTGGACAAGATCGATTGCTTTTACATTCATTCTTCTAATGGACTTGTCAATGTAATGCTCCACAATTGATCTAGTCATGGGACCTGGATTGGGGACAAATTTTGTTAGAGCCTGTATTTTGTCAAGTTCGTCTTTACCCTTTTTCTTTTCAAGTCTTCTTCGAAATTCACCGATGTATTCTTCGGCAGGTCCATAAATGTCTGCCATGTCCCATGTAGTAAAACCAGAATCATGGTATGAAAGCATCTCAGAAATGGCAGATTCTGGGTCAATTTTACCATGACCTCCCGCTACCTGCCACATACCGTTTAGGATTTTGCAGATTTGCAAGTCAGATGTTAACTGGTAGGTTTTTTGTGATTGTGACATGCTTGTGATTTTCTGAAAACTTTACCTTATTTCTCTTTTTAATCTTCTTATACTTTTACCAATTACATCATACAATACCACATATGAAAACTACCCATTAGGTTAAATCTCAAACCTCGCCATTACAATTCATGATATCGGACATTCTAAACGAGCCTGTCTCCAAGTTTACAAATAAAAAAATGACTACAATATCAAGCGATCTTACCATTCAAGACGCAGCAAAGGCAATGGCAGAATCTAAAGTAGACAGTATCCTAGTCTTTGAAAAGGGAAAAATAATAGGAATGGTTACAGAAAAGGACATTTTACAGGATATAGTAGCAAAGGGACTAGACCCATCAAGTACAATCCTCAAACAAATAGCAAAGAGTCCATTAATTACCATAAACAAAACCGCTCCAGTAAAAGAGGCACTAGAAATAATGAAAAAGCATGATATCAGAAGGCTAGTAGTAATGGACAAGCGTCCAATTGGACTTGTAACCCAAAAGATGGTCTGCGGAAATCTCACTGACAGAGATATTGTACTGCCAGAACTAGAGTTCCCAGATAAAACAACATGTCCCTACTGCACTCTACATTTCAAAGACAATGCAAGTCTTGGCAAGCATATTGATAGGATTCACATCAAACTATAATTTACCAAAATTGGGAAATTTTGCATAATTTTATAACAATCCTGAAACAGCCATTGATTACACATGGTAGTAAAACGACAGCCCCACCCTACAAAACATGAACAGACCCGAAGCATAAGTTATCGTTTACCAGAGCATATCATAGAAGAGTTGGAGACAGAGGCTCAGCAAAAGGAGATATCTCAGAATGTTTTGGTAAAACAAATTTTAGAAAAATATGTCGGTTGGGAGAGATTTGCAAAAAATATTGGCATGATTCCAGTTCCAAAAGAGATTCTCATGGTACTAGGTGAAAAAATGGACGGAGGGGTAATGAATGAGATAATACAAAAAATGACTCCAATGATTAAAGACTGGGTCATGTTTATGAAAGGCAGTTATGATTTGAAACGAGTAATAGAATCACTTGAGGAGTACATGCGAGCATCTGGCATGACATCAGACCATAGAATTGAGGGAGACATTCATCATTTTATCATACAGCACAATCTTGGAATACGCTGGTCTTTATTTACAGAACTTTTCTTAAAACAAGTCTTTCACGAGTTTCTACCAGGTCTTGTCATGAAATCTCGCACTACACCAAATACAGTCATATCAAGTATTGCGCTAGGTTCTGACTTTAGCGAACACGACCATAGTTGATATAATTTTTAAAAAATTTAAACCTATGAAAAATCAGATTAAACTACAAAAACCCTTAAGTAATTACAGTCCACACCAGCAACAATTTGTCATTACAAATCAAATGGACAAGGCATGCAAAGCAAAGGGCGTTGGAAAGAGACATCAATGAAAAAGATGTTGCGTTTGTTATCAACAATTCTGTCGAAACAATTTATGATGATAGAAGAGAAAATTACAAAAGCTTTGCACTAGTCAATCATTCACTTACAAACCAGCAAACATACTTGATGGTTGTTCCTAGCAAGTTTAATACACAAGTTTCAATCATATCAGTCATGTGGCAGACAGCAGGAGGATTACAAAGAAATGGCTTCAGTAAAGTACGATAAGGAAGCAAATGCACTATACGTGAGAGTAGCTCCAAGCAAAAAACACATCAAGGAAACAATATCCTTGGGAGAAGACAGGTTTGTTGATTTGGATGACAAGGGTCACGTCGTAGGCTTTGAGATTTTGTTTCCAAAGTCCATGCCAAAAGAAGCTGTAAAAGCTATCAGTCGTTCTAAAGACATGATAGAATTGACACAGTCAAATTAATTGCGGACTTTGAACTTGTTCCATCCCGTTCCACGGGCATCTACCTTTCAATCCAGATCCCACCAAGTTGCCCCATAGACTTTATTTCACTGGTCTTAAGATAGATGCCAACACAGGAATAACTTAGCATATCCTTAGCTATTTAGAATCATGAATTATAATAAAATTCTAGCTTACAGTTACAGTTCCAATTCGCCATGGATGGATTGTACAATAGTAATGATACACGCCAGGACTGTCAAACTTGTAAGAAAACGTGTCTCCAGTATTTAGCAAACCGCTGTTAAATAATGGAACTATATTTCCATGTGAGTCTATACTTTGAATATCATGTTGAATGTTGTCTTGATTTTGCCAAGTAACAGTCGTTCCAGGAATTATCTCCAAGTTAAGTGGCAAATAGAAACCAGTACTTGCTGTTGCAAAGTTTCCATTTGGAATCAATATCTTGGCATTGTTTGATACACTGACAGATGGGATAGGATCGCTTCCAAGTAAAAGATAACTTAGAACATATTTCTGGACACTGTCTTGCATGTTGGCTGATACCTTCCACATTGAACCACTTGTTGTTGCGTATAGTCGTGTTCCATCAAGAGAAACAGTAAAGGTATCCGAAGATCCAGTTTGCGCAGGACCTTGGGCATGAAATGAACCATCGTTGTTATACGTAAAATTCCACGAGTCTCCAGTAAATCTGGCTACAAAAATCCCATTACTTCCCTCTACTAGAATTGCACCCTTGTCTATAGTTGAGGGATTTACAATAGAAAGCCTCATGCTTGAAGTATACAGAGTTGGAGTATCGCCATTTATCATGGCAGCTCCACTGCCTTTCATGGAATAGGTAGAATCTGCAAAAGCAAAACCAGATGAGACTGCCACTATACTGAGTATGATTCCCAAAACAAGGGCTCTCATGTCCAGTTTATACTACTAAATATACTATATAATTAACATATACATTATCAGGTTTGATAATCATTCCCAGATAATAATACACAATTCTAAAAAAGAACAGGCAGATGATAGTAAATACAATGATATCATTTCCCTACGATGTAACAGAGGACAGGACACGATTTCAAAAATCTGTAATAGATGGAGATCTTGGATATTATGATACAATAGCAAGAAAGTTCATACCGCAAGAAACTTTGGATTCACTTCTTGAGAATATAATTCCTGAAAAAGAGCACCTTCTGGTTTCTGAGAACGACCCAAGATTATCACAATCAGTAAATAGAATTAGAAGAAATTTGTCAATATATCAGAGAAATCCAAGTGATTCATACGCCCAGATCTTTTTAAAATATTTATCAAATAGATATTTGAGTTCAATACGAGAACAAAAGCTGGACGCTGCAATACTCTATGTGGATGTAGTAGGCTCTACAAAACTTGCCACGCAACTTTCTGCATCAGAGTTGTCATCCCTAATTCGAGTATTTTCTCAAGAGATGTCAATTATAATTTCAAGACACGGGGGTTTTGTATTAAAATATGCAGGTGATGCAGTAATTGCATATTTTCCATCATCTAGTGAATTTGGAAATGCAACTGAAAATGCAGTAAGATGTGGAAATATCATGAATGCAATAATAGATCAATCACTCAACTTTGCTTTTCAAGATTTTGCATTGCCACCAATTCAAGTCAGGATCTCAATTGATTTTGGTACAAACGAAGTTGTATTTTTAGGTCCAGAGCCGGATTTAATTGGGCATACCATTACCATCGCATCAAAAATGATTCGATTTGCAAAGCCTGGACATGTTGCAATAGGAGAAAATGCTCATAAACAATTGACTGAACCACATACTAGATTTATTCCTGCAGGTCAAGATATACAATGGGAGTATAACGATCCAGTGACAGGAAAGATATATCCCATATACTTTTCAGCAGACAGGAAATAGTTTTCATTTACTTGTCCGATTGAAACTGCAATATTTTTTTCCTAGAATTTCAGGTTTTTTCTTTCAAAATTAGATAAATCCATCAAGATAACTCCAAATGAATACATCAACAGTAAATAAAAATGGTTTACCCCCTTTCATGCGTGAAAAATCCGAGATTCTCATAATTTTGCAAGTTATGATTTGTTAGAAAGAATAAGATCTAAGAAAAATTTAGAATGAATCATACACAGCAAATAAAAGCAATTAGTTGTGACGTATGACGAGTATGAGAAAATCGCTTTTTCTATTTGTGTTAGTATCATTGCTACTAGTTTCTTGTACCATTACAGATGCATCTGCCAAAGGCTGGGCAAAATCTGAAAAACCGTCAACTATACAACATACCGCAATTCATCCCGGTAGCGTCAAGATATGTGGAGATCATAAATGTGGTCCTTTTGAGGATATGACAAAATTACTTAAGAACAAATTGAAGTAGAATCAATTGATTCAAGTTAAACAACACTGAAAATTATCTATTTACAAACAGAATTTTGGCTAGGATAAAATTCCCAATAACCATTATCGTTTTTCTTAAATTCTATCATTTGTTCACCCATTTTATCATCAGTGTATTTTGTAATCATTTTTCCAGCAGATTCAGAATATGGAGCAAAATTATACTCTGTGCGTATGAACAGATATGGATTAGGTGAATTTTCAGTTTGGTTCAATATGGTCGACAGTTGTAATACGTGTGTTTTTTCTTCAACTGGATCAACTACTTCTGAATTTGAATCATTCATCAAACTTCCAAATTGTCCGCTTGATAGAGTTCCATTATCATTTGGAAAAGTATATGATCTAAATAATGTTGATGACATGAATTTCAGAGTTGTAGGATCGCCATTTTTATCTAAAATAATTGTAGTATAAACAAGATCAGTGCCATTTTCTACATAGTAACAATATGGGATAATATCTTTGAATGGTGCCTGTGCGTGATATTCCGTCATCAGGGTTTGCTGTGAGATGTTCGAAGATGTTCTGTTTTGTATTTGTATTAATTGATCTGTTCTGTTTACCAACGTATCCAAACCCGCTGTAGACTTTTGCGTCTCTGTTAACAAACTGTCAGTTTTATTGAGTAGTAAGGTCAAACTCGTAGTTGTCTTTTGTGTCTCATCAACAAGCTCGCCAAAATGATATACTTCGATTAGTGCTATAACTACTAACAAAATTGCAATTAAAGTGCCACCAATTGTGAAACTATGTGCTAGTTTTTCCAGATGCATGTCAAGTTATGAATTTCGCATCAATATTAAATACACTAAGAACAAGATGACATATTCTATAAATCATAATCATCGTTCAACTCAAACGCTTTAGGAAATTTCTGAGGGTTTAACGGATAGATTATGTTCCTTGTCTTTGACATTTCTCAAAGATTCAATCCAAAATCTTTTCTGATCTGCATCAAGATCGACATTCTTTTTAAATATCTTATTTTATCAACATATTATCGAAATAACAGATTGTTCAGAGCCAAAAATGATTATCAGGATAAATGTGATAAGTAAGCATATTTGTATTGTTATCAGGAGATAAGAAATAGCAATGGAACAAAAACCCAAAAGATATGGCCTTTCAGACCTGGAAAGATTCGTAGAAATTGGAAACAGGTCACTGCTAGTAAAGGGAAGATCTGGAACTGGCAAAGAGACACTCTGTTTTGAGCTTGCAGGGGGCAAAGTAAAAGAGTATAATGTTATATTTATTACAAGAAATCAAACAGATAAAATACTGTATAGGCGATTCCCGTGGATTACAGACTTTATCTCGCCTTCAAATATTGTTGAAATATCTCCAGAAGATGCAGTATTGACTGACCCTTCCTTTGTAATATCTGCCATAGTAAATGCAATAGCAAATTCTTCGAAAAAAGTCAAAGATCCTTTTCTTGCCCTAGAGAGTGTTAGAAAACCATTCATCATACTTGATGTCTGGGATTCAGTTTCAAGAGAGATGAATGCATTAGATAGAATGCGGGCTGAGAAACTTTTGACATCGCTTGCCGAAAAATATGACGGATTTATAATTTTCCTAAGCGAGCAGCAAGATACTGCATCACTTGAATATCTCGTAGATGGTGTGATAGAGACATCGCAGCGTTACTTTAAGACATATAGAATAAGAGAGGTAAGCCTTGAAAAATTAAAAGGTGTACCCATCAAGAGGCCAAAGATTCCATTTACGCTTCAAAATGGAAGATTCCAGTCATTTTCAAATTTGCGTAGCAACATGAAAAGTATCTCAATGTTTACTCCCTTGCCAGATTCAGATGCACGATACTCTACAGGTAGCAAGGATTTTGATTCAAAGTTAAACGGAGGTTTTAGGAGAGGTTCTGTAATTGGAATTGAAATTGACAGCGATGTAGACCGTTTTGCTTTTGTGCCACTCCTCTCACCTATTGCACTAAACTTTATGGTTCAAAATAATTCGGTTCTAATATCATCCTCATCAGACCAAGATGTAAGTGCAGTAGTAAATTACCTTACACCATATGTAGATAAAGACGCATTAAAGAATTTCAGGATATTTGGACACACTTTTGGCACAAAATCAGATTACATCATAGAAAGAGAGGGTTTGGATTTTGAGTCAACAAATACAGAATGGCAAAAAACATACAGCAGCCTAAAAGAAAATGGCAAACCACTCTTGATGTCAGTAGATTATAGTTTCTTAGAGCTAGCCTACCAGTCAGAAGAAAAATTAATCTTAAAATCCCTAATTGATAATTCACGCATGATAAGACACAACAAGGATCTCTTTTTGATTATTTCAAGACCCGGATACAAGTCATTAGAGATTATGAAGAGCGTATGCGACTTGCACTTGAGATTGTTTGATCATGAAGGGACAGTTTTCCTATCGGCCTTGAAACCACAGCTATTTTTGTGCAACATGCAATCAAGTTTTGAAAGTGGATACCCTCAATTAATTCTAGAAGATTCAGTATGAGATAATTTGCATAAATTAACACCAGGATCGTATTTTCAAGATAGATAATTGACATTTTACTTTAATACATCATATACCAATGCTACTTTATGATTAAAATTCCAGCCAAAGTCCAAGAAATGCTCAAGAGTCAAAAAGTCATAGTAGTTGGCTCTGTTGATGTCAATGGTCTTGCAAATCTATCTCCAAGAACCTCGTTTTATTTTACAGATGCTACGGTATATTGGCTAGACTTTTTCAAGCACAAATCACAGGGAAATTTCAAGAGTATTCCATGGGTAAGTGTCGGAGTATTTGATAAAAAAGAGCTCAAAGGATATCAAATGAAAGGCAAGGTCACATTTGTAACAGAATCTAAAGAAAAAGCAAGAATTACAGATGTCATTACAAGGTCTGCAACTGGAAAGACATCAAGCAAAATATTTGAAAGAATGAGTCAGAACAAGACTCCGGATGTAATCATGTTTACACCAAAGGCAGTTTACTCACTTAGTCCAAAAGAAGAATCAGGTTTAGCCATGGTGATGGACAAAGATGGTGAGACAATCTCGCTTCTAGGAAGATAGTTTTTTTCTTAGAATATCAAGTGTGGTTGCAGGATCTGCCTTTCCTTTTGTTTTCCTCATAACTTTTCCTACAAGGTAGTTAATGGTATCAGGATTCCGTCTTGCTTCTGTTACTGCCTTTTCTTCTTCTTTGAATACTTCATCAATTATTTTTTCAATTGAATTTACATCACTTACGTGTCCCAAGTCAAGGCTTGCCATTACATCCAAAAGAGATTTTCCAGTCTTGACCATTTCTTGCAATGCCTGTTTACCTGAATTTCTTGTCAGTTTGTTATCCATTATGGAATCAGCAAGAGAAGAGATGTGCTGTGCTGTAATTTTTAATTCAAGTTTCTTTTCTCGGGTATCTGCATAGCTTAGCAAATCTGTTGTTATAATATTTGCAACTTCTTTGGCATTTTTCTCGTTGTGTGATTTTTCAAACAAGTCAGAGTAAAATCGGTCTGAAGATAAAACATCTGCCACTTGGGCTGGAATCCCATATTTTTTGACATATCGTTCTCTTTTTGCAACAATGCTTTCAGGCATTTGTTTTTTTATCGTTTCAATTGATTCATTTCTAATCAAAACTATAGGAATGTCCGCTTCAGGAATATACCTATAATCCTGTTCTTCTTCTTTTGACCTTGATGATACTGTAATTCGTCTTGCGTCATCCCAATGTCTTGTCTCTGCAACAACTGGAATCCCCCTTTCAAGAAGGCTTTGCTGTCTTGTCATTTCAAAATGGAGTGCTTTTTCTATATCCCTAAACGAGCCTACATTTTTTATCTCAACTCTGTTTCCATCTCCTTCAGAGATATTTCCATCAACTCTCATTGCACCTTCAAGGTATGGGTCAGATACGCCAATATTTTCAACCAAGTCTGCCAATACGTTTAGAAATACACGGACCTGTTTTGGAGTTTCAAAGTCTGGCTCTGTTACAATTTCAACAAGTGGAGTTCCTGCCCTGTTATAGTCGACCAGAGTCAACATGGATTTTCCCTCATAGACCAGCCTTCCAGGGTCTTCCTCTAGCTGTATTCTTCGAATGTTGATCTCTTTTCCTTGAATTGTTATCTTACCATCTGAGCCTATACTTGTCGGACCATATGCATTGTATTGAGTAATTTGGAAATTTTTTGGCAGATCAGGATAAAAGTAATTTTTCCTAAAAAAGCCAATTTTTTGCGGAATGGTACATCCAAGTGCAAGTGATATCATGGCAGCTTTTTCAACTGCTTTTTTGTTCAATATAGGAAGTGAGCCGGGAAGACCTGCGCATACTGGACATATGTTAGAGTTTGGTGCAAGGTTTCTATATTCTGCCTTGCATGAACAAAATAGTTTACTTTCAAGCTTTGTAAGCTGACAGTGAATCTCTAGTCCTATTCTTGTCAAAGCGGTACCTCTGGAAGATGTGTAGTCTTGTGTAACGCATATGCAGCTTGAAGCAATTTTTTCTCTTCAAATGAATTTGCAAATAGTTGTATGCCGATTGGTAATCCAGAACTTGATATCTCAAATGGGATAGATATTGCAGGAATCCCAGAAAGATTTGCTGTGATTGTGTTAATATCAGTAAGATATAGCTTTAATGGATCGTCAATTTTTTCGCCCACCTTAAAGGGCAAGATAGGCATTGTTGGAGATATCAAAAAGTCTACTTTCTTAAATGCCTCGTCAAGCTGAGCCTTTATCATTGCCCTGACTTTTTGAGCCTTGAGATAATATTTTCCATAATATCCTGCTGATAACACAAATGCACCAAGCAACATCCTTCTTGTCACTTCAGGTCCAAAATTACTTCGTGCTTTTGAGATAAATGCCTTGAACTCGTATCCTTCCGTTCCAAAGTCAAATCCATATCTTAGATTATCATATCGTGAAAGATTGCTACTTGCTTCTGCTGATGCTATTGTATAATACGCTGCAACAGAGTGTTCTACTGCATCAAGGGAGATAGGAATGCATTCAGCTCCGAGTTCTTGTAGTTTTGATATTGCCCTGTTTGTTGCAGATACAACTTCCTGGTCTACACCTTGGCCAATCATTTGGGTTATGATTCCAATCTTCTTTCCAGAGATTCCTAAAGAGATATCTTTGGTATAATCAACGCTGTCATTTTTTATTGTTGTATCATCATGCGAGTCATATCCTGAGATAATATTTAGTAGAAACGCCACATCTTCAACGGTTCTTGCCATAGGGCCCACCTGCTCTATACTGTTAGCATACGAGACAAGACCATATCTGCTGACTAGGCCATAAGTTGGTTTTAGGCCAACAACTGAACAAAAACTTGCAGGACTTCGAACAGAACCACCAGTATCAGAACCTAGCGAGGCAAGACATTCTAGTGCACTGACTGAGACGCCGCTGCCTCCAGATGAGCCACCTGGCACATAATCAACATTCCATGGATTTCTACTGGGACCAAAATAACTAAATTCAGTTGTAGAACCCATTGCAAATTCATCAAGATTTACTTTACCAATAATTATGGCATCTTCAGATTTTAGTCGTGAAACAACGGTTGCATCATATGGCGCAATAAAATTCTCTAGCATTTTAGATGCGCATGTTGTTTTCATTCCAGCAGTACAGAGGTTGTCTTTGATAGAGACAGGCATTCCAAAACAGATGCCAACTTTATCTTTTGACTTTATTTTTTTATCAATCTCTTTGGCTTTTGCAAGTGCGTTTTGGTTATCTACAGTAATAAAAGCATGAACTTTTTCTTCGACTAGTTTTATTCTGTCTAATGTTTTTGCAACAAACTCTTCTACAGATATGGTACCGACTTTTGCCTGGGATACAAATTCAGTGGCCGAGATTCCAAGATTCATTTAAACCATTTTTGGTGCACGGATAAAGTTGTCTTGGTCTTTTTTTAGGTGATCAATTAACGATATATCATATGGTTCATGTTTGTCATCTCTGAGATTTTCAGAATCAACTTCGTTTCTTAGAGTATCATCGGAATTGAATTCAACAGTATCAAGTCTATCAAAATATTTTATTATCTGCTCTACCTGCTTGATGTATTTTTCGGGCTCTTTGAGATCAACTTTGACCAAATCCCCCAGATGCTCAATCTCTTTTCTTTCTACCATATAGTTTCACTTACGGTGTAAGTCTATCGACATCACGTGGATAAAAGGTAGCATCTCGGATATTTTCAGTGCCAGTAAGAGCCATCATGAGCCTCTCAAGACCTATACCACATCCTGCGTGGGGAGGAACTCCGTAATCAAATACACGCAAGTGATAATCAAATGCTTCCAGTTTGAAGCCCTTGTTCTTCATCCTCTCTTCTAGTTCCAGTCTTTTTTCAATTCTTGTACTGCCTGAAGATAATTCAAGATCTCCGAACATTAAATCAAATGATTCAGATGTCTTTTGATTATCATTTTTGGCTTTAACATAGAATGGTTTTGGAGCAAGTGGCCAGTCTTTGATAAAATAAAATCCGTCAAGATCAATCTTCTTTAATTGCGAAGGATACAAGTCATCTCCCCATTTTGTAGTGGCTCCTGCATTTTGCATCTTTTCTACCAATTCAGTATAGGCATACTGGGGAATTTTTTCAGGAATTTCTGGAACTTTGTAATCTGTTGTTTTTATCAGATTACAATAGTCTCTTACTACACCAATTGATCTTTTAATTATATTTTCAGTGTGTAGCATTATATCATTATAATCTGCAAACGCCTCCTCAAGGTCTATTGAGATGGCCTCTGAAAGGTGTCGGTTAGTTCTAGATGCTTCAGCTCTGAATATTGGTGCAATCTCAAATATTTTTTCAAAGGATAATGTTAGTTGCTCTTTGTAAAGCTGAGGACTCTGTGCTAAAAACGCCTCCTTGTTATAGTAAAAAATAGGAAACAATGCAGCACCACCTTCTGTTGCAGTTGCAATCATCTTTGGAGTATTTACTTCGATGAATTCTTTTTCATATAGATAATTGCGAATTGATTTTAAAACTAGACTTCGCATCTTAAAGATATGTTGTAAGATATTTCGCCTAAGATCTATTGCCCTAAGTTCAAGTCTTGTGTCTATGTTTGGAACCACTTTGGTCTGCCATGTAAAGGGGGCAATTTTTTCGACGACTGAAAATACACGTAGTTCAGTTGGAGTTATCTCAACTCCTCTAGGAGCCTTGGGGGATGGTTTTATGATTCCCTTTATTGCTATAGTTGATTGCTCTTTGAGATTTACCAGGCTATCTTTAATCTCGTCTGGACAGACACCTGCTTTTGCAGTAATCTGCATCTGTCCCTCTTTGTCATTTAGCATGACAAATACTAGATTTCCATGATCTCTTACACTTGAGATCCAGCCCATTACGATGACTTCTTTTCCATCCATAGTTGGTTCAAGTTGACTAGAATAGATAGTCCTGCGCCAGTCTCCAAGTTCTGTACCTATCATGTTTTCATCAAATGTCTTTTTGTTAGTGTTAATTTGTGTTACTAAAATCGACTAGAATGCAGATGATATGATATCTTAGGGGGTCGTTCCAGTCTTTGATTTTTTTATGATAATCGAATTGCCTTCCAAAATGGATCTATTTGCAACCATAATCTCCGTGTCACCATCCAGAATGGTTGTAAATCTTGAAGTTATCTTGGTAACAGTACCTGAAAATTTTTCTGAACCGTTTGATAATTCTATCTTGTCACCTTCTGCATATGGCAAGTGGGTTGTCAAAGGCTCTTCTTTTAAGATGCGAATATTTCCCTGGATTATGGCAGAATTTGGAACAAGGTATTCATTTCCATCATTCGTATTTATCTTCGTATACAATGCGCTTATCTCTGCAATCGTTCCATGCACGTTATCATTTACTATGAAAATTGAATCACCAATCTTTGCAGGAAACGTAGTGAGCATGATGGCTCCGGAAAGTATGTTTCCCACTATAGTTGAAACTCCTAAACCTACAACTATAGCAGCAACTCCACCTCCCACGAGAATCGTCTGGAGTTGTACCCCCCACAGGTACAGCAGTATCAATGATGCAATTAGTGATATTATTATGATTGAAAAAAATGAAATGCTTGCAACAAGGTGAGCTGGTATCTTAGTTGGAATTCTTTTCAAAGCACGTCTAATCGAAGTAATTACTACAAACGATACAACAACTGTGATCATTGTATCTCCAATCAGAATGTGACTATGCCCTAATCCCAAGTTTTGTGCAAAGAAGGTCTCAAATAATGCGATGCTTATTCTTATTGTCACTATCAAAATTGCCAACTTTATTACTAAGGTTTTGAATTCCCCCATGGTTGATTTTTTAATTGATTTTATTTTAGGGTCTTGCAATATCTATTCAATCCTGATGTGATTTACTTCAAAATAATGGTTTGCCAAGATATTTAGTATTGTTATCACACATGAAGGACTTTTTTAAAAATTAGTGAAAAATAGTACAAACAATTACGGCTATGTAGAAATACAGGTTAGAATCATACAACACATGGTTGGACCAAAAGATGGAGGATTCGGTTTTGATGGCGCTCCAAAATATACCAAGCTAGAAGGCAAAAATACCATATGTGTTCAATGTCAAGCAGGTCAACATAGCAAATGTCACGCTAAAGACAATCCAGAGATACTTTGTGATTGCGAGTTGTGTTTAATTTCTTAGTTGATAGAATTCCAAATCAGGCTTTATTCAAAATTACTTGATTAATTTTTGGCCATAGGCAATATCTTACTGAGTTGCATTTACGTTAAATTGTATCGTTGCTTGAAGGCCGCTAATAGTTCCATCCTCAAGATTCATTCTAAGAATTACATCTAGTTTGCCAGCAGTTGTAATCTGATATGACGCATTATCTGTTCCAGTTCCACTTGCAAGAGAGATTTCATTTGATTTGACATCTTTTATCAGTGGCGCACATGTCAGCCCATTATCTTGAACAAGTTGTCTTTGTACACTAGATGATGGATAAACTTCCCAATGTAAAGACGGAACAGTTCCACATCCAACTAGGTTTTGAAAAATCTCTTTATCTGAGATATTCTGATATGTCACGGTAAATTGTGGGGCATCTCCAACTTTTAATGGATTGGGAGACATTGCTATAGACAGTATTTTTATTTCAGGTTTGGTTATAGAAGTTGTCTGATTCACTAGAAACGGAAGTTGATTTGTAACATTAGTTTTATTTTGTATTACCATTGGAATTGAAGCTGTATTAACAGATTTTTGAATTGACGTTGTATTGACATACATGGAAGATGGCTGAGACATTTTATCTTCAAGTGATGCAAGTCTTTCGCTAAGTGATTTAATTTCGCCATTTAGATGCATTGTGCTCTGTTGAAGTTGAGTCATTGTGACATTATTTTCTTCCTCAATCTGTTTACTAGCACTTAGTTCATTTGAAAGAGATTGTATCAATATTTCTTGTTCGGCTGTTTTGTTTTTTAGATCGTTCATTTGTAAAGTTTCATTCAGTCCAATGGTGAGATGTTGTATTGCAACATCCTGTTCTGTGGTCTTGAAGTTCACATTTTTTATATCAGATTGTAATTTGGTATTGCTTGCAACCTGTAATCCCAGGCTAATTGCAGCTATAATTACAGCAATAATCACAATATGTTGTATTTTCATTTCCTACAACACTGATTTTGAGACTTTTTGCTATAAACATCTTCTAACTAAAAATGTGTTAACACTATCAAAAACATTTGATCAATTCATGTTATGAAAAATCGATCATAATGAAAATATGATCATACCGTATTACAATGACAAATCATGCATATTTACAGCAGTTTTGTATCCTGGTCAGTTTTTCACAGGAGCGCGGTATAATACAATAGAGTCATTTTGCAAAATTACATAACTGTGACTTTTTATCAAGGATTCAAGATCATCAGGTGAAATTTTTGAAATATTATAGGCACACAAGATGATCATTTTTTGATATGGTTTTGCACCCACGGAAGATTCCAGCTTCAAATGTTCAGCGCCAAGATTGTTGCGGATATACCAAGTACAATCTTCACTTGCGACTTTGGTAGGGAAGGCAGATGTGTTACACGAGTGCATGTCTGTAACCCATGCAAGCAGTTTTTTGACAGCCCCGTTTTTGTCCTTTTCAGCTAGTTTATCATAAGTTATGTTCCTGATATCTTTGATTTTTGTAGGATGTTCTGAGATAAGGCCAAATGGTGCCTGGGTTTTTTTACTAAAAAAATCAGACAAGATGAGGTTGATAGTTTCCCGGTCTTTGTAAAGTACAAGTATGTGCTCAAATGAAGACGTGTTAATTATGAAATCGTATACGCCATACTCCTCCACTTTCTTTATAATTTCTTCAATTTTATGATTAATTGTTTTTAGATGAGTGTGTTTTATTACCTCTTCTTTTATCATGTCTATCATAATCTTTGCAGAAACGGTTCCGGTTGATTGTTTCAATGCATCTTCAAACAGATGAAAGTTTTTTATTAATTCATTTTCGGACATGCCAGTTTTTGCATGAAGTTTATCTATCAAATCCCTGTATGATGATTGACCAAATGTTTTGAGAACTTTTTGAGTGGATTCAAGAAGAACCTTGTCTGATTTTGATGCAATGGGAGAATAACCTAACGTTAGTAAGACATGTGAAGAGTGCATTTGTTATCACAACATGTCCAGTACAAAACTAATAAGACTTTTGTTCAAAAAAATACACGTCTTGTAACAATTTTATGAATTTGATCATAATTTGTAATAAATTAATTTTGATATCATAAATTTTGTTTATTTTAGATTAAAATAGAGTACCATTGAATATATGCTCACAGATGACTGACCTTTATCGAGTATTACCGGAGGAGATGGACGCTCTTGTCATAAAACTTGGCCAGCCGCGATATAGGGCAGACCAGTTACTTCATGCATTATATCAGGAATCACCTAAAAAAATCTCAGACTTGCACCAGATCCCATCTGCGATGCAAGATGCCCTAGTTGCGGCAGGATATACAATAGGTCCCAAAAGTGAAGTTCATCGAGTTACAAGCGAGGACGGACATACGACAAAATTACTACTCAAGTTTGATGAGGAAACTCTTATCGAGATGGTCCTTATGCAATACCGCTCATCAAAAGAAGACGGTCATCCACGGTCAACAGTTTGTGTCTCTACCCAAGTTGGGTGTCCAATGGGTTGTGTGTTCTGTGCTACAGGTCAAATGGGTTTTGAAAAAAATCTAAAGGCTGAGGAGATTGTTGCCCAAGTACTCTATTTTACTCAGATTTTACGTCAAAGAGGAGAACATGTAACTAATCTTGTTTTCATGGGAATGGGAGAACCGCTTGCAAATTATGATGAAACAGTCAGAGCTGTCAGACTGCTAACACATCCTCGTGCATTTGGTTTAGGGCAGCGAAGTATTACAATTTCAACAGTTGGTGTCATTTCAGGAATTGACAAACTTGCAGATGAAGATATTCAAGTCAAGCTTGCAATCTCACTGCATGCACCAAATGACGTGTTACGAAAAAAGCTAGTTCCAACTGCAGGTCCCAATTCTGTTGAAGATTTAATATTGGCAGCAAAACGTTATTTCAAAAAGACTGGACGACGTGTCACTTTTGAATATGCATTAATTGACGGGATGAATGATTCAAATAAAGTCGCTACAGAATTGGCGCAACTTTTGAAAGGTAATGGTGCACATGTAAACCTGATTCCCATGAATCCAACAGCAGGCGGATTTTCCCGCCCTGCCAGGAAAAGAGTACTTGCATTCCAACAGATACTTCGTGACGGTGGCGTGAATTGTACTATCAGAGTAGAAAAAGGCTCTGAGATATCAGCAGCTTGCGGCCAGCTTAGAACAGATGTTATAAAAAATATCACTCGTTGAGATATTTTAAAAAATCAATGACTCGTGGTGAACTTGTCAAATATAGATAACCGGACAAACCTCTAAATTAAAAAGAAAACTAACTATACACATGGTTCTTACAGGCAGGGAAAAGACAGCCATAATTGTATCACACCTAGTTTCACTATATTCAGAAAAAATGGAAGAGGGAAAAATATCAGATGGTCAATCAGTTATTGATTTTATTATGAAAAATATTCCTCAAGAATACAAATCTGAGATATCCATGGACCTAATTGATGACGTGTTTAACTTCATTGCAAGTAGACCCATGGAACTTTCATAAACCCCCAAGATTAGGAAATGATTGTACCATGTCTTCAATAGCAACTCTAGGTTCTCACTGCGCTCTTCAAGTCCTCAAGGGCGCAAAAGATGAAGGATTCAAAACCATTCTAGTGTGTGAGAAAAAACGTGAAAAACTGTACAGAAGATTTCATTTCATAGACGAATTCATAGTTGTTGATTCATTTGCCGAAGTAATGGATCAAAGATGCTCAAACATTCTAAAAGAAAATAATGCAATAATTGTACCACATGGAACTCTAATAGCTCAGATGAGTTCAGCAGAGATAGAATCAATCAAGACACCAATATTTGGAAACAAGTGGATTCTCAGATGGGAGTCTGACAGAAACATGAAAGAAAAACTCATGGTAGAGTCGAAATTAAAAATTCCAAGATCACTATCTAGCCCAAGTGAAATAAATGGTCTAGTAATTGCAAAAAGACATGGCGCTGCAGGAGGAAAAGGATACTTTCTTGCAACAAACGAAGAAGAGTACATGAAAAAACGTGACAAGCTAATCGAAGATGGAATAATCAAAGGAGACTCTGACTTGTATCTGCAAGAATATGCATTGGGAGTCTCAGCATATTTACAATATTTTTATTCCGAGCTAAGCGGAGAACTAGAATTTTTTGGAGTAGACCGAAGATACGAGTCAGACATTGATGGTCTTGGCAGAATTCCAGCTCAAGAGCAAATCGATATTGAATTAATTCCATCGTTTAATGTAATAGGCAACAGCCCTCTAGTATTACGAGAATCTCTACTTGAAGAAGTCTATGCAATGGGTGAGAGATTTGTCGAAGCTGCAAAAAGACTAGTTCCTCCAGGTATGACCGGACCTTTCTGTCTAGAGGGAGTCTATGATGAAAATGCCAAATTTACTACGTTTGAGTTTTCGGCAAGAATTGTAGCAGGAACAAATCTCTATGTAAGTGGTTCCCCATATTCGTCACTTATCTATGATGAACCCATGAGCATGGGACGAAGAATTGCCCGAGAGGTAAAGAATGCAAATAGTAAGAATAGCCTATCAAAAATAGTCACGTGATGGCATCCAATTATACCATATGATAAAACCGCACTTGTAATAGATTAAAAAATCCTAAAAGTTAAGTTTTATGCGCCGCCAAGTGTAACAATAAGATCTGTGACAAAACCAGCACAGAGGCCAAAGAAAAGCCCAATCATCAAAACATTATTGGATGTCTGTTTTCGCCCGGAATTATACATCAACATTGAGACATAGATTAGCGCACCTCCAGCCATTGATAGAAACAAAATATATGCAACATTTGATACCCATAGACTTCCAAGCATTGTACCCACAAATGTTGGACCACCTCCGATTAATCCCACTTTGGCAAGAAATTTCGCACTTGGTTTTTTCAATATTCCAGTAAGCGGACCGGCTATACCAAAGCCTTCCGTAGTATTATGCGCTCCAAATCCTATTATCAATATGATTGCAAGTCCTATCTGTCCTGCCACATAAGACTGGCCAATCGCCAACCCTTCACTAAAGTTATGTGCGCCAATTCCTATTGCTATCATCATTGCAAGTTTGTATGCACTTGCATCATGGAAAAGTCGGTGAAGATGATCATCACCTTCTTTGAGGTTATCAACAGAGAGTATCTGAGGAAATTGTTTTGTCATAAATTTTGTTTCATACAATACCAGACCTAACAGACCTATTGCTATACCACCAAACATTGCGGCAAGATCAATTACTGCATCACCAATTGGACCTTTTCCAGAAAATGCATCTGTCGCTGCGCTTGATGCAGTCTCATATCCATGACTAAAAACATCAATAATTAAAAATACTAAAATTCCAAGTGCAAATGCATTCAAGAAACCTTTCTTTTTTGAACTAAGGTGTTGTAATACAGCTATAGGAAGACCAAGAAAAATTGTAAAACCTGCTATTGCACCAAGTAACAAAAGTTGCCAATAATTAATCATGATAATTTAATTAGGATAAGCTAACTTATTTAAATCACTGACTAGTTCTATGATTGTAGAATTACTCCCGCGTCGTTTAAATAGTTAGGCATGCCTAATTCAAAAAATATTGAAAAAGAAAGTTCCATTATCGCAACTTAAAAAATATGACATAAATCAAAAAATTCTAGAAGCGTTAGCAGATCTTCAATCAAGGTCAATATTATTTTCAATCATCAAGGAAGGAAAGACAGCACTAGAATTATCAGAAAAATACAGAATTCCCCTTAGTTCTGTTTACAAAAAGATTTCTGATTTAGAGCAACTTGCTCTAATAAGAGTAGACAAATGGGTCTTATCAGATAATGGAAAAAAATTCAAGGTGTACAAGAGCAGAATAAGTCGGGCAGAAATTAGTATTAAAAAACCAGAACCAATTATAATTTTGAGTCCAAATTAAAGCCGATGTTCAAATAGTTAATATTCAAAGAAAACCCACTCAAAAAAGTGAAGAAATACTATTACTTTGCAATACCCGTAATCATAACAATAGCAGCAGTCTATTACATGACAACTCCACATGAAAACAAACAGGATGAATTAACACCTCAAATGCTAGTACAAAATGGATCACCAATACTTGGAGATCCTAATGCAAAGATAACCATCGTAGAGTTTGGGGATTATCAGTGTACATATTGTCATTTATTTCATGAAAACACCAAAGACGCATTACTCCAACAATACGTCGATACCGGAAAGGTCAACTTTGTATTTCGAGACTTCCCACTAAATGGCCCAGATTCAGTATTGGCTGCAGAGGGATCATATTGTGCAGATGACCAAGGCAAGTATTGGCAGTATCATGATGAATTGTACAAAAACTGGGGAGGCGAGAAAACCGGGTGGGTAAATCAAAATTCATTAGACAAATTTGCCACAACAGTGGGCCTTGATTTAGATAAGTTTGATAAATGCATGTCAGATAAGAAATACGAACAAAAAGTGCTAGACAATCAAAAATTCGGTGAGAAAATAGGAATAGATGCAACGCCGTCATTTATCATATTTAGCAGTAAGAATGCGACCAAATTAGTAGGCGCACAACCAATATCAGTATTCCAGCAAGTTCTGGACAAATTCCAAAATAGTTAGGTAATAGTTCATGGTCAAACCCAAGATAGAAAAACAAGATTCTGTAAAATTATACAAGCTACGAAATATGTTAGAAGAATTATCAGATAAAGAAGGACGTGGTACGGAATTAATCTCACTTTATGTCCCTCCAAAAAAGGCATTGCATGAAGTCATAAACAATCTTCGCGAAGAGCAAGGAACTGCAGACAACATCAAGTCAGACCTTACAAGAACGCATGTAGTAGATGCATTATCCAGAGTAATCCAGAGACTAAAACTGTACAAAACATCTCCCGATAAGGGACTAGTCATGTTTTGCGGTGCCTTACCACCAGAAGGCGGAGGACCAATTGGAAGTGAGGTCATAAAATTATACGAGATTGAACCTCCAAAAGAACTGCAGACATTTCTATACAGATGTGATGATCATTTTCACGTAGATCTTCTCAAGGAAATGTTAAGAGATGACAACATGATTGGATTTTTAGCAATTGATGCCAAAGACGCAGGCTGGGGATTATTGCGCGGTAACAAATTAGATGTGTTATCAGAGACATCATCAGGTGTTGCAGGAAAACATAGACAGGGAGGCCAGTCTGCTAGAAGATTTGAAAGACTCAGAGAGATGGAGCTTAATGATTACTATAACAGAGTAGCTCATACAACCCGAGAATATTTTATTGATATTTATCCAGTAAAGGGTCTCATAGTTTCAGGACCCGGACCTACAAAAGAGACTTTCTTGAGAGAAAACTATCTAGAATACAGACTACAAAATAACATTCTTGCAACTCTGGACTGTTCTTATGCAGGTTCAGAAGGAGTACGCGAGGCATTTGCCAAAGCCCAAGATGTTCTTACAGATTATAGAATGGTTGAAGAAAAGAAGATGGTAGAAAAACTATTCGGTGACATACACTTCTCAAGAGGTCTTGCCACTTATGGCCTCAATGAAATTATTGATCTTATGAAAAGAAACGTTGTAGAGACTGTACTAGTTACAGATGACACCAACCTGCGAAAGATTGACATCACATGTAGAAGATGCCAGAATCTCCAGACGGAGATTCTAGAGCGTCCAAAGGTTATTCCAAGATTACAACAACTACTAAGTCAGCCTTGTCCTGGCTGTAAAAGCATGGACTTGGAATCAACTGAACGTGACATTGTAGATTATCTAGATCTTCTTGCAGGTCAAACAGGTGCAAAAGTTGAGGTCATTACCGGATCAACTGAATATGGTGCAATGCTTTCAAGCATAGGCAAAGTTGGTGCATTTTTAAGATACAATCCCAATCAGTAATTTTTTAAAATATTAGTTATAATGAAATAAACTTTTGATAGAAAATTAAATTCAATCGTAGTATACAGATAGCATTCAATAAACAGTAAATATCATTTAGAATTAAGATCAGTCGTGCATTTTTGGTTAGGATCATATTGTAATGTTCAAAATGTTGACACATTATCATATCCAACTCAAGTCACTGCAATTTCAGATATAATTACACTTGTATCAGATCTAGGAAATAACATTCCCGATAAATCATGGATGCTCTATCTTTTGGAATTATTTAATGCGCAACAAATTCCTGTTGAACTAAATCTGATTTGTTCATTTAATGATGATGGTAAATTTCATGCTATATTCGGAGGAGTAAATCAATACGAGTTTAAGATCAAACCAATAATTGGACATTCATATCTACGCCAAATCATCATGGAATCAGTAGAACAGAGGATTTCATACCATCTCAAAGATGAGACAACAGGTGAGACAGATTCATTTACGTTACAGCAAAATAAAAATTTGTTTGATTTTACTATAACAAAGAATTTCACAGGACTTGAATGGCATAACAAAGTAGGAAATACTCCATATCCAATCAGATATGAAGTAAAAATATCACATCTTGCATATGGAATAAATGATAATCATTCAGATTTGCAATCTTTAACATATTTTCCGTATAACCAATTATTACCAGATGATGAAGGACTTGCAAGGCAGTATCCAGTATCGCTTGATAATTTTGAAATCAAGAATGGATTTATTACATATGAAATTGTGGATGGTAAATATAATTCAGGAATCATAAACAGATTTCTAAAACCATACCTCTAAATATTTTAAGATTTCACGCAAATTCATGGAGCATGTAACACCAGAAGAATTTGATTCAAAAGTATTAAAACCAGACAAAAAGACAGTCGTTCTATTTTATGCAACATGGTGTCCATATTGTACCAATTTCAAACCAACTTTTGAATCTGCAAAAATTGAAAAGGCAGACAAGATTGGATCAATTATTGATGAGGATGAAAATCCACTCTGGGACAGATTCAATATCCAGGCAGTTCCCACAATGCTGGTATTTCAAAATGGAAAAATAATTTCAAGAAGAGATGCCAAGAAACATGTCGGTCTTACAAAATCAGACATGGATTCAATCGTTACAGAATTATCTTGACAACATATTGTTTCTAATTGCTTTTGCCAATTCGTCAAGATCATCATTTGCGCTAATCATTCTTCTTGCCCAGGAATTTCCTATCTTGTGATATCTTGGAATAATATGAACATGCACATGTGGAATAATCTGGTTGGCGGACTTTCCATTATTTTGTCCAATGTTAAATCCATCTGCTCCTGTCGCTGCAAGAATACTACGTGCTATGAGAGGAACTCTAGAAAATAGTGCTCCAACTTCATCATTTGGCATGTCAATAATTTTTTCATGATGTAACTTGGGCATGACTAGTGAGTGTCCCTTCTGTATTGGATACTTGTCCATAATTGCAATGTGGGATTCATCTTCAAATATAATATGAGCATCTTGTTTTTTATTAATAATATTGCAGAAAATACAGTCCATGCCTTTTTGCACAAAGTATTTTATTTATACTCACCTTCATGAGATCTTAAAATTATACTCGTCCATGTCAGATACTGTTATTTAGGGTAAAATTTTGACTTGTATCGTCAAATGGGCAAAAAAGATAGAGAAGAGCGAGTGCAGGAAAGAGAGAGTTTTTACCAAAAGCGACAAAAGACCCAATTTAGGAACAAGGCAATAGCAATAGGCATTTTAGCAGGAATTGTCGTAGTACTTGGAATATCAAGTTATAATTTCTACATATTATCTTCACAAGTAACACCAAGTGGAATGCCACCCGGCTCAGGTACTCTTGGAGGAATTCACATTCATGCAGGACTATTGACTATGATTTACGGTCAACAATTTGATTACTCATCTACAGCTTACCAGATAAAAAATCCATACATTAGTTTCCAAAAAGGAAATGGTGAAACAGTGCACATGATGGCAACCAATGTTACAATGGGATTTCTCTTTAGCTCACTAAAAATTGGATTGGATGACAAGTGCTTTACATTCCCAGACCAACGTGCATTTTGTACAAATGACAAGTACACACTAAAGTTCTATGTTAATCATCATGAGGTACCAGATCTGAAAAACTATGTCTTCAAAGACCAAGATAGAATGTTGATATCATATGGCAATGAGAATGACACTCAGATAAATGCCCAGTTGGCCAAATTAGACGGATTCAAACTAATAACTTAGGATTCAGAGAGTTCGTCTTTTAGTGTCCTGAATTCATCCAAAGTAATTTCCCCTTTTGCCAATCTATTTTTGAGGATTGTCATTGCATAATCCCAATCATGTTTCTCGAGTGTAGACTCTATTGGCATTGGTGCATCTTTTCTTGTTTCAGTAGCCCTACTTGGAGTTTTTCGTTTCTTTCTAAGATAAAGAATGGTTACAACTATTCCAACTCCCACAAGGGAGATCATTGGATATAGCATGGTACTAGTAGCAAAGTTTGTAGAGCCACTTGACGCCAAATTATTTTTCTGTACTACCATAGATTTTTGTGCACCCAGATTAGCTGCCATATCATTCACCCCAATGCTTTCATCGAGTTGAATAGTTTGCTGAGTATTTTGTGGCAGATTAGGCGATTGGTTAGAGGATGGATTAGAAGAAGGGTTAGAATTTTGTCCGTTAAGTAGTTCTTGTAATTGCCTTGCAGCGGCATATCGTTGTTGAAGAATATCGCTTAACGATTGGTTTGAGTTTTGATTAGTTGAACCTGGATTTTGATTAGTGGAACTGGTATTTTGTTCAGCAGGGGCAGTTGGAGGTGGTAGTGTAAACAAAGTAGATGCAGTGGAAGGAAGACTCGTGCCAGCAGCGTTTATTGTCGATACTCTATAGGAGTGTTCCGAGTTTGGAATCAGACTCATGTCTTGATAAGTTGTTGTTTGCAAGTTTGCAATAAGGTTAAAACCGCTTCCGTCATTTCTTTCGATTTCATATCCCGTAATAGGTAGACTCCCGTTGTTTTGAGGAGGTAACCAACTAAGATCAATTTCAGTGGGAGAGGAAGACGTAGCTGTCATGTTAGTAGGCGGTGATGGTGCAAGAGATGAACCATCAGGCGAAAACGCAAAACTGACCGTTTTACCATCTATTTTATTTGCAACAAAGGCAGTTGCATTGTATAATCCTTTTAGTGAAAATATTTGCTGATTGCTTGGAAGACTAGTATCAACGCTTACCTGAAATGCATTATTGTTATCAGCGGTTCCCGATACTAGTAATACAAATTTGTTAGTTGGATCAAAAATTAGAATGGTGACATTATGAGGATCAGTACTTAACGTAGTACCAGAAAATTGTATCATGTCTCCGGCTTTGTAAAATGATGAGCTGGTTTGAAGCGAGGTCACTTCGGCATGAACAGGAATTATGACAGATGTGGAAATAACGGATAAAATTACAACGAGATATATCTGATTTTTATTCATGTCAAGAATCCATTGAATTTAACTATTAAAAACTCAGTAGAATTGTAAAGAAGTGTTAATTAAACTAAAAAATCTTGACAGGAAAAGTCATGGTTTTCATCCTAGAAGGTATAGAACGTAATGCGTAAACTGCATCTGCTAATTCGTACAAGTTAATTACTTTTTCCACATTTTTTGCCAAGTTTCAGCAAATTTGTTCATTGCTTCGCCATATGTTTTTACTTGATACATGCTAGATTGATTGAGTATCCTTTGCCAATCATCACCAAATTGTTTGAATGCGTTAATTCCTGCGTCGCTCATAGATTTTTTCCAATTCTCAGTAAACTCTCTCACGGTTTTATCATTAGTGTCTTTCAATGCATTTGCCATGGCGTCTTTATAGTTTGATTGAACATCATTAGTTGCCCTCTGAAGAGATTCAAAGGCGCCCATCCATGCCTTGAGCGATTTATTATAGTCAAACCAGAATTTATCCCAATCTTTAGGTGGATTTTGTTTTGACATGTAATAGAATTGTCTTATTACTTGATAAGACTATTGATGATTATCAGGAATATCACTTTTGGACGTTTAACTTGATGTTAATGCGTAGATTCAAAGAAATGATAACAATCAATTTAGATTGAAAATATACTAAACCCCAAGTAGAACAGTACGAGACATACGATCTCATGCGTGAAAATTTCTAGTATGTATAAAATAGGGGATGTAAAAGATAGTGACAATAATGGAGATATCAAGTAGAAACGTAGTAGAAGGTACAGCGAGGGCTCCACATCGAGCCATGTACAAAGCAATGGGTCTAGATGATAATGATTTAGGAAAACCATTCATTGGAGTATCACATAGCGGAAATGAAGCTACACCGTGTAACATCCATCTTGGGAGATTGGCAACTCATGCAAAAGCAGGAGTAGAAAGCGCAGGAGGTACACCAAGAGAATTTTCAACAATTGCCGTAAGCGATGGAATTGCAATGGGGCATGAAGGTATGAAGTCATCTCTGGTCAGCAGAGAAATCATTGCAGATTCAATTGAATTAATGGTAAGAGCCCACCAGTATGACGGACTGGTTGGAATTGCAGGTTGTGACAAGAGTCTTCCAGGTACTATGATGGCAATGGCGCGTCTCAACTTACCATCAGTCTTTGTTTATGGAGGTACAATAATGCCAGGAGTTTACGAGGGAAAACAAGTAACAGTTCAAGATGTTTATGAAGCAGTTGGCGCATATGATGCAGGTAATTTAACATTAGAGGCACTGAAAAATTTAGAAAACGTAGCATGTCCAAATTCTGGTTCATGTGGAGGAATGTATACTGCAAATACCATGGCATCAATTAGTGAGGCAATCGGAATAGCACTTCCAGGAAATGCATCGCCACCAGCAGAAGATCCAAGAAGAGAAAAAATGCTTTACGAAAGCGGAAAAGCTGTAATGAATTTACTTGAAAAGGGAATAAGACCAAAGGATATTTTGACATATGAAGCATTTGAGAATGCAATTACAGTTGCCAATGCAATAGGAGGTTCAACAAATGCAGTATTGCATTTGCTTGCCCTATCACGTGAGATGGGAGTAAAACTAGAACTGGATGACTTTGAGAGAATTAGAAGAAAGACACCACATCTTGCAGACATGAGACCAGGTGGGACATATGTCATGTTGGATCTTGACAAAATAGGCGGAATCCCACTATTGATGAAAAGTTTACAAAAGAAAAATCTCATAAATGAAAATATAATTACAGTTACAGGTAAGACAGTAAAACAGAATCTAGATTCATTACAGATTTCATTTGATGTAAATCAGCAGGTCCTAAAATCAATCGAGTCCCCAATTCATGAAGTTGGAACTCTAACAATACTTAGAGGAACACTTGCACCAGAAGGAGCAGTTGTAAAAGTTGCAGGAGTTCACACAAAAGAGTTTAGAGGAAGGGCCAAAGTATACGACAGAGAAGAAGATGCATTTGATGCAATATCAAAACGACAAATAAAGGAACACGATGTAGTAATCATACGATATGAAGGTCCAAAGGGAGGACCAGGTATGCGAGAGATGCTAGGAGTAACAGCTGCTCTTGTCGGACAAAACCTAGGTGAAAAAGTTGCATTGATAACAGATGGAAGATTTTCAGGCGCAACACGAGGTTTCATGATAGGACATGTTGCCCCAGAAGCGGCGGTGGGAGGAAATATTGCACTAGTCAATGAAGGAGATGAGATTGTAATCAATCTTGAAAAAAACACTATCGATATAATGGTACCAGAAAACGAACTTGCACAAAGAAGAAAAGATTGGAAGCCAAGAAAACCAAATTATGAAAGTGGTGCTCTTGCAAAATATGCATCACTTGTAACTTCTGCCGCTGAAGGTGCAATTACAAAACCAATCTGGTAAATACTAGAATTTTCTAATGCCGATTATTCTGGAATATGGTATTGGCAGAAAAGCCTCAATTTCATACCAATTCTTTTTGCAGTGACAGATACACCATCTTCAAGACCCTTTTGGCATATGATACAGGTTGCCTCTTGTGTAGTTGTTTTTACAGGAGTTTTTTTTACTACAAAATACAGGTCTTGGAATAGCAATGATGTTGCCTTGCCAAACTCTGGAATCAGGATTTGAGACATGTCTCACATACATCCAGATCGCATATAAAGGTACCGTACTATACAGTAATTATCAAATATAGACTTGGCTTAATTTTAAATAGAGAGGTACAATAAGTTCCCTCATGGGTGGCCACATTTGGGCATTCAAGCCTTAAGATAATACCTCTAGACTATACTGGCTCCCAATTTGATCTGTATAATAAAATATCACGTGACTTTGAGTATTCGTTCTTCTTTGAATCCCTTACAGGACCCGAAGAACTATCAGAGACATCTCTAATTGGTTTTGATCCTGCAATAATTATCAAGGGGTATTCTGACAAAGTTGTGCTCCATTACAAAAGTGGAGGTGCCATGACAATTCAAACAAAGGATCCCTTGTCTGAAATCAAGAAACTAGTCTACAAGATACATGATCAAAAGTATCGATATGTTGGAGGGGCAGTTGGAATTATCAATTATGACGCAATCAGATTGTGGGAAGATATTCCAAATTCACACCGAGGTTCTGAAGAGCCCTTGATGGAGTTTGGTATTTACACAGATGGAATTCTTTATGACAACAAAGAAAAAAAATCATTTTACTTTTATTATGATAAAAATAGAATAGATGAAATATCATTCTCAAATGTAGATTGTGGCAAGTTTTCAGCCTCAGAAATTTCAGAGAATTTAGATCAGGACAGATTTGTGGAAATGGTAAAAAAGGCAAAAAAATACATTCATGATGGAGACATTTTCCAAGTTGTACTTTCAAGAAAATTTAATTTTAATGCAGATGGAGATTATCTTAAAGTATACAAAATTCTAAGACAGATCAACCCTTCACCATATCTCTACCACATGAAACTTGGACCGCGGACTATAATCGGTTCTAGCCCAGAGATGCTATTACGAATCACAGGAAATCAAGTAGAGACATTTCCAATTGCAGGAACAAGACCAATTACAAAGGATGAGAAAAAAAACGAGGAGCTAAAAGAAGAGATGTTGCACGATGAAAAAGAATTAGCAGAGCATACAATGTTGGTAGATCTTGGCAGAAATGATATTGGACGGGTATGCAAATACGGCTCAGTGCATGTCAAAGAACTAATGGTAGTCAAAAAATTTAGCCATGTTCAACATATAGTAACTCATGTAGTAGGAATTTTAGATAAAAAATACGACATGTATGATGCCGTGAAAGCAGTCTTTCCAGCAGGTACTGTTTCAGGCGCTCCAAAGATTAGAGCTATGGAAATAATTGATGAATTAGAGCCAGATACTAGAGGACCTTATGCAGGCGCTGTTGGATATTTTTCATTTAATGGCTGTTGTGACTTTGCAATTGCAATAAGAAGCATCTTCATTAATGGTTCAAAGGGATTCGTTCAGGCAGGGGCAGGCATAGTCACAGACTCGATTGCCCACAACGAGTGGATGGAAACAGAACACAAGGCAAACGCAATGATATCAGCTTTGAAGGAGGCATCAAAATGAAATTTTTAATCATAGACAATTATGATTCGTTTGTATACAATATTGCCCAGCTACTCGGAGAACTAAATGTAGAATCAGATGTAATCAGAAATGACAAGATAACAATAGAAGATATCAAAAAAGGAAACTATGACGCAATAATAATTTCTCCAGGCCCTGGGACTCCTGAAGATGAAAAATATTTTGGCATATGTACCAAAGTTATCAAAGAATTAGGGCCAACAAAACCAATACTAGGAGTTTGTCTGGGCCATCAAGGAATCATACATGCATTTGGAGGTAAAGTTGTCAATGCAGGAAATGTAAGACATGGTAAAACAAGCCCTGTAGAATACATCCAGTCTCCACTCTTTGAAGGGGTACAAAATCCGTTCAGAGCTACACGGTATCATTCTCTAGTCGGTGACAAGACAATAATTCCAGAGGATCTTAAAGTGACCGCTGTGGCTCAGGATGACAAAGAGATAATGGCAGTAAGTCACAAAAAATACCTAATTGAAGGTGTCCAGTTTCATCCAGAGTCAATCATGACTACAGAGGGTAAGAAAATTCTAAGTAATTTTATCAAGTTGGTGCAAAAATGATCTCAGAGTATATCACCAAGATTTCATCCAACAAGAACCTCAGCTATGATGAGATGTCTCAGATCATGAAGGAAATTTTGTCTGGAAAAATTTCGGTAGATGAGACAACGAATTTTCTTAGAACTTTGACAGAAAAAGGAGAAACAGACCAGGAGCTTCTTGCAATGCTGGATGAAATGCAAGAAAATGCAATACACATACGTCCCAAAATAGATCAAAACATAATTGATGTTTGTGGAACAGGTGGGGACAGGCTGAGCACATTTAACATTTCAACTTCGGCATCATTTGTAATTGCCGCATCAGGGGTGGTGGTGGCAAAACATGGAAACAAATCATCTTCTGGAATAAGTGGAAGTGCAGATATTTTTGAATATTTTGGATATGACCTAAACATGGAACCAAATAAAGTTCAGGAAATAATTGAAAAATTTGGAATTGGTTTTATGTTTGCGCCAAAGTTTCATCCAGCTATGAAAAACGTTGTAGAGGCAAGAAAAATCATAGGCAAAAGGACTGCATTCAATCTACTAGGACCTCTAACTAATCCCGCATCTGTAAAACACCAGCTTGTCGGAGTATACTCAAAGGAATACCTCAGTCGTGTGATATCACTATTAGAATCAAGAGGATCAGAAAGCGTAATGACTGTAATTTCTGAGGATGGTCTTGATGAGTTATCCACAACATCCAAAAATTACATTTATCAGTTAAACAAAGGCGAAGTAACAAGCTCAGTATTAGATCCCGCAGAACTTGGTTTGAGTAAAGCTAAACTGCAAGATCTTCAAGTCTCAACAAGTGATGAGGCAATCAATGCCTTTGTATCAGTTCTCAATGGAACTGCCAAGAAGTCCATGTTAGAGATAACAGCTCTTAATGCTGCAGCAGGGTTGATAGTTGGCGGATTTTCAGAAAAATTTGATGAAGCATTAAGCATTTCACTTCAGACAATTAAAAAAGGTAAGGCATATGATCTCTTCAGGGATTTTATCAAATATTGCGGAGATGTAACAAAGTTGGAGGCTTTTGAGAAAAAATGAAAGATATGCTAGAAAAACTTGCCAAGAATTCACAAAAGGCAATAAATGAAAAAGTCTATGAAATTAGTTACAAAAATTCAAAGTCAAAAGTAAACATAATTGAACAAATTAAAAACAACAAACATGCGTCTCTAATAACTGAGGTAAAATTCTCATCCCCATCTCTTGGAGACATAAGAGAAATCTCCAACCCAGTTTTAATTGCAAAACAAATGGTAGAAGGAGGTGCAACTGGATTATCAGTTTTGACACAGCCCTACTTGTTCAACGGATCACCAGAATATTTCACAAAAATTCGCAAGCAAGTTCAAGTTCCGCTTTTAATGAAGGACATAGTAGTTGATAAAGTTCAAATTGACGCCGCTGAAAAATTAGGAGCCGATATGATCCTACTAATACAAGCAATATTTGATAAAAATTTTGCAAGTGATATTGACGAGTTTATTGCATATGCACACAAAAAAAATCTGCTAGTATTATTAGAATCCCATACGAAAAAAGAGTTTACAGATTCCGCAAAAACTCTGGCAGACATACTTGGCATAAATAATCGTAATCTAGACACTTTGGAAATTGATCTAGGTACAACGGAGACCATCTTAAAAGATAGAGATGAGAAAAGAATCATAATCTCAGAAAGCGGAATAGAATCATCAAAAGATATTCAATTTCTTCGTAAATGTGGTGCAGATGCATTTCTTGTTGGCAGCAGCATAATGAAGAGTAAAGATATCAAGGGATTAGTATCAGAGTTGGTATTAGCAATATGAAACTAAAATACCCAAAGAATGGCAAATTTGGAGAATTTGGAGGAAGGTACATTCCTGAAACCCTAGTTCCAGCAGTAGAGGAACTAGAAGAGGCATATCTAAAGTATAAAGATGATACAGAATTTAAGAAAGAATTACGCTATTACCTAACACAGTATGCCGGAAGGCCTACTCCGCTTTACCTTGCAAAAAACCTAACAGAATTTGCAGGCGGTGCAAAAATATATCTCAAGAGAGAGGATTTGCTGCATGGTGGTGCCCACAAGATTAACAACACATTAGGTCAGGGTCTGCTTGCAAAGAGGATGAAAAAAAAGAGAATCATTGCAGAAACTGGTGCAGGACAACACGGTGTTGCAACTGCTATGGCATGTTCGGCTTTAGGACTCCATGGCGAAGTATACATGGGCTACAAAGACACTCAGAGACAAAAGCTAAATGTCTTTAGAATGAATTTACTTGGTTCCAAAGTACATCCAGTTAAAGAAGGAACACAGACTCTCAAGGATGCAATCAATGAAGCCATACGTGATTGGATTACAAATGTAAAAACAACTTACTATCTTTTAGGATCAGCTGTTGGTCCACATCCATACCCAGTAATGGTAAGAGATTTTCAATCAGTCATAGGAAATGAAATTCTTGTACAGATGAAGGAATTGGAAAAAAAATCACCAGACTCTGTTGTGGCATGTGTCGGGGGAGGTTCAAATGCAATAGGAACTTTCTATCCATTAATTGATGAAGATACCAAGATGTTTGGAATTGAAGCTGGAGGAGAAGGAATCAAGAGTGGTCATCATTCTGCAACACTGGTAGGCGGTTCAAAAGGAATTCTCCATGGTATGCTCACATATCTCCTACAAGACAAAGAGGGACAAATTAGTGAAACACATAGTATATCAGCAGGATTAGACTATCCAGGAGTTGGACCAGAGCATTCGTATCTAAAAGATGCAAAGAGAGTAAAGTATGACGCAGTAAATGACAAGGAAGCAGTAGAGGCATTTCTTTTACTTTCAAAACATGAAGGAATCATACCTGCTCTCGAGTCTGCACATGCAATTGCATATGCAATAAAAATTGCAAAAAATATGCCAAAGAGTGAGAGTATCGTTGTAACATTATCAGGCAGAGGGGATAAAGACGTAGAAGAAGTTGGGAGATATTTGAGTAAAAATGTCAAGAATAAAAAGTAAATTTCAAGATCTCAAGTCCAAAAACCAAAAGGCCTTGATTGCATATATCATGGCAGGATTTCCAAATGAGAAAGGCACTCTGTCTGCAGTTCGCGGATTAGTAAAGGGAGGCGCAGACATAATAGAACTCGGAATGCCATTTTCAGATCCTTTAGCAGATGGACCTGTAATTCAAAATGCCGGCTTTCATGCATTGCAAAAGGGAATGAATTTTGAAAAGTTTCTCGTTCTAGTAAAAAAAATTCGCAAAGAGACTGACATACCACTTGTTTTAATGACATATACAAATCTCCTTTACAGACAGGGTTATGAGAAATTCATATCCACTGTAAAAAAGGTAGGAATTGATGGTTTGATACTACCGGATATGTCAGTTGATGAATCAAAAGATTTTCTCCAAGCCGCAAAGAAACATAAGATGGATACAATATTTCTCATCTCACCAAATACATCATCTGAGAGAATCAAGAAGATAGCAGGTGTTTCATCAGGTTTTCTATATCTGGTGTCAGTATTTGGAACCACGGGAGGTCAACAACAATTCCAAGATTATACCACACATGCAATCAAGAATGCAAAAAAAATTCTAGATAGTAAAATTCCACTAGGGGTTGGATTTGGGGTAAGCAATCCAGATCAGGTAAGATTCATAATAAAATCGGGCGCAGATGCAATAATTGTAGGAAGTGCATTTTTACGGTTAATAGAAAATGCGCCATCAGAAAAGATCGAAGGTAAAATTGAATCTTTTACAAAGAGCCTAAAGAAAGCTACAATTTCAGAATAAGAATTAAAAAGACCTTCAATCCATCATGAATATGCAGACTGAATCTACAAAATACATTTTTGTAACGGGAGGAGTCATGTCTGGCCTTGGAAAAGGAGTAGTTTCATCATCTATTGCAAAGTTACTTCAGCTTTCTAATCAAAAAGTCTCTTGTGTGAAATTTGATCCATATCTGAACTATGATGCAGGAACAATGAATCCCATTGCTCATGGCGAAGTCTTTGTCACAGAAGATGGTGGAGAGTGTGACATGGACATAGGAAACTATGAGAGATTTCTCAATCAGAACATACCAAGAACTCACAATATAACAACAGCCCAGATTTATTCTAGTGTAATAGAGGCAGAGAGACGCGGGGAGTACCTAGGAGCTTGTGTACAGATAATCCCACATGTAACAGACGCAATCAAAGACAGAATAAGAAAGATAGTCAAAATTGAGGGACTGGATATGTTGGTAATAGAATGTGGTGGAACGGTAGGAGATATTGAAAGTTTACCATTTCTCGAAGCATTAAGACAGATGAGATTGGAGGAAGGACCTGAAAATGTAATCTTTGTTCATGTAACTCTAGCACCTTCTCTTGATGTTGTGGGAGAACAAAAAACAAAACCTACTCAACATAGTGTTCAAGAATTACGGAGAATTGGTATCCAGCCAGATTTACTTGCAGTCAGGTGTACAAGACCGCTTGAGACTGCAGCAAGGAAAAAGATTTCGTTATTTTCAAACGTTACGGAGCGTGATGTATTCTCATGCCATGATGCAGAATCAATTCTTTTGGTTCCACAGATGCTATATGATCAAGGAATAATTGATGTAATATTCAAGAAATTTGGAAAAGTTGGACTGGTTAACACTTCTGCAAACTGGGACAAGTGGAATGCAATCATAAATTCATTTCAAAATACAAAAGAATCAGTCAGAATTGCAATGGTTGGAAAATATGTCAAACTTGCAGATAGTTATGTAAGTGTAAATCATGCCCTAAAACACGCTGGTGCGAAGATTGGCAAAAATGTAGTAATTGACTGGATAGACTCTGAAGAATTAAACGGGGATGTAAACAAACTGGCATCATACAATGGCATAATTGTTCCAGGAGGTTTTGGAGATAGAGGATCAGAGGGAATCATCAGTACAGCAAACTATGCACGAGAGAAAAATATTCCATACCTTGGAATCTGTTTTGGTTTTCAGCTGGCAGCAGTAGCATTTGGAAGATATGTGTGTGGATTGACAAATGCAAATTCTACAGAAATATTACCTAATACAGAAAATCCAATAATTGATCTCTTACCAGAACAAAAATCAATTGAAAACAAGGGCGGCTCATTACGTCTTGGAGCGCATGATATAACAGTTGAAGAGAATACACTGGCATTCAATCTTTACAAATCTAATAAAATACAAAAAAGACACAGACATAGATTTGAATTTAATCAAAAATACTTGGAGATGTTTTCCTCAAAGGGCATGAAGTTTTCAGGGTACAGTGACAACAAAAAACGCATGGAAGTATTAGAGATTCCCACTCATAGGTTCTATCTGGGAGTTCAATATCACCCAGAATTTAGCAGTAGACCGGGCCATCCCGAAGAATCATTTGAGGCATTCATCAGAGCATCTGCCAACGCCTAAGAATTATTTCGGAATTTCATATATTCTCTGACGTGTATCGCGTAGTGAGACTCTACGTTTGACATATCCTTTCTCAAGGAGATGACTCAATGCAAGCCTGACAGTCCTGTCAGGAAGGAGTGTTTTTTCAGCAAGTTCCTTTTGGGTAAGAGAGCCTTCGTATTCAAGTGTCTTTAGTAGCAACTTGGAGCTTGGTGGCATATTCAATAGTTCATCTGCAAGTTTTACTTTTTTGGCAAGAGCTGAAACAGTAGTAGAATCCTTTTTCATTCTAATGACATTTGCAGGTTGTGGAAACTTTGTACAGGTCACAGTCTTGTCAACTTTGAATCTGTCTTTTCCATCAACTATAACTTCACATCTCAGACTAGAAGATATGTCATCTATTTCGATCAAAGTATCCTCAGGAACTATTAGAGGACGTCTTGTGATATCGAGTGAGTTTACCGACACAATACAGAAAACTTTGGAATTTTGATATATTGCAGGACCACCTGCAGACATGGAATATGCAGATGAACCAATAGGAGTTGAGATAATCAAGCCATCACTACTGTCGTGCCAAAGTTCTTCTCCATTTACACGTAAGACATGTTCTACTAGTGTTGCACTCTTTGAAGAAAATATTGCAACATCATTTAATGCAGGATAGATTGGCTTGTCATCAATTTTTACACCAACTCTTGGAAGAGCTTCAATTGAAAAATCACCTTTTTTCAACCTGTTAAGATAGAGTGTAAATTGTTTAAGATCAGTCTGGGCTAAAAATCCGCTTGATTCATACTCGTTTATACCAAGTACTGGAATTGTAGAGCTTGTGATATTATGGAAATATGTTCGAACTCCTCGGTCTCCGCCTGTTACAATAACATAGTCAATGTCTTTTCCTAGAGGTTTTTTTCCAAGAGTGATAGATTCTATCCCATGACTTTCAAGTGAAAGTTTGAGAGATTTTACTGTCTGTTCATGATCCTGACTAAATATGGCAACCTTCACAGGTTTGATTTATGCCTCACACAATAAAAGCCTAGACACTTGAGAATTGCATTAAATTGTAAAGATACGCCGCGTTTCTCTCGGTGTCGCCACCAAGTGGTACTTTTCCAAGTCCAGTAGCCTTTGTCTCAAGTGCTGCTTGTGCTGCCCCTACTGCAAAACAGATTGCCCAGATAGCATCTTTTTCTTTCAAATAAGAACAGGTAAAAGCTGCGCAAAATATGTCTCCAACTCCAGTCGTATCACCTATTTCCACATTTGGAATTTTTAGGTGATACATTCTATCTTTTGCAAGCATGGTAATGTTTTGTTTGTCAGTATAAAGTACATGTTTGACACCTTTCTTTTGCAAAGCAATCATTGCTTCTTTTTCTTTCAAACCTGTAAGATAAAACGCCTCATCAGGATCTGTTTTAATTGCAGTTATTCCCGATAGGTCAAGTAACGTTTTTTCTAAAAAGACTTTACCAGCATCATCTACTCGACGGAGATATCCTTGAGGATCAAGTAATGTAAAATCAAAGTTTTCTTTTATTGCATCTAGTGTGTCTTCAGAAACTTCATCAAATACAGGACTTACAATTGCACCATCGGCGTCTGATTTTATCGATTCTATTGGTTCACATTTTGTTTTAAGGTAAAGATCACGTTCTGTTCCAAATATTTTTAATAAGAATCTAGTAGTAGAGACATCAGATATAGAACTCTGAGAAAGGAAAATTCCTTTTTTTTCAAGTTCAGTACGAAATGAAAAATCTTTTCCCACTTTGGTATGAAGATCAATTTCAAACTTCATATTTTTTGCAGTTAGCCCGCAATAACATGCAGGGCCACCCGCAGTTTCTACCACTATATCATTTCGAGATATCTCATCTATGGTACAATGAGAAAAAATTGCAATCTTCATTTAATTTAATGCCCACAGCCTTTCCATTTAGTCCTTTTTCTGACCCTTTAGACAGAATTGGCAGAGTATCTTGCCTTTTACTATAACTATATCCACATTAGAGGCCAGACAGACATGGCAAAGGCCGCGCACGTCATTTTTAGAATCAATATGAAATTTAAATTTTCCAAGATATCATAGATCAATAAATCTCTCAATTTCTCACCATACACCTCAAAGGAATAGAATTGAAATCTCCAAACAAGTACGTTAGACAACTAAGAATTTGTCCATCAGATCACAAACACGGTAAGAAAGTGGTTCAAATATCGTTATAAAGAGGAACCTTACAGGTAAAACATGCCACTAAAGCGTGCTAGTCGTGGACGACAGAAAGGAGGAAAAGGATCCACTGGACGTATCCAGTGTACCAACTGTGGTGCTACAGTTCCGCGAGACAAGGCAAAGAAAGTAACATCAAGACTAAACCTAGTTGAACATACTTTAGCAAAAGAGCTAAGAGCTCAAGGGGCATACATTGCATCGCCTACAGTACTCAAATGGTATTGTATTTCATGTGCAATACACTTTGGAATTCTAAAAATTAGATCAGCAGAGTCAAGACGTCAGACCGGCAGACTGAGATAAGCCTAATCTTTTATTCCGTGAGCTGTTGTTACAATTCTCTGAACAAATGTGATTCCTGCTATTATTATGACAATTATTACTGCATAATTTAGAAAACCAATCATTCCAATTATTGCAATTACAAGTAATCTTTCTGCACGTTCCCCTATACCTATGCCTTGAAGTTGAACTCCGAGAGATTCTGCTCTTGCCCTAGTATAACTAACAAGTAGAGAAAGTCCTATTGCCAACAATACAAGATACCCTTGAGAACATCCGCCAACTAAGATTCCAAGAAATATTGCAACTTCTGCAATTTTATCAAAGACAGAATCAAGAAATGCTCCCTTTTTAGAAGTCTTTCCAGTGATACGTGCAACTTGTCCATCAACAATATCAAAAAATCCTGAAACAAGCAACAAGATTCCTCCAAGGATAAAAGAATATTCAAGATGAACGGCGTAAATAATTGCAGACGCAAATGCAAAACTGAGTCCAACTGCAGTCCAGAAATTTGCAGACAGTCCAGTAGACGCAAAAACTTTACCAATATTCTGAAGGGTCGGCTTTAGACTCTCTCTAAAGTTGTTAAGCATTTGATACTAGCCATCTGACAATAATTTATACCATATATCTTCTTAGAGCATGTCTATCAAAATATGTTCAGATTTGAATAAAATATTAAAAAATCTGATATAATAGTGCGTTTTAGAACTCTCATGGGCCTAATAGCAAAAGGTGCAAAATGCAGTGTTACAGGCTGTGATAAAGATGGCATGCGTTCACTTACTGCCTCAAAGGTAGAAGGAACTGGGGTAGACATTCCACGGGGTTTGAAAAAGGCCATCCTTTGTAAAGAACACTACAAGGAATGGAAGAAAGAAACAAAGGACGACAGAGACACAGAAAAAGCTAGATTTAGTAGATTCTAGACAATTAACAACCATTTTGAGTGTACTTTTTTGTATTGCCAGTTTCTATGTCAAATTAATTTAAAGAAAAACAGTGCTTACAATAGTAGGAACTAGTGCTTTTTGGCAAAATACGCTTTTGACAAGTCATCATAATACTTGTTCAATTTTTTATACAATCGCTTTGGTTTTCTAGGTTTTTCATTACTTAGAGCATAAAGACAAAGTATTGGAAATGCAATAGTTGCATCAGTGTAAACCATTATCACATCTTCATGAGCATCTTTTACTTTGCCCCAGCTCTTTCCTTCTTGCAAGGTTGCACCAGAGAGTCCACCAGTATCAGGTCTTGCATCTGTGATTTGTATGATATAATTTTGACCGCCGTGGCCAAGGCCAAGTATTTGATCAAGTAATGGGCCTGTTTGCTGTGCAGTATTTTTTGGTACCCCTCCACCCAATTCAACTATTCCCGATTTCTTAGAATGATATAAAATTGCAGCTTGCTCTATTATTTCCCTTACAAAGTCAAGACTATGAATTTTATTCTCAAGTCTTAGAGGAGCCAGGTCCAATGCAAGAGAAGAGTCTTTTAGAGTTGACACGTAGACCGGAACATCATAATCATATGCAGCTACAACAAAACTACGATCTGGGTTTTTAGAATGTTCTTTGGAATACTTGCCCATTGCATTACAAAATTCAGCAGTGGTAAACGGTTTGTCAAGCAGATCTTTTGTAAACATCTTTTGAACAATCTTGTCTTCTGCTTTGAGTGTCTCCTCACCCTTGATGTATACGTCTCGAATTCGGACTATGTCCTTTGCATATAGTATCATATCATCTACCTCAAAGTGTCCTTGTTTTACCGGAAGATTCCATGCAAAATGATCCTCGTGATACACGTTTGCACCAGTAGAAACTATCCAGTCAACAAAACCTCGTTCAATAAGAGATTTGAATAATCCTCCAAAACCAACAGGAGTCATTGCACCTGCTATGGTAAGACAGATAGTGGCATCATCTTCAATCATTTTACAATATAATTTTGCTGCATCTCCAAGCTGTCGTGCATTGTAACCCGTACTAGCAAATATGTCAACAAGGTCATCTATCCCCATATTGGGTGTGATTTTAAGGTGGGGGATGTCTTTTCCTTTAAAATTGTGATGGTCCACGAACGACTAACTTATTTTTGGGCTAAATAAATACTTGCAAGGATTTTCCTAAAATAATAATTCAAGACAGATACAGTACAAAAAATAAAAAGTAGAACCTATTCAGGAAGTTCTACTTCTCTCGTGTCGTGATGGGAGATTTCTTTATGCATAACAACATGAGACTTTTCTTTGAAAGTCAGATTACATCTGTAACAATGCCATGCTGTCATGCTCATGTCATCTATAACGTATTTTTAATATTTAAGACATGTGTACAATTTGTTCATTTGATAACAACCTAAATTATTTTGGAAAAATCCAAGTGGGTTACAGGAGGATACACCCAAAGATTATCAAATCAAGAAAACATGTGTTGTTTTTCACATAGTATTTTAAGAAGAAACCCCATCTTGAGTCAGATGCAAGTTTTCAAAGAGGAAAAATGGGTTCTAAGTGAACTTGTAAAAGATTCAGATTCGCCCCAATTTACTAAGCGCCTTAATGCCATACAATTAGATGTCAAAAATTTTGAAAAGAATAAGAAAATTCTCAAACCTACATTAACTGAAAAAAAATTTCTTTCTATGCTTCATACTTTAGAAAATATAACAGAAGATTTTAGCAGTGTTTCAGGATACGCTTCTTTAGAGTACTCAGTAGATACCCAGTCTGACAAGGCAACGGCGTTGCTTTCAAAGATGCGAAAGTTGGGGGCACAACTAGAGAATCAGACTTTATTTTTCGACCAATGGTGGAAGAAACAACTTGATGAGAAAAATGCTCAAAGATTAATGAAATCAGCAGGAGAGTTGCATGAATTTTTACGATACAAAAGATTACTTGCAAAATATTCCCTTACTGAACCAGAAGAGAGAATAATTAACACATTAGATGTTACGGGCCACTCTGCCCTTGTCAAAATCTATGACAAGATAACAAATGCGTTTGTGTTTGAAGTGAAAATAGACGGCAAGACCAAGAAATACAATAGAGAGGAATTATCAGTTCTAATTCGAAATCCAAAACCAAGAACAAGAGAGATCGCATACAAGGCACTATTATCTGAATTTGACAAAAACAAGGGAGTCCTAGGAGAAATTTATCAAAATATAGTTTCAAACTGGAAAGATGAATGCATTCAGATACGAGGATATGCATCGCCAATATCAGTTCGAAACATCGGAAATGACGTGGATGACAAGACAGTAAATGCGCTTCTTTCTGTTTGTAAGAAAAACTCGGATGTATTTCGAAAGTTCTTTTTGCAAAAAGCACACATTTTGAAAATGAAAAAGTTACGGAGATATGACATTTATGCACCAATTCAGAAAAAAGAAGAAAAAAGATATAGCTATGACAAGGCGGTAAAACTAGTTCTTGAGACTCTAAATGATTTCAGTCCGAAACTAAGCGAGTATGCCAAGAGAGTATTTGTTCAAAGGCACGTGGATTCTACTATCAGACCAGGAAAGAGAAGCGGTGCATTTTGCAGTACAATATCTCCAAAGATAACACCATATGTCATGGTAAATTTCAAGGGTAGGACCAATGATGTCTTTACTTTGGCTCATGAGATTGGTCATGCAATACATAGTATCGCAGCCTCTGACAAATCAATATTCATAGCAGAAGCCCCATTACCACTAGCCGAGACAGCTTCGACGTTTTCAGAAATGCTATTGTTCAACAAGATTCTCGATCAAATATCCGAAGACGAACAACAATCTAGACTCATGGAACACTTGGATGACTTGTATGCAACAGTAGGACGACAGGCATACTTTACACTATTTGAGATAGCGGCACATGAAAAGATTGGCAATGGGGCAATGGTCCAAGACATAACATCAGAATACATGAAGACATTAAAAGATCAGTTTGGTAATTCTGTAGATATTACTCCAGACTTTGGAACTGAATGGACATGCATCCCACACTTTTACCATTCACCGTTTTACTGTTATTCCTACTCTTTTGGAAACCTACTCTCTTTGTCATTATACCAGAGATACAGAAAGGAGGGAAGATCATTTGCCTCTACATATGTAGATATTTTAGCTGCTGGAGGTTCAAAAAAGCCAGAAGACCTGCTCAAGGAACATGGAATAGACATAACATCTGAAAGTTTCTGGCAAGAAGGTTTTGAGTATATCAGAAATCAAACAGAACGACTTGGAAGAGTAATTAATTAAAGCGCCTGGCAGTCAAGCGCCCCCAACTGCCAGGCAATGTTCCCCTACGGTTTGAACCGATGTCAAGGATCCTACGCACGCATTATAATTTAAACCTAGAGTTTAGATCGAGAACTTTTATTTTATGAGAACCATCAATGCACGAGTGAAATATCCAAGATGCTGCAATAGAGAACCAGAATATTTGGTAACTTATGACTGCGGACCTGATCCACAACAGACCATGTTGGTTTGCAAGTATCATTACAAGGAAGAGCCTTTTCAGAGATTCGCAATAAAGATAGAAAAATTACGAGAATAAACTTAATAGTTCGATTTTAAAAGTTGCTTTAAATGAAAAACCTGCTTACATTATCTATAATTTTCTCATTATTGCTGACTTCGTTTGTTTCAGTCTATGCACAACAACCACAACTTGCATCATACCGTGAAACAGCCAACATACTAATCGATGAAAAAATACAGAATCAGACTAGTGCGTTTATCACATTGGCATCTACAAGCCCAGTAGAAATGAGAGTCCCTCCAGATCTTAGTGAAAAGATTACAAATACTGCCAATGTTACTTCGGTAGTAATAACAAATGCAGATACATGTGTAATAGGAGTTACGAAGGACCAAGGATGTGTCATAATAAACATAGTTTCCCCAGCGCTTATTGAGACTTACAACATTACAACGATTCAAACACAGGCTAAACAAGTAGGTGACACTTTGATTAATAGCATTAACAAGGCATTTGCTACTGATGCAACATTTTGGCTTACTTATGTTAATCCAAAAGGAGAACTCAACAAGGCTCTTGGTACATCCGGAATCATATCAGGAAACAGAACCATATCGGTTGTATATACAATGTCAAGACCAGATTCGTCATATCTTTTTGACGGATTAACATCCATTTTAATTCCAAAACAAATTCGTGATGATGGTGGATTTTTTGATGCAGCCCAAAAGATGGCGCAAGATTCCAATTCTTCAGTTACATTTGTAATCACTCCAGGACAAGGATCATCACTTTATCAGTTACAGGTCTCAAAACACATTCCAATCAAGGGCAAAGTAACTACAGTTAATCCACTAGAGTTGCTAGGAGTTGACAAACTTGAAAGATCAAGTTATTATAGTATTGGTTTCTTTCCTTTGAATTCCATTCTACAAGTCACAGCAATATCTAATGATACTATTGCAGTAACAAGTCATGGTGGAGATTTAGCCCCTACTACAATCAAAGACGGTCAAAAGTTTCCAACAGACCTAACTAAAGCAGGCTGGATAATCGACCCAGAGTACGGAAATAGAATTTCTGCAATATACCTATTTGGAACAACAACGTCGTTTACAGGCAATCAATCTTCATTGACATTAGGTAGTGCGCCAGTACAGAGTCAATCCACACAAACCAACACCACAACTATATCTGCAACACCAAGTGCAAAATCTTCCAATGATTATTCCACTTATGCTTTAATTGGCATAATTGCAGCAGGTGGAGCTGCAGTATACATATTCATGAAAAGAAGATAAAATTTAGAGAATCAATACCGCGGCAGTAAATACTGTAGTCCAGTGACCTTTTGCATCCCCTACTGCACTCTGGGTGATGTTTCTAGTCTTGTATATCTGTCCTGATATCTTCCACTGTTGTCTTTTCTCATCCCAGCTCTTGTTTACATCAAATGATATTCCAAGTGATGATGCAAGCATCTGCGCAGCTATGTCTTCCGCATAATCTCCTGCTTCTTTTTCAGTCTCTCCAAATGAGATGTATTCAGATAGATAACCATACTTTGTCTTGTCCTTAGGTTCCGCTATTCCGACTGATGCTGCCATCAATCGATGTGGTTCATTACTCTCTTGCCTTGAATAAATTGCAAATGTAACACTTCCAGGTCTTATTAGTTTCAAGCCTTCGGCCTTTGAAATCAGTTTGCAGCCTGGTGGAAATATACTAGATATCAAAACCAAATTGGTTCCAGCGATTCCTGCATCTCTTAACGCATATTCAAAACTTGTTAGCCTATCAGGATGCACACCCTTACCTTTAGTAAGGAATATTTTTTTTGCTACTAAATCTAGCACAAGTCAAGTCTTAACTCACATCTTTAAAAATATATTGAATTTATAAAAATCCAATTATTTCAAATTCTGTAATGATGAAATTATTTCTTGACCATGTTTTTCAGGACTGATATCTCTGAAAATTTTTGAAATCTTACCATCTTTGCCTATAATGAATGTAGAGCGTTTTGCAAGTCCTGCAATATTTAGTCCAGCGTAAGTCTTGCAAGCGATCTTTTGCATATCACTCAGATGAAGATATGGAACGCTATATTCCTCAACAAATTTCTTTTGATCTTCAACAGTGTCTACAGATATTGCAAAGAGTTCAGCTTGCTCTTTTATCTTAGGATATGCAGCAATTATGGCCTCTGCCATTTGAAACACCTTCTTTGATGGACATGCAAAGAGATGATTTTTGGGATAGAAACATAGCACTACGTTCTTTTTTCCCCGGAATGAACTTAGTTTTACAGTACTTCCATCATTTGCTACAAGCTCAACATCAGGAGCCAGGTCGCCTTCGTTCATACCACTCATCTACAAATACAGGTTAATACCATTTCCGTTGTAATTTTTTTTATTAGAGAACTAAATCTATCGGATTATTTTTTGAATTTCTTTTGGTATAACTTTATTCCAGCAAGGACTTCTTTCTTTGCGCTAGCAGCATTTTTCCAACCTAGTATCTCAACTTTCTTTCCTTCAAGTTGCTTGTATACTTCAAAAAAGTGACCGATCTCCTTGAGATAGTGTTTGTCAAGATCAGCAATATCCTTCAGATTATCATATCTAACGTCGTCTTTTGCGACACATAAAATCTTGTTATCCATTTCACCCCCATCTTTCATACGAAGCATTCCAATTGGGCGTGATTCTATTAGAACACCAGGATAAGTGTGATTACTAACAAGTACAAGTGCATCCATTGGATCGCCATCTTCTGCATATGTTTGTGGAATTATGCCATATTCTCCAGGATAGAAAAACGGCGAAAATAACACTCTGTCAAGTTTAATGATGCCTCTTTTTTTATCATATTCGTATTTGTTTTGAGAACCTTTTGGAATTTCAACTATAACATTTATCACAGAAGGTATTTTTGGGCCAGTTTCAATGTCATGCCACAAGTCCATGACAAATTGTCAGAAATATGTCCTATTTAATTGACATCATATGAGAAATATTTCTTTATATGGAATTTCTTGTTTTGTAAGACAACAAAACACTATAACTTCGGAAAAAGATAAAACGCCATTCAAGACTCATTTTAATAATGAAAGCAGTATATGTTTCAGGACCATCAGACGTCCAGATAAAAAATGTAGAGAGACCACAAGTTGGCAAGGGAGAGATACTAGTCACCATGAAAGCATGTGGCGTATGTGGTTCTGACTTGGAAAAGATTTATGGTAAATACAGCCAGCCTTCCATGAGACTAGGCCATGAGCCTTCAGGAATAGTTTCTGCAGTAGGCGAAGGAATAGTAGATTTCAAAAAGGGAGACAGAGTATTTACTCATCACCATGTGCCATGTTATTCTTGTCACTTTTGTACACATGGAAATGAGACAATGTGTCAGAAATATTCAGAGACAAACCTTTCACCATGTGGCCTTGCTGAGGAGTTTATTGTTCCCGAGTGGAACGTATCACATGGAGGAGTTATAAAATTACCAAAAAATATAAGTTTTGAAGAAGCATCCATGATAGAACCATTAGCATGTTGTGTACGAGCATGGAATAAAATAAAATTCAAAAAAGGAGATTCGATTGCAATTCTTGGAGCAGGGCCAACAGGCCTTATGCACCTCATGTTAAGTAAGGTACATGGAATTGAAGATATATTTTGTTTTGACCTCAATGATTTCAGATTAGGTTTTGCAAAAAAGTTTGGCATAACAGAAGCAATAAGATCAGATGATCAAGATGCATATCAAAAAATTCTTTCAAAGACTAGTAATCGTGGAGTAGATATAGTGATGGTTGCGACTGGAAGTCTTAATGCCATATCTCAGGCAATTGATTTTGTAAGAAAAGGTGGCGTTGTCATGCTATTTGGAGTTCCTTCAAAAGATGCAAAGATGTCACTTGACATGAGTAAGGTATACTCTAAGGAAATTACAATCACTCCAAGTTATGCAGCTTCTGAAAAGGATACAAATGAAGCATTTAATCTAATAGAACAAGGAATAGTGGATGTAAAAAAATTAATCACTCATAAGTTTGATCTTACTGAATCTGCAAAAGCTTTGGATTATGCTCATCAGGGAAACGATTCCATGAAAATAATAATTACAAATTCAGAAACGCTTAACTAAGGCAAATTTTTTCGATGAAGATATGGATTGGGGACTCAAAAATAGACTTGCAAAAATAATCAAACCACAAAACAGACGTGGTGTAATGCTTGCAGTAGACCACGGATATTTTCTTGGACCTACAGAGAGATTAGAAGTACCCAAAAAAACCATAGCCCCATTATTACCTTTTGCAGATTCTCTTATGCTTACAAGAGGTGTTTTAAGAACATCCGTTGATGCAAATTTTCCAGTGCCCGTTGTGCTCAGAGTATCTGGAGGAGCAAGTATTATCGGAAAAGATCTTTCAAATGAAACAATAACCACATCAGTAAAAGAGGCAATCAGATTAAATGTGTCTGCCATTGCAATGTCAATATTTATCGGTGCACCTCATGAACATGAATCGCTTGTCAGTTTAGGCAATCTTGTAAATGAAGGTGAAGAATATGGAATACCCGTACTTGCCGTCACAGCAGTAGGAAAAGAATTAGAAAAACGTGATGCAAGATATTTGGGATTAGCATGTAGAATGGCCGCAGAATTTGGGGCACATCTAGTCAAGACATACTATTGTGAGAACTTTGAAAAAGTAGTAACAGCATGTCCAGTGCCAGTCATAATTGCAGGAGGTCCAAAACTTGCAACAGAACTTGACGTGTTTAATCTAACACATGATGCATTACAAGCCGGGGCATCCGGAGTTGACATGGGACGAAACATTTGGCAAAACGATCATCCAGTAGCCATGATAAAGGCAGTAAGAGCAATAGTGCACCAAAAAGCCACAGTCAAAGAAGCCCATGAAATTTTCAAAAAAATAAAAAATGAAGCACCTGAAATAAATAAACCTACTCAAAAAAACAAATCAAAAAAATAAATTCTTAATCTGAAATTTTTGTCAAATGTATGTGGACTATTTTCCACTTTAGATTTTTCATAAAAACAAAAGTTGCTCTGCTATCCATTGTAAGATGTTGTCCTCTAAAGCTATAATTATCCACAATCATTCCAGATTGTTTTACAGTAAAGGTTGCCACTGCAAAAGTCTCAAACAAGTCTACTCGAGTATTTTTTAATTCAAAATCATAATCAGAGATACTTACAAATCGCAATTGTTCTAATGCGGTTGTAGTTGCAAAGTCTTTTAGATCAAATGGTGGAACATCACTGTATGAGGAAAATCTCGAATCATCAAGTTGGATGACGCTTAGCGGTGCAACATTCTTGGTCTTTCCAGCAGTAAAAAATGTCGTAATTATATCAAGAATATCGTCTTTATCGCTCAAAATCGGTATTGCTTAAGACAAATCTACTTTAAGTCTTATGACATGATAAATGCAAGTTAAATTTGTGCCTAGCAATATCCAATACATGGTTGATTTAGGACAATATCTTTATTAATAATTTTAGAGAGAAAATCATTAGATAAGTATGAAAAAAGTAGACTCGACAAGCATTTCAAGTATTTTGTTGCTAGTCGAGGTTATGCTGTAAAACACAGCAATTTTCGGAGATAGAAAATTATGGAAAAAATTTCAGGTGCAAGGGCTTTGATGATCGCTTTGGAAAAAGAGGGTGTGGATATTGCCTTCGGACTACCGGGAGGTGCAAACTTGCCAATATACGACGAACTTTACAAAAGCAACATACGACATGTTCTAGTAAGACATGAACAATCTGCGTCGCACATGGCAGACGGTTATGGTAGAGTAAGTAGAAGACCAGGAGTATGTTTTGCAACATCAGGTCCAGGTGCAACAAATATTGTAACTGGAATTGCAACAGCTCAGGCAGATTCTGCTCCAATGGTTGCAATCACAGGCCAAGTTCCTTCAAAAATGATTGGCCGTGATGCATTTCAAGAAAGTGATATAATCGGAATTACAAACCCTATCGTAAAATATGCATTTCAGCCAATGAGTCCAGGAGAAATTCCAGAAGTAGTAAAGAAGGCATTCTATATCGCATCAACTGGAAGACCTGGTCCTGTTTTGATAGACATTCCAAAAGATGTACAACAAAATGAAGCAGAGATACAATTTCCTTCAGAGGTTAAAATTAGAGGATACCATCCATGGGTAGATCCTGACATAAAAGAAATTGAAAGAGCAACTGATATGTTACTAGCTGCAGAAAGACCAATTATTCTTGCAGGCGGAGGAGTTATAATTTCAAGTGCATTTGCAGAACTTCAATCAATTGCAGAATTACTCATGATACCTGTTGTAACAACTTTCAAAGGAAAGGGTTCATTTCCAGAAAATCATCCACTTTCACTTGGACCAATTGGAATGCATGGACACGCAGAAGCAAATAAGATGATGACTGAAGCTGACTGTGTACTAGCATGCGGTTCCAGATTTTCAGACAGGTCAGTTGGTACATTTGAAGAATTTGAGAGAAATTTGAAAATAATACACATGGATGTAGATCCTGCAGAGATTGGAAAGAATCAGACTACACATGTAGCAGTAATTGGAGATGTAAAGACATCGCTTAGAATCATGGTAAAGATGCTAATCCAAAAGGCCATTAAACGAAATGGTGAAAACGCATGGGCAAAAAAAGTTAGAGAAACTAAAGAATACTATAGAGAAAATATCAAGATTCATCCACATCCATTAGCAGCTTCCAAAGTTCTCAAAAAGTTAAGAGAGGTTCTTCCTGCACAATCAATTGTCACTACCGAAGTAGGCCAACATCAGATGTGGGCATCATTATTTTTTGATGTCATACATCCAGGCACATTCTTTAGCTCTACAGGTCTTGGAACAATGGGGTGGGGATTCCCAGCAGCGATAGGTGCCAAGGCTGCAAGACCCGATGTTCCAGTTTTAGATATTGCAGGAGAAGGAAGTTTTAACATGACAGAAAACTCACTTGCAGTTTCAGTATTAGAAGACTTGCCTGTTATTGTATTCTTGTTAAACAATTTCACACTTGGCATGGTAGCCCAATGGCAGAGAACATTTTATGACAGAAGGATGATAGGAGTAGACCTTAAGAATTGTCCAGATTATGTCAAAGTAGCAGAAGCATATGGCGCACAGGGAATAAGGGCTACTACTATTGATGAAATTGGAAAAGCAGTCCAGACAGCCTTGAAGAGTAACGTTACAACCGTAATAGACATACCAATTGATCCACAAGAAGACGTCTTTCCATTTGTGGCACCCGGAACATCTCTTAAGGACATGATCTTACCATCATAGTGAAATAACATGTGGTCGATAATTTCCGTTCTAGTAGAAAACAAACCAGGTGTCTTGTTCAAGATTACAAACTTGTTCCGATCAAGAAACTATAACATTGACAGCATATCTGTAGGAATAACTGAAAATCCCGAAATCTCTAGAATGACAATTACTACAGAGGCAGATGAAAAACAGCTAAATCAAATAATAAAACAACTAGACAAGTTGATTGATACGATAGAAGTAAAACTATTAGACGAGAAGAAGAGCATATACAGAGAACTTGTCATGATGAAGATTAAAGTATCAAAACCAACTGACATCAAGGAGATAACAGACCTTGCAAACGCCTTCAAGTGTGACGTTCATGATGTCAGAAAATCTTCTATCATATTAGAGATAACTGCAACACCAGATAGAATTAATGCCCTAGAAGACCTTGTCAGAGGATATGGAATCCTTGAAATGGCAAGAACTGGAATATGTGCATTAGCAAGAGGAGAAAGAAGTGAAAGTTAGAATTTTTGATACCACATTAAGAGACGGAGAGCAGACACCAGGTGTAGCCTTGACTCCAGACCAGAAACTTGTGATAGCACAAAAATTAGACGAGCTTGGTGTTGATGCAATAGAAGCAGGTTTTCCAATCATTTCAGAAGGAGAGATGATAGCAATCAAGTCCATAACAGGAGCAGGTTTGAAAGCAGAGATTTGTGGACTAGCACGAACAGAAAAGAAAGACATTGATGCAGCTGTAGCAGTTGGGTTAAAGTACATCCACACATTCATTGCAACTTCAGACATACATCTCAAGTACAAGCTAAAATTAACCCGAGAGCAGGCATTAGAAAAAGCAGTGGAAGCAGTTCAATACGCCAAGTCACTTGGTTTACAAGTTGAATTTTCAGCAGAAGATGCTACAAGGACGGATAGAGAATTTCTAAAAAAAGTATTCAAAGCGGTAACAGAAGCAGGAGCAGACAGATTAGACATACCAGATACAGTAGGCTATTCCACTCCACAATATATTGCTGAAATTACAAGGGATACAATTGAGGCAACGCACCTACCAGTAAGTGTTCACTGCCATAACGATTTTGGTTTAGCTGTAGCAAATGCATTATCTGCAATACAAGCAGGTGCAAAATGTGCACATGTTACAATCAACGGAATAGGAGAGAGGGCAGGTAATGCATCTTTAGAAGAACTAGTAATGGGATTACAATGTCTACAATGGGACAAGGATAGAAAGTTTGAGACAAATATTAACACTAAACTTCTTTATGAGACTTCACGGTTTATCTCAAAGATAGTAGGAGTTCAGGTTCAGCCAAACAAAGCAATCGTGGGAGAAAATGCATTTGGTCATGAATCAGGAATTCATACACATGGTGTGTTGAGCAATCCATTAACCTATGAACCAATCAGTCCTGAGCTTGTGGGTAGAACAAGATGGTTCCAAGTAGGAAAACATGCAGGAGCACATGGAGTTTCTGCCATGCTTGAAGAATATGGTATCCAACCTTCAAAAGAACAGGCGCATGAAATTTTAGAGAAGATCAAAAAGCTTGGAGACCTAGGAAAACATGTAACAGATGTTGAGCTTTTAGGAATTGCAGGAGAGGTAATGCAGCAACAAGGATTAAAGAGACTAGTCCACCTCGTAGGTTTTTCAGTATCAACAGGAATTGGAAATATGCCATATGCATTTGTAAAATTAAACATTGAAGGAAAAGACTTTATCAGTACAGACTATGGCGTGGGTCCAGTAGATGCGTCAATTAATGCAATCCAGAAAATTACTGGAGAAATATCCAAAGTCAGAGTAAAAGATTACAAGTTAGATTCAATCTCTGGAGGTTCTGAGGCATTATGTGAAGTTACCATTAAAGTGGAAGACGCATATGGAAACCAAGCCTCTGCAAAATCAGTAGGAGAAGATATCGTAATTACAAGTGTACAAGCAGTTATAGATGGAATAAACAGAATTATGCTCAAAAAAATTCTCAAACAAAAAAACTTGGGACAGTAAATGTATAAAATATCACTTATCACCGGAGATGGAATAGGTCCGGAATTATCAGAATCAGTAATCGAGGTCTTGAATGCAGTAAATGACAAATTTGGAGTAAAGTTAGACATTACAAAATTAGAAGCAGGTGATGCAGCACTCAAGAAAACAGGAAAGGCGCTTCCAGATGAGACATTAGATATAATAAAAAAGTCCGATGCATGCCTCAAGGCACCTGTTGGCGAAAGTGCTGCAGATGTAATTGTAGTATTGCGAAGATTATTGGACCTTTATGCAAACATCAGACCTGCTAAATCTTATCCAAACATGCCAGCATTGAAGGAAAACATAGACATGGTAATAGTAAGAGAAAACACAGAAGATCTATACACAGGAATGGAATTTGACATTGGAGAGACATCTATTGCATTACGTACAATCTCAAAGAGAGCATCAGAAAGAATTGCAAAATATGCATTTATGACAGCAGAGCAACGAAATGGGAAGAGAAAGGTAACTTGTGTCCACAAATCAAACGTGATGAAAAAGACAGATGGGTTATTCTCAAGGTCATGCCAAGAAGTAGCAAAGAATTATCCAGAAATTTCATTTGAACAGATGTATGTTGATGCATGTGCCATGAATCTAATAAGACAGCCAGAGTCTTTTGATGTCATAGTAACTACCAATTTGTTTGGAGATATTTTATCAGATGAGGCATCACAGGTTGCAGGCGGACTAGGAATGGCACCAGCAGCAAACATCGGAGACAAATTTGCGTTATTTGAACCAGTTCATGGTGCAGCATTTGACATAGCAGGAAAACAAGTTGCAAATCCATCCTCATTTATCTTGTCTGCAAAAATGATGTTTGAGTGGCTCGGAATGAAAAACAATGACAAGTCGTGTTATGATATAGCAAAAAAGATAGAAGATGCAGTATATGGAGTTGTCAAAGAAGGAATAAAGACAAAAGACATTGGCGGCAACAAGAGTACTAAAGAATTCACACAGAGCATAGTATTACGTATTATTTGAGGTCAGATACAGGCGGCTCTCTTGACCAAAAGAACATTGCAAGACCAATTGGAATCATAATCATTATTGCAACACTTAATGAAATCCAGTAAAACGTAGGATCGATTCCTTTGATAAAAGGGACTGGAAATACAGTATACGCCCAGACAAATGCAATAAATCCTAACAACACTTTATTTTTTTTAAAAATGCGCCATCCAAGTTTTCTTTTTGCAATGTAACAACGTTTGCACCTAGTCCTGTCGTCAGTCATGCATGAAGTGCAACAGTGTTTATCACAAAAGTAGCATGTTCTATCACCAAAGTCAGAACCACAAAAATCACATTGTCGCACAATTCTTCTGGATTTGATCAAAATTTATCTTTTTATGGAGGTCAGCGAATGTTGAGCATATTTTTGTTCTAACGATGTTTTCCTAGCTCTTCACCAAGCTTATCGATGCTCTGATTCCAGCCCATCTTCATTCCAGAAAGTGGTCCTTCCGTTCCTGGACCTGCCTTGGTCACTACTATATGCAGTGTCATTTTCGTCTTTCCTTCTAAATCCTCAAGCATTATTGTAACTTTTTGCTCAAGTTGTGGATTACCATTTTCATCCTTTATTGCCGAAGAAGTGAAGACAATGCGCTGGGGCGGAATGACTTCGTCGAAGGTTCCTTTCATGGGCCACTCTTGTCCTTCTAGATCGCCTAGGTCTTTACCTGCCAACATGACAATATGAATAGCGCCACCAGGTCTAGCATCTAGTTTACAAATAGGATTTGTAACACCTCTTGGACCCCACCATTTCTCTATGAGTTTTGGATCAGTCCAAGCCTTGAACACAAGCTCACGTGGTGCATCAAATATTCTTGTGATGACAAGTTCTCGATCCGATGTTCCTGTGTTGGCACTATTTTCTTTCATATTTCTTTCCTCTCTGTTTCATTTCATCCTCTTGTAGTTTGATAAGATAATCATCCAACCTATCCAATCTCTTGTTCCAAGTACTACGATATGACTCCAGCCAAATGTTTAACTCTTTGAGCGGTTCAGGACGAAGTTTGTAAATCCGTTGCT
>Ga0209517_10000660_pt1 | contig 57519 bp, 50 predicted proteins | sample PeaSoiMetSII2010_FD_187695 | JGI IMG/M metagenome (GOLD analysis project Ga0209517, IMG submission 187695) | Peat soil microbial communities from Weissenstadt, Germany - SII-2010 (SPAdes) (version 2) | ecosystem: Environmental > Terrestrial > Soil > Wetlands > Peat | place: Germany...
CTTTTGTCCCGAGGCTTCGACCTAGCCAGTTACCCGACCAAGCCGCTCGGTAGCTACCATGTCTTACCGACAACTACATGGATGGATCCTCCTTCCACTGGCGATCTGCGCCGTTGGGGCGCACTGTAGACCTTCGGAATGCGGATGGGGCCGCCCACCGTACCACCGTAATCGTTCCGGCGAAGCGGATTGCGAATGTGCTGGCCCTCTTTCAGAGGCGTCAGCGTGCCGGCATCGGTGAAGGGCAATCCGGCGTTCAGCGCTTCGTTCACGAAATAGTCGTAGAGGCTGCCGTGAAGGGTATTGGTGCCGGACTTGATGGTGTAGTTGATGTAACCACCGGCCACCTGGCCGTATTCCGCAGCGAAATTGCTGGTTTGGACCTGAACTTCCTGGATGGCGTCCACGGCGGTGGATTGGCCCCGCTGCTGTAAGACTTTCCAGATGTTGGCGGTGGAGTCCTGGCCGTCGATGCGGATGGTTTCGCTGTTGCTCGGCAATCCGTTCACCACCATCTGCGCGTCGTTTTGAAAGCTCACGCCGGGAAGCAGCAGCGTCGATTGCAGCGGGTTGCGGATGTTGCCGTTGGCGGTGGCGCCGTTCCAGGTACCGCCCGCAACGGTGAGGACCGGAAGGTTATCCACGTCGGAAATCGTAACCGTGTGGCTCATTTCGCCGCTCTCGGTTTTCAGCAAGGGCGCCGTGTCCGTCACCGTGACCGCCTCGGTCGTCGCGCCGACTTCGAGTGTCACGTCTCGGCGCGTGTCCGTGGACGTGACCACTTGCACGTTCGCCTGGACAGACTTCTTGAAGCCGGCCACGGTCACCGTGAGCTCGTAGGTGCCGGTGGGCACCGAGAGGACGAAGTTCCCGGTGTTGGACGAGCCGCCGCGATACACCACCCCCGTGTCCGCGTTCTTAGCCTCGAGCATCGCGCCGGCAACCACCGCGCCGCCGGGATCCGAAATCGTTCCGGTAATCGTACCGTTGGCGGCCTGCCCAAACGCCATCGCACCCGCTAAAACGAACACTGCCGCCACTTGAGACAGCTTTGTTGACATAGTCGAATCCCCTTTCAGCAAAAGTCCCGGCTGCATCGGCGAAGCAATCCCGATGCGCGCCGACCCTTAAACTCCACGCAAAAACAAGCCGGGGCGGAGTCTATCATTGCCGTGCCGTGTTGGGAAGCTTCGCTTTCGTGATATCGGGTATCAAATCGTTTGATAGTTCTGCTCTGAGTTTCGGCTCGCGGCCCACTTCTTACTTTGTGATCTGGTTCAACAGATCTCTCGCCAGCTGAAACGAGGGATTAAACTCAAGAGCCTTTTGCAGCGTCGCCCGGGCTTGCTCCGGGTGCCCGGTGCGCAATAGGGCGGTGGCGAGATTAGTACGAGCCAAAAGCAGCGTGGGGTTGATGGCGAGGGCCTGGTTCCAGAGTTCTATGGCCTGGTCAACCTTGCCGAACTGCATCTGGTAAGCCCCTAACGCAGCAATGGCGACGGATTGATCCGGATCCATTCGCGCGGCTTGCTCATACAGCGGAAGGGCGTGGGCATCGTCCTTGCGGTCGCGGTAGAACTGGGCCAAATAGGCGAGGGTTGGGGCGTCGCCAGCGCCTTGAGCGGCTGCTTCCTGAAGCAGATGGAAGGCGCGCTCGATGTAGGCCGCGTTGTCCTCGCGCAGGCCCAAAATCGCGTAGGCCAAGCCCAGGTCTCGCGCGCTCGACTCGCCGCCTTCAAACGGCACGAGATCGGAATCCGCGGGAGGCGGGCCGCTTGGAGGCGTGGGACGCCGCCGGATGGCCCGCCGAATTGAATGATCGGTGAAGACGACGTGATCCACGTCACTGGGCGGGTTGCGCGGCATGTGGCACGCGGTGCAATTGTCGCCATTAGCCTGCCGCTCGGATCGCGCACCACGGCAATCGGAGGTCTGATGGCAACCCAGGCATTTGCCACGAAAGTACGCGGCCTTCTGGTTGTCGTCCGGAACGGAATGGGGATCGTGGCACGTGCCGCACCATAGCTTCTCACCGCTGGCTCTCTTGCAGGCACTCTGCGCGAGGTTCTCCACATGGCTCGTCACCCGCAAGAGCGAGGGTGAGCCGGCGCGCACGAAAACCGTGAGAGAATCCCCGAGCAGGTCACCGGGACGAAAGGCTCCTTCGTCTTTACCCGGCTTGGGCGCGCGGATTTCGCCGGAAAGATGGCATTGCCCGCAGATGCTGTCCCTCTCGGGGCCGGGGAGCTTGGCCGGATTCACCATCGGTTTGCCCGTGGCAATGTGATCGCTCCCGCCCCCATGGCATCGTTCGCAGGCTACACCGCCCTCCCGGAACGGGGGAGAAGCATAGGCGTTCTGAGTGCCCGGAATCTGTTGAATCGCGCTGGCGTGGCACTGCAGGCATCCCGGCAGAATGGGGCGGGTCAGGTATGGGTAATCGAACCCAGCGTAACCGGGCGCGGAGTTCCACGAAGCCGGTTTGCTGTAATACGCGACGGGTGCCTCATATAAGAATCCGTCAACGTTCAGAAGATAGCTCCGGGCCGCGGCTCCGCTTCCCACGAAGTACTCCAGTTGGCGGCGCCCCCGAATCGGTTCTTTTGCGCCCTGCTGCCGAAACTCGAAGAAGTATTTCCCCGCTTGCTGACCCACGCGGTACGCGAAGGCGCCGGAGGAATCGCGAAACTCCGTGCGGTCGAAACGCTCCTTCGGTTCCTCCGTACCCACGCGCCCGCTGCTGTGAGCCATGGGCGTTCGCATGAAGCTCCGATAGATGGCGGCGTGGCAGGCGGCGCATGCCTGGCTCCCGACTACGCTCCCAGCAGCGTTCGCGCCGGCAGCGCAGAAGGTACTGGCAAGCAGCAATGCGAGTGGGCAGAGCAACGGCCTGAGTATATATCATCGGCGGAGCGCAGCGCCCGAAAGACGGTGGTGGGTTTGCCCGTGGGAACGAGCACTTCAACGGTCGGCGACAGACCGTCCAGGTGGGCTGGTGATCCGGCTGCCGGAATCGCGGGCGTAGATCGGGCGAGGCAGATCTGGCTCGGTTGTCAAAGATCTCCCGCGTCCAGATGGTACCATTCGTCACAGAATCAGGCGTCTCAGGAAGTAGGAGCGGATGCGGCTCGGTTGGTTCCTGGCCGGTGACGAGCAAAAACGAACTCCTCGGCTAAGCCTTGTCTGATCAAAGTGTTGGATGGAGCTTGGGTTCGTTTTGTGGAATGGGCGGCCGCTTGTGATACGCTGTATAACACACCGGAAAGATAGACAACTCGGTGGTATCGCTGGAATGGGGCGACGGGACGCAGGGCGGCTTTGGTGAGGGGACGGGTCGGTTCGGCGGGTTGGCGACTTCTCGCTCGTGTGGCTTGTCGCAGCGACACAGTTGGGCGTGGAACTCGCATTCGGCCGCACCTGAGGCCGGGGGCCTTGTGTGCGAGTCTGGTTCTCAGCGTTGACTTGTCTCGACGATGAATCGGGCCCGTTCGTACAGTTCGTCAAAGGTAATAATTTCGGGTGTTTGTAGCTGTCGACGGAAGAGTTCAAACGATCCGAACCTTGTTTCATTGACGCCTGCTGGCGCCTCGAACTGCGCTAGGTTTCCTGCGACGACGATTGATCGAGGCCGAAAGAGATAGCTCGGGTCACCGGTAGGGTCTCCGCTAGGAGCCGTGGGGTCGAGACGTCTTCCAATCGTTTCTTGAGCGCTTTGGACTGATCGCTGCGCTTGGGCCACCGCGCCGGCGATCTCACCCGAGATGGCCCAGGAATCTCTCCGGTATGGCTGTGTCTCAAGAAGCGGCGTTTCATGGGTCTTGATCTCGACGAAACATAGAGAGCTAACGCGTCCCCGCGTTCTGAGGAGGCCATCGACTCGCTTCCCCCCGCGCTGGACGGAGTTCCCCGCTACTACCTGCTCAAGTTTCTTATCGCCGAGGGCCGTCGTGAAGATGTACGATAGGCCGTAGCCGAAGATCCACGGGTTCTTTTCAAAGAACGCCTGCCAGACTGCCTCGGGTTTGGAACTGCCCCTTGTCTTCTCGAAGTATTCCTGACTGTGCAGGAGACTCCGGAAGTGCTCGAGCTCTTTCTTGCGATACGCGAATGCGGTAATGTCGCGTTGGGTCACGTGGTGTTCAGCTACGTCCGCGACGACCTCCAGATTTTCTTCTGCCAGCGCGCGGGCTGCCTCTTTGTCGATTATGAAGTCTTTAAGGTTGGTCTCTTCGATCCGGACTCGGCCCTGGCCTGGGAACTTCGTATTCTTGATGACGGTTACAAGTTCGAGCAGTTTGGGGATTTCCTCGCCACGCAGTGTGAAAGATGAGTCCTTGGTCGGCCTGCCGTCGGCTGTCGAGAAGCGTTGAAACGTGAGCGTCTCGATTGCTCTGTCATCAACGTAGAACAGAGCCTTCACTTGTTGTCGCCCAGCCGGAGTGGCGTGGACGACCACTTCGCCCTCGATCTCGACGAGACTTCCTTCGGGCCGGAGAGTCCAGGACGTAGTACAGAAACCGCTTCTTCCGTACCGCGCCAGCGTCGGAGAATTCCGTGCTGAAATTGACAGTGCCGGGTTGCCTGCCGAAGATGTAGTCTTCATCTCTTGCCACGGTTTCAACCTCAAGGAAGCCTAGCGCTCTGCTACGCCGTCCTGCGTTATTTAGTGACCCTTTTCAGTATATGGGGACCAATAGCTCAAGATTCGTGCGCGCCCTGGTTAATACCCTCGGCTGGAGAAGAGTCAACTTTTGTAGCTGAGAGCCATGCCACGTGGCCAGGAAACGCCCAACTCGAAGACTTGCGCGACGGCATAGCGGGGCCGGTAGGCCTGCCCGGGAAACTGCTCGGATTTTCCAAATGACACACGTCCCCTAAAACGGCGGGTCGCATCACTCATCTATAATGATGGCCGTCCCTTGCGGGGCAGAGATCAGAGCCGCGCGGGTCGATTCAATAGGGGAATGATTTGAAAGTATTGTCGAGGGCCGGGGTCGCGGCCGCAGCCGCAATGGCCGCGGTAGGTTTGGGAGCCTGGTTCTACGCACGGCAGCATCCGCGGCCTCCTTCGAATCCCGTAAGTGCGTACGTGAATCCGGCCGTTTGCGCCACCTGCCATGCGGATCGTGCGGCCGGATACCGGAAAACCGGAATGGGGCGGTCGTTCGCCCGTTTGCGGCCGGAACATGTCCCCGAATTCCGAGGGCCCTTCCATCACCAGGCATCGGACAGCTATTTCGCCATGATTACCCGCGACGGCAAGTACTATCAGCGACGCTGGCAAATGGGCTTCGACGGCAAGCAGACGAATGTCGACGAGAAACAAGTCGATTTCGTAATCGGCTCGGGAAATCATTCGTTCACCTATCTTCATCTCACCGGAGGCAACGCGCTCCAGGTTTTGCCGTTGAGTTGGTATTCGGAACGCGGCGGCTATTGGGACATGAGTCCGGGGTACGATCAACCCGACTTTCCTGGCTCGGTACGGCCGGTGCACTATGAGTGCATCTTCTGCCACAGTGCTTATCCCAGGATTCCGGAGGCGTTCGAACACACGGGTAACATGGAAATGACCTTTCTCGACCCCCTTCCCGAGGCAATTGATTGCCAGCGATGCCATGGGCCCGGACAGCGGCACGTCGCCATGGTCTCGGCACGCGCTACGCGAGATCAGATTCGGGCCGCCATCGTCAACCCCGCGCGATTGGCTCCCGATCGGGAGATCGAGGTCTGTATGCAGTGCCACCTCGAGACGACCAGCCTCGATCTTCCGCACACCATCCGCCGCTTTGACCAAGCGCCTTTCTCGTATGTCCCCGGGCAGGCTTTGGGTGATTTCAGCACGGCGTTCGACAAGCTGGGGGGCATGAAGGACCGGTTTGAAATCGTGAGCGGCGCGTACCGGCTGCGTCAATCCCAGTGTTATCTCAAGAGTGCCGGCAAGCTGCGCTGTACCACGTGCCACGACCCTCACGATATTCCGCGCGGACCGGAGGCGTCCACGCACTACAACGCGGTTTGCCGACAGTGTCACGCCGCATCGCTCGAGCGGACTGCTGCCGGGCCGCATGCCGATGGAGCCAATTGTGTCGCCTGCCACATGCCCAAACGCAGAACCGACGACGTCGTGCACGTGGTCATGACCGATCATTGGATTCAGCGGCAAAAACCGGCGGGAGATCTTTTGGGGCCCAAGGCAGAGGTCCTCGAATTGCCGAGATATCAGGGCGAGGTGGTCCCCTACTATCCGGCGCCACTTGCCGATACCCCGGAGAACGCCCTTTACACCGCGGTTGCCCAAGTTCGCGATCGCCGGAATCTCACCGAAGGATTACCGCGGCTCACGAGCCTCTTGGACCGGTACCATCCCGCGCAAGCCGGCTTCTACGCCGAACTGGCGCAAGGCTACCTCGCGGCCGGCGATTTGGCGAAGGCCATCCCGTATTTCGAGGAGGCGGCGCGGCGGGAGCACACCGCATATCGCCTGGTCCAACTCGGCAACGCTCTGATGGAAAACCGGCAGTTCCCACGCGCGGAAACGGTGCTGCGCGAGGCGACCGGCCTGGCTCCCGACGAACCGTCGGGGTGGGGAGCGCTGGGCTGGCTTCTTTGGCAACAGGATAAGGGAGCGGAAGCGCGGCCGGATTTAGAGCGTGCGGTTGCCCTGGATCCGGACATGCCGGAGGTGCACAACAATCTGGGGAACGTCGAGTGGGGCATGGGGGATCAGGCCGCCGCCGAGCAACAGTTCCGGGAGGCGCTGCGCATCCAGCCCGGCGTCGCCGAGTGGCGTCTGAACCTGGCGCGGGTGTTGTCCACGCGCGGCGAGATTCCCGAAGCGCGTTTTCAATTCGAGCAGGCGATTCGACTGAAACCGGACTTCGCGGAAGCGCGGACCGATTACGGCCGGGTCCTTGTGGCCCTCGGCGAGTTCGGCGCCGGGATTCGGCAACTGGAGACCGCTATCCGCCTGCAGCCCGATCTGTGGCGCGCCCATTTTGAGTTGGCCACGGCCCTCGGGCGGAGCGGTAATATTCATGCCGCGCGTGAACAGTTGACCATCGCCGCGAATGGCTCGGATCCTGAAGTGCGCGCGCAGGCACTGGATGTGCTCGAGAAGCTCGGACGCTGAGCGCAGTTTAGAGGATGCCCTGCGCTTGGCCAGAACAGGCGGCAGCCTGTCCCAGCGCCGGAGTAGGACAAGCCTCCCCGGATACTCGCGACCAGTTGGATAACGCTCGTTGGACGAGAGTACCGTCTGACCGGAAACGGACACACATAGAGCAGCATGAGCTCGCCGGAACCGCTGGCGTATCAAGGTAGTTGATTTGAACTATCAAGCCTACAACATCGACAACTGACGCTGGTGCGGCTATGCTGCTGAGGCTTTCAGGTCCATCGCCAGTAATCGCGTTAGGCGTCGTAAAAAGCTTGACTTCCCCTTCCGATTCGCCACTCGCACAGATCCGTGCGAGCGCGTTTACGCACACGGCTCTTACCGAGGATGAGTGGCGGCGAGAAGCGACATTGCGCCGAGCGGTGAACCGGCCAGGCGCATCGAGAAGCTTGGGCGGTTCATTGTGCGAACCTCCCCAGCAGGAAGTTGGTCCCGCTCGCTTTGAAAACCCTGCCCGCCTGAAACCATATGGCAGTGACCTGATTGCCGTTTTCCGGCCCGCCAGTCTTAAGCCCCCGCCCGAAGAATCCGGGCTCGATAGCGTACTCCATGCTCTCGCTATAGCCGTGGCTCATGTTCTGGCTTGAGCCCCGCCCACGGTTGCTGCCCCAGTTGTCTCCAGCTCCGCGCGTGCTGCCCGAGCTGGAGGTGAAGCTGTAGCCGCGGCCGGTGGAATGGCCGTAATTGCTGGAGCTGGCCCAGTTTTGGCTGTTGCCCGCCGACATGCCTTCGTTGATGCTCTGCGAGCTGCCCTCGCTGAAGTTATTGCGGCGTGTGACTACACGTCCCGGCATGCGGCCCGCGAACTCGTTTGTCTCAGGGCAAGAATTCGACATCAGCACGTGCGTTCCAAATTTTCCGACTAGCCCGTAGGCCGCATCGCGCGGACTATCGCCGCCGATTTTTGCAATGTACCCAGGCAACGTTTGCGAGAGGAAGACCACCGCGCATTTTGAGGAGCGGCAGATGCTTAAAAATTCCCCGTCCGTTGAGCCGCCCAGAAGCGTCTCCTGCGCTTCGTCGCACCAGAGGAACACAGGCCGCTCCTGATGCTTCGGCGCAAGGCTATTGCGGCTGATGACCGCACGTTGCCACGGGAACTTGAACAAGCGCTGAGCAATAATTCCGTCTTCCTGCCAGGTAGTCGTCGGCATCGCACTGACTATCGGCGCACCACGGAATGACATCTCCGGCACCAGCGTTGTGCCCGTGCAGAAGGTGCGGCGCAGCCGCCCATGGTTGCAGCGGTCAAGCGCCGTCGTAATCGTGATGATCACGTTGCCGCGGGTCTTGTCGGGAATCGCGCAGAACTGCTCCGACCAATAGCTGAGCGCGTCCTGGACCGCCGTGCGAGCCATTGGCACCGTTTCAGGGGCAACCTGAGAGGCCATGTGGTCCAGGTGCCTGCTCAGGTTCTCAGCGTCCAGGCCGTGCTGGCGCTCGAGGGCCCGAGCAACTATTTGGGCCAGGTAGCGTCGGCCGGCATGCGGGCGGCGCGCGCCTGGGCTTCAAGCGCCGCGGCATCCCGCTCCGAAAGGTCGATCGTCAGGTTCATGGCTGTCTCTCTCCAGATTAACGCGCAACCCGAACTGGAGGCCCCGCCCGGAATGGCGCTCGACAGTGCCGCCCCCATCTACAGACGCGGAAGCCACACGTCCACTACCGCCGACCGCTGTCCTTCCTTCACCGTGCGGACCGCCTGCGCCAGCGCGGCGTCCAGTGCGTCCGCGCTCTTAACGGTCAACGCCAGCGCTCCCCCGGCTGCCGCGGCGATCCCCGCGTAATCCGGCGGCGGATCGAAGGTGACGCCGATCTCGCCTCCCTCATTGGCGGCCTGGCTGGCGTAGCCATCCGAATACTGCGCCAGCATCGAGAACTTAGGCGCGCGCCACCCGCGATTGTTATAGATGACGGTGAGGAACGGCGTCTTGTACTGCCGCGCGATCCAATGCACCGTGGACGGCTGCGAAAACATATACGAGCCATCGCCGGTGAGCACCGCGACAAAGCGGTCCGGCAGCGCCAGCTTGGCTCCGATGGCCGCGCCGCCGTTCCAGCCCAGCGAACTGGCGTTGCTGGTCATCTTCATCCCGGCGCGCGTGATGCCGATGTGGTCGTTCACCGCCGTGTAGTTGGTGATGCTCTCGTTCAACACGATCGCGTCGCCGCCGATGTGTTCGCGCACCCGGGCGGTCAAGTACTCGGCGGAGATGGTTCCATCGGCCCGAGGCTGCTCGCGGCGGTTGCGCTCCGCTTGCCACTCCCCGTGCAGGCGCGCGTAATGCGAGCGTCGCTCGTTGGCCGCGGCCCCATCCAAAGAATGGTCAACCGTGATTGTGTCCAGCGCGGCGGCCACTTGCGCGAGGGCTGTAGCCACATCCGCGCGAAACACATGCGCGGCGGGAATGTACCACAGCGGCGTGCGCTCCTTCAGCGGATCGACGTCGATATGGTAAATCTTGGCGCTCTTGGAAGGCTGGTTCAGCAGCGGAATCCACGGTACATCGCTATCCAGCACGAGCACCACATCAGCCTCGGCCAGGGCGCGGTTTTGGACCGGCTCGTTACCCTGGCTGCCCTGATACAACGGGTGATCCGCCGGGAAATTGAGATACCCGGCCGACGATTCGTATACGCCCATGCCCACCCGCTCGCACAACCGCACCAACTGCTCCACGGCCTTGGGATTGCGGCCCGCATAGCTGGTCACGGCAAGCGGACGCCGCGCCTTAGCCAGATCGTGGGCCAGCATCCGCGCTCCCTCGGGCGTCATCGCCTGGGGCGAAAGCCGCGCCCACTGGGCCGGGTCGATCTTCACCGGCGGGACCTCTTCGGCCAACACCTCCCGCGCGGCCATCAGGTACACCGGACCCGGAGGATCGCTATGCGCGATCTGCAGCGCCCGGTGAATCATCTGTTTCATGTTGCGGGCCGTGCGAATTTCGTTGTCGTATTTCATGTACCCGCGCACAATCCCGCGCTGATCCGGCACATCCTGCAGCCAATGGATGAACTCATTGCGGCTGCCTTTCAACTCGCCTTCCTGGGTGAAGGGCGAGGCGCCGGCGATCACCAGCACCGGCACGCGACCCTTGGCCGCGTTATGTACAGCTCCACCCAGCGATTGCGTCCCGCACTCGACGTGTACAAGCACCGCTTGCGCCTGACCAGTGACCTGCGCGTAGCCGTTAGCGGCGCTCATGGCGACGAATTCATTAGGGCAAGTGATGACCTGCGGAACGGCATCGCCGGCCGCGCGAGCCTGCGCCAGAGCTTCGACAATGGCCGGATGGTCGCTACCGAAGTTCGCGAACAGGTATGTAACGCCAGCCTCGTTCAGAGCTTCCAGCAGCGCGGTCGCGCCGGTGTAAGTCAGGGCTGGAGTCTGAGTCCGCGGCGTTTTGGATTGAGGGGATGCCATGCGTTCAACTTCTCACAAGGAACGCACCGGAGTAAAGCCCAGGCCGTGGAGTACGCTCTTCAGCGTGCCACGTCGGCACTCGTGCCGACGCAGGGCCCGGCCGGGTATCACCCGCCGGGTCGGTGAGAGGTCTTCCCCGCGATCTCGCCGACAATCCACAATAAATTGGAAGTCTCGGCGAGTCAGTCCTGATCTCCAGCGTGGCGGCTTCAGAACTTCGGGACCAGTCCCGCCTGCTTACACAATTCGTTGGCCGTGATGCGGTCGATGGTGTTGTGGCGCTTGATCGGAATGGTCTTGAGCGAGTTGGTGTAAATAGAATGCTTCTTGCCTTCACGCAGAAGACGGAATCCATTTTCCTCGAAGCATTTCAGCAGTGCCCTTGACGGCCATCTAAACCGAGACGGGAATCTGTTCGAGAAGCGCTCTGCCGGCCGGCAGCTCCTTCTTTTGCTGCCGATAGGCGAGTATCATCTCGCGCAGGGCGTCTTCTAGCATCGCTCGGCATTCCTGGAGCGTCTTTCCTTCGGTGACCACCTCCGGCCAATCCACCAGTTGACCCATGTAGCCTGACTTGATTCTGGTGTATTTGGCGGTGTAGGCGCTCTCCATACTCTAAGCCTTACACAACCGCCGGAACAGGCCCGCGCTTCACCGCTTTATGTCCACGACCGGTTAATCGGCCCTGAGTACCTGCGAATCCACGGGATGCCATGCATTCAAGTTCTCATGCGGCACGCATCAGAGTAAAGCTCCCACCGAGGCACTCTCTAGAAAAGGCACAAGGATGCCAAGTTCTTCCGTCCGTCCTTAGCGTCTTGGCGCCTTGGCGAGAGTCAACTCCAGAGTTCGTTGATCGGCCCGTAAGTCCCCTGCGAAGCAAACGGGACGTACTCAAACCCACGGTGGAACGGATCGTCCCCCCGCACCTTCATCCAATCGATGCCCATGGCCGAGTAGATGGTCGCCTCCACGTCCTCCGGCCACACGTTGCGAGGACCGCTGGTGCCGCTGCCGTTCCATCCGAATTCCGTGATGGACGATCCGTCCGCGCTGGTGGCGCCGATAACCTTGCCGCCCTTGACCCCGGCGCCCGCGAAGGCCACCGTCTGCAGCAGGTAATGGTCGCGGCCCCCGGCCGGCGTGAGCCCGCCCGGCGTGCGCCCGAATTCCCCCACCATCACCACTAGCGTCGAATCCAGCAGCCCGCTGGACTGCAAATCGGCTAGCAGCGCTCCCACCCCGTTGTCGAGCTGAGGGCCCATGGTGAACATGTTGTTGCCCTTGGGATTCTGCTGCCCGTAAATGTCCTGGTGCATATCCCAACTGCCGAAGCTGATCTGGATAAACCGCGTCCCCTGGTTGGCCGCCAGGATCTGCTTGGCGATCAGGCAGGAATTGCCGAACGAACTGGGGCCGTAACGCATGCTGTCGGCCGCCGTAAAGTTGAAGGCTTGCTGTACGGATTGGTTGTACATCATGCCCTTGGCAGCGGTGTAAAAGTCGTCGAAATCGGAGACCGTCTGGCCATAGGGCGAATTGATGCGCAGCGGGTCGTCGTACTGATGCAGACGCGTGAACATGGTGTTAAAGTTCGTCTGCCCGTTAGCGTTGGTCGTGTCCGGAACCCCAGTCGTGTTGGTATTGGTCGGCTCGTTGATCCGGAACGGAGCATACGTGGCCGGGAAGTATCCCTCCCCGGCGCCCGACGGAGAATTGAGCGCCACGAACGCCGGGAACACCTGTCCGGGCTGGCGCAACGGGTCCTTCTCGATAGCCACGACGCTGCCGATGTTCGGCGCGATGTTGCCCAGCGCCGCGGCAGGATTCCGCCCGATCTGGGACCAGGTTTGCCCCAGTGAATGAACCAGCGCGTGCGAGCTCATGGAGCGCACCAGCACCATGTTCCCCAACTGCTGTCCGATTTTGGGATACAGTCCCGCGGCCCAACTGGTGCCGTTGATCGTGGTGGGCTGGAAGGCCGAGGGAGTGGCCCCGTTGATCACTTTCAGATCGAAGCTGTCCCACGGGCTGATCGCGCCGGTGAGCAGGATGAAGATGCAGTTCTGCGCGGTGTTCTGAACCAGTGCGCCGCTCGACAGCGTTTCGGCCGCTTCCGCCTTGCCCGCCAGGTAGGAGCCGAACAGGCTTGCACCCGCGAGCCCTCCGCCGGCAATCTCGAAGAACCGCCGCCGCGTCAGGTCCGGCCGGTTGAAGAAGGGCACGTGCTTGTGCGGGTACTTCTGCGCCAGCGCTTCGTACTTTTTGTCGACAAATTTCTTCGGTTTGTAAATCGGATCGTAGTCCATGGCGCGTCTCCTTTTGTAACCGCGCACAACGCTGCCGCTGTGCGCCCCCCTTTAGTAGTTGAAGATGAAATCGACCTTGTTGTAGAGGCTCCACATCAGGGTCTGCGCTTCGGTTGTGCGGTTGGTCTTCAGGTTCCCCAGCGCCGCGTTGGTCTCGTCGGTGGTGGGATGCCGCGACAGGATGTTCATGAACAGCGTGTCCACCAGGCCCCCCGGACTGCCGTCCTGGGCCGCCGGCATCGCCAGCGCTTTCAGCAGCAGGCTGGTTGCGGCGCCCTTGGGATTCACGCGATTCATGACGAAGGGATCGTTCATCAAGTTCAGCGCTTGAGTAATGGCGCCGTCCGGACGCCGCGGCTGATCGTCGCGATTGCCCCGCAGGAACGCGTCCAGAAACGTGATCGATACCGGGAGATTGGTCGCTGGGCCATTGGGAGTGTTCAACGGTTCCGGGAACTTCATGGCAAAACTCACCGGACCCCAATCGGCGTTGTTGTACACCGGAATCACCCCGGAGCTCTGGACGATGGCGTCGTGGAACTCTTCCGACCACAGCCGCCGCACCAGCTTGCGCCCGAACAGATTGGCCGTCGTCGGGTCCCAGGTTCCGTTGTAGCGCGAGGACAGCTGATAGGCCTGGGAGTTGACAATCTCCTTCATCATCGCCTGCAGATCGTAGCCGCTGTTGACGAAATCCTGCGCCAGCGCGTTGAGCAGCGCCGGATTGGACGCCTGCAAGGTGCACGGAGTCGTGCCCGGACAATTCGCCGGCGGATTGTTGGGATCCAGCCGCATCGGATCGAATTGGTTGGAAGGGCTCACAAGACCCACGGTGAAGAAGTACTCCCACAGGTAATTCACCGTGGCGCGCGCAAACTGGAAGTCCGAAGTGATCTTCTGCGCCAGCACCGCGCGATAGTTCTGGCCCGAACCCACGGTCGTTCCGTCAAAGATGTAAGTCGGCGGAACGGTTTTCATCGACCCGATCGGTTGGCGCGGCGGCCGGTTGCCGGTGGTGGTGTTCAACGCATAGTCGGTAGTGTAGCCCTTGGAGCCGTCCACCAGGCCCCAATAATAAGGCTGGCCGTTCACGGCGTTGGCGGCGGCGGTCCGCGTGGTCTGTGTGTGCGATAGGAACGATGACATCCCCCAGGCCTGCTGACGCGAGGTGTTATAGCCCCACAGACTCAGCGCATCCAAGTGGCCGCGGCCGTCGTGGCACAACAGGCAGTTGATGTGGGAGATGCCCAGGAATGCCTGCACCGTGTTGACGGTCTGCTGATCGAAGATGTCCTGCACCGGCCCGCCGGTGACCACGCCGCCCACCAGGAAGTTCAGCTCGCCGGTGTCGTAAGTATTGCCGCCCTGCACCTGAATCATTTGCCGCGCCACCTGATCGTAAGGCGTATTGTTCGTCAGCGCCGCGCGAACAAAACCGTTGAACGAGATCACACCCTGGATATAGCGTATGATCTGCGTATTGCGCGAATTGTTCTGGTACAGGTCGCCTAAAAAGATGGTCCACTTGTCGATCCACTCCGGCGATCCCACCAGGTTGTTCACCAGAGTCGAACGCTTATTCGCCGAGGTATCGTTGACGAACGCGGTCACCTGCTCGGGCGTGGGGATGCGGCCGGTCAGATCCAGGAAGACGCGCCGCACGAATTCGTAATCCGTGGTGGGCGGAGCCGGAGCCACATTCGCGGCGGCCAGCGCCGGGAAGATGTACTTGTCGATGGTGTTTTCCGGAGCTTCCAGCACCGTGCCGGTGCGGCTTCCGCCGGGCACCGTGGGCAGCGTCCCCGCGGTCGATGTGGCCGCCGCAGCCGCAGCCTGGGGTAAGGTGATCGCGGGCAGTTGCGCGGCTACCAGATTGGTCAGCGACGCCGCATGAACCAGGGGGCCGCCCGGATTGGCGAAAGTGTCGCGTTCCGGCCCAAAGTAGGTGCAATTGGGATCGGAAACCGGCAGGCCGGTCGCCTCATCCTGGGTGCGCACCTCCGCCGGGGCCGTTCTGGTTTCTTGCGCCCGCGACGCCATGAAACCCGCCGCCAACAGAACTCCCGCTGAAGCCGCGATCACGACTCTCATGCGGACCACTTTAGAACCAATCCAACGAAAACCAGGCATACGATCCGCCCTCCGTCCATCCCCATCACAAATTCCTGCGCTTACAGACTACTCTAACCCACTTCCGATGATCCGGTTGCAGAAATGGTGCGGTTTTTAATGTAGTGAAAAAGCCCTACAGTCTCGACAGTAGTTAACCCGAGGAAGCAAGCACTACCCGAGGAAGCAAGCACTAGAGGTACTGAACCTCTTCCTCCAACTCCAGCCCGAAACGTTCCGCTACCCTGGCCTTCAGGGTTTGAATCACCCTGCGCACCTGTTGGGCGGACCCATTGCCGCCGTTGTAGATCAAGTTGGCATGATAGTCGGCCACCTGAATGTCCCCGTCTTTCATGCCCTTAGCGCCCGCGACCTCGAGAAAATAAGCCGCCGGGACCTTGCCCTCGCGGACAACTTCCGCTGGGATTTGCGCGCGCAGCGGTTCCGGAATCTGGCTCCACAGCAGGTTCTTGAAGATGGAGCCCGCACAGCGCATCTCAGGCGGGTATTTTGCGTTTCGAATCTTCATGATACCGTCAGCCGTCGCCCTCAGCTCCGAGGCTTCGGCCGGTTCCAGATGGAGCCGAACCGCGAGCACCACCCAGTCCTTGTGTTGCTTGAAGACGCTTTCACGATATTGAAACCCGCACTGCGTGACGCCGATCTCGCGCACCGCATGGCCATCCCCCGCCTGACTATCGAGGTAGCGAACCGATTCCACCCGCTCCTGGATGGAATGCCCGTAAGCTCCGGCGTTACCGTAGACCGCGCCGCCCACCCAACCCGGTATGCCGGTCATGGTTTCCAGGCCGCGCAGACCCCGCGCGATCAAAGCGTCCACCAGGTCCTGCAGGGCAACCCCGGCTTCCGCCTCCACGCGCGCACCGTCGAAGGCTACGCCGCGACCCGAAAATTGCAAAACGAACCCATCGAATCCGGAGTCGGCCGCGATCAGATTGGTGCCGCCGCCGATCAGCGCGTAGGGCCATCCCGACGCCCGGATCGCCTCCAGCGCCGCGGCGAGCGCCGCGGGCGTCGAAACATCCACCAGCCAGCGCGCCGGGCCGCCAATCGCAAATCGCGTCAAGCCGCGGAGCGGAATGTTTTCACGTAGCGTCAGGCCGGGGATGGCGGACAGGGCCGGAGGTGCGGGGGCGTAGGGCACGTCTACCTATGGTGAGGATATGCTTCCATAAGTATATGTTTCCCGGATTCCCCAAAGCAGGACTGGCTTTCCTGCGCAGCCTGAAACGCAACAATCGGCGCGAGTGGTTCCAGCCGCGCAAGGAAGTTTTCGACACGCAGCTCAAGGCCCCCATGACCACGCTGGTCGAAGCGGTGAACGCCGCGCTGCTCGAGTTCGCACCGGACCATATCACCGATCCGGCCAAGGCGATTTATCGTATCTACCGCGACACCCGCTTTAGCTCCGACAAGACGCCGTACAAAACCCACATCGCGGCGGTGTTTCCCCGGCGCGGGCTGGATCGCCATTCCTCGGCGGGTTTCTATTTTCACATTTCGACGGAATCCGTGGGCCTCGCCGCGGGCGCATATATGCCCGGTCCCGAGCAGTTGCGGGACGTCCGCGCGTGGCTCGCGGAGAATCACACGATGTTCCGCAGAGCCGCCCGCGGCCCTGAGAAGTTGTGGGGCAAGTTGCAGGGGTCAGCCCTCACGCGCAATCCCAAGGGCTTCGACCCGGAGCATCCGGCCAGCGATCTGATTCGCATGAAGCAGTGGGTATACTGGGTGGAACTCGACATCAAACTCGCCGCGACACCCCAACTGCTGGGCGAGCTCACCAAGCGCTTTCGCGTGGCGGCCCCGGTGATCGCGATGTTGAATGCGCCGCTCCGCGCGTCGGCACCAAAGAAGCGGGCCGCATTCGAGGAATGAGTCCAGGTGGAGCAGGCTTGAGCCTGCAACGGGTGCTTCAGCACCCGTTCCGAAGCGGCGGCTGAAGCCTCCGTTACAGGCTAAAGCCCGCTCCACAAACACATCCTTACCTCAACAACCTTGGCGGAGCCACCTTCCTGGACGTAGCCCGGCGCACCGACCGCACTACCCTCCGGATTCCGCGGTCCCAGACCGGGAACAGATCGACGTATTGCAGTTCCCGGGAGATGCGCGCGGGAACCTCGCAGGGCTCCAGACGCACCGGCACCACAAATACGTCGTCCAGAGGCAGCAGCCGGGCGCAGTCGAGGGCATAGCGCAACTCACTCTGGAATTGCCCATGCTTCGTTATCGATTGCGGCGAAAAGCAGGCCACGAAGGCGTCGGAGATTTCGATGGCCCGTTCGATGGCGCGCGGCCAGTTCTGGCCCGGCAGGAGCTTGTCTTTGTCCAGCCACGGATGGCAACCGGCCGCCGCCAGCGCATCGCAGAACCGCCGCACCACCGTCAGATCCTCGACCGCATAGGCCACAAACACCAGCGGCCGCGACTCGGGCACAAACTCGTAGCCTCCGCCATCCGCCCTGAGGAAGGAGCCTAACCCGTCGATCTCCACCGAGTGGCCTTGTTGGAGCGACTCTTGAACGATGCTCAGGATTCTTCGGGAGACGCCCAAGCGTGCCGGGACCGGCTTGCGCCTCACCGTTTGACCCGCTTGACCGGAGGAGAGACCAGCTTCCCGATCCCCGGAAACACCACCGGCTTGCCTGCCCGCAAGGACTTCAAGATCTTGTGGACCAGGGCGTCTACTTCGTCGCGGGCCTTGGCCACCGGCAGGTGCGCCCGCTGGGCCAGCTTCCGAGCTAATTCTTCGCGCTTCATGGCGCTTTCAGCATGCCGTACGAGTTCCGGCTTGGGGCTGCCGCCAAACACGTAAAACATTAAAAACAACTATGTTAATGGTGGGAATAAGTGGGTGACCTAACCCTGGCAATGAAGCCATTTTAATACGCAGTTAAGGGAGCCTTCATGTGCCGTATGCGATGATGGAGTCCGAAGGCGGCTTCAGGCCGTCCCAATTAAGAGACCAAGGAGATCGAATCAATGAACAAGAAGCTCATGGGCATCATGCTCGGCCTGTCGCTCGCCATCGGCGCCTCCAGCCTCGCTTTCGCCCAGGACGACAAGAAGACCGACGAAACCAAGAAGAAGGGCAAGAAGAAGAAGACCGATAACCGCAACGTGGTCACCCCCGCGACGGTTCGCTAACTCTTCCCCGAGTTCCGAATTTACCGCGCTCGAGTCCCCCAACTTTGGTGGGCCGAGCGCGGTTCCGTTTTCAGGCCGCCTTCCGTGATCTGGAAGCCGTGTATCGGCGGTGGGGTGCGAGCTACTTCTTGAGATCCCAGAAGATGGAGCATCCTTCCATCTCCAGCCGCTGCCGGTACAGGCTCGCCAGATGGTAACTCTGAATATCGGCATCCACACAGGTATAGGCGGTCGCAAACAAGCCCGCCTGCAACTGGCGCTGGAGTTCCGCCGCTGGTACGATGTGCAGCAGCGCGTTTTCGGCCGGCCCCAGGTCGATTTTGTGAGTATAGGCTAGCTCTAGCCCAGGCGGCGGCGCGCGGCGCGTCAGGAAGTAGATGGGCTCATCGGCGAACAGCACGGCATTGCGGGGTGTGATTTCGTCGATTTTTCGCGCCAACCGCTCGTAGACGCTCCAGTCGGTGGCGTCCCTGTCGTCGTAAAACGATTTAGCCAATCCCAACACCATCAGCAGCGCCACGGGTAGCACCGCCCAAAGGGGCCGGCTGGGTTTGAACGCGTGAGCTGCGAACCCGCCGGAAACCGTCGCGTACAGCCCCGCAGCGGCCAGGATCGCAAGGAAGGGGACGGCCAGCAGAAAATACTGCGAAAAGGTTGGATGGGCCGTGGCCACCTCGGCCGAGAGCGCGGCGGCGAGCCAGGCGCAAAGATAAAACTCTGCCTTTATCGCGGCTGGCCACGGGCTTCTTCGCGCGACGTACGCCAGCCCGGAAACCGCCAGCAGGCCGATGAGCAGGGCCTGTCCCGAGTCGATCCAAGAGGTCAGAACCTCCAAATCGTGGCGGGTTGTGTGGGGCCAATACAATGTGCGAAAGGAGGCGTGATATTGAATCACATTGAACCACGCCTGCCGCGGCCCTTGCCAGGCAAGCCAGATCATCGGCGCGAAGGGCATGGCCGCTGCCGCACAAAAGGCGGAAAACTTGGTCCACCGGCTGCCGGCGCGATTGTAGAACAGCAACCAGACCAGCAGGACCGGCGCGGCGGCAGCCGTCAGCAGCGACGAAGCAGCCGCCATCCCCGCAAGAAAGCCTGCTTCGGCGGCGCGTAGCGGTCCGCTTCGATCTACCGCCAGAACGGCACACTGGAACGCGGCCAACAAGGCGAACAGACAGATGCCGTAGGCCTGGGCCAAGGGCGCGTACCCGAACACCTCCGCGTTCAAGCCGGTCAGCAGGGCCGCGGTCAGAGCGGCTGCGGCGCGCCAGTCCGGAGCCGGGAAGCGGAGGAATACATACCGGGCTGTCAGCGCCACCGCGCCCAGCGTGAACAGCGCCGCGAAGGCGTGCGGCACCCGCCAACTGTCGCCCAGCAGGCGCATCCAGGCCGCGTTCCAATACACGTTCACCAGCGTTTGAGGAAAGCAAAAATCGATGTACGGACGTTTGCCGCGGCCGATCAGTTGCGCCGCCAGAAGATGATAGCTTTCATCCCACGCAAAAGCCCACGTCTCGGCGTAAACCAGGAACGCGAGCAAGTAGAGCGCCACCACCGCACCCAGCCAGCCGTATCCAATGCGATAGCGTGTCTTGTCAGCGCTGTCTCGGACGGGGCGATCCGGCCCGGACCTCGGGAACCCATCCGAATCCATGCAATGCGAATTATGGCACAAGTGTGCCGCGTGCGGCTTCTGGGGTTCCTGAGCCTCATGCTCGGCTTGTCGCTCGTCATGGGCGCACCGGCATCTTACCGCCGTCCGATCTCCACCGCTGGCGTTTTGGCCTCCAGATTGCTATTAACCCGAACGTTAGGAGGCGGCTCAATCATGACACCGTTGGTTATTGTATGGTTCGTAATCGGCTTGGCCACAGCGGGCCTGGCTTTGTACCGGAAGCTGCTGTCCATGCGCGAAGAGGATCTGATTCATCTCGGACCCGGAGAGGAAAGCCTGATTCCTCAACAATCTGCGCTGGCGCACAAGTTGGACGTCATCGACGTGTGGGGCAAGGGCCTGACCGTCGCGACCGTTGCCATAGGCTTGGTGATCGCGGCCATATATCTGTACAACGCTTGGCTGCAAAACCAGCAACCATTCCACTAGGCGCAAGCCGGGTCCATTAAGCGTAAGTCGGGCCATGAGGCTGCGCCGATTGGCGCAGGCCCGCGAGGGAAGGCGAGAGGGGACTGACGCAAGTTGTCAGTCCCCTTTCGTTTAAGGCAGTTTCTGTATTTGCGTAGACCGCCATCTTGATCCCCGCCTTTTACGGGACAGTGCCGGAACGTTTGGTGCTGCAGCCCCACTCGTGAGAGTGGGGACTACAGTAATTCCGACACTGGTCTAGATCAAGACTTGATCTCGGCGGGATCGCTCCGGGATCCTAACCCGCGAACGTCCCAACGAGCGCGTCATCCAGGCTCGCGGAGCCGCTGCCGCCGCCGGCCAATTGCTCCACTTCTGGAAACCGTCGCCGGCGGAGAGTGCATCCGCGCGGAAGCCCCTTAGGCCCCGTAGCGAGAGCGACAGACCACAGCGGTTCTTGTCATAAGGCCCGGTGTATCCCGAAGAATGCATCTTAAGATACTTTCTAAGGTGATTATGGGGTAGGAAAAACTCCTGTTGGCCGATGAGAGCCGCCAGAACGTGGAAGCCAGGATGTTCTACTCTCTTGGTCGCTAGACCGGACGGGCTAGGGCCGTCCAGGGGCATGCCGCTTTCCAGAAATCGCCCTAGCCCTCGCAAGAGCGCTAGGACGATGTACCGATTGGTGAAAGGTCAACGGAGGGAAGTAAGATGAGTTCATTCGACCTCACAGATGTGCTAGCCGAGTATTCACGGGCCGTTCGGCATTCGTTGATCTCGATTGAAAGCCTGCGCGATGTCCCCGGAATCGACCGGGAGAAGGTCAGCGCCCTGGCTCAATCGGTGCGCAACGCTCACGCACAGGTAACCGTGTACATCGCCTCACTACTCATAGGGGCGACCTCAGCGGTGGAACGACGACACGAAGCTGAAGATCGCGCTCTGGCCGTTGGTGGCGAAAACCGTTGAGAAACTGGCCTTCGATCTCCCTGGAGGGTGGTCCCACGCCGCCGTCGCTCGGCCTCGCCTGTCCATCGCTCCGTCGATTCTTCTGGCCCGCGTACCCCCGGAGTTCGCGAGCGTGTGTGCGATCTGCCTTCCAAGCGTATGCTATGTTTCCATGAGAACCGTGCGAGTACTCCAACAAGATTGAGGAGCACTCGCGGTATTGCGCGTGCCAGCATTGCGTCTTCCGGACGTCCGCATGACCTCTTGGCAACGTTGGGTTCAACGGCCGCAGAGTTTGTGGGTTCGCAAAGCCTTTTTCCAGATCCATTTGTGGGTGGGAATCGGAGTTGGCCTCTATGTCGCGGTGATCAGCATCTCCGGCAGTGCGATCGTTTACCGCCGGGCGTTTCCCAGGACGGTAGTTGTGGCCGATGCGGGCCGCCCACGAATGGGTGTCGAAGAAGTGGAACAAAGCGTGCGGCGAGCGTACCCGGCCTATGAAGTTCTTAGCGTGGCTGACCCGCAGAAACCGGACCGGCCGGACGTGGTTGTATTGGAGGGCCGCAATGAGCGGCTCGCACGCCTGTTCGATCCTTACACGGGCGCAGATCTCGGCGACCCTCGGTCTCGGCTGGATCATGTTCACGGGTGGCTTGCGGATCTGCACGACAACCTGCTGGCGGGACTAACCGGCCGTATCGTAAACGGCATCGGCTCGGTTCTGGTGGTGTTACTTGCCTGCACAGGAACGATTATCTGGTGGCCTGGAATCAAGAACTGGCGGCGAAGTATCACCATCGATCGTAGAGCGCGGTTCGCCCGCTTCAATTGGGATCTGCACAGCGCGGTCGGCTTCTGGTGCTCGCTTTTGGTGCTGATTTGGGGAGTATCGGGGATCTGCCTGTGCTTCCCGGGAGTTCTCAATTCTCTCCTAAGCAGCGAAGATCGCTTTTGGATCACTCGCCTGCATTTTGGCCGTTTCAATGCGGGCACGGAGGCGCTGTGGACGGTTTTGGGGCTGGCGCCTGCCGTACTCGCCGGTACCGGTGCCCTGATGTGGTGGAACCGGGTCCTCACCAAGGTCGTTACCAAGAGGGTTCAGCATTGGCGAGATCAGAGGACCGGCGCAGCTTCGAAGGGAAGTTCAAAAACGCAGCCGTAAACGCTGGAGAACTCTCTAAACTAGACCGCCCCGCCCCGCCCCGCGATCAGGTAGCCCACGACGTAGGTCGCGTTGTAGCCGATGTGCATCAGCGCCGCCGCTGCCGTCGACCCGGTCCGGTAGCGCGCGGCGCCGAACGCCACCCCCGCCACGCCGACCGCCATCACATGCTGCCAGGACCACTGATACTCGGGTCCATGCAGCAACGCGAACGCCAGCGCCGTCAGGCCGATTCCGGGCCACGCCCCCAGTGTTGCGGCCAGCAGAGGATACAGGAATCCGCGAAACACCAGCTCTTCGAACACGGGTCCAGCCAGCGCCGCGAAGATCAGCACAGCCACCAGCGATCCGCGCGATGTAATCAGGCTCTCCACCGGCGTCGGCACGTCCGGAGCGCGCAACAGCGCAGCCACGGCCGAAACCGTCAGCGCCAGCACCGGAGCCACGCCCAGGTAGAACCACGCTCCGCGAAATCGCAGCGTCCATCCCAGCGAGCGCCACAGCGGACGGCCGTAGCGCACGGCCAACAGCAGGTACAGAGCGAGGGCCAGCACCGCGTAAATCGTGCTTTGAAACACTAGTGCCTGAACGGCTTCGCTGGCGAACGTTTGCGGAGCCAGCAGGCGGCCAGCGCGCACCAGAACCATCCCGCCCAGGAACGCCGGAAGCAGCGCGCCCAGGAACAGCGCGAGATCCTCGAAGCCCCAGAAGGCGGCGCCTTCCTCGCGGGGTGGCGTCGGCAGCGTCATCCGTCCAACTCAACCAGCGCCGCGGCCAGCAGCGGGATCATCAGCTCATGATGCCCGGTAATGGCGTAGCCGTAGCCGCCCGAGCGCGCGTGCGGCCGTTCCACCACGTTCACCCGCGGCCGGTAGTGCTGGATGAAGTCGAGGTTCACGGTGGTGAATCCCCCCAGCGGATGGCCCAGATTGCGCACCACGGAAACCGCCTTGAGGAACACCTCCGGCAGCACTACCGCCGAGCCGACGTTCAAATACACACCGCCCGCGTCCAACTCCCGCGCGAGCGAACAGAGCAAGCGGAAATCGCGATGCGTGGTGATCCCGATCGCGCCCGGATCGGCGTGCGGATGCGTGTGCGGCGTGTCGGTACCCACGGCCACATGCACGGTCACCGGCACGGAAGCTCGATAAGCGCCCAACATAATACTGTGCGGCGCAAATTTCGGATCGGCGATTTGGCCCAGATGCCGCCCCAGCGCTTCGCCCATGCCTAGCGCGTCGCGCGCGCCCTCAACGATGGCCCGGTTCATCTCGCGCCCCGTCTCCTCGGCCGAGCCGAATCTTCCGTCCGGCAAAGCCGCCTCGACGTCCTCGCTGGTGGCGCCGGCGATGGCGATCTCGAAATCGTGGATCGACGCCGCGCCGTTCATGGCAAACGTGGTCGCGAATCCGCGCCGCATCAGGTCGAGCAACACGTCGCCCAAGCCGCACTTGATGACGTGTCCGCCCAAGCCCCAGATGATGGCGCGTTCCTGCTGACGCGCGCGCTGCAACGCCGCGATCACCCCACGCAAAGCGCCCCCGGCCAGAACCGTAGGCAGGGATTCGATCAGCCGGGCCACTCCAGCGCCCTTCTCGTAAGGCTGCGCGAAATCCTCGACTTCCACCTTGCCGCCGCGCTCGGCGATCGGCAACGTGTGCAGCCCATCCAGCGCCAGGGGCTGCTGCCGGTATTTACTCATGCCGCCCTTCCGCTGTTCAGCACCTGCTTGAGCGCCTGCGCGGTGTAGCTCTTTGGATTTTTCAAAATCTCCTCGGGCGATCCGCACGCCACCAGGCTTCCGCCGTGCTCCCCGCCCTCCGGACCAAGATCGATGATCCAGTCGGCGGTCTTGATCACATCCAGTTGATGTTCGATCACCACGACAGTGTTTCCCAGATCCACCAGATTGTGCAGCACCTCCAGCAGCTTCCGCACATCTTCAAAATGTAGCCCCGTCGTCGGCTCGTCCAGGATGTACAGCGTCTTGCCGGTCTGCCGGCGGCTCAGCTCGCGCGCCAGCTTGATGCGCTGGGCCTCACCACCCGATAGCGTGGTCGAGGACTGCCCCAAGTGCACATAGCCCAGCCCCACGCGCACCAGGGTTTCCAGCTTCATCTTGATCACGGGAATGTTTTCGAGCACCGTCAGCGCCTGCTCCACCGGCGATTCCAGCAAATCCGCGATAGAGCGGTCGCGGTACTTCACCTCCAGCGTCTCGCGATTGTAGCGCCGCCCCCGGCAGATGTCGCAAGTGACGTAAACGTCCGGCAGGAAGTTCATCTCGATGCGCTTCAAGCCGTCGCCCTGACACGCCTCGCAGCGCCCGCCGCGCACGTTGAAGCTGAACCGCCCCGGCTTGTACCCGCGCGCCCGCGATTCCGGCAGCCGCGCATACAGATCGCGGATTGGCGAGAACACCTGAGTATAGGTGGCAGGATTGGATCGCGGCGTCCGCCCGATCGGCGATTGGTCGATCTCGATCACTTTGTCGATCAGGTCCAGGCCTTCGATCGAATCGTGCGCCCCCGGCTCGGCCAGCGAACCGTACACCGCCCGCGCCGCGGCGCGATACAGAATATCGTTGACTAACGTTGATTTGCCGCTGCCGGAGACGCCTGTCACCAAGGTGAACAGTCCCAGCGGAATATCCACGTCGATCTTGCGCAGGTTGTGCTCGGACGCGCCCCGGATCGAAATGCGCGCTGCACCCGCGGGCCGCCGCTTCTTAGGCACCGGAATCTCCCGCGCGCCGCTCAGATATTGTCCGGTCAGCGAAGCCGGGTTTTGTTCGATCTGTAGCGGAGTCCCTTGCGCGACCAATTCTCCGCCCAGGCGACCCGCCCCCGGTCCCAGATCGATCACGTAATCGGCGCGCCCGATGGTATCGGCGTCGTGCTCGACGATCAGTACGGTGTTGCCGAGGTCCCGCAAATGCGCCAGCGAATCGAGCAGTCGGCCGTTGTCGCGCGGATGCAGCCCAATCGAGGGTTCGTCCAGCACGTACAACACGCCGCGCAGCCGCGACCCGATCTGCGTGGCTAATCGTATGCGCTGGGCTTCGCCTCCCGAAAGCGTGGCCGCGGGCCGCTCCAGGCTCAGGTATTCGAGGCCCACTCCCTCCAGAAACTCCAGACGATGCCGGATCTCGTCCACCGGCCGCGCCCCGATCAGTTGCTCGCGCCCTTCGAGCTTCCAACCCCGCACCGCTTCGAGCGCCCGCGTGATCGGCATCGCCGTCAAGTCCCCAATGGGCACGCCCTGCACCCGCACCGCCAGGCTCGACGGTTTCAGCCGGTGACCCTGGCACGCCGGACACGTCCGCGGCGACATGTAGTTCATGAACCACTCGTGATAGGCTTCGCTGGCGACTTCGTCCTTATACATCCGGTCCAGGATGCCCAGCACGCCCGGAAATCCGCCCGCCCCTTCGAGCAGGATGGCTTGCGCCTTCTTCGGCAACTGGTCGAAGGGTTTCTCCACCTCGATCTTCTGCCGCGACGCCAGCGCGTATAGATTGTGGGCCATGAAGCTGGAACTGCCGCCCGGCCCGATGCCCCCGTCGAGCAACGCGCGCGACGGGTCCACGATAATCTTCACCGGATCGAAACTCCAGCGGCTGCCCAGGCCCGAGCAAGTCTCGCACGCCCCAAACGGACTGTTGAACGAAAACGAGCGCGGCTCCAGTTGCGGGACCTGGGTTCCGCAGTCCGGGCACGCCAGTTTCTGCGAGTACAACCGCTCCATTCCGTTCACCACCACCACCTGTACCAACCCATCGGCCAGTTTGGTCGCAGTTTCAATGGAAGCTGCCAGGCGCTCGGCAATCTCGGGCTTGATCAACAGCCGGTCGACGACCACTTCGATGGTGTGGTTCTTGCGCCGGTCCATCGTGATCTCTTCGTCGAGCGACCGCAGCACGCCGTCGATCCGCGCCCGCACGAAGCCCTGCCGGGCCAGCTTTTCCAGTTCTTTCTTATACTCACCTTTGCGCCCGCGCACGATGGGCGCCAGGATCATCACCCGTTCCTTGGGCTTCATCGCCAGCACGTGTTCGACGATCTGCTCGGTAGTCTGCCGGGCGATTTCCTGGCCGCAATTCGGGCAATGCGGCACGCCGATGGCCGCGTACAGCACGCGCAGATAATCGTAGATCTCTGTAATCGTCCCGACCGTGGACCGCGCGCTCCGGCTGGTGGTCTTCTGCTCGATCGAAATAGCCGGACTCAGCCCGTCAATCGAATCGACATCCGGCCGCTCCATCTGATCCAGAAACTGCCGCGCGTAAGGCGACAGCGTCTCGACGTAGCGCCGCTGCCCCTCGGCATAGATGGTGTCGAAGGCCAGCGAAGATTTGCCCGACCCGCTCAACCCGGTAATCACGGTGAGCGTGTTGCGCGGGATCTCCACGTCGATATTCTTGAGGTTGTGCTGCCGCGCCCCGTGCACGGTAATGCTTTTGAGCAAACTCCAGTTTCGCAGAGTCGTCAAGCTCCGCGAGCCCGCGTCGATGGAACCGGATCGGCTAAGTACTTGGTACAGCAACCCCCGAATCGTGACTAAACGCTATTGACGCTCGTCTCCCGCCGGGATAGATTCGTTAGTGCATGACCGAGCAACGCAAGAACCAGCGTTACGATCTCCGCTTGCCCTGCGAAATTCTTCGCGCGGCACAGCCCACGGTGACCGGGGAAACACGTAACATGAGTTCCTCAGGTGTGCTATTCACCTCCCCGGGACCGGTCTCCGTCGGCGAGACCATCGAGTACTTCGTAACCTTCCCCAAGCCCCCCGGCTCTCCCGCCGAGGTGCGCCTGCGCTGCGTCGGCAAAGTGCTGCGCGCCCAGGAGCGCGCTTCCTTCGCGGCCACGCTGGAACGCTATGAGTTCATCCGCGACTCTGCCTGAGCCGGACCTACTTAAAACTACCAAACGAACCTACGCCTCCCGCAAGTAGTTGGACTGGCAGGGGTTGGTGTCTTCATCACCACCCCAGATATTTTTTATCCGGGTGATATTGACTTTCTGTTTACACCCGGATAATATAGGGGTCATGAACCCCACCTTTCTTAGACCCTGTACAGCTTTCGACGGCTACCGGAGCCTCGGGTCCGGTCCGCTGCCCGAGGTCGCTCTCGCGGTCAAAACCGCAACCGAAAAAGGAGCGGCCGGCCCGGTGACCATTTATGACGACGCCACCGGCCGCGTGATCGACCTGGATACGCGGGGGACGGCCGAAGAGGTCGTCGCGCGTTTGGGGCAACCCGTAGCGCCCGCGCCGCCGAACGTGGAGTTTGATCCGACAGCCGGGGAACTGCGCGGACGCGGCCGTCCCAAGCTGGGCGTCGTCGCGCGCGAGGTGACGCTGCTCCCGCGGCACTGGGACTGGCTCGGCACCCAACCCGGCGGCGCGTCGGTGGCTTTGCGCAAGCTGGTCGAAGACGCCCGCCGCACCAGCGGCGACCGGGATCGAATCCGCGCCGCGCAGGAAGCCGCGTATCACTTCATGTCGGCCATCGCTGGAGACCTGCCCGGCTTCGAAGAGGCCGCGCGAGCCCTGTTCGCTTATGACCGGCGCCGGTTCGGCGATCTGGTCGCGCCGTGGCACGAAGACGTGCGCGACCACGCTATCAAACTGGCGTTCTCCGATCTGGAACCAAGCGCCGGCTAAGTAGTGCCCCAAAGTGGGCGCGGGCGGCCCGAATCACCAGCCGCCCGCGTCCTGCATCTCACCTGCCCTCAGCTCTTTACTTCCGCAAGGGAACCGTACACGCGACAGCCCGGCAGTAAAATGTCGGCGACATGGTGCACATGATCGTTCCAGTTCGAGCATTCCACCCGAAAGTACAAAACGAACCCGAGCCCGGCTTCGTGGCGGCCGCGCCGAAAACTACAGAACGAACCCAAGCCCGGTCTCGTAGCCCTTACGCGAAATTACCAAACGAACCCAAGCCGGTTCCCCGGCGCTCCTCCCAAAATTACAAAACGAACCCGAGCCCGGCTTCGTGGCGGCCGTACCGAAAATTACAGAACGAACCCAAGCCCCGGCTCCGTCTTGCGCCCTCCCAGAATTGGGGCTATGATTGAGCGTGCAGCGAATAAAAGGGGAAAGTAACTTAACCCTGGCTTTCCCGGGGCCGGTTCAGGAACGGATGGCGGCTCGCCGCTCGGGGCTCTCCGGCGCTATTGCGCGGTTCCAGGAATGGGCGGCCGATCCGGATTCTCCCGTCCGCGCCGTCCGGCATCAGCCTGCACGGCCGGGTGAGTTCGCCGAGTTCCCGGAAGCCCTGGCTCCGCCTGTCCGCCGAGCTCTGGCGGCGCGCGGGATCGAGCGGCTGTACTCGCATCAGGCCGAGGCCGTGGGTCACGCGATTGCCCGGCGCAACGTGGTGGTCGTCACGCCCACGGCCAGCGGCAAGACCTTGTGCTACAACCTGCCCGTGCTCAACGGGCTGCTGGCCGATCCTCAGGCGCGGGCTATGTACCTGTTTCCGACCAAGGCGCTGGCCGAGGATCAGCTTCAGGAATTGCAAGGCGTCGTCGACTCCGCCGGCATCGATGCACGCGCCTTCACCTACGACGGCGACACGCCCCAGGACGCCCGGCGCGCTATTCGCGAGCGCGCCAACATCGTACTCACCAACCCCGACATGCTGCACGCCGGCGTGCTCCCGCACCACACCAAGTGGGCCAAGGCCTTCGAGAATCTGCGCTACGTGGTCATCGACGAGCTGCACTACTATCGCGGCGTCTACGGCAGCCACATGGCCAACGTGCTGCGCCGCCTGAAGCGCGTGTGCGAGTTTTATGGCTCCTCGCCGCAGTTCATCTGTTGTTCGGCCACCATCGCGAACCCCAAGGAACTGGCCGAGTCGCTCGCCGGCCTGCCCTTCGAGCTGGTGGAGCGCAACGGCGCGCCCTCCGGCGACAAATACGTGGTGTTCTATAATCCGCCGGTGGTGAATCGAGCGCTCGGCATCCGGCGCGGGTACTTGAACGAAACCCGGCGCATCGCGCGCGAGCTGCTCGACCGCGGCCAGCAGACGCTGGTCTTCGCCAACAGCCGCCTGGCCACCGAAATCCTGCTGACCTATTTGAAAGACGATCACCAAGGCGTACGCGGCTATCGCGGCGGCTACCTCCCCAAGGAGCGCCGCGAGGTCGAGCGCCAGCTTCGCGACGGCGAGATCCGCGCCGTAGTCGCGACAAATGCACTGGAGCTGGGCATCGACATCGGGTCGCTCGATTCCGTGGTGATGGCGGGCTATCCCGGAGCCATCGCCTCCACCTGGCAGCGCGCGGGCCGTGCCGGACGCCGTCAAACCGCCTCGCTGGCAGTGCTGGTGGCTTCGAGCGCGCCACTCGATCAGTACATCATCGAGCATCCCGAGTACTTCTTCGGCAGCGCTCCGGAACATGCGCGGATCAATCCGGATAATCTGGAAATCCTGCTGTCGCACCTGAAGTGCGCGGCGTTTGAACTGCCTCTGCGCGACGGCGAACCTTTCGGTGGCCACGACACCGCCGAGATGTGCCGATTCTTGGAAGAGTTGAAACTGCTGCATCACTCCGGGGCCGATGGGAACGGGCCCAATGGCGGGACTTGGCACTGGACCTCGGACAGTTACCCTGCCGACGCGGTGAGTCTGCGCTCGGTGTCGAGCGATAACTTCGTGGTTGTCGACATCACTGGAGATCATCAGGTGATCGCCGAAGTGGCCTTCACCGCGGCGCTCACCACGCTGCACGAGAAAGCCATCTATTTACACGACGCACGGCAGTATCAAGTCGAGCGCTTCGATTACGAAGGCCGCAAGGCCTACGTGCGGCGAGTGGATTCCGACTACTTCACCGACGCCATCGATTACACCCAGGTCAAGGAGTTGGAAGAGTTCGATGCCGCGCCGGTCCCGAACGTAGCCTGCCGCGCCAGATTCGCGCACGGCGACGTCCGCCTGAGCCGGCAGATCGTGGGCTTCAAGAAGATCAAGTTCTACACTATGGAAAACGTCGGCGCGGGCAACCTCTCCCTGCCCGAACAGGAAATGCATACCACCGCGTTCTGGCTGCATTTTCCGGAGGTATTCTTGGCGCGGTTCGCCGACCTGTCGCCTACCGATCGCCAGGGAGGTTTGGTGGCGCTGGGCGCGCTGTTGCGGACGGTGGGCGCTCTCCGCGTGATGTGCGATCCGCGCGATTTGGGAGTTTCGATCACCGAAAATATCGCCGGACCGGTTCAGATCTTCGAGCCAAACCTGTATCTTTATGACAATTTCCCGGGAGGGATAGGGCAGAGCTCAGCGCTGTTCCGCTTGGCCCCTCAGCTACTCGAGGGCGTGGCCCAACTGCTGGCGTCGTGTCCCTGCGAGGCCGGCTGTCCGAGTTGCGTCGGACCTCCGGGCGAAGTGGGCGAGCGCGGCAAGGAAGCCGCCGCGCGAATTCTGCGCGAATTACTAGCATAATAATTTCGATGCTGACCAGGGGTATCGCGATGTTGCTTTGCGCCGCCGGTATTGCGGCGGCGGTGCCCGTTACCTGGACGCTCGAAAACGTCCAATTCGACGACGGTGGCACAGCCAGCGGCTTCTTCGTATTTGATGCCGACACGAAAACCGTTACGAATTGGGATCTGGTTACTCAAGGCGGAGGCGGAACCGGCATGGAGTACACCCTTGCTAACAGTCGCTTCATAACCACTGCGAATTTTAGTTTCTTCTTTGCAGCATCGCAGGCGCTTAGTTTGAACTTTCCCTTCTCCAGCGCCACAAACGCGGGCGGCACGGTCAACCTCTACGAGTCCCTTGAGCTTACGAGTTTCGGTACCCGGAGCATCGTCTTCGGTTCTGCAACTACCGTTAAACCAAGCGCCCTTAATGCCGGTGATCAGCTCGTCATAACCTTCACAACGGTGTCTAGCACCTCGGATATCCTGCTGCTGCAGAACAACGATTCCTTGACCGTGACGGGCTCGCCAACGCTGACTACCAATCTTTATGATGGCCAAAAGTTGCTGGGAACCCATATCTCCGGACCTTTTCCCCATACCGGCGGATTTTCCTTTTTAGCCGCATTTGCTGCGCCTGGAGGCGGGTCGGGCGTATCGCTCGATTCGCCTGCTACGGTCGATTTTTCCTCGCTTCAGAACGGGACCATCAATGGCCGCTTGGTGACGAGCATAGCCGGTGGTTCTATTTCAGGATTTTATTTGGCGGACACAGTTCTGGTCGGCGCCAAATCGACGGGTTCCAATTCTTACGCGTCCATGATCTCGGCGACCGCGGACAGTATGACGATTAACTGTCCTACGAACCTTCAGGCGGCTGCCGCCTCATATCGCGCCGCCGGGGGAACAGCCACAATCCAGGTTACAGCGGCCACCGGCTGTCCCTGGACTGCCACCACATCCGCTTCATGGATTCACATAACAACCGCGCCGGGGTCGGCCGGTGGAGGGTCGGGCAACGGATCTTTCTCGTACTCCGTGGATGCGAACACCGGCGCCACGCGAGTGGGCGCGATTCAAGCCGGGTCACAAACATTGAACGTGAGCCAGGACGCCGCGGCGCAGTGCACCATCGGTTTGCAGGCGAGTTCCGCGAGCTTGGGTGGAGGGACCGGCACTGGAACATTCGGCGTTGCAGCGGGCGCGGGGTGTTCCTGGACTGCGACTACCAACGACACTTGGATTCACATCACTGCGGGAGGGACTGGCTCGGGCAATGGCACGGTGGGTTATTCCGTGGACGCAAACACGGGAAGCGCTCGGACCGGCAACATTCAAGTTGGAACACAGGTCTTCGTGGTCAGTCAGGCTGCCGCCGGACCGCCGCTTCCGTCTATCACGCAAGGCGGCGTGGCAGAGCCATGGACTTACACCCACGGTGTTGCGCCGGGTGCGTGGATCTCGATCTACGGCAGTAATCTGGCAAGCGCTGCGCTGGCTTGGTCGCCGCAGCCGAATCAGCTCTTGCCGACGACACTGGGCGGCGTGACGGTTACGATCGGGGGCATCTTTGCGCCACTAAACTATGTGAGCCCAACGCTGATTAATGCCCTGGTGCCGGCAGGAGTTGAGCTGGGGCAGATATCGATCGTAGTCACGAATCAGGGCAATGCTAGTAGCTCGTACCAGATCCAGAGTACGCATTTCCTTCCGGCGATCTACAGCAACGCCGGTCCGGGCACTTTGCCCCCTCAGTTCTCCGTGACAGCCGTCGATCCCGCCACGGGCGAATTCTTGGGAAACGCATCGGCGGATCCACGGGTGACGCGGGCGGCGCGGGCCGGCGAGACCGTCGATTTGTATGCGCTTGGGTTGGGGCCAGCGACGCCATTCATAACAGATCTCGACTTCAATGGGGCGTACGCTCTGACGTCCACGTTCAGTGTGTTGATCGGCGGGGTGGCCGTGAATCCAAGTTTCGTGGCGCTGGTGGCGCCGGGTCTGTATCAGGTGCGAATCACCATACCGGCTTCGACGCCCGCTGGGAATCAGTCGATCATGCTCGACTTCGGAACCGCGCAGAGCGCGCAGAACGTGTCTCTGAACATCCAGCCGTGACCACTCCCCAGGGCGCGCCTGTGATGCTTCTAGGGGCCTCCGTGCGGGGGTTTGTTGTTGGGGAAAGAGGTCCGCACGGAGGCTAGCTGCTTTGTTACATAGACTGACGATTCCTGGAAAGGTTTTGTTCCCTGAAGAGTTTTTACAATTTGGCCCTTAGCGCAAACCAACGGAAGCCAGGAACTGGCGCGCCACTGCGGCCACGTCGGTGTGGTCTATCTCGATCTGGTGGTTTAGCTTACGCATCGCGTCCAGAGTCATTTTGCCGTACAGCTCCTCCAGCGCCGGGCGCAGACCGGGCTCGCCGGCGAGCCGGTCCTGGCGCACCAACAGGCAGACTTGCTGCGCGGGGAACGCTTTTTTGTCGTCCTGGAGCACTTTCCACTGCGGAGTGGTGAGATGGCCATCGCTCGCGGTGGTAACGACCATGTTCACGCCACCCTGGGCCAGGGCGTCGAACAATTCCGCAGCCTCCAGCGAGCGCAAGGGCGCGGCCAGCGGCAGATGGTACCTGTTCAGGGCTTGAAAATCGGCGCTCTGTTCGAAGTCCGGCGTCATCGCCACCTTCCAGCGCGCTTTGCCCTGGGCCGCTTGGCTCAGGGTGATTTCCCCGCCGTCGCCGCCTGCCGGGATGACCATCGCCGGGCCGTCCTCAAAGCCGAGTTCGAGCAAGTCCAGTTGAGCGATGCGGGCCATTTCCAGGCGCGCGCGTTCCAGCACAACTGCCGGGTCCGGCGAAGGCGGCTCCTTCAGAATGCTGGTGGCGATAACGCCGGTGCTCTCCGGATAGATGGTGATTTCGCCGCCGGCGATAGCCTGAAACAGGATCGGAGTGCCACCCGTTCCCGGACGCCGCTCTATCTTGACACCGGTCAGGCGCGCTTCCAGGTGTTGGGCCACGATTTCGCCCAGCAGGATTTGTCCTGAACCGGATTTCGTACCGATGACAATGGGTTTCTTCCGCTGGCAGGCGGACAGCAGCAGGGCGGTGCACAGCGCGGCACATAGGGCGACACATAACGCGACACGCGGGGCGACAACGCGTGCCGATTTCGGCAACCGGACAGAAAAGCGCAGACCGGGCATCGATCCCCAGCTTATCGCGAACCGCGGCGCTCACGGCTTCTGTTATGCTCAAAAGTTTCGAGTCCTGTTGGGTTAAGAGGTCCATGTCCTTCCAGATCCGTCCCTTGAAAGAGTTCTTGGTGCGGCCGGCGCTGCCTCCGGCGCTGTCGCGGCTCTCCTCATTGGGGCTGAATTTGATGTGGAGCTGGCATCATACGGTTCGGGCGGTGTTCCGGCGGCTGGACCCAGCCGCCTGGAAGGCCTCCAACCACAATCCCGTGGTGATGCTGGGGCAGGTGCCTCAGGCGGCGTTGGAGCGTGCGGCTGCCGATCCCCGGTATCTGGCTTTTTACCGGGCCGTCTGCGCGACGTTTGACGCGTACATGTCGGCTTCCCGACCCGACTCCGCGACACCCGGCGGCCGCCCGCACGCCGGGATGCTGGTGGCGTATTTCTCGATGGAGTACGGGTTGCTGGATTGCATGCCCATCTACTCGGGAGGCTTGGGCGTTCTGTCGGGCGATCACCTGAAGGCTTCAAGCGATGCGCACCTGCCGCTGGTGGGCGTGGGGCTGCTGTACCAGCGGGGGTATTTCGTGCAATCGCTCGACCCGGACGGCTGGCAGCAGGAAAAAACGCCGCTTAACGATTTCTACGCTTTGCCGATCGCGCCAGTATTGCGGCCCGACGGCAGCGATCTGGTGGTGAGCGTTCGCATGGGCGCGGTGGACGTGTTCCTGAAAGTGTGGCTGGCGCAGGTGGGGCGGGTGCGTTTGTATCTGCTCGACAGCAACATCCCCCAAAACACCGATCCCACATACCGGGATATCACCGGCCAGCTTTACGGCGGCGATTCGCATAAGCGGATCCGGCAGGAGATCGCGCTGGGTATCGGCGGCCTGCGGGCGCTGAAGGAATTGGATCTGCACCCCACGGTGTTCCACATGAACGAGGGGCACTCGGCGTTTCTGGCCCTGGAGCGGATCCGGGTGCTGATGGCCGATGAAGGACTGAGCTTCCACGAAGCGCTGGAGGCCTCGCGCAGCAACAATGTATTTACGACCCACACCTCGGTGCCCGCGGGGATCGATGTATTCGATCCCGGGCTGATGCATGGATACTTCGAAGGGTTTTGCCGGAGTTCGGGGATTCCGTTCGAGGAGTTTCTGGCGCTGGGCCGGCAGAATCCCGCGGACGCGAGCGAGTGGTTCTCGATGGCCGTAGCGGCGTTCAAGACGGCGGCGTACCGCAACGCTGTAAGCCGGCTGCATCGCCGCGTTTCGCAGCAGATGTGGGCGGGCCTGTGGCCCAACCTGCCGGTGTGGGAAGTGCCGATCACCTCCATCACCAACGGAGTCCATTTGCCCACCTGGATTAACGGCGACTTCGCCGCGCTGTACGACCAGTACCTGCAACCGGACTGGCGGGAAGGCGATGAAGATCCGCAGGCGTGGCAGCACGTGGCCGAAATCCCCAACGCGGATTTGTGGGAGGCGCACCGCCGCCGCAAGCGGCGTATGATCGCGTTCTTCCGCGAAAGAGCGGCGGCCAGCGCTACGGAACGCAAGGCCCCGGAGTCCGAAGTCAAGCGGCTGAGCGAGGCGCTGGATCCGGAGGCGCTGACCATCGGATTCGCGCGGCGCTTTGCCACTTACAAACGCGCCAACCTGATCTTCCGCGATCTGGAGCGGCTGAAGCGCATCCTCACCAACCCCACGCGTCCGGTGCAGATCATCATCGCCGGTAAGGCGCACCCCATGGATATTCCCGGCAAGACGCTGATCCGCGAGATCGTGGCGTACTCGCGGGATCCGCAACTGGCGCGGCATGTCGTCTTCGTGGAGGATTACAGCATGCAGGTGGCGCGCGAGCTGGTGGGCGGCGTGGATATCTGGCTGAACAATCCACGGCGCGGCGAAGAAGCCTGCGGCACCAGCGGCATGAAGGCCGGGCTGAACGGCGCACTCAACCTGAGCATCCTGGACGGATGGTTCGACGAAGCGGCGGAGGCCACGGGCGGCTGGGCGGTGGGCGGCCGCGAGCCGTACTCGCAGGATCGCGACGACGCGCATGCCGCGGGGATTTATTCGATTCTCGAAAACGAAGTGGTGCCGATGTTTTACGAAGCGCGGGAGCAGGGCGTGCCGGCGGAGTGGATGCGGAGGATGAAACAATCCGTCGGCTACCTGAGCGCCCATTTCAATTGCCAGCGCATGGTGGGCGAATACCGTTCGCAACTTTATGAGCCGGCGCACCGGGCCTTCGAAGTGATGCGCCAAAACCGCTTCGCGATGGCGCGCGAGCGGGCGCAATGGGGCCATCACGTAGCCGAAGTGTGGCCGCGGGTGCGTTTCCTGGATTGCGGCGCGGGGGTGGACGCGTCCGTTTCGGCGGGCGCCGCGGTTCCCTTGCGGGCCGAACTGGATCTGGCCGGACTGAAGCCCGAGGATGTGCGCGTGGAAGCGGTGGTGGGACGGGTGGGACCGAACGACGAGCTCGCCGACACCCAGGTCCTGACGCTATCCCCGAGGGGGGAACCCGGCCGGGAACGTGGAAGCAGTTTCCTGTTTGAGCGTGAATTCACGCCCGTCTCCACGGGGCGGCTGGGCTTCTCGGTGCGGGTGTGCCCGAATCATTTTGAGGATCCGCTGAACCGGCCGTGCAATGCGCTGATCAAGTGGGCGGGCGAATCGTAAGGCGCCGATGGCCGAAACGCTTCCTTCAGTCGGCGGCCGGATGGCTCACGCCGCTGGGCTGATCGAACGCCGCATTTATCTCATCCGCGGGCAGAAAGTCATGCTCGATGCCGACCTGGCGGAGCTCTACCAGGTCCCTACGAAGGCGCTCAACCAGGCGGTGAAACGCAACCTGGAACGGTTTCCGGAAGATTTCATGTTCCCACTGAATGATGAGGAACTAGAACATTGGAGGTCACAAACTGTGACCTCCAATCCCGCTGCCAGAATGGGACTCCGCCGCCCCCCTTCGCTTTCACGGAACACGGCGTGGCCATGCTGTCATCGGTGCTCCACAGCGAGCGCGCAGTGCAGATGAACATTTTCATTATCCGGGTGTTCATGAAACTGCGCGAGGTGCTGGCGACGAACAAAGACCTGGCCCGCAAGATCGAGCAACTGGAGGCTACGCAGAAAGATCACGCCGTCGTGCTGGGCTTGATCGCCGGGACATTGAGAATCTGGCCAAGAACGTGAAGAAGGAATTCAAAAAGCTGGGAGAGCCGCCGGCGGAAGGCGCGCATCGGCTTCCTCGCGATCCGAAGTAGACTCTATCTGGCAGATCCGAGGCTTCGTGACGGCCATGGCGACGCGGCGAAAACAGTCCAGTGTGGAATCGCTGTACGGGCGGGATCTTGCGTATATACAAGCGGCAGGGTTCGGCGGACTGGCAAGGGGTGCCGCGCCCGAAATTGTGCGGCGTCTCAACTCTGCAGCGATTCCCATCCGCAGGGTGGTGGATGTGGGTTGTGGCGCTGGGCCTTTGACTGCGGCACTGGTCGAGGCAGGGTTTGAAACGACCGGCATCGACTGTTCCGCTGAACTTTTGTCCATCGCGCGCGCGGTTGTCCCGAAGGCGAGTTTCGTAAACGCGTCTGTTTACGAAGCGGGGATTCCGGCTTGCGAGGCCATCATCGCATTGGGGGAGCCTTTGACGTACCACGCCGAGGGAGCGGACGCCGAGACACTGGTCGGCGGCTTCTTTCAGCGGGCGTCTCGCGCTCTGCCCGCCGGAGGATTGCTCATCTTCGATGTAATCGAGCTGGGCGAGCCATCGCTTGCGGGACGGGTTTGGAGTTCAGGAGACGATTGGGCCGTATTGGCAGATACTACGGAAGACCAGAACTCGCGCACGCTGTTGAGAAGCATCGAGACCTTCCGCAGGGTGGATCGTTTGTATCGGCGGGGACGCGAGATACACTCGATACGGCTTTTCGACACTGCTACGATTTGCACTCAACTCACGGCGCGTGGATTCGCGACGGAGACGGCAACGGCTTACGGCTCGCAGCGCCTCGGTCCACGGCGGCGGGCTTTCTTTTGCTCGCGTACCTAGCCGCCGAGTTGATTGACCACCCACTCCACGGCATTCGCGAAATTGGATTCCCCGACTTGGAACGTGGGGCATCCCGCAACGGCGCCGGCTTCCTTGTCTGCTGCTGTGTCGCCGATTACGAAGGTGCGTTCCGCGGGGACGTTGAAGTCGCGGCGGGCGCGGTCGATCATCGCGGTGCCCGGTTTGCGGCAGGCGCAATCGTCGGCTAGAGAGTGCGGGCAGAAATACACGCGGGAGATTTTGATACCGTGCGGGCCTAGCTGCCGGAACAGCTCCTGGTTCACCGCGATGAAATCCTGCATCTTGAAGTAGCCCAGGCCGATTCCTTGCTGGTTGGAAACGATGGCTAGCGCCAGGCCCGCATCCTGTAACGCTTTTAGGCCTTCGGCTACTCCCGGGAGCAATTCCACTTGGGCTGGATCATGGAGAAACGGGACGTTGCGGATGAGCGTGCCGTCGCGGTCCAGCAACACTAGCCCGCGCAACTCGCGGGCGGGCGCGGGCAGGGGTGCGGCGTGCGCCTCCAGCAACGCGATGCGCTCGAACAGGCGCGTGGTGCTGGTCTCGAACCGCGATCGGATGACTTCCACACGGCCACCATAAGCGCGTACGGCTTCCCCGGAGCGCAAGGAATCGACGGAGTAGTCGCCGCCTTTGATGTACAGGTCGGGCTTCCAGCGCTCGATCAACGCGAGCGGGCGGTCGTCGTCGAGGCGGGTTACGGCGTCGACCGATTCCAGACCTGCGATCACGTACATGCGCTCGGCTTCCGGATTCACGGGGCGCAGGGGGCTCTTGTAACTTTGGATAGACTCGTCCGAGTTGACCGCTACCAGCAGGCGATCGCACAGTTGGCGGGCTGCGGCTAAATACTGGACGTGTCCGGCATGGAGCACGTCGAAGCTGCCGCAGGTGAAGCCGATACGGCGTCCGGCGGCGCGCTCGCGGGCGACCCAGGCATCCGTCTCGGCGTGAGTGAGAATTTTCACGGGGAACTTCTATTCTGCTAGATTAAGGGCTTGCTCGGCACTATGAACGCGCGCACAACGGACCGCCGCGAGGATGCCGCAGCGGCCTGTGCGCTTCTGAAGCGATTTCCCGGCCAGCGCATGCTGGTGTTGGGCGACGTCATCCTGGACCGGTACTGGTGGGGCGAAGCCTCGCGTCTGTCGCCGGAAGCTCCCGTGCCGGTGGTGCGGCTGGAGCGTAGTTCGCTGCGGCCGGGCGGCGCGGGCAACACGGCGGCGAACCTGGCGGCGCTAGGAGCGGCGGCCACACTGTTCGGAGTCGCCGGCGAGGACACCGAAGCGGTGGAGCTGCGGGTCGCCCTGGAGGAATCGCGGGTGAACGCCGCGGGGTTGTTCACGCTCGCGGGGCGGCGAACAACCACCAAGACGCGCATCATCGCGGGACATCAGCAGGTGGTGCGGGTGGACGCCGAGCACACAGGTCCGATTCCGGGCGAACTGGCGCTAGGCGCGGCGGCGCTGGTGGCGCGGGAGCTGGAGCGCGCTCAAGCGATCGTGATTTCCGATTACGCCAAGGGGTTCCTGGCTCCGGCGCTGCTGGAGGCGGTGATCGGCAGCGCGGTCGAAGCCGGTAAGCCGGTGTTCATCGACCCCAAAGGCTCGGACTATAAGCGCTATCGCGGGGCGACGCTGCTGAAGCCGAATCGGGCGGAGCTGGCGCTGCTGACCACCATGCCGGTGGCGAGCCACGCCGATACCTTGGCCGCGGGGTGCCGGTTGTCGGAGCTGCTGGAAGGCACTCGCGTGCTGGTGACCGAGGGCGCCGAAGGCATGACTCTATTCGCGGGCGGCGAACAAGTGGCGCATGTGGCGTCGAAGCCGCGGCAGGTGTTCGACGTAACGGGCGCGGGGGATACGGTGCTGGCGGCGGTGGCGATGGCGGTGACCTCCGGGGCGTCGTGGGTCGAGGCGATGCAGATCGCGACGGCGGCGGCGGCGCTCGCCATCGAGCAAATGGGCGCTGCGGCGGTCACGCTGGAGCAGTTGGAGATGCACCTCGCCGAGTGATTTTCCGATGAGATTATTCCGGACGTATCCGGACTCATCCTGCGGTGAAACACTTTTTTCTCGCGTTGCTGGCTGCCTCCGCGTTGCTGGGCACAGATGCCAAGGCGCCTTCCGCCAAACCCAAGGCCGCGCCCGCGGCACAAGGCACGAACGCACAGCAGGATAAGGAGATCGAAGCCGCCATTCGCGCCAAACTGGGCAAGTCCAAGATCGGCAAGGACGGGTTCACCGTGCGGGTGCAGGGCGGGGTGGCCTACTGGGCCGGCTCGACTACGATACTGCAGCACAAGGGCGCGGCCACGCGCATGGCTAAAGCGGCGGGCGCTCACATGGTGGTGAACAACATCACGGTAAGCGACGCGGCCAAACAGAAGGCCGCGGATAATCTCACGCAGGGTCCGCGTCCGGCGCAACTCAAACGCACCGAGCCGCGCACGCAGCAATAGTTCTCTGCGCCCTCGCAGCGTGGCGAGAGATGAATGAGAACGACATAGCTCGCGAAGTCGTGGACGTAGCTTATCGCGTGCACGTCGGTCTCGGCCCTGGTTTGTTCGAGTCCGTCTATGCAGTAGTGGTGGCGAGCGAACTAGTCAAACGCGGTCTTAATGTCGCTTCGCAGGTGGCGATACCTGTGGTCTATGAGGGAACTCACTTCGAGATCGGATTCCGGGCCGATCTGGTGGTGGCGGACAAGGTGATCGTCGAGATCAAATCCCTCGCGAAACTGGGCGACGTGCACAAGAAGCAATTGCTCACGTATTTACGCCTGTCCGACAAGCGGCTGGGCCTACTCATCAACTTCAATGAAGCCCTGATCAAAGACGGTATCACGCGAATCGTCAACCGGATGGAGGATTAACTCTCGCCAAGGCGCTAAGACGCCAAGAAGAAAGACTTTCTTTGCGTCTTTGCGCCTTGGCGAGAGTTGGCGAGAGTTGACCGGGAACGGCGCGGCCTGGGATATACTTACGGTCAGCTCATGACCCGCAGGTGGACGCAGAGGTGGATCGCTATTTGGCTGGGCCTGATGTTGGGAGGGGCAGTTGGGCTCCGCGCGCAAAACTTGCCCTCGCCTAACGCGCCCCTCACGCCCTCCGCTGCGGCCCTGGCGTGGACCAAATTTGAAGATCCCCTGGAGAAGGCCTATACGCTCGATGTCCCGCAAGGGTGGACCGTGAAGGGCGGAATGTTCCGCTTGGGCTACTCCGACGAGCGGATCATGCTGGACCTGAGATCGCCGGATGGTAAAGTCAGCCTGCGTCTGGGCGACGTCTCGATTCCGACGTATTTTTTCCCGGACCAACTTCATCGGGAAGGCGAAGTCTACGACCTGGGGGCGCAGGCGCAGGGAACGATCGCTCGGTACCGCACCGGACAGGAGTTCGCGGCGGTGTATGCGCAGGCTCGCTTCAAGAGTCAGTGCTCGGGGCTCACCGCGGAGGCGACTGCGGGCGCCGAACCTGCCGACGGATATCTGCTGCCCGAAGGAAACAAGGCAAGTTCGGGCCAGGTCAGGTATGGTTGCCAATCGAGCGCGGGCGCCCGGACGGCTTATGTTTGGTCCAAGACTACGCTTACCGGGCAATTGTGGCAGGTGCAGCTCGCCAGTTTCCTGGCCGCTCCGGAACAGACACCGATGGCGCTCAGCGTGGTGGCGCGATGCGAGCGGTCATTTAAGCTGAGTCCGGATTGGCGAGAGCGTCAGAAAAAGCTGGATGAGGAAGGGCTGGCGTATCAACGCGCGCGGCAGCAGGCGCGTTTGCGGCAGCTATCGCAGCAAGTGGCGCAGTTCGAAGTGCGGATGCAGGCCATGCAGAACCAGGTGAACGGGTTCCTGCGCGGGCAGGCTCGGCAGGCGGCCCAGGTGGAGGCTGTTGGCAACATTCTTACCGGCATCACTCCTACCGTCGATCCTCTGGGCAATCCTCGCAACGTGTACACGGGACCCAAGAGCGGATACTGGACCAACGGCAGGGGCGACGTGGTCAACTCGGATACATCGCCGGGGCCGGGCTGGCAACCGCTGCGGCCTACGCAGTAGGGCGCGGATTCGTAACGAAGGTACGCTTGTTCCCGAGGAGGTACGGAGCTTGGGTATAATTTTGTCTCCGGCGTTGGTCTAAGGTTAGGGGCGGGAAAACAATGTCACGCAGATTTACGATCGGGCGCGACAAGCACTGCGACGTTCCCATTTTTGACGACTCGGTGAGCCGTCTGCACGCCGAAATCTGGCTGGCCGACGACGGCGCGCTGATGATGGCCGACCGCGGATCGGTAAACGGCACCACGGTGGTGCGGGGCAAGTCCAAGTTTCCGCTGAACCAGGACGTGATTCTGCCGGGCGACTACATTCGTCTGGGCAGCGTCATGCTGAGCGCGGGCGAGATCGTGGAAGCAGTGGAGGCCAAGCAGCCCGGGGCGTTGACTCACCCGGCGCTGCCCACCCCGCCGCCGGTGGCCGGTCCACTACCGCATGCGGCACCGTATGCGACGCCGCCACTGCCACCGCCCCCGGCGCACCACGCCGGTCCGGGTGCGCCTGCCGCACCGCCCGCCGCACCGCCACGGCCGGCCGGCGGCCCTCTGGTGCGCTGCGAGTGCGGAGCGATTAAGACGTTCGGCCAGATTTGTCCAGGATGCCATCGATGACTCCAGCTCAATTGGTTCCCAATGTCGCGTATCGCCAGCCGTACTGGGTCTTGCCTGATCGCCGGATCACCATGGCGAGTTCGGCGGCTCTGGCCGTGCTATTTGTCGCCGTGCTGACGGGCGTGCTGGCACCCGGCGAGCGCGCGGCGCAACTGCTGCTCGACCGGCACTCGACCATCTATCCGTTCACGATTCAGAACTTCGAACACCTGTTCTTTTTCCTGGGCCTGGGCGAGCTGTTCGTGCGCTGGCGCGTGGGCGCTCGCGAACTGGCGTTCGCGCACAGGGGACTACTGCCGGAGGATCCGCACACGGTGCTGCAGGCGCAGGACCTGAGCATGCTGCGGCACCGCGTCGCCAACCAGTTCGACGGCGAGCACGGGTTCCTGCCGTCGCTGATCGACCTGTGCATTTTGCAATTCCAGAGCGGCCGGTCGGTGGACCAGACCGTCGCGGTGATGAGCAGCTCGCTGGAGTTGATCGAGCATCGCGTGGACATGCGCTACGGGCTGGTGCGCTACATCGCGTGGCTGGTGCCGACGCTGGGATTCATCGGCACGGTGATCGGTTTGGGCGGGTCGCTGGCGGCGGTGCCGTCGGATTCCTCCAAGATCGACATGGCCGAAATCGCGAAAACCCTCTCGCTGGGATTCGACTGCACCATGGTGGCGCTGGCGGAGAGCGCGGTTCTGGTGTACCTGCTGTACCTGGTCAACGAGCAGGAAGAGAAAGCCGTGAACCTCTCCGGCACCTACGTGTTGCGGAATCTGATCAACCGCTTGTATGCGGGGTAATGACGGCGGGCTGAAACGCCCGGGGCCCACATGAAATCGCGAAATCGGGAAGTCAACATCTTCAACATGTCGCTGCTGGATATTCTCTGCGGCGCGCTGGGGACGTTCGCCTTCATGATGATCATGCTTTTCCCCTACTACAGCATCGGCAAGAATGCCGCGAAGCAAGCGCCCGAAGTGCCGCCGGGCGTGGATCCCCAGACGTTTGAAGAAGCCAAGGCACGCATCCAGCAGCTCGAGGACACGCTGAAGAAATTCCAGGATTACAGCAAGGATCTGGAGAACCAGGTGACCCAGCTTAGGGCGCAAAACAAGCAACTGCAGGATCAGGCTAAGTCGAACAGCTCGTCCATGGATCAAATGCAGATGCGCAATCCTTTCGTGTCGCAACTGTTTTTTCTTGCCGATGGCCCCGAGGACCAAGCCGAACTCTACGTTTCCGACGATCGCGAGACCACCGACAACAAGAGACGCACGGCTAAGCCGGATGTGACCAAGTCGCAGCCGGTCAACTGGCACGGCGACCTGTCTGTTTTTGGCCGCGCGGGTGCGTACTTTATGGTGCGCGATACACCGGGAGGAAAGTATCACGTATTGCTCAAGGTCATCAAGCACGACCCCGCCGCCGGTGCCTTCGTGGCCGCGGGCTCGATTTCCACCGATGCGGACTTTCAGCAGATCCCGGGGTTTCGGGTGACCGAGGCCCAAGCGATGGTAGAGGTTGGCGTGGTCACGGTGACTTACAACCAGAACGACAAAGACAAGCCCTATACGCAGAAGATCGAAATCACCGTGCCGAAAGAGCGGCTGCTGAACGCCGACAACCAAACGAAACAGAAATAGCGGCGACGGGGGGAAATCGGGCGAGCAAGAGATGACGAAGGTATCCTAGAATGGTTCCCGACGCGAATGGTTCCCCAAGCGCGGGGCGAAGTGTCCAGTGCGGGGACCCCCGAGGTATGCATGGCTGACAAAATGGTCCGCTGCCCGCAGGGGCACTTTTTCGATCCGTCGAAACATTCGGCGTGCCCGTGGTGCGCGCTGCCGGCGGATGCCGAAATGGGCGGCGGCGCGAAGACCATGCCGGTGCGTCCGGGAGCAATGGAGGCGCTGGGCTCGGCAGGACTCGCACCCGGTCCGGGAGCCGCGCCGCCGCCTTTACCGGGAGGGCCGCCACCGTTGGCGATGCCCGCACCCGCGGCGGGACCTGCGCCGGGTGGACCTCCAGCCCCGGCGACGCGCCGGTTGGGGCAGGATACCGGTGGGCACGGCAAGCACGATCCGGTGGTGGGCTGGCTGGTATGCCTGGACGGGCCGGACCGGGGACGCGATTTCCGGCTGCACACCGAGAAAAATTTCATTGGCCGTTCGCCGTTGATGGACGTGTGTGTTCCGAGCGACGAGACGGTGTCGCGCGAAAAGCATGGCGTAGTGATTTTCGATCCGAAAAAGCAGGTGTTCTGGGTGCTGCCGGGGGATTCCTCCGGACTGGTGTACCTGAACGGGGAGATCGTACATTCGCCGGCGCAAATGAAGCGCGACGACATTCTGGAGATCGGGCAGACTAAGCTGGTGCTGATCCCGTTCTGCGGCGACCAATATTCCTGGACGCCCGCGGGCGCCTGACTGCGAAACCCTGAGACGCGGAATGCGCTTTCTGCCCGGTAACGCGCAGCACATCGGAGCACGCCACTCCCAGCAGGATTCGTTCGGCTTCGCCGATCCCGACGACGTAAACTTCATCCAGCACGGCGGTTTCCTGGCGGTCGTCTGCGACGGGATGGGTGGCATGGAGCACGGCGACCTCGCCGGGCGCACGGCGGTTCGGGCGTTTCTGGACGCCTACGGGCGCAAGACGCCGCAGGAACCGGTTCCGGCGGCGCTGGATCGCAGCGTGCGGGAGGCCAACGCGCGAGTGGTGGCGCTGGCGCACAGTCTGGGGCGCGCCGAAGGCATCGGCACTACGCTGGTCGCCGCGACGCTGCTCGACGGAGGCCCGGGGCTCGCCCGCCTGTATTGGGTTTCGGTGGGCGACAGCGGCCTGTTTCAGGTCAGCGGCGGCCAGATGCGGATGGTGAATTATCCGCACGTGTTCGCCAACCACCTGGATCAGGCGGTGAGGCGCGGGACCATGTCGGTCGAAGCGGCGATGACGCATCCGGAGCGCGAGTCGCTGACCAGCTTTATCGGGGCCGAGGTGCTGGAGGAGATCGACCTGACGCCGGAACCGCTGATGCTGGCGGAGGGAGACACCATCCTGCTGGCGTCCGACGGGATGTTCAAGACGCTGTCTCCCGCGGAGATCACGGCGTGCCTGACAGGCGATCCGCAGGGCTGGCCGGAGACGCTGGTGCAGCAAACCTTGGCGCGGCGCAAAGAGAGCCAGGACAACGTTACGGTTCTCTCGGTCACAGTCGAGGGGGAGCCGGTCAACGTCTCGCCACAGTCGGGGTCGTTCGTGCGGCCCGCGGAATTCGCAGCGCCGGTGCTGCCCGAAGTCCAGGCCGCGGAGCAGATGGCGAGGACGGTGCGAATCCCGGTGGAGGAGGTTGCGACGCCAGCGCCGGCGGAGCCTCCGCAAATGGGATTTGTTCCCGCGCCCGCACCGCCTCCGTTGGCGGCCACGGACATGGTCAACACGGGCTGGCCTCCGCCGGCCCCGACGCCGTCTCCGGGCCAGCCCCCAGTAGTGCCTTCGGCACTGGCTCCAGCAGGGCCTCCGGGCCAAGCTTCAGCCGTGCCTGAGGGGATGGGCATGACGCCGGGCGCGCACACTCCTGCGCGGGGGCGGGGCTGGACTTGGGTTTTGGTCCTGATCCTGTTACTCGGCGCGGGCGGCGGGGGTTGGTGGTATTGGTCGCATTGGGTACAAGCGGGGGGCACAGGCTTGCGGCGGAATGCCGCTCCTGCGGATAAAACACCGCCGCAAACGCCCCCGCATGATGCGGACCGGCCTATCCCCCCGCCCGATCCCAACGCGCCAAATCCCTTTTCTCAGCCCGATGCAAAGCAGCCGCAAAGCATTCCTGGAGGCGCAAAATGAGGCACCCGACACGGCTCGCTATCCTGGCCGCCTCGTTCGCGGCGGCTGCGGCGGCGCAACCCGATCCACAGAAAATGGGCGGATCGAGCGCGCTGGTGTTCGGCGCGGTTTCCGACGGCAAGCAGGGAGTGAACTTTGTGAGCCGCGGCGGAGGGTTCTTCATCGATTCCCGTCACGTGGTGTCCAACGTCCAGGATTGTTGCGGGAAGTCCGACAAGGGCGAGCAAGTGACCCCCATCGTGTTTGTCGGAAAAGACGACGCGGCGCCGGGAAAAGTGATCTGGAGCAACGACGACACCGAGATCGCGATTCTGGAACTGTCACAGGCCTTGAATCATCCGGGCGTCAGCATCTCGCCGGGAAAGTTGCAGCAGCAGGGCGAGGCCGTCTATTCCGTGCAGTATCCCAAGCCGGGCGACAACGGTGCGCCGCAACTGGTGGAAGGGAAGCTGACCGGCTCCAGTTCGGCGGGGGACAAAAATGTTCCGCTGTTCAAGACGTCGCTGACGATGAATCCCAACAACGCCGGAGGCGCGTTGTTCGACGCCTGCGCGAACGTGATCGGGATCAACCTGACGATGAAGGACGGCAACGAATACGCGTTTGTGATCGACCCATTGGTCGACGCGCTGAAGGCGGCCGGATTGCAACCCAGCGTTACCGATCAACCTTGCGGCGGATCGAGCAATAGCAGCAGCGGCAGCGCGCCTCCACCGAAAGGCGCCGACAAAGGCGACAAGGCCGGCAAAGAAGGGGAGAAGCAAGGCAAGCAAGCCCCGCGGAGTCCGTGGCGGCTGCCGGAAGGGACCGAATGGATTCCGGTGGCGATCGTGGTGGGATTGTTGATCCTGGCCTTCCGTCCGGCGCGGCAGAAGGTGGCGCAGGTCGTGACCGGGCGCCATCAGCTGCCCCAGTTTCCGCAACCGGCGCCGTATCCGGGCGGGCCGCCGGCGCAATATCCGGGAATGCCGCCGGCTCCTTACGGGGGCGCGGCTCCGCCCTATGCGATGGGTGCCGCAGTGCCCGTGGCGGTGACCCGGAAGCCCGTGCTCAAGGGGATTTCCGGACAATACGCAGGATCGTCCTTTCCGCTCGAGAGCGGATCGAGCACGCTAGGCCGCGATCCCAGCGCTGCGAACCTGGTGTTCACTGGAGATGCTTCCAGCGTTTCGAAGCGGCACTGCTCGGTGCGTTGGGACGCTGGACGGGGCGTATTTATGCTCGAAGACCACGGCTCGACCAACGGGACATTCCTGGCCAGCGGTGAACGGCTGACGCCCAACCTGACGCGGGAGCTGCGCGCGGGAGACCGCTTCTATATCGGCGACCTGCGCAACCAGTTCGAAGTCGCGATGGAGCCGTAAAGGAGCCCCTCGAGCGTGCGATGGGCGTCGTTCCACACCGCCTCCATTTCTTCGGCTGGGGGAAGAGAGCATAATGAAGATTCCTGCGGATATTTCATGAGCGGACGAAGCGGCTGCTGGGTTTTGGCCGATGGGCTGGGCGGCCATCACGGCGGCGCGGCGGCCTCACATTTGGCGGTGGACACCGTGCTGGCTGGGTTCCGCGAGAATCCGGGCGTTTCGCCGGAAGCTTTGACCGCGCACATCGGCCGCGCCAATCAAACCATTTTGGAGCGCCAGCAATCCGAACCTGAGTTGCAATCCATGCGCACCACGATCGTCGCGCTGCTGGCGTCTCCGGATGCCGCCGTGTGGGCCCATGCAGGCGATTCGCGTCTGTACCACTTCGCGGGGAAAACCTGCGAGCGGACGAAAGATCACAGCGTCCCGCAGCGGCTGGCTGACGCCGGGGAGATTCGCGAGGATCAGATTCGCTTTCACGAAGACCGAAATCGCCTGCTGCGGAGTTTGGGCTCGCGACCGGAAGTGGGCGTGGAGATCGCACGGGAAGAGCGCGCGCCACGTGTGGGCGAAGCGTTTTTGCTGGCTTCCGACGGGTTCTGGGAGTGGCTTACGGAGGCCGAGATGACTGAGGATCTGCGATCCTCGTCCACGTCAAGCGACTGGCTGAACAAAATGGAGGCTCGGATTCGGACGCATGCCGCTGACGGTCACGATAACTATTCCGCCATCGGAGTGATCGTGCGGAGGACCCTGGCATGGACGTAAACAAGCTGTGCATGGGGTGCATGGAGGACGATTCGGGCGACCCGATATGTCCCAAGTGCGGGCATCCTGCCGATATGGTCCCCAAAAACTCGCTGCAACTGAAGCCCCGCACCATCTTGCGGGATCAGTACCTGATCGGGCGCGCGCTGGGACACGGGGGATTTGGGATCACGTATCTGGCCTGGGACGTGGGTCTCGAAACGCGGCTGGCGATCAAGGAATACATGCCCAACGGCGTGGCCGGGCGGGCTTCGGGCGACACGCGCGTGCTGGCGTTTTCCGACCAGACCAAGATCGAGTTCGACTACGGGCTGGAGCGTTTTCTCGAAGAAGCCCGGGTGCTGAAGAAGTTCCGCGACCATCCGGGGATTGTGTCCATCGATACGATTTTCCGCGAAAACGGGACGGCGTATCTGGTGATGGAGTACCTCGACGGGATGACCTTCGAGGAATTCCTGAAGCGGCGCGGCGGCAAGGTGACGGTCGAGACCGCGCTGCGGGTGATCCTGCCGGTGACCGATGCGCTGGCGTCGGTGCACGCCGAAGGCATCCTGCATCGCGACATCAGCCCGGATAACATTCACCTCGCGCGCAGCGGAAAAGTGAAGCTCATCGATTTCGGCGCGGCCCGCAATGCGCTGGGGCAGAAGAGCCGCAACCTGTCCATCATCCTGAAAGAGGGGTACGCGCCGGAGGAGCAGTATCGCGCCAGCGGGATTCAGGGTCCCTGGACGGACGTGTATGCGACGGCCGCAACGCTGTATCACGCCGTGACGGGACAGGTGCCGCAGCCGTCGCTCGACCGGCAGGCGGACGATCAACTGCAAGCTCCCGGCAAGCTGGGCGTGATCATCGAGCCCAACATCGAGGCGGCGGTGATGAAGGCGCTGTCGGTGAGAGCCCCGGACCGGCTCCAGTCCATGGAGGATTTCAACCTGGCGCTCACTGGAAACGCCGCAGCGGTGGGAGCGACGCGCAAAGTGGATCGCAACGATCCTCGCATTCGGGAGTTGGAGCAGGCGGCGATGTTGCAGACCAGCGGTCCCTCGTCCGCAGTCCCGTCTGGGCCCAGCAGCCAAAGCGTGCCTGCGGCGCCCCCGCCGCCTGTTTCGCTTCCTGTGCCCGCCGCCCAACTTAGCGCGGGGTTTCCGCCCCCACCGGCCGCGGTGGCCGTGGCCCATCCGAGTCAGCGCCCTCGCTGGATGTGGCCGGCGGCGCTGGGCGCTGTGGCCCTTTTGGCGGTCATCGCCGTAGTCTTGCGTCAGTCCACCCCGATCGACAACAAAGACAAGGACAAGAAGAGCGTTTCCGACGACCAGCGGCAGAAACAACAGGACAAGCAACAGGACCAGCAACAACAGCAGCAGGACCAACAAAAGCAGCAGGATCAACAGAAACAACAGGAGCAGCAGCAGCCGAAACAACAAGACCAGCGGCAACCGCAGGACCAACGGAAACAACAGCAGCAACAACAAGATCAGCAAAAGCAGCAAAAACAACAGGACCAGCAACAACAGCAACAGCAACAGCAACGTGACCAACGACAACAGGACCAGCAGCAACAAAACCAACAGCAACAAAACCAACAGCAACAAAACCAACAGCAACAAAACCAACAGCAACAAGACCAGCAGCAACAGAATCAACAGCAGCAGAACAACCGCGGCCAGCCGTCAGCGGAGTCCTACGACGGCTTGGTGCAGGCCGCACTCCAGGCCTCGCAACGCAATATTTACCAACAGGCAGAGCAATTGCTCAGCCGCGCCATCTCCATGGACCCGAACCGTCCCCAGGCGTACGACAAGCTGGGCGAGTTGGACCTGTATTTCCTGAACCAGGTGGGCCCGGCGATTCAGAACTATCAGGCCGCCATCGCGCACGGCGGGCAGGCGACATTTCACGTGGCGCACGATCATTCCACCGGGAATTTCACGACCAACTGTAAGGGCTACCTGTACGTTTCGAAGTCGCAGGTGCATTTCAAGGCGTACGACTCGGTGCACGAGTTTTCGGCTCCGCGGTCGCAAATTCGGGAGTTCAAGCGCAACCGGTTCACCATCAATCTGAGCCAGCGCGCCGCCGTGGATCTCAAGGCATTCCACGTGAAACTGGCTGACGGCAGGAACTTTAACCTGGCCCCTTTGAGCCATTTTCAGGAAGCCGAGCGGGACCTGATTCTGAGCATTGGCGGAAACGAATAGCCGATGACCGCTCTCTAGCGGATAGCGGCGCCTCGGCGCAGTGATAGACTGAAAACGAAGCAATGAGTTCGCTGTCCCCCAGGCTCCAAGTCCGCGTCCAGCAGAAACAGATCCTGACCCCCGGGTTGGTACAGATGGTCAGTCTGCTCCAGTTGAACCGCCTGGAGCTGAAGGACATGATCCAGGCCGAGGTGGCCCAGAACCCGGTGCTGGAGGAATCCACCGAAGGCGGCGAGGAGCTTTCCCCCGAGGAAGTGCAGCAGCTTCTGGAGGCCGAGCGCGTCCACGATCCCGCGGACAAATCGATTCTGGATGTGACCCCGGACCAGCAGGCCATGGCGGCGGCGGATGCCGGGGAATCCGGTGAATCCATGGAAATGGAAATCCCGGCCGGGCCGCCCGCCGATAGCACCCCTGACGGCGCCGGTGAGACCGTGTTGGCCGGCACGGCCGAGAGCACGGAAGCGGCTGCCGAGGCCCCGGCGTCGACCGACGCTTTCGACGAGATCGACTTCGACAACTACTTCAACGACTACCTGGACCCGGGATTTAAGTCCCCCGCCTCCGAGACGGTGGAGAAACCTTCGTTTGAGACCTTCCTATCCTCGCCGGTCACGCTGTCCGATCACCTGCGTTCGCAGTTGGCCCTGGTCACGCTGAGTGAAAACGTGCGCGATGCCGCGGACGGGGTGATCGGCAATCTGGACGAAAACGGCTACCTGACCGCGACGCCCGAGGAGATGGCCTCCGAAGAGAACCTGCCGGTCGCCGATGTCGTCGAAGCCATCCGCGTAGTTCACACGCTGGACCCGGCGGGCGTGGGCGCGGCCGACCTGCGCGAATGCCTGCTGCTGCAGATCGAGAGCATCAATGGGAAGGGCGGCGTGGCGTGGCAGATCGTGGCGGATCACCTGAAGCTGGTGGAGTCGCGGCAGTTCAAGGAAATCGCGCGCGTGCTGCGCCGGCCCATGGAGCACGTGCAGATCGCGCTGACGCTGATCCGGCATCTGGACCCGCGGCCAGGTTTGGCCTACTCGGCTTCCGGCGCGCGCCAGGTCGAGCCGGACGTTTACATCTCCAAGGACGGCGACGATTATCTCATCCAGATCAACGATGAGGACATCCCGCAAATCCGTCTCAACTCCAGCTACAAACGTATGCTGGACCGGGATCACGAGCCGGACAAGGACGTCCGCAACTACGTCAAGGAGCGGTATGCGTCGGCGCTGCAACTGATCAAGAACATCGAACAGCGCAAACAGACCATTCTGCGCGTCTGCCAGTCCATCGTACGTCGTCAGACGGAGTTTCTGGAGCGCGGGATCGATCAGCTGAAACCCATGATGATCAAGGAAATCGCCGAGGAAATCGGGGTGCATCCTTCCACTGTGAGCCGCGCCGTCTCTAGCAAATACGCGCACACGCCCCAAGGCGTTTTCGAGTTGCGCTACTTCTTCTCGGAAGCCGTTCAGGGCCCCGGCGGAGGCGGCACGCCGCTATTGATCCTGAAGCGCCGCGTCAAGAAGATGATCGAAGAGGAAGATTCCGCTCATCCGCTCACCGACGAGCAGATTACTGAACGCCTTCAAGCCGAGGGCATTCAAGTCACCCGGCGGACCGTCGCCAAGTATCGCGAAGACATGCGCATCCCCTCCACGCATCAGAGGCGAGTGCGCGCCTAGCAAAGGATCCCGGCTTATGAATGTAAGTTACAAAGGAATTAAACAGGATTTGCCTCCGGCGCATCAGGAGAAGCTGGATGCGAAGTTTGCTAAACTTTCCAAACTCCTGGAGCGGCGCGGCCAGCGTGAAGCCCACGTGGTTGTGACCCACGAACGGCATTTGTATCACGCTGAAGTGACGGTGCAGTTCTACGATCATCAATTAGTCGGGCTGTGCTCCGACGGGGACGTGTTCACGGCGTTGTCGAGCGCCCTGGACAAACTGGAGTCGCAGGCGCACAAGCAGGTGGACAAGTTCCGCGAAAAGAACCGCCGTAAGGAAGATCCTGCGGTGGCCTTGAACGAGGCGGTCTCCGCTCCGGAGCCAGAGGCCGTGGGCCGGGCCGCGCCTCGTGTGTTCCGCGTGAATCACAAGGGCGGTCGCAAGCCCATGACGCTGGACGAAGCGCTGCTCGAAATGGAGCAGGATCGCGATTACCTGGTGTACCAGGACGCCGAGAAACAGACCGTTTCGGTGCTGGTCCGCCGCCGCGATGGACATTTTGATTTAATAGAATCCTGACGGTAGTCTTTTGCGGCTCAGCCCCGCCCGTTCCGGATGAGTACACGCGCCCCCATGAAAGCTGCACCCGCCGGAACCCAACTGGTGATCATCACCGGATTGAGCGGGTCCGGCAAGGGTACAGTGCTCAAAGCGCTGGAGGACTTGGGTTACTATTCGGTCGACAATCTTCCGATTGAGTTGATGCCCAAGTTCGCCGAGCTGGTCCGGGGCGCGCCCGACATCCGCCGCGCCGCGCTGGTGGTGGACATCCGCGAGGGTCAGGCGCTGGAACGTTTTCCCGCCATGTTCCGGAGGCTCCGGCGGCTGGTGCCGTCGCGCCTGGTGTTTCTGGAAGCCGACGAGGCCATATTGATCCGGCGTTTCAGCGAAACGCGCCGTCCGCATCCACTGGGTACCGGACAGAGCGTGGCGGATAACGTGCGCCGCGAGCGGGAGATGCTCGAGCCGATTCGCGCGCTGGCCGATCCCATCATCAATACCAGCAAATTCAACGTCCACGAGCTGCGGGAGACGATCCACACCACCTTCGGCGGGGAAAAGCGCCAGTCGCCTATTCTGATTCAGGTGACCAGCTTCGGTTTTCGCCACGGCCTGCCCACCGACAGCGATCTGGTGTTCGATGTGCGCTTTTTGCCGAATCCCAATTACATTCCCGCGTTTAAGGACCTAAGCGGAAAGCACTCGAGCGTGGCCCGCTACATCCGCAGCTTTCCGCAGACCCAGGAATTTATCGAGCGGATCTCGAATCTACTCGTATACCTGTTGCCACACTACATCGGCGAGGGCAAGAGCTACTTGACGATTTCGTTCGGCTGCACGGGCGGGCATCACCGCAGTGTGCTGATCGCGCATGAAATCCGCAAACGGCTGGCCGCGGCGGGATACCGGGTGAAGGAAACGCACCGCGACTTGAAGAAGTGAGCCGCTACCACACGAAAGGGATCAGTCCTTTGACCTCGCGCCGGTACTGCTCATATTCCGCTCCGAAGTGCTCGATCAAGAACTTTTCCTCCATGCGCGACTTGTAACCCCACGCGCCCATCACCAGGGCTGTGCCCACGAATCCCGCAATCGGCCCCAACGCAATCGCGGTCCCCAGCGAGGCCAGCATGAAACCCGAGTAAATCGGGTGGCGCACGATCGCGTACGGTCCGGTGCGAACAATCTTGTGGCCTTCCTGTAGCGTGACGGCGGCGCTCCAGTCGCGGCCAATGTAGACCCTGGCCCATACCGCGAAGGCCAGACCCACGATGGCTATGGAGAATCCCGTGTAGGCGATCGCCGGCGTATCTGGTATAAGGCGCGCGTCCAGCGGGCCGAGGTTGAAGCCGTTGTTGAACAGGAGGAACCAGCCGAGCATGACCACCCAGAGCGCCGCTCGGCCGCGCCAGTCATCTTGAGTACGGACGATCGGCTTGGACATGATACTGCTGATGGCCCACAGCACAAAGATTGCCGTCCATACCGCTTTAAGCGTATTAGGCACGTCAAAGGACATGGTCTAAATCCGGTGGAAGCTGCGCAGAATGTCGCGCGTTCCATAGCGTAGCGCGATGGGGCGTCCGTGGGGACAGCTCATGGGGCAGGAGGTCGCGGCGAGCGTCTTTAGCAGCCACTCGATCTTTTCGGGCTCCAGGCGCGTGTTGATTTTGATGGCTGCCCGGCACGCGATCGATGCGGCGATGGCTGTGCGCACGTCTTCAATCGAGGCGCGCCGCAGTTCGCGCTCCGCGGTTTCAAGAATCTCGAAGAGCGCTCGCTCGATTTCGCCGGCGGGGAGCCCGGCAGGCGCCGCCTTCACCGCCAGCGTCCGGTTGCCGAACGGTTCGGTCTCGAAGCCCAGCGCTTCCAGCTCTTCGGCGATGCGGGCGTAGTCGATCTGCTGGGCTGCGGTCAGCGTGATCACCATGGGCACCAGCAGCCGTTGACTGGCGGTGCCGCCGTTGGTGCGCTGCGCCAGCACCTGTTCGAACAAAATGCGCTCGTGGGCGACGTGCTGGTCGATGATCCATAACCCGTCGCGTCCGGCGGCGACGATGAAGCTGTCGTGGATCTGGCCCAGAGGCCGCAGGTCCTTCAGCGCGTCGAGCGTGTCGAGCGGCGGCAGTTGCGAGTCCGGAAACAGCGGGCCATGTGTCTCTGGGATAGAAGCCCGCAAAACGGGCGGTGTGGCGGCGGGCATGGGCTCGAAGTCGAAGCGCGGCTCGGGCGATGGCGGACGGCGTAGGACGAATTCCGGCAGATTCGCGGGGTTTTCCGGCTCGCCCGGCAAGCTTGGACCCGACAGGCTTTGACCTAACAGACTTGGAAAGGACGCCGGCTGCATATTTTCGATGCGCTGGCTGAACTCGGAATACGGCAGCTCCGCGGCGGGCTGGCCCGGCGACCACGCCGGTGTGCGCGAAGCCGGCCGCTGTTCCATCAAGACCTCGCGTACCGTGTCGCGCACAAAATCGTGCACCAGCGAGCCGTGCCGGAAGCGGACCTCGGTTTTCGACGGGTGCACGTTCACGTCCACTTCTTCCGGATCGCAATCCAGAAACAGCAGCGCGAAGGGGTAACACGCCGGCGGCATCAGGTTGTGATACGCCGACGAGAGCGCGTGCAGCAACATGCGGTCGCGGATCAGGCGGCCGTTCACGAACAGGTAGATCGAATTGCGGTTGAGCTTTTGCACCTGCGGGCCGCTTACGAAACCGCGCAATCGAAACTGCCGTGCCGCCGGAGCTTCGGCCGGGTCTTCCGCGCCGATAGGCAGCTCCTTGGAACGCTCGCCCAAGTCGACCAGGTCCTCGAGAACCTGGGAACCGAACACTTGAAACACGCGTTCGCTCAGCGTGGTGACTGGACTCACGTTCAGCAGCTCTCTCTGGTCGTGGCGCAGCAGGAAACTCTTGGTGGGATGCGCCAGACTGTAATGCGTGACGAGCGACGCGATGTGCGCCAGTTCAGTCTGATCGGATCGCAGGAACTTCTTGCGCGCGGGGACGTTGAAAAACAAGTCGCGCACGGTGATGGTGGTGCCGGGAGTGCGCACCGCGTCGTCGCAGCGCAGCATCTTGCCGCCCGCGATTTCGACCACAGTACCCGAGGCGTCCTCGGGCGCGCGCGTTTCGAGCAGCAAACGCGACACCGAACCAATCGACGGCAAAGCCTCGCCACGGAAGCCGAGCGTTGCAATGGCCAGCAGATCCTTCACATCGGACAGTTTGCTGGTCGCGTGGCGCTCAAAGGCCAGCATGGCGTCGTCGCGCAGCATGCCCGAGCCGTTATCGGCCAGTCGGATCAGCCGCCGTCCTCCGGATTCAATGTCGATCCGGAACTCGGTAGCGCCGGCGTCGAGAGAATTTTCGAGCAGTTCCTTGACTACGCTGGCAGGGCGCTCCACCACCTCGCCGGCCGCGATCTTGTTGGCGACGTTATCGGAAAGAATTCGGATGCGGCCCATGAGAGACAGTCTTTGACCGCGCACAACGGACGGACGCCTGTGCGCTATACCATTGTAGGGAGTGCGAACGAAATGATTACCCGCGACCAAGCCTGGGAGATCCTTTGCGAGCACACGCAATCCGCGAGCCTGCGGCGTCATGCGCTCGCGGTGGAATCGTGTGTAGTAGCCTACGCGCGCCACTTTGGCGAGGACGAACTTCTGTGGAGCGTCACCGCGCTGCTGCACGACTTCGATTACGAGATGCACCCGGAGGCGCCCGATCATCCCATGAAAGGCGAGCCCATTCTGGCGTCGCGTGGCGTGCCCGAAGAAATCCGCCGGGCCATTCTGTCGCACGCCAACTACAGCGGCGTGCCGCGCCTGTCGCGCCTGGAGAAAACATTGTTCGCCTGCGACGAACTGGCGGGCTTCCTGACTGCCGTCGGTTACGTGAAGCCCTCGCGCAGTATTCACGAAGTGGATCTGACCAGCGTGCGAAAGAAACTCAAGGACAAAGCCTTCGCGCGTTCTGTGAGCCGCGACGATATCACTGGCGGTGCGGCGGAGCTGGGCGTGGAACTCGACCGCCATATCGAATTCGCGATCGCAGCGATGCGTGGGCGCGCCGAAGAGCTGGGATTGCAGGGCACCCCATTAAACAAAGACGAGGCTAGCGCTTGAACTCGTTGATCAGTCCCGTGGCTGTTCGATTAGCAGCCGGTTCGGCCCAGCCGAAATCCGCGGTCAACATCTTGGCGACATCCGGCTGAGTCTTGCCATCGCGCACTGTCGCGCCAAAGTGAAAAGTTCCTAATTGACCAAAGTAGAAAGTTCCTCTTGACGGCCGAAGGCTGGAAGGATGGAACGAATCGCGATGAGCCAAGAGGAACGAGACAGGCTGGAGTGGTTGAAGC
>Ga0209517_10000662_pt1 | contig 57422 bp, 44 predicted proteins | sample PeaSoiMetSII2010_FD_187695 | JGI IMG/M metagenome (GOLD analysis project Ga0209517, IMG submission 187695) | Peat soil microbial communities from Weissenstadt, Germany - SII-2010 (SPAdes) (version 2) | ecosystem: Environmental > Terrestrial > Soil > Wetlands > Peat | place: Germany...
ACCAGCGGATGCAGCCAGAACCCTTCCCGAATCACAAAATCACTGAGATCTGGAGAGGATCTAAGTCGCGGAGTCCATTTTTCCGCAGCCTGCTAGAGCGCCTGGATCTGGGTAACGACGGAAACGTCGTCATCCAGACTGACCCCGGCACCGACACAACTCCCGACACCGTAGCCTACAACCTTGTCGGTCGCGGAACCGGGGGCGTGCCCAACAAATGGTCCATCTACACTGCCGCCGTTGGGGGAGGCTTCGGTGTCCCCGCTAATTCCTTGAGCATCTGGCAATATCCCCCGAATCAGAACCCAGGGTGCTGCCTGGAGCGGTTTACGATTTCTCCATCTGTCCCTGGGCAAACGGTAACCACTGTAAATATCGATGGTGCTGGCAACGTCCAAGCCGCTAGGGTTTCGGCAGAAACGCCCGGCGATTCAAATGCCTTGTATGGCTATAACAACAGCTCTAACTACACCTTGTTCCTCGACAACGCTTGGAGTGGAGGCGGTTTGTTTTTCGCTGAAAATTTATACACCGGGGCTCTCTGCATAATTGACAGCAACGGGACTTTTTCCTGTACAGGGGGAGCTGCGTCGGCGGTTGTACCGGTGAACGGTGGCTCGCGGAAGGTCGCGCTTTACGCCGTGGAAGCTCCGGAAAACTGGTTTGAGGATTTCGGCTCCGGTCGCCTGTCGAACGGAGAAGCCGTAATTCAACTGGAGTCGACTTTCGTACAGACCGTCAACACGGGCACGGACTACCACGTGTTCCTGACTCCGAGGGGAGAGTGCGAGGGGCTCTACATTGCCGAGGTCACGAGCGGTGCTTTCACCGTGCGCGAATTGCATCACGGCGCCTCTAGTGTGTCGTTCGACTACCGCATCGTCGCACGTCGCAAGGGCTACGAAAATGTTCGTCTGGCCGACAAGACCGAAGATTTCGACAAGAATAGGTTCAAACGGCCGACTCGACCCGAAACACCGCCACCCTCGCCTCAGCAGATGCGGGATCCACATCGGCCGATAGTGACGCCTTCGGTCACGCTGCTGAGCAAGCCAGTGGTTGAGTAAGGGCGAGTCGCATAGGTTTTCGAGTAGCCGATCAGTCGGATTTGCGCTGGGCGACCCGTACTTCTTGCGTTCTGTGCGAAAGGGCGGGTGCCAGCAGCAGTGATTTTCTTGAGGCAGTCCTTCTTACCTGTCGAGGGCGAAGGTTTTGTTAACGCTCTTAGGGGGATCTCTCAAGTGGCGTTAAATCCCGATTACACTCAAAATCCCCCGGATGATCTCTATTCAAGGCAGCTTTAACTGAAGCGGAGCAGGAAGGCCCGGAGCCGAACGGCAAGGTTCAAACGAGCGTGGTTGGGGACGCCAACAAAATAAAAGACTTGCTGGGTTTTGCGGTTTCGGACTTTCTGGCCGGTAACGCTGCGGTAACGATAGAAACGCCGACTTTTCGGCCAAAACGTGAAATGACAGAGGAACAGCAGCCATATCTTGAGTGTCGTCAGGGGCATGAGATTCGATTACCAATGACCGTTTCAGCCGGAACGCCGGCTCCCTGGCCCAAGGGCGGTCCGGTCCCAGATCAAAACTTCTGCTGTCGCAAATGCGGGGAAGCGCGTCGGTATTCGAAAACTGAGGTTCATTTCCGGGACGTTACGCTTACACCGGCAGAGCGCAGATCGCTGTACAACTTGAAAGTGGTGCGGCAGTCCACTGAATGCGGACATAGATGGTTTCTTGACAACGACTGCGAAGGCGGGAAGATCAGGTTCTGACCGTCATCAAGTCAGTCTCTTCTCACGGGCGCACGCTACGGCGTGCGCCTTTTTTTCATTGATTCTGATTGAACTCGGGAACTGCTGGGCTTTCCGCCAGGGAAATACTCATGAACGTTGGCGGCCGACCTACTGGCCAACCTTAACTTGTGGTTGGTGGACCGGGATGCGATTCGAACGCGCATCTGCGGGGGAACCCGCTGTGTTCCGTTACACCACCGGCCCGAGCTGTCAGATCAACTCGAACTAGGTTAGCGCCCTGGCTAGCGGTTCTATATTTACTCTGGCAACCAGCTGAGGTCAACTCTTGGGCACATCCGGGCGGTTGCACCACCCCACCGCCAGGCGGCTGAAACAATGCGTCGGTGTCGGCATAACGATTTGACTGAGCCTGGGCTTCTGCTGGGGGTATTCCCGTGCTTCCGGGCGGTCTGCTGGCGCTTAACCTTCTGCCGTGATAGAAAGATCTCGCCATGAAACTCCCGCTGCGCATATGCCTTACGCCCTTATTGCTGGTCGCGATCGCGATTTCGTGCTCCGCCCAGATCACGGCTTCCGCGCCTTTGTCCGCTCCGCAAAACGCCGACGAAAAGGCTCTGCAATCGTTCGCCGCCATCCATCCCATTGATGTGCACGTTCATGTCTTCAAGACGGATCCGGCTTTTCAAGAGATGCTCGAACGTCTGAACCTGAAAGTCATGGACATTCTGGTCATGGATGACACCAACGCGTCACGCAAGAACTTGCAGCAGCAGGTTGACGACGCGCTCGCCCTGGTGCGCTCCAGCCGCGGTCACGTCGCTCTATGCACGACCTTCGACCCCTACAGGCTCAGCAGTCCTTCGTTTGCCGCGGATGCCATTAAGCAACTGGACCATGACTTCGCGCAGGGCGCGGTTGCGGTGAAGATCTGGAAGAACATCGGAATGGAAATCAAGAATAGCGATGGCAGCTACGTGCTGGCTGACGATCCGCGGTTCGAACCCATTTATCAGGACATTGCCCGGCACGGCAAAACCCTGATGTCGCACCAGGGGGAGCCAGACGTGGCCTGGGGACCGCCCGACCCGGCTGATCCTTCGTGGTCGTACTACCAGGAAAATCCGCAGTGGTATGTCGCGAATAAGCCCGGGTTTCCCTCGAAGCAGAAAATTCTTGCGGCTCGCGATCACATCCTCGCGCAGAATCCCAACTTGCGCATGGTGGGCGTGCACCTGGGCAGCATGGAGAAGGATCTCGACAACATCGCCCGGCACCTCGATCAATATCCGAACTTTGCCGTCGACATGGCGGCGCGGATGGAATACCTGATGATGGCGCCGCCAGAGAAAGTGCGAGCGTTTCTCATCAAGTATCAGGACCGCGTGATCTACGGCACCGATCTGGACCTGAACGCCAACGCAAAGACATCGGAAGCCCTCGAAGAGTGGCAGTTCCGGTATGCGCGAGACTGGAAGTTTCTAGCGGGAGATGCAACCTTCAGCGCCGAAGGCATGGAGGTGCACGGCTTGCATCTGCCGCCGGACGTGCTCGGCAAGATATTTCGCAGCAACGCGATGCACTGGGTGCCGGGGTTGTAAGCTTAGAGCTATTCGCTGAGAGGCTCAACCAGATAAAGATCTCGTCCCGCTTGATCTACAACCAGAGTGCCAGCGTCGCCTTCGTAATCCTCCCGGCGGAAAGTGCGCGGGTCCATGTATTTCAGATTCACTTGCCGGCAGGTTTCCGGATCAACCGCCGATGCCAAAGTGATCGAGTAGCGCGGCACAATGCTGCCGTCGGCGAGCTTTCGGCCCGCATAGCTGACATGAGCGAGATGAGCCGCCACGCAGAGATTTTGCTGCAATTCCTGCGAGTGTGAGACAAGCTCCCGAATTTTCTCCAGCGGGGCATAGCCGTAGCGCTTGATCAACTCGCCGTGAGTTTCGGAGATGTTCGTGAGATGCGGGGCGTAGATGATCAACGCGCCGTCCTCTTCGATCACTGGGCCGAGCCGGTAGCTGGCTTTGCCGCCAACCCAAAGATCTTCGTAGTGTGGGTCGAGGAGAGCAACGACTCGCTTGTATTTTCGCCCTATGTACTTGATATGCACGTGGCGGCTGACCTCGGCCGCTTTTCGAACTGCTTGCCGGAAGTCCCCGCAGAAAAGCGCGTGCGTTCGCAGCCGACCATGGTCGCGAGTTACGACTGAGTTGAGCGAGATTACCCGGGCCGGCACGAAGTCTGCTGCCGCTTCGAAGAGGTGACGAGTGGGTGTCTCGACCCGGCCAATCACCTTTTCGATGGTTGCCAGGGCGCCAAGCCAGTGGGTGGCATGGGTTAGTTCTGGACCCGCGACGCCCGGAAAGAAATATTTTGCTCCGCCGGAAAAACCGGCCACTTCATGCGGAGCCGTCGTTCCGAAGATCAGAACCGTATCGTAGAGCGCGGGCGCCAGCAGGCGATTGACCCTCAAATCGATTGGCTGGTCGATCAAACCCCCAGTAATCTCTTTTACCCGCGGCGCGTCCAGAACGCCGACGGTCACTAGCTTTTCCGGATCGGCCCAGTCGTGGTCAAAGATGCGGCCGAGGCCAGGAACTTGCTCAGATCCATGGGCTCCAATCTTTACGCGCTTGTCCCGCTCGCTCATCGCCGCATGAGTGCCTTGCGCGACGAGCGCGTCAAGCTTCGCAATCCTGCGATCAGCCAGGATTTGGGCGGCTATTGGAAAGAGAATGTCGGTGTTGTCGTCCCGGGTTTTGTCCGCCACAATTGCCAGGATGGATGAACCGGGGAAGATGCTGGAGAGAGCTTCGGAAAGGATTTCGCGCAGGTCGGCGGGACGGAGATCGAAATCCGGGTGTCCTTTCCCGACGATGAACGACGCTGGCGCGGATACGATACTCATGGTCACAGCTCCGGTTTTCAAGAACCGTCTTGCGGAAGGTCAGCGCTGAACGCGCGCCGTCCCGCCCTCGGCAAAAGCTCGAACCTGCTCCAAGGTCGCCATGGTCGTGTCGCCGGGAAACGTCGTAAGCAGCGCGCCGTGGGCCCATCCAAGTTTCATCGCCTGCTCGGGCGATTCGCCGGCGAGGATTCCGTAGAAGAATCCCGATGCAAACCCATCGCCGCCGCCGATCCGGTCGTAAACGTCGAGTTCACATTGCGGAGACATGCAGGTTTGGCCGTTGATCCAGGCTACGGCGCCCCAGCTGTGGCGATTCGACGAATGAACCTCACGCAACGTTGTGGCAATGATTTTGATGTGAGGATACCGTTCCAGGACTTTATCAATCATGCCCAGGAAGGCGCGCGGGTCGAGTTTTGAAGTTGCAGCCGCCTCGGGGCCAGCGATCCCAAGGCCTTTCTGCAGATCCTCTTCGTTGCCCACAAGAACATCGACATGCTTCAGAATCCGTCCAATCACCTGGCGGGCCCGTGCCTCGCCGCCCGACAGATTCCACAATTTCACGCGGAAGTTCAGATCGAAGGAGACAACCGCCCCAGAGTTTTTCGCTGCCTGCATGCCCTCAATGATCAACTCCGGAGTGGTCTCAGAAAGGGCGGCGAAAATCCCGCCACTGTGAAACCAGCGCACGCCGCCACCGAAAATTGTCTTCCAGTCAAAGTCGCCGGGCTTGAGTTGCGCCGCCGCCTCATTCGCCCGGTTGTAAAAGACGACGGGTGCGCGCACACCATACGCCCGGTCGCTATAGACGGAAGCGATGTTCGGGCCGGTGACACCGTTATGTGGGAACATCTTGTAGAACGGTGTCACGCCCATCGCACGAACCCGCTCCGCAACCAGATCGCCGATGGGATACTTGACCATGGCGGTAACCATGCCGGTACGCAGGCCGAAACCATCAGAAAGATTGGCGGCCACATTGAATTCGCCGCCGCTGACATGAATCTGGCATTCGTGCGCCTTGCGAAAGGGAATGATACCGGGGTCGAGACGATGGACCAGCGCGCCCAGAGACACCAAGTCCAACGCTGCCGAATCACGAATTGCGAGACCGTAGTTCATAGCTATACCTCAAGAGATTCAGCACTTCCACTTTATAGATGTGCAGTTGAACAAGTCCACGGAGAAATGGGACGAATGCCGATGCGTGTCAAGTATCTCTGGAACGCGGCTACGCCCCGGGCTCGGTGGTCGCCTTCTTCAGTTGGACGGTGGCGTTCGAGATCAGTGGTCGGGCCCAGAATCCGACGCTCAACACGCAGCTGAAGGTGACGTAAAGGAAGCACAGGCCGGCCCGCAGGCCGAAATGATCGCCGAGACGGCCAATGATGACGGGGCCGACAGCGCCACCCATGATTCCCGTGCTCAAGATTCCCGCGAACGGCCCGTGATGTTCGGACACCGAATTCAGCGCCAGCGAGACCAGTACGGGCCACATGATCGAAGCGAAAAGCCCGACGCACGGGAAAGCATAGAGAGCGACGCGAGATGGGCCGAATAGAGCGGCGGTCAGGCACAATAACGCTCCCACGGAAAACCCAATGAGTACTCTGCGGCTGTCAAAAAGCTTGAGCAGGCCCATTCCAATGAAGCAGCCGGCTGTGAGCAGTCCCCAGAACCAGGATACCGCCGTCGCGCCGGTGGTGTGCGGATCGTAGCCGTGGTAGACGGAGAGAAACTTCGAAATCCAGTTGGCCGTGCCCTGTTCGCAAGCGACGTAAGCGAACACACAGAGGAAGAACGCCCATACCATCGGCCGGCGCAGCAGGCTGGTGTACATCTCGAGGGACCCGGCCGACTCGTCGGCAGTGTGTTCGACCTTCGGGAACCGCAGAAATCCGAGAAGTACGATCATGAGGGCAGTCAAAACTGCAAAGATCCAGTAGATCGATGCCCAAGGAAGCGCACGAGGAGTGAGCTTCGCAAGGATACTCAAAAACAGATTGTTCTTGGGAGAGGACTGTCCGAGATTGAGTACGAGATAGGAATATAGGTACGGACTCAGAAAAGAGGCCGAACCGAAAATCAATTGCGCAAGTGCGGAATTGAACGCAAAGTGCTCTTCACCTCCGGCCACGCGCAGCAGCGGATTGATGGTCACTTGCAGCGTCGCCATTCCCGCGCCTATGACGAAGAACGAGCGCAAGGCCACAGAATAGGTAGGATGCACTGCAAAACTCAGGGCGCCCGCGGTTGCGGCCATGAAAGCCACAATCATGACCGGTTTCTCGGTGAAGCGTTCGACCCAGAAGCCGGCGGGAACCGACATCACTCCATACGCGATAAAAAAGGCAAAGTTCAGAAAGGCGGCAGCCGCCAGAGTGACGCTATAGCTGCTGATGATGTCGGGGATGAGCGAGTTCAGAATATTGGTAACGAGCGACATCACAAAAAACGTGAGAAAAACCAGCCCGACCATGGTTCGGTTTCGTGCCATGTATTCCTTCCGTCTTACTCAGTGGTTGTTACTTTTGTGGCCCGCTCGAATTTTCCCGGCTCGCGGCCCACGCGCGCGGCCAGAGCGAGTGTAATCATCTGAATCGGCAGAATCTCGAGAATCGGGCGTATGCTGCTCGAGTGATCTGCCAGGCGGAAGCAGTTGAGCGCCGCGGTTTCTCCCACCAGCTCAGCGCGGCCACCTTCCTGCTGGATGTCGGCGAGCAGGCGATGATTGAGCTTGCGAGTCGGGTCGTCACCGGAGAAGACAACCACAAAAGTTTCCTCGCTCAACATCTCCATCGGACCATGGCGGAAGGCCGCGCTGCTCATGCCTTCGGCGTGAAAATGATCGGACTCCTTCACGATGAGTGCGCCTGTGCCGACGGCAGCCAGCGACGCGCCGCGTCCGACCAGGAACAAATGACGAGCGCAATTCAGCCGCTCGGCCAGCTGGTGTACGTAATCTTTCCAATCCGCCAAATATGCGGCAACTGCACCCGGAGCATGCTTAAGTTCGCGGCGGCTCTGCCGGGCGTCGCGCTGGCAGAGAATATCCCCCAACCACTTCAGCGCCATCAAGGCCGCAACATACGTTTTGCATGAAACGGAAAACTCCTGCCCGGCGTGCGTGCAGAGAGCGGCCGTTGCGTGCTTCCCAAGAGGACTGTCGGGCGTGTTAGTCACTGCAATCACAGACGAGCGTTTGCCGTTGACCTCAGCGAGACGGAGCATTTCCACGCTCTGCCCCGACTGCGATACGGCAACGATCAGCGTCTTCGGATCAAAGAAGCGGGTCTTGTAGTGAACCAGCTCTGAGGTCTCCACCATGATGGCCGTGAACCCATGACCAATCAGTTGCAAGTTCAAGGGATGGAGGGCGTGAAAAGAAGATCCCATGCCGGTCAAGACAATCCGCTGAAATTTCTTCCGCTGGAGCCGAGCGGCCAGGGTCAGTAATTCCTTGGGCCGGTCCAGACTCTGGAGCGTATTCTCCAGCGCTTGCGGCTGATCCAGGAGATCCCGTAAATACTCGCCCTCGATGATCCTGAGATCAATGGCCACGGGGGCCTCCTTCGCCGGCGAACCGGTGATGCCAGACTCTAGCTGCTCCAATCAGGTTTGAGTCCTCTCCCAATGAGGCCAGCGTGAGCTCGGTCCGGTCGGAGGGAACCAGGCGGCAACTTTCGTGGATAATCTTCCGAATGCCATCAAGAAAAAGATCGGCGCTCTTCATAATGCTGCCGCCGAGCACGATCGCATCCGGAGCGAAGATCGTCACCAGGTTAGCCAAACCGAGACCGAGGTAATAGGTTTCCCGATCCACCGCCCGTTTGGCCCATGCGTCGCCGGCCCTGGCCAATTCGCAGATCCTTTTTGCCGTCAAGTCCTCGCGATGCGGATAATTCGCCGGCGCTTCATTCTTCAGCCAATCCGCCATGGCAGGACCGGCGGCCATTGACTCCCAGCATCCTCGAAAGCCACACACGCAGGGCGGTCCCGAAGGATCAATAAGATGATGGCCTACCTCCGGATGAGAAGCGTCGACACCCCGGTAAAGCTGCCCGTCCGCAATGAAGCCGGTTCCAATTCCCGTGCCCAGCGTGACGTACATCAGTCTTTGTTTGTTTCTGCCGGCGCCCCAACCGGCTTCTCCCAGCGCGGCGGCATCGCCGTCATTTTCCATGGCAGCCTTTACCTGAAAAATGTTGGCTAGATCGTTCACCGGGTTCTCGCCTTTCCAGTTGGGGAAAAAATTAACATCGCCGAACTCGCCTGTCAGCGCAAACAAAGGTCCGGTTGATCCAATGCCGATGCCGGATATTTGCGTGTTTGCGGCAGCGGCGGTTGCGCGAAGCATCTCCCGAATGTTCGCCAGCGCGTTGGCGTAGCCGCGTTCGGGATCTGTCGGGCACTCGCGGCGGGCCAATACTCGGCCATCGTCGTCCACCATGCCCACGGCTATCTTCGTTCCGCCGATGTCTACGGCTCCGATCAATTTGTTTTCCTCTCTTTCGAGCCTTGCATGGCTAGAGCCTGTTTCAAAAATACTCTTCAGGTCGCGGGCACGGCCCTCAGGGGCTAAAGCCCGCATGTTTCTTGCCCTGATCGGCACGGCGGAAGCCGTGCCCTACCCAAAACCAATTTACGAAACATGCCTTAGCTACTTCCAGGCAAACACCGCCCCCTCATAAGCTCCGACATCAACTTTGAAGCTGGAGCCGGCAACAGTGATGGGCGAGCTTCCCTGCGCCGTGATTCGGGCTACAGAATGGAGCGGCATCGCGGCAGTAACGGTCACCTTCTGCGGTTCGCTGGAGTGACTGGTGACGATAACATATCCGCCGCCATTGCCGCTCAGTGCTGAAACTTCCACCGACGGGTGGTCGGTATGAAACGCCGGCTTGATTCCGGCCCACTCACGGAAGGCCTGGTAGATGCGGTACGTGTTTTCCGGTTTGTCGAAAGCAGCGGGCACATTCGCGAGGTAGCTTTCCAGCGGATACGCGCTCAACAGCGTCTTGCCCGATCCCACGCTGTTGGCCACGAGCGCAGGTTTGTTGTCCTGATCCACGGCGATGACCGTGCCGCCCTTGACCTCCAGAATCGAGCCCCAGGAACGAGGCGAGGCGCCGGGCACTGCATAGTGAAACGTATCGCCGACTTTCAGACTGCCGAATGGAGCTACGATTTTCAGCGTCACTTCATCTTTGGGATTCGCGTCCACCATTCTTGCCCCGAACAGTGACTCCATCTCCGGGATCGCGGCGTCGGCCGCAACCGAGGCGTAGAGCGCTCCGCCTTGCGCCACGTATTGCTTGGCTTTTTCCCAGAAATCGGAATGCACATGCACCACGAAACTGTCGGTGCTGGTGAGCGGCGACGGCATCAAGGTCAGCGGGCGTTTCTGCCAGTCGTCATATTCGCGCGGGAAGTCTGCCTTCAGTCCTGCCCGTTTCGCGAGTATAAAAGCGGACAACCAGGAGCCTTGAATCCAGGCATTGTCCTCGCTGAAATTCGGCTGTGATTGTCCGGCAACGTTGGCTCCTTCGTCGGTCGTGGTGTAGGGAACAACTTCCGGTCCGGTGAGTCCAAAATGTGAAAAATCTCCGTGCGGCTTTGACCACTCGTAGGGAACGATGATGCCTGCTTCGGCTGGGGCGGGCTCAATGCCGGTGAGATCAAGCTGGGCGACAACTTTCTCGAATTCTTCAAACATCTGGCCTTGCGGCCGCGCCTTTCCCTCCCAATCTGTGAGCCCAAACTGGGATTCATGCGGAGAGCGCAGAACGGGAACCTTGTGAAACTGCTCCGGCGCCGCGTCGGTGTAGTCCCAGATGAGAAATCCGTTGGCGCCTGCGCCCAAGCCGGAATAGAGGCTTGCTCGCAGGAATTTCGCAATCTGTTCCGGCTCGTATTGCGCCGATGACGCCCCGATTTCCTGTACCGTCACCGGCCGTCCCGCACTCCCCGACAGAGCCGTCTCGAAAGTCGAGCCGTAGGTGCCGCGCTCGGAAAGCATGGGGTCAGGGAAAAGCCGGGGCGCATAGATCGAGTAAGGATGGACGCTGAAAAAATCAGCTTCTTCGCGGAGGTTATCCGAGCGGAACGGCCCGCGCCCGATTTCCTCTGAGCTGGTGCCCACCACGATCGGGTGCAGCGAATCGTATCGCCGGATGGACCACGTGAGCAGCCGCGTCCAGTTGATGGCCATCGCGTCCGTCGTGCTGTCCGCGGCAATCCAGAAAGGAGGCTCGTCGGTGAGATCCCAGCCGAGAATGGCGGTCTCTTTTCCGTAGCGGCGCGCCAGCTCCGCCACATGATCGGTCTCAATTCGGAGCATGTCCGGGTCGGAATGTGGATGGCGGCCCTGACGGTAAGACACGTCCCAGTAGGCTTCGCCCCATTCGCCGCCGATCAGAAGAGAGGGATGAAGGTAAATGTGATACTTGTGCGCCAGCGAGATCAGGAAATCGAGCGCTCGAAATGCCTCCGGATTGTAATCGCCGGGTCGCGGCTCAATCCAGGCCCACACGAAATCCAGGCGAATCGTATTGAAGCCCAGCTCATGCATGCGCGCGAAATCGGCTTCAATCGCCTTGGGATCCCATTGCGTGCCCCATTGCACGCCAGCCTTTGCCGGGACCCAGTTCGCGCCGACAGGAATGAAGCGGTGGCCGTCGCGGGAAAAATAGTTGCCATCCAGACGAACCGCAGGAAGCTTCGCCTCGCCCGAACTGGCAGGAGCTTGAGCCGCAGCGGACAAACTGCAGCACAGGAGTATGAACATCAGCATGATCGCCGGTATTTCCGCGAGAACAACCCGTGTCTTATCCTTCGTCATTTTTATGGCTCCGTGTTTATGAAAGCGGGTGAACTTAAATTGGCCGGGCTCCATCTTAGAAGCTCAGCTTCAGTGCTAGCTGCAGTTCGCGCGAAGCATGCACCGTGCTGGTGATCGACCCGGAAAGACTGGGAACGAACCCCGCTGGAGAGCTGGCGGCGGACCCCTGCTCGATCACCTGTCCCAGCGACGACGTTTCGGACTCGACCGCTGGCTCCGCTGCGCATAGCAAGAAGAGAAGCGTGAGGAAAAGAGTCCGGTTTCGAGAGGAAGGGAAGCGCAAGCCCCGAAGAGTCTGTTGCAGTCGGCGTAGTCATGAAATCGTTCTCAGCGAAAAGGAGCTTGTCAAAAAGCATATGAACCGCGTATGCATATATGTTGTCAAGTGTTATTTTGGACCCGGTCCTCACCGAGGCCTTTCCAAGTGTGCACAAGGGTCACTATGCTATTGCGAATGTGTGGGATAGTAGCAATTGCACGCGATGGCTGAAGGCTGGACTTGCGCCCCTACTGGATTGATATATACATTGTATGCTACGTTGGAATCCGGGAGGCGCATGTGCCATTACCTACCACAGCCTCTGAACCCCTTACGGTGGAGAAGTTGAGTCTCACCATTGATGCCGACAGCTTCGTCCCTTACTACATGCAGATTGTTGACCAGGTGCGCGAGCTGATTAAGAAAAACAGGCTGAAACAAGGGCAGACTTTTTGCTCCGAGGGCGAGATTGCCACGGCCCTCAGGATCAGCAAAATGCCCGTCCGTCAAGCCTTTCAGAAACTGAAGTCGGAAGGGTTGTTGCTGATCGCCAAAGGCAAGCGGCCGGTCGTCGGTTCCGGACGCGCGCCGTGGAACTTTCAGCAACTGCGCGGCTTCAGTGAGGAAATGCGACGGCGAGGCCTGGTTCCCTCCGCCCGCCTGCTGAGCATGAGTTTGGAAGATCCCGATCTGGAAGTAGCACAGGCTCTGAAACTCACGCCCGGCGAACGGATCTACCGGGCGCGGCGTCTCCGCTCAGTCAATGGCGAACCGGTCGCGATCGTTACCAGCTATCTTCCGGCGCGGATCTTTGCCGGGATTGACAAGCAGGACCTGGAGAAACAGTCTCTCTACGCCATCATGGAGCACAGCTATAAACGCCGGCTGCAGTGGGCCGAAGAAGTCATTGGAGCGGTGAGTGCCGGAACTGAAGAAGCCGAAGTCCTGCAAACTTCGGCGGGCAGCCCCCTGCTGCTCATTCGCGAGACGACCTACGACTCGCAGAATGTCGCCATCGAGTACAGTCTCTCGCTGCTTCGCGGAGATCGGCACACGGCGTCCGTGATCTCGGTGCGGAAAAACTGAGCGGCAGAAATTGCCGGCCGGCGTCGGCCAGAGGCTTTACGAACTCACGACAAAAAAGCTGAGGGAGACACGAAGGGGCCAGCTTTCCTGCCGGCCCCTCTTTCCTTGAAGAGACGAATCACTCATTCAACAAGGTCTACAGAGGTTCCTGCGCACACAAAGCGGCGCCGCCGGCGATTCCGGCGTCCGCGCCATAGTGCGCCATCAGCAATGGGATCTCGGCTGCCCGCGGATTCACGCACCAGCGCGGAAGCAGGGTCTTGATACGGTCGAAAAATGGATTGAGCATGGCGGCCACTCCGCCGCCCATGACGATGACGTCGGGATCGAGCACATCCACAATATTTCCCAGCCATACCGCCAGCAACTCGACCGTCTCACCGAGGATCTCCTTGGCCAAGGGGTCGCCCGCGCCATACGCCTGCCCGACCATCTCGCTGGTGACGGCAGCGACGTTTCCTTTGGCTAGATCGAGAATGATGGAATGGCGGGACGATTCGGCAGCGAGCTTGCTCCGCGCCCGCGCTCCGATCGCCGGACCAGCCGCCAGTGCCTCGATGCAACCGCGCTTGCCGCAGCCGCACACCGGGCCGCGATAGTCAATGCTCAGATGCCCTCCTTCTCCCGCCGCGCCGGTTCGGCCGTGATAAATGCGGCCATCGAGCACGATTCCGGTTCCGATTCCGGTGCCGATACACGTATAAAACACGTAGCGATATCCGCGCGCCGCTCCCCATCGTGTTTCAGCCAGGGCCGCCGCGTTGGCGTCGTTATCGACCTTCACGGGCACGCGGTACTTCGCTGCAATCTTCTCCGCCAAAGGGAAGTTCCTCCAGCAGGGAAGATTGGGGGGGTTGAGGACCACGCCGGTGCGAGGATCAAGCGGCCCCGGAGAGCAGATGCCGATACTTTGAATTCCGGCGCGCGCGCCCGATGACAGCAGAGAATCAATCGCGCCGGTGACGGCCTCGAGAGCGGCCTCGGCTGTGCCGTTGGCCAGCATAGGCTGGCGCGCCTGGGTGAGAATCTGGCCGCCGGAATCCACCAGTCCAACCGCGACCTTGGTGCCGCCAATATCAACGCCGAGAATAAGGTCTTTCTGATCTGAGTGCTGGTTCATGTCTGTGTTGCCGCTTGATGCGGCGAGGAACCGAAGATTATCGCTCAACCTGCGTCTCTACAGTGAGCGTCTGACGCTGCGAGGTGCTTCTCGAGGACGGTCAGATCAGAGACGATAACCTGAGTCAGGAATCAGCCTTTTTCCCGGTCACCGACATCTGCCGGAGAAGCCCGATAAAGGCCGTCGTCGCCACCGACAGCGTGCGGTCGCGCCGGTATGCCAGCCCTAATTCGCGATACAGTTGCACGTCCTCCAGATCAATCAGTTTCACTCGCCCCGCCTCCACTTCATCGCGGGCAAACGAACCGCTGATCAGAGATACTCCCAGATCCGCGGCCACAAAGCTCTTGATCATCCCAATGCTCGGCAACTCCATGCGCACTTGTAGTTCCGCGTTGTAGGGACGAAAGAGTTTGTCCAGCATCCTGCGCGTGTGCCCGGTCTTGGGGAACAGCAGCGGGTGTTTGGCGATCTCGCGAACCGGAACCGTCTTGTGTTTGGCCAGCGGATTCTTTGGACTCACCATCAACATCAGCTTGTCGCGGAAGATGGGCTGGATCTTCAGGCTGGGCGACTGGATGGGCAGGGTCAGAATGCCGACTTCGACCGCGCCATTCTCCAGTTTTTCGACAATCTTGTAGCTGAAGTTGCGGTAGATGCTGATCTGCACCGGGGGATAGCGCCGGCAGTACTCGGCAAAGACCTCGGGCAAAACGTAGAGGCAGGTCGCTTCATTTGCGCCCACGCGCAGCGTGCCGCGGGGCGTGCGGCTGTGATCCGCGACGGCAGTCAGCGATTCCTCCCGCAAGGCGCGGAGCCGCTCGGCGTACCCGTAGAAAACCTGGCCTGCCGGAGTGAGTTTCACCGTCTTGCCGGAACGATCGAGCAAGCGGTCGCCGTATTCCAGCTCCAGTTGCCGAATTTGCGCGCTGACCGCCGACTGCGAGCGGAACACTTTTTCCCCGGCGCGCGAAAAGCTCCCCTGCTTCGCTACTTCAAGGAACGTGATGAGCTGATCGAAATCCATGCCGTTGCGTGACGATTAAGGTTTCAGCCGATTATAGCGAAGTCTCGATCCCCGAAAACTGCTCGTCCAAGGTAAGATTGTGTGCTTAATCTCATGATCGCACTTTCCGATATCCAGGCTGCCTTGGGTAAGATTCGCGCCGATATTCGCGTCTCCCCGTGTCCCCGCTCGGAGGCATTTTCCGGTCTGACGCACAACACTATCTTCCTCAAGCTCGATAACCAGCAACGCACCGGCGCGTTCAAAGAACGAGGTGCGTTGAACAAGCTGCTCACTCTCAACCCGGAAGAACGTGCGCGTGGCGTGATTGCAGCATCCGCCGGCAACCATGCCCAGGGCGTCGCTTATCATGCCGGGCGACACGGTATCAGAGCGCGCATCTTCATGCCCTTGCCCACGCCTCTCACGAAGGTGTCTGCGACTCGCGCCTACGGAGCTGAGGTCGTACTCGACGGCGCCAATTACGACGAAGCTTTCGCCAAGGCCGTCGAGAACGCCCGGCAAGATGGCCTTACGCTCATTCATGCTTTCGACGACGACACCGTCATCGCGGGGCAGGGGACTTTGGGACTCGAAATCCTCGAGCAGCATCCCAGCATCGAAGTCATTGTCGCGCCCATCGGCGGCGGAGGACTCATCGGCGGCATTGGCTGCGCGGTCAAAGAATCCAATCCCAAAGTAAGGGTCTTCGGAGTGCAACCGGCCAAGCTTCCCTCCATGAAGGCCGCCGTAGCGGAGGGCAAACCCGTCACCTTGAAAGCCGCGACTACCATCGCCGACGGCATCGCTGTGCGCCGGGCCGGCGACCGCACCCTGCCTCTGGTTCAGAAGTATGTGGACGACATTGTCACGGTCGAAGAGGAGGAGATTGCGAACGCGATCCTGCTGCTTCTGGAGCGCGAGAAGACCCTAGCCGAAGGCGCGGGCGCTGCTGCCCTGGCTGCCGTGCTGAACCGGAAGCTTCCTCTGGAAGGCAAGAAAGTCGCGGTACTGGTTTGCGGCGGCAATATCGACGTCACTCTGCTGGCTCGCATCATCGAGCGCGGCTTGGTCAAGGACGGACGCCTGGTCCGCCTGCGCGTGCACCTGCCCGACTACCCCGGCGCGCTGCACCGTCTCACGGGAATCCTCGCCGATCATCGTGCCAATATTGTCGAGACTGCCTACGATCGCGCCTATCACGGCGTGAACCTCGGCGACACCGCGATAGACATCACGATGGAAACGCGAGGTCCGGACCACATCGCCGAGCTTCTGGCAGCTTTAGAAACGGCGGGTTATACGCACGAAAGAATTCTTTAGAAAGAGATCACGGGTCCTTCGGACTGATGGGAGTCTTGCTGCCACCACAAAGAAGCACGCAAAGCAGAATGCCGACTCCGGCGGCTCCTCCTCCCGCGATAATCCATTTGGAATTCAGCACCGGGCCGGCCCCCGAGGGTCGTCCGGGCGCCCCACACAGCTCGGATTCATCGTAGTTGTGCTGTTCTCCCTCGTGAACGGTGCCTTCCTGAGATGCGGCAGTCTCTGGCGAAGGCCCACGAACGGCTGCCTCACGCTGAACGTACACGTCGTTCTTGCGCGCCACCACCTGGACAATTCTGTTTACATCGGTCACGTCGTACTGTGTCCATGCGTCCGAGGTCGGCACCACGGTGAGGCAGTCGACCCGGACCTTGAAGCTCTTCGAGGTGGTTACCGAAACGCTCCCATGGTCGAGAACCAGCATGTTTTCCTGCAGCTTGGCCACTGATTCGGGCTGAATCAGAACCGTCGAGCCGTCCAGAGTCAAACTGGCGGAGAATCCGGGCTTAGTTTCCAGCAGATCGCCAGTGAAGACGGCGGAAGAGTCTCTCGCTTCGTAGCCGTTCACCCATACTCCACCCTGACTGTGAAGAATGGCCGAAGGAGTTTGCCCCAGCAGTGACGGCGGCACAGCCACAACCAGCGCCCATACAACGATACTGCGTGTGACAGATACACTCATCCTGAAAGCAGGTTTCGCGCCTGCCTGAATAAATCGTAACCGGGCACGGTCCCGTCGTCTATTAGCAGTCTGGGTGCGCCGTGTGGTGGGGCTGGAATCGGCACCGGCTGGTCGTCCGCTCGTTGCCTTTTGCCACACGGATTCGGTTTGGGTAAAACTTTGTAAAGCATCGGATTCCGCGGCTTGCTCGATGTAAATTAGAGGTGAGGCTTATGAACGGTAAGAAGGTATTCAGCATAGTCCTTATATCGCTGACCAGTGCCGGCGGCGCGGGATTGGCGCCGTGGTGTTTCGCATCTTCGGCTGGCCCGCAAACCCAGGGCCAGAGTGCGCCGGGACAGGTTGCGATAGCCAAGAGCATCGGCACGATTAAGTCCATCAACGGCACTGCCTTGACCTTGACGCCGGCTTCCGGCCCCGAGGTTGCGGTGACGATCCAGCCGAATGCTCGTATTCTGCGGCTCGCGCCGGGAGACAAAGATCTGAAGACCGCGTCCACGATGCAGTTGCAGGACCTGCAAGTGGGTGACACGGTTCGCGTGCGCGGCCTGGCGTCCGGCGTCAACGCAATCGCCGCCCTGGAAGTCGTCGTGATTACGCACTCGGCCGTCGAGGCGGTGAGCGACCAGATTCGTCAGGACTGGCAGAAGCGCGGCCTGGGCGGCGTGGTTAGCGCCGTGGACCGGGCTGCCGGTACTGTGACCATCTCGATTTCCAGCTTGGGCGGGAAAAAGACAATCGCAGTTCGCACCTCAAAGAGCAGCGTAATCCGTCGTTACGCTCCCGATTCGTTCAAACCCGAAGATGCGAAGGTGATTACCTTGCAAGAAGTCAAGGTGGATGACCAATTGCGCGCACGAGGGAACCGCAACTCTGACGGAAGCGAATTGGCCGCCGAGGAGATCTTCACCGGTGCTTTCCCCTATGTCGAAGGTTTAGTCAAGTCGGTTGACGCAGGTGCGGGAACGATCAGCGTTCAAGATGTATTGAGCAGGAAAACCGTACAACTGAAAACCACTGCCGACTCGCAGCTTCACCAGATCCCAGCCGAGATGGCTCAGCGATTTGCCATGCGGCTAAAGGCCACGAGGGCCCCCGGAGCGGCTGGGGCGGCCGCGAATCTGCCCTCAGGTTCATCTCCACCTGCCGGGGCCAACGGACAGGCGGTCCCAAGCGGCGTGCCATCAGGCGGTGTGGGCCAGGGCGGCGGAGGAATGGGTGGAGGAGGAATGGGCGGCGGCAATCACGCCGGCGGAGGATTCGACTTCCAGCGATTGCTGGACCAGACGCCCGCACTTGCGCTGACGGATCTGCACAAGGGAGACGCCGTGGCCGTCCTCGCGACTGAAGGAACGCCGACAGGCGGAAGCACCGTCATCAAGTTGTTTAGTGGGGTAGAACCAATTCTTGAGGCTGCCCCCAACGGTAGCCAGGCCATGATGCTCACGCCTTGGAGCCTGGGCGGCGCTCCCAATGGTGACGCCGCAAATCCGTAGCAACCCGTGGGGGATTGAGATTTCGTATCAGGATCCAGATTCGTATCGGGGCATGCTTTCAGGCATGCCGAAGTCGGGAGCTAAGTCGAGGCGTCTTTAGGCGCTGCGTCTGCTGTCAACCGGGAGGGATGGAATCATCGAATGAAGCTTGACCTGCATCTGCGTTCTTTCATCATGGCGGTACTCTTTTTCTTTCTTTCTCTGGCCGTGTCGTCCGCGCAGGACGCCTCCGGCGCTCTTCGCGGACAAGTGACGGATCCCTCCGGAGCGGCCGTCACGGGTGCGACGGTGGTCATGACCCCCGCCACGGCCTCTCCTGTGGTCGCGCAAACCAATGAACAGGGAATGTATGAGTTCAAGGCGTTGGCGGCAGGGAAGTACATGCTTACGGTCGTCGCCCAGGGCTTCACAACCTATGAAAACGACAACGTCGTGATTGCGGACCAACCCCTGCGCCTTAACGTCCCGCTGACGATCGAAGTGCAGACCCAGAAAGTCCAGGTTTCCGACACCGCCCCGACGATTGACGTGAATCCTGCGAATAATGCCGGTGCCATCACCATCTCCGGCAAGGAGCTTGAAGCGCTACCCGATGATCCCGACGAGTTGCAGTCTGACCTGGAGGCGCTCGCCGGGCCTTCGGCGGGGCCGAATGGGGGGCAGATGTACATTGACGGATTTACCGCGGGACAGCTTCCGCCCAAGTCGTCCATCCGCGAAATCCGCATCAACCAGAACCCGTTTTCTTCCGAATATGACCAGCTGGGATACGGACGGATCGAGATCTTCACCAAGCCCGGAACCGACAAACTGCACGGGCAGGTCCAGGTGAACGGGAATGACTCCGCTTTCAATTCTCCGAACCCGTTTGCGGGAGAGGAACCGCCTTACTACTCCACGTTCTTGAACGGAAATGTCGGCGGGCCGATCAATAAAAACGCATCATTCTTCTTCAACATCGACCGCCGCGACATCAACGAACTGGCGGTGATCAACGCTGTTGACCTCGACCCGTCGCTGAACGAGCAGCAGGTTATCGGATCCATAACCAATCCTCGCCAGCGCACCAACGTTGGCCCGCGCATTGACTGGGCTCTTACGAAGAACAACACGCTGACAGCACGTTACCAGTACTGGCGCAACACAGAGACCGACGGTCTCGCCAGCCAGTTCAGCCTGAGTTCCCAAACTTCCAACTCCAAGGAGACCGAGCAAACCGTCCAGATCAGTGACACGCAGGTGTTCGGCACCAAGATCGTGAACGAGACCCGCTTTCAGTACAACCGGGACTACACAATCGAAACTCCCACCGACACCAATCCGGCGGTCAACGTGTTCGGCAATTTCAACGGCGGGGGCTTAGGCAGCGGCGCACTCAACGATCGCGCAAACAACTATGAGTTGCAGAACTACACTTCGCTGATCCACGGCAACCATGTGCTCAAGTTCGGCGGCCGTTTCCGCGATACCCACGACACCAACTACTCAACCGGCGGATTCAACGGCACTTTCACATTTTCCACTCTCACTGGGACAACCACTCTGACCCCGGCCTGCCAGACGCAGTCGCAAAACCCACCGTGCCCGGCATCTTATTACTCTGCTTTAAATGCGGTTCAGAACGAGCATACGACGGGCTATGCGACCACGCTGACCTACACGACCGGGTCGCCGACAGCCACCGTCAACTATTACGACTTCGAGCCCTACGTTCAGGACGATTGGCGGGTTCGACCGAACGTCACGCTCAGCTCTGGTCTTCGCTTTGAAACCCAGAGCGCCATTCACGATCGCGGCGATTGGGCGCCGCGCCTGGGATTTGCCTGGGGCGTCCACGGCCGCAGTGCGCCGCCGATTGTGGTCATTCGTGGCGGCTTTGGCATTTTCTACAGTCGCTTTCAGTCCGGTTCGATTCTTGAAGCCGAGCGGCTAAACGGCGTCACGCAGCAGCAGTTCATCATCAACAACCCGACCTGTTTCCCGGGTTATGACGTTCCCCTCGCAAGCTTCTCAGGTTGCGGTACCCCCACATCGTCCAACTCCAACGTCTATCAGATCAGCCCCAGACTGCACGCTCCCTACACCATGCAGGGCGCGATCAGCGTGGAGCGTCAAGTCACCAAGTCCGCGACGGTAGCCGTCACTTACTTGAATTCACGAGGCTTCGACCAGTTCCTCACCATCAACGCCAATGCCCCATATCCCGGAACGCCTTGCTATCCAAATTGTCCGGCGATAAGCGGGGGCAACGTTTACCGCTACGTTTCCGAGGGCAACTTCAGCCAGAACCAGCTTATCGTGAATTCGAATATCCGCGTCGGTACCAGGCTCCAGTTGTTCACTTACTACACCCTGAACTACGCTAACAGCGACGCCTCCGGCGTTTCCAGCTTTCCTACGAACTCCTACAACATCAGCCAGGACTACGGCCGCGCCTCATTTGATGTCAGGAACCGGCTCTTTCTCGGCGGCAGCATCGCCTTCCCTTATTTGTTCCGCCTGAGCCCATTCATGGTGGTTAGCTCCGGTTCTCCGTTTAACATCACGACACCCATCGATTTGAATGGCGACCAGAGCTACAACGATCGTCCCAGCCTGGTTTCGACCGCAACTTGTCCCAGCGTCACAACCTCGGGCGCGCAAAACAACATTTACTGCACGCCTTTGGGCACCTTTGACTCATTCGGAGCCAGCGGCACGCCTCTGCCCATCAACTATGGCACTGGCCCCGCCCATTTTGTCATGAACCTGCGTCTCACCAAGACATTCGGCTTCGGGACCAGGGTAAAGGCGGGCGCTGGCAATCAAGGGCAGCAGGGCGGTCCGGGGGGCGGCGGTCGAGGTGGGCCGCGCGGCCCGCTCTTCGGCGGGGGCGGACCGGGAATGATGTCTTCCAATTCCGACCGCCGTTACAACCTGACGGTCGGTGTGAATGTGCGCAATGTGTTTAACAACGTCAACGTTGCCAACCCGAATGCGGTCCTGGGCTCGCGTCTGTTTGGCGTTTCCAACGCACTTCAGGGAGGCCCGTTTTCGCAAGGTTCTGCGGCGAACCGCCGGCTCGACCTGCTGGCGACATTCAGTTTCTGAGTGCGGGAACACCGCGCCAGCTATATCGCGAATCTGCGGCTTCGGGTTATGCTAGATAGAGCAGCGTTCACGCCGCAAGTTCCTGCAGTCTAAGGGCCCAGGAGTCGATTGGTTTTTCTTCCCACCAATAGACGGAAGTTCATTCAAATCGTGGCGGCGGCCGGAGTCGGCGCCATCGCCGTTGACTCCACCCTGATCGAACCCAATCGTCCAAGAGTCGTTCGCCGCGAAATTGCCCTCAAGCGCTGGCCCGCCCATCTGGAAGGGTTCACGATCGCACTGCTCAGCGACTTCCATTACGATCCCTATTTCTCCGGGCACCCTCTTCATGCCTCGATCGGCTTGGTCAACGGTCTTCATCCCGATCTCATCGTCCTTACTGGGGATTTCGTCTCGGCGCCGCTGTTCAGCGACAGCGAGAAGGCCGATCAGAAGGCTGCATCCGCCGCTGAGCCGTGCGCGCGCCTCCTACGCCAGATGCAAGCTCCTCACGGCCTGTGGGCGGTCCTGGGAAATCACGACGTCGCGACTAACCCGAATGAGGTCACGAGCGCACTACAAAATCAGGGAATCGGGGTTCTCGCCAATCAGTCAGCTCCCATCGAAGCGAACGGAGCACGGTTCTGGTTGGCTGGGGTCAACGATGTATTAGCCCGCGCCTCCGATCTGGATGCAGCCCTCCGGCCCGTGCCCGGCGACGAAGCCACCATCTTGTTGGCGCACGAACCTGACTATGCAGACGACGTCTCACATTATCCGGTCGACATGCAGCTCTCAGGGCATTCGCATGGAGGACAGGTGCGCCTGCCCTTGGTGGGACCTCTTTACCTCCCCAGACTGGCGAGGAAATATGTTTGGGGTCTTTACCGGGTCGGACCTCTTACGCTTTACACCAATCCTGGTCTAGGGACGCTTGGAGTTCCAATCCGGTGGAACTGTCCTCCGGAGATCACCTTGCTGACCCTCCGGCGCGCCAGCGGGTAGGCCAGAAAGTTTGCTGCTACCGCCCCGTTGATGTGCAACGGCTTGCATAAGAGCACAATTGATGAGTGAGGTTATGACTGCAACGTATTGTTTAGGAATGGTTTAGCATTGAGCTGCGGTGGCATCGGATTTGCGGTGATGACTTCTCTAGCACCTGCATTCCTAGGGAAAGCGTACGATTCATGGCCGCTCACGTCATCTCCGCAGTGCTCCTCTTGGCGGTGTCCGGATCGACGTACGCGGTTAGCACTCCGCTGCCACCGAGCTGGCAGACGCTCGAACAACGTGAACACGCTTCTCGAACTCTGACTCGCGCGGCTCAGTTTGTCGCCGTGCCGCATGTCAGCGCACGCCCGACATGTGAAGATGTTCAGCCGCCGCAACCCCTGACCACACCGGATCCGTTCTTCACTCCTTCCAGCCAGGGCAAGCGAATCAAGGTGAGCTTCATCATTGGCACCGATGGCCGCGTCCACAGCCCGCTCATCCTGGAGAGCGCAGGTCTGGCAGGGGACCGCCATGTTATCGAGACCGTCCGCAACTGGAGATATCGTCCGGCAACGTGCAACGGCATCCCCACCGAAACCGAAGGCAAGATCGAGTTTTCCAGCCGGTAGGACTCCTGCTGGGCTAGAATGACCCGAAGGCTGGGTGATTCCATCCGTGGACAAAGACAAGAAACTCGCCAAGCATAGCAGCTTGCCTCGCGAGCCGGAACCGGCAGGCCCATCCCATCTGGACGACTTCTTCCTCAGCTTGCAGCCTGACCGGCCCAACCCGGGGGCCATTGCGGCCGCGACGGAGGCGGCTGAGCGACTGGCCGCCGAAACCGAAGCCGACGACGCGGCGGAAGACGCGGTACGAGCGATCACGGGCGCCAGTCCAGGCGTTTGCGGCGTTTGTGGCCACCGCAACCGAACCGGCAACCGGTTCTGTGGCATGTGTGGAGCTGCAGTTGCCGCAGTGAAGAATCCGAACGAGGGCTCGGAGGAAGAACGTCTGTCGAATCCGGCAGCCGGATCCGATAGGTCCGTGCTCGAGACCCATCATTACCACCATCATTATCACCATCATTATTTGCCGGGAGGCTACGAAGGTACGGCTCCGCAGCCGGGCTACGATTACGCGCGGCACGATCCCGCGAAAGAAGACAGGATGCGGCCGAACGCCGCGCTGCGCGGCGAGATGAGCCGCTCCGAAGCCGCCGTCCGGCGGATCACGCAAGAGTGGGTGCTGGCCTGCAATACCAAGCACCTCGACGACTTGCTTGATCTCTACGTTGCCGATGCCCTTGTGCTGCGGTCGAACTATCCTCCGGTGCGCGGCGCGGCGGCCGTGCGGGAGTTCTTCTTCGGAGCGCTGGACGCAGGCTTGGGAGAGGTCGAGGTCGAACCGCTGCGCGTGGAAGTCGTCGGCGACCTGGCCTACGAAGCGGGACGCTGCAAGGCTCTGGTGCCCGGCGCAACCGGCAAGCGGCGGGAAGAGCGCGGCAAATATCTCTGGGTCTTTGCCCGGCAAAGCAACGGCGAATGGAAATTGGCGGCCGATTGCTGGTCGAGTGATCTCTCGCTCACCATGCTGGAGTCCGACCTTCCAGCCAGCAGCGGAGTGAAGACGCGAGAGCCGCGCAAGAGCTCGTGATCGAACTACAAACTCACGCCTAATTTCGCCAGGTCATCTCGTAGCTGCTCGACACTCTGCATCTCGATGGTATGCATCCCCAGCGTGGCCGCGCACTCCAGATTCAGCGCGCGATCGTCAATGAAGCAGCATTCATGAGCGGGGATTTGCGTCAACTCCAGAGCCAGACGGTAGATATCTTTCTCGGGCTTGCGGAAGCCAACGAAGCAGGAACTGACAAAGAGGCCAAAGATCTGGCGCAGCCCGCATTTTTCAATGCGGTAATAATTGAGTTCCCGAGACTCGTTGTTGATCGTGGCCATGAAGTACTTGCCCGAGTCGCTGAGCTTCCGTGCGAACTCGATTACCTCTGGAAACGGCTGCGATAGGGAGAACATATAGTCGCGAAAGGCGTCGCGCGAAAACGGGCGCGTGCGATAGAAGACAGTGCGGTCGAGATACTCGTCGAGAGTGATCTTGCCACGCTCGAATGACGAGACCACCATTTCGTGGCGGTCGTCAAATTCTTCCTCATCCAGATGAAAATGTTCAAGTGCTGCGGTGCGCTGGGCACGGTCCCAGGCGTTGGTGACGAGCACACCGCCGACATCCCAGAAAATGGCGCGAATAGCAGGCAAGGTCTCCCTCCCCAGTGAAAGTGTCGTTGAAGAAGAGTCTAGACGAACTTGGCTCGGAAGGCTGAACGGCGTCGCGGCGGTTGTGGAAAAGTCCTGCTGTTCGGAGCGGAAAGTCCGTGTAGAAGCCGGCTCGACTGGGAGGCTTATGTTCGTAGATCGTCGTGTCGGGTGACTGATGCCAAAGAAAAACGCCCCGGCGACGCAGAAGCGTAGCCGGGGCGGTTGGTCGTGCCAGACGTTACTGCGGGGTAAAGTTCTGGTGATAGCTCAGGTTCACTACGTCCTGGAACATGGGCGTGGCCGGGGGCAAGTTAGCCGGGTTCAGGAACAGTACGTCAAAATAATAGTCACGAGTGGGGGGGTTGTACACCACCGCGCAGCACTTGAACGTGCCCGTGTCGTATTCCGCGTAATACATGCTGACCAGGGAGCCGTTGAAGTGCAGAGTTTGGCCGCTCCAATCTTCCAGATAGCGAAGGAAGTTGTGCATTCCTCCATCCGTGCCGAAGTCCTGGGACACGCCGTTCCAATTCGGTTGCGGGAAGGGAATGTTCTTGCCGCCGGAAACCGCCATGCGGTAGTACCCGTCCGCGGTGGGATACTTGACGCTGATCGTGGTGGTGCCGTTCGTGAGAGAGTTCTTCCCATTCGTAGTGGGAGCGACGAGGCTGGCTGCATCGTTCCACTGATTCGACAGCACCGTAACCGAGTCGGCGATGATAGACGCCGCCGAATGCGATGTCTGCGTGGGAGGCGAGGCGTTCGCCGTACCCCAGAACGCGTCCGCCGAACTGCTGTTGAAGTTCCCTTGCGCGTAGACCGGGTTTTCCGAGGCGAAGGTAACGCCGCCGCATCCCGTGGGGTTGGCGGCACTCTGGGTGCACGTGCTGGCGGCAGGCATGACGGGAAGCGGGCTCACTCCGCCGGCGCTCATGCCGCCATCCACCAGCTTGAGCACGTGGCGTGCGCCACTTACGGGATTGGCCAGCCCGACCTGATTGTTGACAGCCAGGGTGAACGAGCTCGTGCTCAGGTTGTACTGGGCGCAGTTTACGGTGGTATTTACGTTGGCGCTGGTGATGGTGGTGTTGAAGGGAACTCGCAGGAACGGGTTCAGCGGATTGGTGTTGGTGTTGACGCCAAAACCATAGCCAAGGTTCTTTTCGCCCCAGTTGTCAAGGACGTTATTCTGATCGACGTCCTCCGGAGAGTAACCATAGTACGTCTTCGGTTCCAGAGCTCCGTCAGTCGTGGTGGAAGTCAGATTCTGCGTCGCGTTTATCACATCTTCGATACCGGACTCCCCGCTGATCGAGTTCGCCGGAGTCTGTCCGCCGTTGGAGGCATTCGGATCGGTAAGCATGCCGCGGTGATCGGAGAAGTAGACGACGTAGCCGTTCAGGGCCGCGTAACTCACGTTCGCGCCGGTAGTGCCGTTACCCATGGTTCCGTTCAGCCAACGTGTCAGGTTGCCCACGTCGAGCTCGACGGCGTTCATGATGCCGTTGACCGAGCAGGAAGAATAGGTATTCGGGTAGCCCGTCTGCGTGCTGGTGGGCGAGTAGTTGTTGACCGGGTTGTCGCGCATTTCGCCTTCGCGCGTATCGTAGAAATTAATCGGCCACCAGGTGTTGTGTGCCGCAATGTTGCCGGCTGATACGGCGACTCCAGGTTGAAGCTGCTGCAAGATCAAAATGGCATTTTCGTTGACCGGGTTCTGGCCGGCGCCTCCAAACGGAGTTGTGGGCGGAGTGTTGAAGGGCTGCCCGAAGCCCAGTTTCAGCCACTCCTGCGTAACGCCCACAAAGTTTGTGTGGACGTTGCAGGGAGGGGTCTTGCAATATTCCACGCGAATCCACGGGCCGGTCATCGCAGCCGGACTCGTTGGCTGGCTGGTCAATTCGTCAATCAGCGGAATGGCGTTGGCTGCGCTCCAGGCGGCACCGTTTTGCAGCCCGGAGTTCGTATAAGGGTAAACCCAGCCTTGAGTAGAAGTCAGGTTCGCTCCGGTCGGGCCTGTCGCGAAGCCAACGGACTCGACGGTGCCAACGTTTGTGGTCGTGCCTCCGGTAAGAGTCACGGAAGCGTTCGAAGCGTTGTTGAAGGGAGCGGTGTTCCAGGTGGCTACGTTAGGGAACTGCACGTCCGACGAGTCCGTGCCGGACCAATCGGGATGCAGGTCCGCCTGCGTGTCGGCGATAAGAATCCGGAGCGACGCTTTGTTATACAGGCGCTCCGAGCCCAGCGTGCCGGTGGGCGATTCCAGTGGCTGCGGCTTGCGCACAATGGAAATTGGATCGGTGCAGGGCGGAGGGTTGCTGACGCAACTGTTCTGCACGAAGGGCAGTTGCAGGTTGGTGACGCCGGTCAACGAGTTGGCCAGGTATCCGTTAAAGGTTCCGGTGGAGAGGCTGGGGAAGTTGGCGTTGGTTGATCCGGCAATCGTAGGATAACCGCCGCTCCAACTGGCGTCTCCCGGGATGGTTCCCCCACCAGGCAGCGCAATACAGTTCGCCCCGGTGGGCGGGAAGGTGTTGAGTGCGCAGCCCCCGCTGGCGCTGGGTACATAAGTCGTGCCGCCGTACCCGTTGGTGGTCAGGTTGCCGTTCTCCAGCCGATCGGTAATGATCTGCTGGAAGGCCTGGACTTTGTCGTTGAACACCAGATCGGCCCCGGAGGCGAGAAACAGGTTCTGGTTGGTGTGCACGCGGCCACCGAAGCTGAAATTCGGTCCGGCAAAGTAGCTGCAGTCGTAACCGCAGAACACGCCAAACTGAAACACGGGGAGCTCGGCCACTTCGACGGTGCGAGTGATGCTGACCGTGGCCCCCGACGGACGCGTGGCGATCACACTCAACGTCATGGGAGTGAGTTCGGCGTACAGCCCGGTGTCCGCTCCGCTGGTGACGGTGTTATAGCAACTGGGCGGGATAGCGGCGGTGGTTTGCGTCGTCACGCACGGCATCCCCGCGCTGGAGTTCCCGGCTGCAGGAAAGGTGATCTGATTGCTGTAGGTGACGCCGGGGACCATCGACAACGTCGTAAAGTTGGCCAGAGCTTGAATCTGGGCTTCTGTCGGCGACTGGGTGCTCTCGTATAGCGCAGCCATAGCCGAAGTCATGTCTTCCATCCCAGACTCGGCGCCGTAGTAGGCCAGATTAGCCTCGAGGTCATTGCCCCCCATCTTGGCTTCGTCGGTGACCAAGTAGAGAAGGCCGGCGGCTATGCCCGACAGCAGCACAAGAATAAGCAGCGATGCAATCAGTGTGAATCCCTGCGAACTATGTTTTCCTGATCCCATGGTTTCTCCTGCCCCCAAAGCGTTACTTGTAGCGATTGCGAAATGCCATATTGCGCGCGCTGACGTCGGTCGCCAGATACATGCTCTGGGACTTGTTGCCGCTGTTGATGATGCTCTGCCCCATCACTACCAGGTTGATCTTCTGGATGTTGTTGGGGGATTCGCCAGCGCCGATGGGGTTAGCTTGATTGGAGTCGAGCGCGTCGGTCGTCGAGTTGTAAACGTCAAAAGCGTATTGCAGATTGATAATGTCATCCGCCACTGGCTGCGGAGTAAGCCCGTTGACTTGGCGCATCAGCCGAGGAGTCTGGCCAGCCGCGGTCGGTACATTCAGATAGTAGGTCACCGCGTAGATCCGATAGGCGGTCACAGGCGTGCCGGTTCCCACATTGCCGGCAATGGCTTTTAAGTTGCCCTTGGCAGCTGTATCCTGATTGATGTTGAGCGGGTCGGAGTTGGCAAAGGCCATGGTGCCGGTGCAGGGGCAGGCGCCGGTGGAAGAGGTAAGGTTCGTCACCTCGCCCACAGCCGTGAGGCCGCCGCCCGCGACCATGATCAAGTCGCCGACCTGGATTCCTCCCGCGGAATTGATCGCAGGCGGAGCAGGCGTGTAGGAGGAATTGGCCGTCAGAGTGACATTGGCCCCGCTGGTGGCGCTGGTGAAGTACATGTTGTACTCATTCAGCGGGAAGTTGTAATCGGTGTAGATCAGAGTGACGCTGTCGTTGACAGCGGGTGCCGGAGCAGCGGCGATAACGGCGCTGCCTTCCACCCCATTCAGGTAGCCGGGAATGATGCCGTACATGTAGTTGCCGCTGGGGTAGGTATTGTTGGTCACATGGCAGGTGCCGGATTGGTCACATGCGAACTTGGACAAACTCGAGTTGGCTCCGGCAGGTAACTGAATTCCTCCCGAGGGCAGGCCCGCGCCGGCCATGCTGATGTCTTTCACCATGAGATCGACGGCCGCCCGCATGTTCTGCTGGGTTTCGGCCCGCTGTGTGACCAGCAGGGTAGAAGTCACGCCCATCTTGAACAGGCTGGCGAGGGCCGCCATCACGATCAGGCCCACGGCCATCGAGACCATCAGCTCCACCAAGGTGAAGCCACGTGCCGCGTTTTGTTTTTGCATCTTCATCATCATGTTTCTGTCACCTGGCCTTAGCGGTAGGCCGAAATCAGGGCGTTCACGGTGTAGACGTGCGGATTCGCATTTCCGCCCGTGGTGTAACTCACGGTCACGACGATCTGCTTCAGCGTCGGATCAACCGTCACCCCGTCTGATTCCAGGGTGGAATTGATTTGGATCGAGCGCGTGAAATTGGCCAAGCTCATCGGCAAATCATCGGCAGTGCCCAGGATGCCATCGGGGCCGGGAAGAACCACGCACTCCGGTCCCGCGGTACAAGGCCCGCTGGCCGGGCAGTTGACGTCATCCGTCGTATTTACCAGTCCGTCGGGCCCCGGGCACAGCAGTTGGGTGGCGCCGGTGGTGAAGATGCCGCCGCTGGCGACGTTGGCGATTTGCGAGAAGCTGACTTGCTGCGTGTTGCGCGCGGTATAAACGCTCTCCATCGCTTGCAGGGCTTTCTGCCGCGCAATCAGATTCTCCTGCGAGTTCTGCGTCGCGCTGACAGCCGTGCCAAACGCCGCCAGCAACGTAACGATGCCGATGCCCATGATGGCGATGGCAATCATGGTTTCAATCAGCGTGAATCCGCTTTGTTCCGATGGGTGTGCAATGGGTTGCGTCATTGTTGTTTCCACGTGTTGGGTCCACCGTTGTAGAGGCGCCAGCCCCGGACTCTGCCGGTTGTGCCGTACACATCAATGGCCCGCGAGCTGAAGGCATTGCTGGTTGGTTGCGTAAGGTAGATCACTCCGCTGTTGTAGTTGCCCAGATCGTCTTGCGCCGAACCGTCCGGGTAGAAAATCAGACAGGGCTGACCGGCCTCCATGACCGTGCAAGCGTTAAAGAGGATGGCAGTGCCCCCGTTGCCGAAGCCATCCGGACCGGGGCTGGGAAAGCCCGACTGGACTGCGAACTGTATGTCCGGTGGCAGGGCGTAAGTCGCCACGGTCACAGGAGCCGGAGACGCAGCCGGCGGCGGGGAGTAACCCCAAAGCTGCACGGTTATAGTTCCGGGAGCCGAGGGAACGATGATGTAGCGGTTGCTCTGGGTGATGGCCAGGTTTCTGTACGTGCGCAGCACCGACAACGTTATGTCATAAGCCTGGTCCACATGGTTCTTCTTGAACAGCGGCATCAGAGCTATGAAGCCGACACTGGCCATCGTCAGCCCGATGGCGATGACGATCATCAGTTCCAGCAGCGAGAATCCGTGACTTTTTTTCGACCTCATAATAAGTGTCTCTCGCTCGGGAGGGCGACTCGCACGAATTTCGCGCGACTCCCCTCCAGATCCGGCGATGTCACCCCGGGGAAAAGCGCGGCCTTGCTCGCAAACAACAAAGCGGGCGCGCGGCGATTCATCGCGTCATCTCTACATCCTAGGAAGGGGTGGAGTGGGCGTCAAAGCACGACAGTTCAACGCCCTGGCGTTGGCCTTTTGTCATCCCCTGTGGTTACCAACGTCAGTGCTGAAGGCAAGTCACTTACAAGTGTTGCGAAGGTTTCGCGCATGACCGCGGTAACTTGTGGGAGGAACTGCCGGACCATACCATGGGAGCAGCTATGACTCTATCTGCCCTATTGGTGTGTGTGGACGAGTCGGCGGCCCGGGTATTGCGCGGGGTTCTGGAAGAACTCAGCATCCGGGTCGAGTCCTGTCCAGATTTTGCCCGCGCGGCGATTCGCCTGGCACAAGACCGTTTTGATGTGGTTCTTGTGGACGGAGAGTCCAACCAGGAAGTGATTGGTTTGTTGCGCGAGAGCCGCCTGTCGCGCCTGAATGACGCTACCCTGGCGGTGGTGGTGGTCTCCGGACAAGAGAATATCCGGGAGATGTTCTCCCAGGGCGTCAATTTCGTTCTCTACAAACCGGTGGCCTATGACCGGGTGCGGAGCAGCTTGCGCGCCGCCCGCGCCGCCATGCGCAAGGAAAAACGCAAGAGCGGACGGGCCGCCGTTCACGCCCATGCCACCGTGGATTACGCCAACGTGGAGCAGGAAAGGGCGACGCTGGTCAACTTGGCGCAGGATGGAATGTCGGTGCTGTTTGGCAAGAAATTTCCTCCGACCAGCAAGGTTTACTTTCAGTTCCGGTTGCCGGACCAGTTGACCACCATACGACTGTCGGGGCAGGTGATCTGGCAGGATTGGAATGGCCGCGCGGGAGTGCAATTCGTGGATGTGCCGAAGGCGTCACGGCGCCTGCTGGACGAGTTCCTCAGTGCCAACTTACCGAGCGGGTCGCAGCGGGAGCGATTTCCCGATGTGACCGTTGAGGTGGAAGAACCTCTGGCTATGGCGACCGTAGGAGCCGCAGAACACGGAGGGGAAGAAGGACAGCGCAGGTCGCAGCCCCCAGTCGCGGCCGAACGCTCGGGACAGTCGTCTGAACAACCGTCAGAACCATCAGCCGATGCCGATAACCGACGGGCGCAGACCCGCTACGCCTGCCGTTTGGGGGCGGAGGTTTACCGCACCGGTACTCCCGTGCCTCATCACTGCTGCTTGACGGACCTGAGTTCGGGCGGGTGTTATCTGGAAGTGTCTCTGCCGTTCCCGTCGGGCTCTACGGTCGAGATTCTGGTTCGCACCTATGAGATCAAGTTGCGCTTGCGCGGAACCGTGCAAGCCTCGCATCCCGGCTACGGGATGGGAGTAGCGTTTGAGTTAAAGACGAAGGAAGAACGCGACAACGTGAAGCGGCTTACCGACTTCGTGGCCGCTACGACCAAAAGCTCCTAAGAGCAGTTCTCAGTTCCTCTTGCCTCGCAGCAGACTGCTCCCCTGTCGACTCACTTCATCTTGGAGTTATCGCTCTTGAGGATGAAGGCCGCCACGTTATCGTGGATCGCCTTCAGAGAGGCCTCGTGGGCATAGACCATGTGCCCAGATTCATAAAACTGAAATTCGATGTTTTTTTGCAATTCCGGCGGAATCGGCAAGTGTTGCATTTCATAAACGCCCTCATAGAACGGAGTAGCGAGATCAAAATAACCCGCGTTCAAAAGGACTTTGAGAGTGGGGTTGTACTTCATCGCGGCGGCGAGGTCGAGCATGACGTTGGTTGCCCCGGGCAAGGGGAAGGGGACGCCGGGAGGCTGGTGCGCAAAACTCCACCATTTGAAGAGTTCAATTTCCGGTTTGTATTCCTTGTTCTCCCCATACTTCAGATCCTTTCGTACATAGTCGTTGAATGCGGAAACGTAGGCGGAAGAGATCGCCGCCGATTGCGGATCGTACTCCGCCTCTTTGCTGAGCGGATCAAACGTGGGTCCGGAGAAGCGCGTGTCCAGCCGGCCGGTGGTGAGGTTGCTTTCGTCCTGCAGGTTCTTCTCGAATTCTCCGCCGTTGATGCGCAGGTCGGCCTTCTCGATGTATGCAACCGGAAGGCCGGTGTATTCATGAAGCTTGTTGGCGATGGCGTGGCGTTGGTCCGTTGGCAGCGAGGAGCCCGCCAGGAGCGCCAGAGCGTAATCGTTCATGGCGAAGTGCTCGACCTCGGCTAGCAGAGCCGCGAGATCCGGATGAGGGCTGGGCAGTTTGTGGTGATACCAGGCGGAGGCGGCATAGGTCGGCAGATTGAGTTGATACGCCACATCGACGCCGGGATTGAAGTCAGGAAAATCTGAATCGAGCGAGAAGTTCAAGATTTGCGATAGAAGGATCACACCGTTGAAGTCGATATCGCGTTCAGTTTCCAGAATATTGCTGAGGACAGCAGATCGCGTCGTGCCGTAGCTTTCGCCGAACAGATACTTGGGCGAATTCCAGCGCCCGTAGCGGGAGAGGAATTGTGAAATGAAATCGCCAAACGCCCACGCGTCCGGATCGATCCCGTAGAAGGCTTTCTCCTTGTCTCTTCCGGCGATGCGGCTGAAGCCGGTGCCGGGGGCGTCCACAAAAACCAGATCGCTCACATCGAGCAGGCTGTATTCGTTGTTAACCACGGAATAGGGTGCGGCCGGGGTATGGGTATCATCGGCTGTAACCACGCGCTTCGGCCCGAATGCCCCCATGTGAAGCCACACGGTCGAGGAACCCGGACCGCCGTTATAGAGAAACGTAACCGGACGTGGGGCGCCTTTGTTGTCAGATTTGAAATAGGCAACGTAAAACATGCTGGCTTCCGGTGACTTGTTCTTCGGATCCGGATCGGCATTCTGCGGGACATCGTCCCAGCCTTTGGGATGCACGACCAGGGTGCCGGCAAATGCGTCGTAATTAATGACATTTCCGTTGATCGTGACCGAGCCCTTGCTGGCCTGTTGCTCCGGCTTGAACTGTTCGGGCTTTGCTGTATCGGCCTTGGCGGCTTCGGCTTTGGCGGTTGACGTTTCGTCTTTTGCCTGCGCCTGAATCAGGGCAACCGGCAGCGCGACGGTGGCGATCGTTAGTGTGACGAACCTCAAGAAGAGCGTCCGCATCGAGCGTTTCTCCGTGAGTGAGAAGTCTCCGTCTTTGATGACGAACGTCAATGTATCACGTTCCCGCCGGGGGAAGCTCGTCGCGTTCGCAGGGTAGGAGAAAGACGGGTGGGCAGGCCGCGTGGGCGGGGGTTACTTCGCGGTAGCAGCTTCTTCAGCTACGGCCTTCCGAAAATAATCGAGCGACAGGCGCAAGCCGGTTTCCAGATCAATCTTCGGCTCCCAACCGAGCAACTGCCGGGCCTTGGTAATGTCGGGCCGACGTTGTTTGGGATCATCCTGGGGGAGCGGTTCGTAGCGAATCTGGCTCTTCGATCCAGTCACTTTCAAAACCACTTTGGCGCATTCGAGAATCGTGAACTCATTGGGATTCCCGATGTTGACCGGCAGATGTTCGTCGGATTTTGCCAGGCCCATGAAGCCGTCAATTTCGTCGCTCACGTAGCAGAAGCTGCGCGTCTGGCAGCCGTCGCCGTAGACGGTGAGGTCCTCGCCGCGTAGAGCCTGCTTCATGAAATTGGGAACAACGCGGCCGTCATTCAGCTGCATGCGCGGGCCGTAGGTGTTGAAGATGCGCACGATGCGCGTATCGACGTTGTGGTAGCGGCGGTAAGCCATGGTCACGGCTTCGGTGAAACGCTTGGCTTCGTCGTAGACCGAACGCGGGCCGATGGGATTGACATGGCCCCAATAGGTTTCTTTCTGCGGATGCTCCAGCGGATCGCCGTAGCACTCGGAAGTGGAAGACACCAGATATTTCGCGCTGTACTTGCGGGCCAGGTCGAGAGCGTGAAAAGTTCCAAGGGAACCGACTTTCAACGTAGGAATGCCGTGAATGCTGTAGTCGACGGGGCTGGCCGGGCTGGCAAAGTGGAAGACGAAGTTAACCTTGCCCACGTCGAAGGGATCGCAAATATCCTTTTCGACGAACTCAAAGCGCGGCTCCTGGCGCAGATGTTCGAGGTTGGCGAGACGGCCGGTGACAAGGTTGTCGACGACAACCACACTCCAGCCTTGTGCGAGCAGGGCATCACACAGGTGGGAGCCCAGAAACCCGGCGCCCCCGGTGACTACAGCGCGTTGGCGTTCGGTCATGCCTTGTTGCCGTTCCTCAAGCCGTTTTTCAGCATGGCGGCGGGCACGCCATCGGGGTGACAAGTCGCGCGCCCCACACTGTAATAGGTGAAGCCCTGGGCGGCCATCACCTCCGGATCATACAGGTTGCGGCCATCGATCACGATCGGGTACCGGAGCTCCTGCCGGAGCCGGTGGAGATCGAGATTGGCGAACTCCTCCCATTCGGTCAGGATGAGTAAAGCATCAGCCTCGTGGGCCGCTTCATAGGCGGAGTTGACGAACGTGATGCTGGAACTCATGACCTCCTGCGCGCGATCCATGGCAGCCGGATCGTAGGCCCTGATCTTGCAGCCTTCCTGCAGGAGCGCCTGCACCAGGAAAATGGCCGGGGATTCGCGGATGTCGTCGGTGCCGCCTTTGAAGGCGAGTCCGAGCACTCCGAGGTTCTTGCCGCGCAGTGTCCAAAGTGCGCTACGGATCTTCCGCAGAAAGCGTTGGCGCTGCTCTTCATTGATGCGCATGACTTCGTCGAGCAGGCGAAACTCGTAGCCGGATTCCCGTGCCACGGCGCGAAAGGCCATCACATCTTTGGGGAAGCAGGATCCGCCGTAGCCAATGCCAGGATTCAGGAACTTGGGGCCAATACGCGAGTCCGTGCCGATGCCGTGCACCACTTGATTCGCGTTAGCGCCCACGGATTCGCAGACTGAAGCCACCGCGTTGATGAAAGAAATCTTCATGGCCAGGAAGGCGTTGGAGGCATGCTTGATCAGTTCCGCGCTCTTGGTGCTGGTCACAATGATGGGAGCAGGAATGGAAGCACGATCGGGCTGCGGAATGGCATCGGCGCGTTCGTAGTAGCTGCCGTCTGTCAGAGGCGTATAGATCTCGCGCAATAGGGCCGCGGAACGCTCGGTATCGCAGCCGATGACGATGCGGTCGGGAAACAAAAAGTCGGTGACCGCCGTGCCTTCACGGAGAAATTCAGGGTTCGACGCAACGTCGAACATATCCGGGTCGGTTCCAGTGCGCAGAATGATTTTGCGCACCCACTCGCTGGTGTAGACAGGAACAGTGCTTTTCTCGACCACCACCTTGTAACCGTTGATGCCGCCGGAGATTTCGCGGGCCACCGACTCGACATAGGACAAATCAGCTTCGCCACTTTCGGTGGGCGGCGTCCCCACGGCGACAAAGATCACCGCACTGCGGCGCACGGCTTCCTGCAAATCGTCGGAGAAATTCAGGCGGTGACCGCGGTGCCGGCTCAGCAGTTCAGGAAGAAATTTCTCGTGGATGGGTGTCTGGCCGTTGTTCAGCACGGCCAGTTTGCCCGCATCGTTATCTACCAGAATAACGTCATGACCGAGGTCGGCAAAGCAGGCTCCTGCCACCAACCCCACATATCCGGAACCTACGACAGCGATCCGCATGTTTTAAACTCCCTTGATCGAATATCGAGAAGCGGCTTGTTTTGAGACGCTTGCGTGCGGCCGAACTCGAGGGGAGGAGCCAAAAAGCGGCTTGGGAAACCCGTAGCGTCCAACGTTGGTCAATAGTACCAGTAAAGACAGCGATTGGCGAGGAGAGAAAAGACTCCAACCCGGTTGCTCTAGCGCATCTTCTGCCGTTTTGGGACTGGCCGGGTCAAGGGTTTGATGGGCTTGGCGTTCGCCGAGTCAGCGATCAGAATGTCAAGGCGTCTCTGCCGCGTCTCCCCTTTCTGGGCACTGACTACCCAGAAGGTGGCCGTGCGCCGGTACCACGGAGGCTGGCTCTGAAAGAAATCCCATGCGTTGCGATTGGCGCGGAACTGCCTCACCTGCCCGCGGCTGAAGCTTGAGTGATGACGTTGCTCGTAGGAATACTTGCGGGGTTGATGCTTCGCGCCCTCAAACGCTTTCAGGCCAGCCGGGTGCATGCGGCCCCGGTCCGCGAGTTCTTGCGCACGCCTGATGTTGACCGCGCTCCACTGGCTCCTGGCTTTGCGCGGAGTGAAGCGAACCGTGTAAGCGTCGTTATCCACGCGGTTGCGTACACCGTCAATCCAGCCAAAACAGAGAGCTTCGTCCAGCGCTTCCGAATAGGTAATGCTGGGTTTCTTTGAGGACTTCTTGTAGAACCCAACCCAGAGTTCGGAATACCGCTGGTGACTGGCTTCAAGCCAGCGTCGGAAATCCGCTGGAGATTTGAAGAAAACCAGTTTCATGCCGCGATCATCGATGTCTCACCGCTTGCTGCCTATTCGGCATTGTAGTTGGTTTCGCCAGCCTGCTGGCAAATCGTTCGTGGGGATCGAGGGAATCACGCGTGGCGAGTTGACTTGGTAGCTACGGGCTAGGAAAGGCGGACGCCCCTACCCGAATCGCCGGCGCCTGGGCTCTCTGAGCGCCTCGGGTTTGACCCGGGCTATACTCTGGTGGAACAGCAGTCCATCAGGGAACCACGGTTCTGTGTCGACGGTCTCTTAGGCGACAGATCAGGCTCATGGTTAGCCGAAAATTGTTTTGGGGTCTCACTGTACCCGCCCGGTCATAGAATGACGTGCGGAGATAATCTCCGCTGGCGCGAATTGAAAACGGCCCTGAGACAGAGTGTTCGATTCCTCCCCCAGCCGCATAGGAGAATCGCTCGAGCCATCCATAGCGGTAGTCGGTACCACCTATTGGCGCTGCACCATCAACTAGACCCTCGCCCGCGAGCAGATGAACGAACATCCGCGTGCTTCCGTGCTCAATCGGATAAAACACCGGGCCGCCAAGTAGAGTCAAAACATAGCCACCGTGTGGAGTTCCGAGGACGTTAGAGGCGCGGGCGTAATTGGAGTCTACTGTCAACCCCCAGCGCGGGTATAAGTCGACGCTTCCGCTGAGGTCCGCACCGTTCATGTTCACACGCCCTGCTCCGGGAATTGGCATGGCCAGCTTGCTATAGCCGATACTCAGGTCGTAAACCGGTCCACCAGCTGCAGGCGAGGGCTGGGTTTGCAGAGAATTCTGAGCGAGAGCAAACGCAACCAGCACGAATACGAACAGACCAACCTTACCTAAGGTTCTCATCAGGTTTCTCATTACATCCTTTCTCACCAGCCACAGGCTGAGGCGAGGGATACCGATTCTTTAAGAGCTGAGGGCAAATAGCACCAATTTTGTCGAACAATGGGTTAAGGACTTGGCGGACTTTGAGCAACTAAGCTTTTATTCGGCTGATTGTAGGTTAAGTATGGAGAGAGCGGGATAACCTCGAACGGCATCTTCTCCCGGGGGAACTGGAGAGCAACTGGCTTCGCATTCATCATCGTCAGCTGGTTGTTCCATGGATCCAACTTGACCCGGCTGCCGAGAGGAAGAGCAGCAATCTGATCCAGGCGTTGTTTCTCCAACGGCGGCGCGGATGAGAAAAGTGCAGCCATTCGAGTGTTGTCGCGATTTGCCATTCTGTTTCCCAGGTGCGGCCTGATCAAATTCGTGAGTACGGGAGAACGGTCATGAAGTGTTTTGAGAAACAGCCCTGCGCTGCCCAGCTTGTCCTTATAGGGTGAGTTCGCGAGCAGCTCCATAGCTTTCTTGTCGGCAGCGTCCTCCTCCCCAGCGTCGCGTTCGAAATCCAGATTCTGAAAGGCGTCCGTGTCGGGAAAGAAAAACCGGTCGTTGAAGGCAAGCCTGGTATTGACACGATGTCCCAGCGCAATATGGCTCAGTTCGTGAGCCAGGATCATCGCCAAAGATGCTTCGTCCGGCAGCACATCCAACAGGCCGCGACTGACTACAATCGTGTTTCCGACGGTAAAGGACTCAAGCGGTAGGGTCAGCAGCACGCGACAGCGCACGTCAGGATCGATGTTCAGGTTATTAGTGACGAGCAGATTGGTTGTCACGGTCTGCAGGACCTTGTCCATTTCGCCGGAAGGAGCGAGCAGGCCGATCTTCTGCAAATGATCTAACGCATTGTCCTCTGCTGACCGCTCCCAGATACGCTCAGCTTCCACCGGGCCGTTATCTTTACCGACAGCTTGGTCATTCACCGAGTTATCAACGTGGATCTGAGTAAATTCCTCGTCGTGCCCCAGTTGCTCCGGGTCGTAGCCCCACAGACGGGTCTGGGCCTTGAAATATAAATTGTGGGGAGATGGACTGCCTTCCTTCTTGCCTGACTCTTCGATGTAAATGTAAGCAGGCAGCCACAGACCCGGTTGCAGATTCAGACGCCAACTATCAAAGTGGAGGTAATACGTGTTGCGGGAACCGCCTGAGTAGGTACCGTTGAAGCGGACAATATTGAAGTCGCGATCTTCGACCCAGATTCTTCCGGTGAACAAACTCTTCCGGACTTTCGGTTGGGGTTGAACATCGATAACGATGCATCGTGCTTCACCGAGAAACTCCCGCCGGACGAAATCGAAACGGTAATTGTTTTTCTGGAAATCTGAATCGAGTATCACCATTTGCGCAAAACCACGTGGCAACAATCTGTAAGCGAGGGCAGATGGGAATGGATTCAGCAAGTGATGCAGGACTCCCGGACGCTCCTTCTGGAACAGCGAATCCTGGGGTCTTTCTTTTATGTCAAGGCGACCAAGGAAATACTGATCGTCTACCGGTTCGACGTCATGACTTTTGTATTCGTGAAGATCCTGAATATAGGTTTCAGCCAGAGGGTGCATGCCCTTCATGGTCGCGACGAACCTGCGCTCTCGCTCAACCACTCGGTCTAGGATTTGATCGAAGGCAATGGGAGCTAACAGCCTGAACGAACCGCTCTTGGTGACACCATAGTTGCCGTAAACCGTAACCACGGTGTCGTTGCCGATGTCTGCGTTCCGCCGTGTGCTTACCGTAAAGGTTGCGCTTTTGGAACCAGCATGGATGGTGACGCTGGGCGGCAGGGTCGCCGCCCTGGCGGGATCAGCGGACAACAATACTTGAATGTCAAAGGGGGCCGCGACGTTCAGAGTCACTGCCCCATCGAGAGTATTCCCTCTGACCACACTCGGCGAAGTTAAGCTGACTGAGGAAAGTTGGGGGTTCTCAGATCCAAGCAGGGCAGTCGATGCCAGCAGCAAGAAAACGATTGTTCTGAGACTACGCATAGCGCTCCTTACAAAGAAATTCGAAAATGATATGCACTCTGGCATTTCAACTCGCAGCCGCGATACAACGCCAGCTTGAATCTGATTTGGATCCGCAGCCTTCACTGCGTATGCAATCCAGTTCCCGCCGTTCAATCCCCACTCCCGTGGCCACGTCCGTTGAAACTGAACAGGCCTGCGACTGAACTTCTCCACACAGCGTTTGCAACCGAGCGAGACCATCGCGAACGGGGCAACCCCTGGGGCAAATGGTGCAATCGCGATTCCACGGCAAGTCGTGCAATGCCGCAGCGGTGAGGTTGAGAAGCCGGAGAGGCAGAATGCGCAGCAGTAAAAGCAGTTAGCTCACGTGCGAGTAGCTAGAAAAGCGCGCCTTCAGAGGGGTTCTATAGCACTAAAGTGACCTTCTATAACCCAGAGACTCAAGTTAATAGTGAAATTTTGTTCACACGGAAAAGGTGTTCCCACATGAGATTGGTTCAAAGGGCAATCTCCGAGTGACCGTAGGCTTCGTTCTTCACTTGAGAGGACGTCAACCCTGATTGAATTAGGTTTGAACCAAAGCCTAGTTTCTCCGGCAAGCTAGAGGCCATTGCAATTGGAGCAGTGACCAGCATGTGCTGTGAGCGTATGGTCGCGGATTCGCTGGTGTCTGATCAGTTCCAACCTACGGCCTAGGGGCACGGGCACGAATGGCGTATTGACAACTCGGTGCTTTGGGGTGAAACTCCGCTACAGAGCGTGCTACTAGAGTTCGTTTTGTCTCTCCGTTATGCCGCCGCGTCCCAGGCCGGAACCGGATTTGCCGCAACCGCTGTCTCGGTCTAGCGAGTCGGTGGCAGCGCAAGCGGACGCCGAACCCGCAACCGACGTTGCGGAACTGGCCGCCCGGTTTTCCGCCCAAAGCGGGGCCGGGCTGTCGCCGGAACTTGCTGCGGTTCTCGCGCTGGAGATCGTGCTCAACCAGATCGTGGAACAGGCCTGCTTGGCTACGGGTGCGACTGGAGCGGCTATTGTCCTCGGGCGCGATGGAGAAATGGTTTGCCGTGCCAGCATTGGTTCGACAGCGCCCGACCTAGGATCTCTACTGGATACGTCGTCAGGACTCTCCGGGGAATGCGTCCGCACGCGGCGCACACAGCGGTGCGACGATGTGCTGACGGATGCTAGGGCCGACGTCGCCGCCTCGTTCCGGCTGGGTGTGCGATCCGTGATGGTGATGCCCCTGCTGCGCGGGAAAGAACTCCTGGGAGTGTTCGAGCTGTTTTCTTCCTCGCCTTTTGCTTTTGGAGATCGGGATGAGGGCACCCTGGAAGCGCTGGCGAGCCGCGCGCTGGCCAGCCTAGAGAGAGCCGCGCAACCTCCGCCGACCGAAGCCCCGCCCACTGCTGGTAGCCCTGAGGCTCCCTCGCAAAGTATGGAGAAGGCAGGAACTAGCACTGAGATTCAGGCGGAAGGCGAAGGGAAGACTGCGAAGGGCGGATTCGATCCCATCACGTTAGTCCTGGCGGTGGCAGTGTTGGTTTGCGCGATTCTACTGGGGGTGGGGCTGGGGAGGCATCTCGGTTCGCAGAACACTAGGGCCAACGCGCACGCCGCCACCACCTCATCGGTGGTCGCGAGCGTGCCGCCGTCTGGTGCGGCGCAGGGCGCGACTTCCTCTGGCAAAGGGCAAGCCGCGAGAGGGAGTGCTCCACCGGTCATTCCTTCTAAACCGAGCGCCAGCAGTGCAGTTCCACCGGGGGGACTGCTAGTCTTTGAGAAAGGGAAAGAGATATTTCGTATGCCGCCCACGCCCGGTGAAAGTGCAACCGCAACCACCGATCACGAAATCGGCGCACAGCGGGCCGCAGCGCTAGAACCGGAAAAAAGCCAGCCGGAAGAAGTGGTAGAACTGCCTCCAGCCGAAGCTGAAAGCAGCCTGCTCTACCGCGTGGAGCCGAAGTATCCGGACGAAGCCCGCCAGCAACAGATTCAGGGCGCAGTGGTGGTGGAGATCCACATCAAGCCGGACGGAACAGTCGAGTCGACTCATCTGGTGAGCGGGCCGCCGCAATTGGTGCAAGCTGCCATTGACGCCGTCAAGCAGTGGCGCTTCCAGCCGCGTCAGAGGAATGAGCAAGCGGTGCGCATGCACACTTTGGTCACGCTGAATTTTCGATTGCCACAGTAGGAAGAAGACCGATCCTAGGTTGCGGTCTTGCGGACGTTGATGGGCACCGGAACCGGGGCCACCGGTTGCGGCCTGAGGACCGTCGAGGGAAGAATGGCACGTGATCCGCCCGTACCTAGGGCATAGAGCACCACTTCGACACGGCTCGAAACGCCCAGCTTGTCGAAGATGCGAAACAGATAATTCTTGACCGTGTGCTCCGTGAGCTTCAGGCGCTGAGCGATTTCGCGGTTGGTCAGGGCCTCCGCGAGGCAGCGCACGACGTCGGTTTCACGCGCGGACAGCAACGACCGGCCTTCCGTCTGAAACTTCGCGAAGGTAGGGTGTGCCAAGGCCTCGAGTAGATACTGAAGCTCGCTGCTGCTAGCCCACACTTGACCCTGATGAACGCATTGGATGCACTTGGCCAACAACCGGACCGGTTCGGTGCGGCAGAAGACGCCTTGTGCGCCGGCGCGAAACGCCTCAATGACGGAAGTGCGGTCGGACGCATCGAGAAGTACGATCACCCGCGTAGCCGGCGACTGAAAGCAAATCTCTCGCACCAAGTCATAGGTGCCTTGGTCTTCACCCAATTTCGCGCTTAGCAGAACAATCTGTGGCTTCTCCTGCTTCAGCAGGTGGAGAACGGCCGAATCCTTGGGTGCGGACTCGATCACCTCAAGCTCAGGGTCGCGCGCCAGCGCTTCCACCAGCAGTTGAGTACTCATGGAAGTGCTATCCGCGGCTAACACGCGAAGGCGGTCCTGATCGGGAAGGGAAGCTAAGTGAGCCATATTTAAGGTTCAGCAGAACAACAATTTCTCGCTGGCCAGAGAAATAAGCAACCTCACCACTGCGCGGCCACACGCTGGTCGCTTGACGGAAGCTATATGTGGGTGCAAGCCACAGTGACTTCGTTTAAACCATTTCACTGGGCAGCCCACGAGATTCTGGGTATATTAAGGGGAAATTCGACCCCGAGTAAATAGCACTCTTGGGGGGATGATATCTTCCGGGGTTCGCTGACCGGTGCAATCGAGCCTATCTGTCTTAGCTACTATAACTTAGCCGGTGATCGTTGGCTGCTCTGGCCGAAGATTCACTGGACGTTTTCGACCCCGCCCCGAACTGCAGTCCGAGAAGACCACGGCAAGCTTGAAGCAGTTTCTAGGCGGCTGGGCCGGCGGCGAACGGAGCCGAATTGCGACCGGCCGGATGGAGTCTGCCCTTCTAGGGGAATGCCATTCCGGCAACTGGGCAAGCTACGCAATGGCGCTACAGACGCGGTGTTTCAGCCCATAGAGACTTTAGTTAGCGAGCCTTTTGACCACTTGCAGAATCTTGCGGTGGTCTATAGTCTACGGACACTTTTGGTTGTTCGATCTGCACCGCGTCGTCGATGTTACGTTAGTAGCCCCCCCCCGACGAATGGTATCCGAGTTGGCCGCTCTACGGAGCTTAGCCATGACGATACCAATCAAGGCAGAAGCAACTGTCGAAATCCAGGTTTCTCGAGTCCACGACTGTGACTCAGAGGGCGAAGCTGTGAGCACTAATTGCCTGACGATTGAGCAGTACCTACCAGCAGCCGCGGCGAGAATCCCGGTAGAACTGAACTGGTACGCCATACGGACACGGTCGCGACACGAAAAAGTGGTGGAGCGACAGCTCCACGTTCAGGGGATCGACGTGTTCTGTCCCGTGATCAGTCAGATTCACCGGTGGAGCGATCGCCGCAAGCTGGTCGAATGTCCTCTGTTTGCAGGTTACGCTTTCGTGCGCATCGTACCCTCTCCGGAGGAGCGGGTCAGAGTCCTGCGAACACTTGGTGTCGTGCAATTTGTCGGTGGACATGGGCAGGGAATGGCCATTCCCACGGAACAGATGGAAGCGGTTCGGGCGCTGGTCTCAAGCAACGTGCCGTTTACCAAACATGCATTCTTGAAAGTCGGCCAGCGGGTGCGAGTTCGCGGCGGTTCTCTGGATGGCGTCGAAGGCATCCTAGCGGCGCAAAACGGAAGTGGGAACCTGGTCATCTCCGTCGACCTTATCCAGCGCTCGCTTTCTATTCAGATAGAAGGTTACGAGGTCGAACCGGTTTGATCTCGCAGCTACTCGGTCGTTAACTTCGCATTATTCTGGGCACTCTGAGAGTCGTTGAACTCAGCGCAGGCGATGGCATCGGAAGCTCCCTACGGGAACGAGTTCTCCGAAAGCGAACGATGGATCAGTCAGAACGCGCGATGAAACCAGTCGACCTCGCCGCCCCCCTGGCCGGGGGAAGCGACGGGAATGAGGAACCCATCCTATCGTTGCGTGTGGTTCGGACGCAGGTGGAGATTAAGGCAATTATTGCTGCGCTGAAGCGGACGGGATGGAATCGGACGCAGGCGGCACGCCTGCTGAATATCAGTTACCGTGGATTGCTCTATAAGATCCATCGGCACCACATCGATCCTGCGGCCGAAGGTGGTTAGCTGAGTGCGGATTCCCGGAGAGCCACCGTAGCAGCGCTTGCGCAGCGGGGTTCTCCAGGCAAGGACGATAACGAGAAATGTTTCTGGAATTCTACGGATTACGCGAACAGCCATTCGGGGTTACACCCGATCCGCGGTTCTTGTATTTGAGTCCCGGACATCGCGAGGCTTTGGCGTCTGTGTATTACGGCATTGAAGCCGGGCGCGGGTTCATGGCGTTGATTGCCAAGCCAGGGATGGGAAAGACGACATTGCTCTTTCACCTGCTCGAGAGGTTCCGCCACAACGCCCGGACCGCGTTCGTATTCCAGACCCAGTGCAATTCGCGGGAGTTGATGCGGTTACTGCTGGCGGAACTTGGCGTGGGCATGGAGAGCCACGGCCAGGATTTTGTGAGCATGCACGAAGAGTTTAACCGCCTGCTGTTACAAGAGGCGCGCGCCAAGAGGCGCTTCATCGTGGTGATCGATGAGGCCCAGAATCTGGACGCGAGCGTGATGGAAACGGTCCGACTGCTTTCCGACTTCGAAACTCCGCAGGCGAAACTGCTGCAGATCGTTCTCTCCGGCCAGCCCGAACTGGCCGACAAACTGGCAAGCCCGCGCCTAGCGCAACTTAGGCAGCGTGTTTCTCTACTCAGCCGCCTGACGCCGCTTTCGGCTGACGAAACACGCAAGTACATTGAGTACCGCCTCAACGTTGCCGGACATTCTGGGCCGGTGCCGTTCTCGGAGGAGGCATTGCAGGCGATCGCCCGCTTCGGGGAAGGGATTCCACGCAGCATCAATAATCTCTGCTTTAACTTGCTTTCGTTGGGTTGCGCGCTGCGCCAGCGGGTTGTGGATAAGAGTGTGGTGGATGAGGTCATGAACGATCTGGACATGAGCGCGCACATGTCGGAAGTGGCTCCGCTTCCGGTCACGGAAACAGCTGCCCTTCACATAGCCGGAGGGAATGCGCCATCCTCGTATGACACGCCGTATATCGCGGAAAACGATGTTCGGGAAACTCTGACCCTAGCCGAGGCTAAAGCCTACATGCAGCAAATGGCTGTGCAGTTCAGGAATTGGAAGCGGAATTAAACGCCCAGGAGAGGACGAAAATGAAGATGAGAACGATAACAACAATTGCGGTTTGGGCCGGTTTGCTCCTGGCAGTCGCAGCGACCGCGGGAGCCCAAGCGCAGCCGGCAGCGGCGCAGGTGGGATCAGCGCAGGCGAATGTGCCACAACTGGAGGCACGTCCGCGCTATAAGATCGAACCTGGCGACTCGTTCGACATCGCCTTCGAGCTAAGCCCCGAATTCAATCAAGCAGCTATATCAGTCCAGCCTGATGGATTTGTGACCCTCAAGGGCGTGGGCGACCTCATGGTTCAAGGGAAAACTGTGCCAGAACTCACCGAGACGCTGCGGCAGGAATACGGCAAGTTCCTGAACAATCCAACAGTTTCAGTGGTGCTAAAGGACTTCCAAAAGCCGTACTTTGTCGCCGATGGCCAAGTGCTACGTCCAGGTAAGTATGACCTCCGCGCCGACACAACCCTGACAGAGGCCCTGGCCATCGCGGGAGGGCTGACGGATGCCTCGAAGCACTCTCATGTCCAGCTATATCGGCGGGTGAGCAATGGCTGGACGTTTGCGCAGATCGTCAACGTGAAGAGGATGGAAAAGAGCGGCCAGCTGACCGAGGATCCTTACCTGCACCCCGGGGACATGCTGTTCGTGCCGAAGAACAATTGGTCGAAAGTCATGCCTTTCATACCTCGGACTGGTGCAAGTGCGGCCGCTGTCTCGGCCTACTGAAAATTTCAGAACGGAGACTCTTACCATGAATGACCATGCCTGGCCGGACGAGGATAAGGCAACAAGCCATTTCACTTTGCGCGATCTGCTGCTGGTGGTTTTCCGTCACAAGCGGTGGGTGAATCTCTGTTTCTTCGGACTGCTGACAGGTACCATGCTGGCGGCGCTGTTCGTCATACCGCTGTACTACAAGTCCATGGTCATCTTCCTCGTGGAACGCGAGCGAGGCAATCCAGTCGTTACTCCAGAGCAAATTTCTCAGACGGTCAATGAAAACCAGGCCATCACCGAACAGGACGTCAACTCCGAGATCGGATTGCTGCAGGCCGACGCAGTGCTGCGGCAAGTGGTGATTTCATCTGGATTGGATAAGCGCAAAACGCTGATCGGGTCAGTGATGGAAAACTTGTTCGGTCCCACGGACCCGCAAAAGCGAATTGAGCGCGCAATGAAGAAACTATCGTCGGATCTCAAGATTGAACCGGAGAAGAAGAGCTCGCTAATTGACGTCAGTTACAAATCCAAGGATCCGCAGCTTGCGACGTTAGTGCTTCGTTCCTTGACGGACGCGTATATGCGAGAGCACTTCGCCGCGCATACCGCGCCCGGGCAAGTTCCGTTCTTTGAACAGGAAGTGCAGCGGTATAAGAAGGAACTGGATGATGCGGAGGCGGCGGCCAAGCAGTTCTCCGAGCAAGAGAATGGAGTGGCTCCGCAAGTTGACCGAGATATCACCCTGCAAAGACTGGGCGATTTTAACCTTACCTTGCAGCAGGCACGCGCGGATATGGCCGAGGCCGGGGAACGCGTACGAACTTTGGAGAAAGAAGCCGGCGTGACCCCGGAACGCCTGACCACGTCATTGCGCAACTCAGACGATGCTCCGGTTTTGCAGGGACTTAAGAACACCTTGATGAACTTGGAAATCAAGCGCACCGAATTGCTCACTAAGTATCAGCCTACCTATCCCCTGGTGCAGGAGGTTGACAAGCAAATCGCCGAGACCCAGAGCTCGATAGCGACAGAAGAGAGTCAGCCGATCAAGGAGCAAACCACGGACGTAAATCCGACTTACGCCTGGGTCGATGAAGAGTTAGCCAAAGCTAAGGCGCAGTACAGTGGGTTGCAGGCGAGAGTCGAGGCGCAGCAGGCAATGGTTGCGAAGTATGAGGCCAAAATCCATGATTTGGAGCGGAAGCAACTGACCCATCAGGACGTGCAGCGCGCGCTGAAAGCGAGTGAGCAGAATTACCTGCTGAACCTTCAAAAGCTGGAACAGGCAAAGATGACGGACGCTCTGGATACTACCAGGATAGCCAATGTTTCCGTCGTCCAGCCGGCTTCGAGCCCTATGTTGCCTTGGAATCCCCGGGGGCTGATGGCGCTGATCGGCGTTTTACTCTCGATTATGCTGACGGGTGGTGGACTATACGTCCGAGAGCGGCGTGATCCTTCTTTCCGGACCCCGGCAGAAGTTGCTGCCGACCTGGACGTTCCGTTACTGGCTGCGGTTCCGCATCGTTTCAATGGTTTTGCGATGAACGGGAATGGCCTTCAGGCAAACGGGAATGGCCACGGCAATGGCAATGAAAGCTGGCAGGAGACGAACTCGCGTTCCGAGTCTCGTCCCAACTCGATTATTTCGCGGACTCGATAAATAAGGAATTATCGTACGACGGCACTGGCTGTCGTGAGCGGAGATCCGAATGCCGCTGAGTAGAACTCACACCCGCTTTTTGATGGCATAGAACTGGAAAGGGGACAGTAAGCGACTTATGAGCAGGAACTTCGAATTACTGAATCAAATGGGCAAGATGCAGGACGTTCTGGCGGCTAACAAGGCCGAAATACCCGTGGTGGCAGCGGCGGGGCCTGTCGCAGCTCCCGAAGCAGGAACAGTCGTGCCCCTACTGCCCCTCGAAGAAATGGCTAGAGACGAAATAAACAAGCTCGTCCATCGCTTATTCCGCACCAGCACGACAGAGGGGCCGAGGTGCGTGGTGTTGACTTGTCCGGAGTCGGGGGGCGGAACAACCTGGATGTGCGCTCATGTTGCCGATTTACTAGCTTCGCAGGTCTCCGGGTCAGTCTGTGTTGTAGACTGCAACTTCCGTTCTCCAGCTCTACACCAGCAATTCGGAGTCGAGAACAAGCTTGGCCTGGGCGATGCTTTGCGGGTGTCCAGACCGATTCGCGAATATGTGCAGCACTTGCGGGCGAATCTGTGGATGATCACCTCGGGCAACTCGTCTGAGGATGCTCAGCAATGGTTGATCTCCGACCGCATGCGAGCCCGCCTCGCCGAGTTGCGCGCAACCTTTGATTACGTCCTGTTGGATAGTCCACCTCTCAGCTTGTGTAACCACGGTCTCGTCCTCGGGGGCCTCTCCGACGGTGTGGCGCTTGTTCTGAAGGCGAACTCCACGCGCCGCGATGCCGCCCGGTTGGCCGTACAGGAACTGCAGGCCGCCAAAACACCGGTGCTTGGGGCTGTACTGAATCAGCGGACCTTCCCCATCCCCGACACGATCTATAACAGGCTCAATCCGGGTCGTATGACTTACTAAGTGCTGCCCTTCGCTTGAACTTTCGTTTCTGAGTAACGGCTTAGACCCATGGTTCCCTTGCGACGTCAGATACTCCTGAAGGGCTTCGAACTCCTCGATTTGACGGTGATGACAGTTGCCGTCGGATTAGCCACCGTACTGGCATCGGGGCAGGTGCATCTTGCCTGGATGCATCAATTTCTCTCGCTGCGAATCAAGGTTGCGAACTTCCTTATCGCGGGTGCTCTTCTGGTTCTTTGGCACATGCTGTTTGCGCATTTCGGCCTCTATGCATCGCGACGCTTGTCCAGCCGCAAGAGGGAAGTGATCGATGTGCTTAAAGCCTCGTCATGCTCCAGCCTGCTCGTGTGTGCGGCTGCGTTGCTTTTCCACATTCGCATGGCGACACCGCTCTTCCTGTTCTTCTTCTGGATTGTCAGCTCATCCATGCTGGTTTGCGGCAGGTTGATCTTGAGGGCTGTGCTCAAACAGACGCGATTGCGGGGACGAAACCTGCGGCATGTTCTGATTGTGGGATCGAACGCGCGAGCCCTGGAAGTTGCCAAGGAGCTCGAATCGCGTCCGGAACTCGGCTACCATGTCGTGGGATTTGCGGACCGAGAATGGGTTGGCGGCAAAGGCCGACATTCCCTGGTTTGCAACCTCGATGAACTGCCGGACTTCTTGCGAAAGAATGTGGTGGATGAAGTGGTTATCGCTCTCCCAGTCCGGTCGTTTCACGACTGCGCCGCCCGCGTCGCCGCTCTTTGTGAAGAGCAGGGGATTATCGTCAGAGTTCTCTCCAACCTGTTCAACCTGAAACTGGCTCGAACCTACGCCGAAGAAGTAGTGGGCGATTCCTTGATAACCCACGATAGGGGGACTTTGGACGGTTGGGGTCTAGTGATCAAGCGTGTCATCGATTTTTCCATTGCGCTGATCGGATTGATACTGGCGGCACCGGTCATTCTTATCGCAGCACTCTCAATCAAGCTGACTTCTCCTGGCCCAGTCCTGTTTACCCAGTCGAGGGTTGGTAGGAACAAGAGAAAGTTTCTCCTGTACAAGCTGCGCACTATGGTGATGGATGCCGAGAGAAGGATGCACGAACTGGAGCATCTCAACGAGGTCAGCGGCCCGGTTTTCAAAATAAAAAACGACCCCAGAATCACTTCGGTCGGCCGATTCCTGCGCAAGACCAGTATCGACGAACTGCCGCAACTATTGAACGTCCTGAAGGGGGATATGAGTCTGGTGGGACCGCGTCCGCTTCCAGTGCGCGATTACGAGGGCTTCAGCGAGGACTGGCATCGGCGTCGCTTGAGCGTGAAGCCGGGGATTACCTGCCTCTGGCAGGTCAAGGGGCGAAGCTCAATCCCCTTTGAGCAATGGATGGAGCTGGACATGCAGTACATTGACGATTGGTCTCTCCTCCTCGACTTTCAGATTCTGGCCAAAACTATTCCTGCAATTTGGAAGGGAGTCGGCGCCGCGTAGAGGCGAGAACTATTGCTTTAAGCGATTGTGTTTATACTCAGTACCCTCTTACAGAAAACTTCAATCGGAATAGGACCCGCGCCGTCTTGCATTCGATGACTTCTAAAAATACTGTTGTGCGCTGGGTCACAAAAGGGGGGCTGGCTGTATTGGACCAGGGCCTTACGACCGGGTCCAATTTTCTGATCAGCATACTGCTCGCCCGATGGTTGACGGCTGAACAGTATGGCGCGTACGCAGTGGCTTTAGCGGTTTACCTGCTGATTATTATGCTGTATCAGTCTCTGTTGCTGGAGCCTATGGCAGTGTACGGGCCTTCAGCATACCGGGACCGTCTTCGCAGTTACTTCAAGTCGTTGTGGTCTCTTCATCTAGCGGCCTCCCTCCTGATTTTTTCTCTCCTCGTTGTCTCTGCGGGAATCGCCTTTCGGGTCAACTCCGCCAGCAGCGTGGGCGGCGCGCTGGCGGGCATAGCCCTAGCTGCGCCACTGGTGCTGATGTCCTGGCTGGTAAAGCGCGTATTCTACTTACAACTCTCCCCGGGTCCTCCGGCGGCAGCGGCTGTAGTCTATTGCGGCCTCATACTCGCCGGCCTGGTGGTGGCGCATAGGTACAGCCTCCTCTCGCCCTTCTCGGCTTTGCTACTAATGGGAATTGCGGCTCTGGGCGCCACGATTCCGCTGGTGCTGTACCTGATGCGAGATCTTCCGGCTGCGGCAGGGGCAGTTTCGCTTTCGGAGGCTGGGCTTCGCCATTGGGGCTATGGCCGTTGGGCGGTAGGGAGCTCCGCTTTACAGTGGGTGCCAAACGGTATTTTTTACGCGATCGTGAGCACCTTCTCAGGTATGGCCGAGGCAGGACAGCTTCGCGCGCTCATGAATTTTAGTGCGCCCGTCTTCCAGGGCTATGCAGCCTTGGTTTCGCTATTGCTGCCCTATGCGGCTCGCATTCACGACCAACAGGGGTCCGCGGGGTCCGGAATTTTCTCACGCCGAGTTACCTGGCTGTTCGTATCAGGCGCGATCGTGTATTGGAGTGCGCTTCTTTTATTCCGCGAGCCGGCCTTCCATGGGCTTTATTCCGGTAAGTACTCGGAAGTCGCATACTTGCTGCCAATTGTTGCATTAGGCTCGATTTTCTGGTGCGCATTCGTCGGGCCGGCGACCGCTTTGCGAGCCATGGACTCGCCTGCCTCGATCCTTGTTGCCACCATGATCGCGGCCGTTGCCTCAGTCGCGGTCGGAGTGCCCGCGACCTGGGCGTTCGGGATCAAGGGGGCTCTTTGGGCGATCACCCTGTCGCAGGCATCAGGCTTTGTCGCGATCCAGCTCCTGCTGCAGAAAAAGGTGCAGAAAGCCGCCGCGCAAGCTCCGGTGTTAGGTCTCGGCACGACCTTCGAATTTCCCTCTGATATAAGCTCGAATGACTAGCTACGGAAGACTGCATGGACATCGTTGAAACAATTCGCGCCAAAGCTCGTCGGAGCGATGTTGCCTGGTTCACGTTTTTGGTGCTGTCAGGCTTGCTTCTGACCTGGCTGGCGATCGTTCAGTCATTGGTCTTCCTGGTCCTGGTGGCAGTCGTAGCTCTAACAGCCTTCACTCCATGGGCAATCGTCCGCGCACGGCGCATCGATCTGGAGCTGTGGCAATGGATGCTGCTGGCGGCTCTGAGCGGTTACATGCTTTTGAATTATGGATTCGAGAATCTGACCCTCCACCTGGGACTCCCGTTCATCGTGAGCTACGCTATGATTTATGGTTCCCTGGCTCTGGCGGTGCATCGGCATCCGAGTCTGATGATAAAGGCAGCGAAAAACCCTGCCATGATCTGCCTCTTGATCTTGATTTTTCAAACATTTATTCATCTGATCGTCGATTTACCGAAGTACGGACTTTGGGCAATCCGCGATTCCACGATCGTTCTAGATGGCTTGTTCCTGGCCTTGGGACTGCTGTGGGCCATGAAGCAGAGCAATCTGCTCATCCTCATGAAGTGGTTGATGGGCTTTTTTATTCTAGACTTAGCGTACAGTTACACTCTCCCGTGGGGCGCAGCACTCCAGAGCGTGTCCCCGAAATCCGGTGTGTTTCAAGAAGTGGCGCTGGTGGGGAATTATCGAGGGAACGTACTTTATCTCCTGATCGGTGCCCTTTTCTGTTTGCTTCTTGCCAACTACGTCGTGAGATGGCCGCGCTGGGTCCTAATGCTTCTGGCGGTCGCTCAAATTTTTGGCTTAGCGATCGAACAAGCAAGAGCGATGTATGTGGGGCTCGTACTCGCTCTGATCGTCTTGGCACTGGCTGGGAAGGCCAGAGACTCCCTCAAGCTTGCTTCTATATTGTGTTTGGCTTTGGTACCTCTCCTGTTTTTGACAGTCACAGGGATCGAAATCCAGGGACGGATAGGTACCGTAAACATGGACTTTCTTTCGGAGCACATGAAGAGCATTACCGGCGCAAGGGATACGCCAGGCTCTACGAATGAAGGTCGCATGGATTGGTACGAGCAAGCTTACCAAAAATACCGCAAGCACCCATGGATCGGCGTTGGGTTCGGTGAACCGTTGCTCGATGTTGAAAACAGTCAGAGTACCGCTATACGAATGCCTCACAACTCGAGTTTCAGCATTTTGGTAAGGTTGGGAGCAATTGGATTCATATTTTGGGTGATCTTTCATTTATATGTGGTCAAGACGTTCATCTATGCCCTTCGCCAAAGGAAGCGCTACGACAAGCAAATAGCTGACGTTGTTTTGTGGCTTTTTCTCTGTTACCTCGTATTTATGATCGAGATTAGCGTGGAAGCCGGACTCGAATTTCCCTCGGGGGCAGTGCCATTCTATTTCTTCGTGGGTCTGGCACTCGGATTGATACGTTTCCAACCCTCGGCACGTCGAATAACTGGGCTCGCGAATGACGCGCAGAAAGCCTGATGTTGTTGTTTTGAATGACACCAGCGTAGTCATGCAGAATTGAAAGCTCTGTAAATTGAAGGCTTCGAAATCGGCTGCCACGGCCTTCGGACCGATTTGGTTCAGGACTTGTTCGAACTCGGAAACACCTGATGCGAATACTGGGTTTATCGTCGTTTCGGCACAACGGCTCGGCAGCGTTGCTGGAGGACGGCAACATGGTCGCCGCGATCGAAGATGCGAAGCTGGCACGGGCGGACACTCGGGCGTTGCCCGAGGCTGCGATAAAGTTCTGTTTGGCAAAGGCGGGCGTTTCCTGGTACGGATTAGATGTGGTCGCGGTCGCGGCGCGTCCGATGCGAGCCTGGGCCCGGCGCAGCTGGGGAGCCATGCGAACTTCTCCGTTCTCCCCGATCGCCGGTGCATTTTGCGAGGCCAATGAACTCGGTGACTTGTCTCGCGACCTGGGCAACCTCCGACTGTTGAGACACAAGAATGGAAGTTCAGCCTGCCGGTTCCTGAATTTCGAGCACCATTTATGCCACGCCGCCAGCGCTTTCTACAGCTCGCCATTTGATCGTGCTTTGATCCTGACCATGGATGAAAATGGCGACGGGCAGACGGGCATGCTTGCCATCGGAGAAGGAACTGAGATCCGAGCGCTGAAGACCATTCCGTTTCCGCATTCGCTGGCATGGGTGTACTCGCAGGTCACCGGACTTCTCGGTTTCGTTCCGCGCAAGGAAGAACACAAGACCCAGTGGCTCAGCCTGGAAGGGGAACCGGTTTTCAAGGAAATCTTTTTGCGGCTGCTGCGAAACCCGCGTTCGCAAATGCCCCGGTTGAACCCGAGTTTCTTGCAATACGGAGTAACCGGATCCCTGACCCTCTCCGGCGAGCTCTGTCGCCAGGCCTGTTTGCCAGAGGACGGAGCCGATCTCAACGAGGACTTGCGTCGCGCTTTGGCCAGCAGCGTACAGGAAGCCTGTACGGAGATCGTCGTGGACCTGCTCCGGCACTATTGCAAGCAGCAAGGAGTCGATCGGATTTGCTTGGGTGGCGGTCTTTTTCAAAACGTGTTGCTTGTATCCGAGTTGGAAAAACAATTCGGAATCGATCACGTCTTTGTCCCGACTGCTCCCGGTAATTCGGGCAGCGCAGTGGGTGCAGCCGCGCTGGTTTGGCATCAATTGAAACATGGGCCGCGAAGTGATGCGGAGGCCTATCATCCGTACGTCGGTCCGGCGTACACCGGCCACGACGTTAAGGATGTTCTGGATAATTTCAAATCTCGCTATTCGGTGCCTACCACTTCAGAGCGAAGGATGGAGACTACATTCCAGTTGTTGCAGGCGGGTAGGATCGTGGGATGGTTCCATGGTCCGGCAGAATTCGGTCCACGGTCCCTGGGGAATCGGAGCCTTCTGGCCTCGCCCTGGGCGCCCTATGTGAAGGAGAACCTCAACGATTACATTAAGCACCGCGAGTGGTTCCGGCCTTTTGCCATTTCTGTACCAGAGGAAGACTGTCCGCGTTACTTCGAATTCTCCCGGAATTGCCGCTCCATGAACTCCCTGGCATGGGTCCGACCGGACGCCGATGCGGTGCCGCGGACATTTTGCCTCCCGGGAAACCGCATTCGGTTGCATGTGGTCAACCGCAGGCATAACCCAAGTTTCTGGAATCTGCTGAAACATTTTGGCGAGCATGCGCCGGCACCCATGTTGCTGAACACGTCGTTTAATTTAGCCGGTGAACCGATGGTCGCCCGTCCCCAAGACGCGGTGCGCAGTTACTACTGCTCGGGAATTGATGCTCTGATCATCGAGAACTTTGTTCTCTCCAAAATGGCAGTTCCCAAGGCTGTTCCGGAAATGCATGCTGTCTCGTGATTCTAGAAATGAACGAACACTCCAGATCCGTGGAAGGGCTACAACTGATGAACGACGAAGCCGTGTCGTCCTTGGGGGTGACCGAAGGTCTGTCGCAAAAGGATGACAAGTTCAAAGTGCTGGGAGTTCGAGTTGACGCCGTACAGATCCCCGATGTCGTAGCGCGAATGGAGAGTTGGATCGCCCAGCGCAGTGGTTCGCACTTCATCGCGGTTACAGGGATGCACGGTGTTACCGAGGCACAGCATAATGATGGCTTCAAGAAGATCCTGAACAGCGCAGATCTGGTTGTGCCCGACGGCATGCCACTGGTGTGGCTCGGCCGGCTGCGTGGGCATGCGCTGAAGCGTCGGGTTTACGGGCCAGAGCTGATGCTGACGTTCTGCCGCGCCACAGGACGGCAGTATCGTCATTTTTTCTACGGGGGTCTTCCGGGCGTGCCCAAACTTCTGGGGGACACTCTCCGCGACAGGTACGGAATCACGGTTGCCGGAGAATACTCGCCGCCATTCCGAATCCTCACGCCAGAGGAGGACGAGCAAATCCTGAAAGAAATACACGAGCTCCAGCCTGATGTTCTGTGGATCGGCCTGAGCACTCCCAAGCAGGAACACTGGATGCACGAGCACCGTCCCAAGCTGAAGGTTCCTGTTGTGGTGGGCGTAGGCGCGGCCTTCGATCTCAATACAGGCAGAACCAAACAGGCGCCAGAATGGATGCGCGAGCACGGATTGGAGTGGTTCTTTCGGCTGTTGACAGAGCCGCGAAGGCTCTGGCGGCGCTATATTCTCTACGGCTCACAGTTCCTATGGTACGTCGCCGCGGAATTGCTCTCGCTGCGCCGGTTTGAGTAAATGACCCTTTTCGCCAAGTACGAGGATCGACCAGAGAATGGCTGCATCCCTCGGATCGGCTGTACGGAGATGGACCCAAGAAAATGACAGTTGCACAGCAGTCTCCCCCCAAGCGGGCTTCCATGACTTGGGGAAAACAAGCAGCGTTCATCGCGATTTCCAATGTATTTGCGCTATTGATGCTGGCGTGCCTTGGCGAGATTGCGCTGCGGCTGCTTCCTCTCGGAAAGTATCGCAGCGCACCCTTCCGGCAATACGATCCGGTGATCGGTATTTCGCTGATCCCGAACATGCATGTGAATCATGCCCGCGGATGCTTTCAGGGAGAAGTCTCCACCAATCGCTGGGGGATGCGGGACCGCGACCGCACCCTGGAAAAACCTCCCGGAGATTTTCGGATTGCGATGATCGGTGATTCCGTGGTCGAAGCGGTGCATGTCAAGCCCGATCAGGTGGTCAATATTCGAACGGAAGAACGACTCCGCCAGTTGGGCTACAGCAATGTCGAAGTCATGAACTTCGCCGTCGAAGGCATCGGGACCACGCAGGAGTTGCTGCTATACAAGGAAAAAGTTCGCCAGTTCCATCCCGATCTGGTTTTGCTGATGTTCACGGCAACGAACGACATTCTGAACAACTCCTCGACGCTGCAGCCCAAGATCTACGGCATCCATCACTGGTTCGCTCCGTATTACGACCTAGCGCCGGATGGCAAGCTGGTTTTCACACCGGTCGAGCCCCGCCACTTGAACCGGTTACGATCCTATTTCGAGCGCCACTCTGTGCTTGTCTACTATCTGGAGCGCGTCTGGCTCAAGGTCAACTTGTTTCCCTACAAATGGCAGGGGCTCCCCATCGACTTCGAAACCTATGAGGACGATCCGATGGATAATGAGCTGAAACAGGCGTGGCAAGTGACCGGCAAAGTGCTGACGATAATGAACGACACCGTCAACGCCGACGGCAGCAAGTTTCTCGTCCTGGTTTGGCCGCTGCCCTACGACATCGACCCGGATTGGCGGCAGAGAATGATGAAGCAGTACGGTACCGTCCCGGCGTCGTTCAATCCATTCAGGTCAGCGGAAAGGCTGCAGGCGATCGCCGACAGTAATCATATTCCCATGGAATTTCTGGCGCCGTACGCACAGGCCTACCGGGATCAGCGCCACCTGCAGTGGCCTTACTTTTCACTCCCATGCGATACGCATCTCAACGCCTTGGGGCATGAGGAGAGCGCAGAAGCGATCACGGAGATTCTGGAGAAACGCAATCTTCTTCCCGCGCAAACTCAGCAATCCACGAAATCCAATCTTGTAAACTAGCAGGTTGCGGAAAAACTCGATTTGAAGCGGACGCAGTACCACGAAACTCTCTTGTTTCCACAGCCCAACCTGATAAGAAGAAGGCATGCGCGGAAAAGACGAGCAACAGTTGGACGTGTTCAG